>Ga0111539_10012922_pt1 | contig 10447 bp, 11 predicted proteins | sample RhiMethybrSRZTD1_FD_79667 | JGI IMG/M metagenome (GOLD analysis project Ga0111539, IMG submission 79667) | Populus rhizosphere microbial communities from Tennessee, USA - Rhizosphere MetaG P. TD hybrid SRZTD1 (version 2) (version 2) | ecosystem: Host-associated > Plants > Roots > Rhizosphere >... | reverse complement strand
TGAATTCCATTGCGCGGCTCCAGCTTTTCCAAGCCCGGAGCCAGTCTAGGCGCCAATCGTGTCAGCAACAGTTCCCGCTGATACACGCTGGTTCTTGATTCCCAAGTGGGACGCATGCCGGGCTATGGTTGATGTATCTCCGTGAGGCCTGCGGCCGTCTTCAAAACTCCTTCACCTTCGGCACCCTTTGGAAGGCGATCCTGCTGGTCTGATCGGGCGCGGCATCGCCATAGATGAGCGCGCCTTTGCCGAATTTCTCATTCACCTCGTCGATGGCGCGGACGAGCTTCGCGTTCTTGGGCTTGTCGAACAGGTCAGGCTGATGCTTCTCTTGGGCTGCCAAACCGGCGAGCGCGACGCCCACGCGGAGCGGCTTCAAGTCCGGCACCTGTTGCCACATGTCCTGCAGGACATGGAGCAGCATGCCGGTGTCCTGGGTCTCGGAGAAGCTAGTGAGCCCGCCCCGGCCGGAGGACGGGGACCGCCCAAGATAAGAATATCAACTAACGTCGGGAAACGAGGTAGGTTACTAATACGCGGAAGGGCCGATGGTGGTCCTTGACGCTCCACAGGCGGTTGGCGTTGGTTACGCGTGATGGTAGGGAAGTTGCATCTTTCGCGGGGTTAGGGACATGACGTGCGGAGAACCCGCCTGGCGCCCCCGCAGTTTCAGCGCAGGGTGATTCGCAAACTGGTGAGCCTCTCTGCCAACTGTCAAATCATCATCGTGACCCATTCGCCGCTCTTCATCAGCTGGCCAGCCATTGCAGATGTTGCTGCCGTTGTCAGAGTTGTGCGTGAGGACGACGGGGTCCAGCTTTACCGGTGAGTGCCGTTACAAAAATTAGCATCCAGGGGTTTTTGCGCGACCAAAGTAATCCGCACGTGTTGGGCCTTGATGCTAGCGAGGTGTTCTTTTACGAGGACGGCGTGTTGTTGGTTGGCCGCATTGCCGAGCGCCATCCTGGCCTTCGATTGACCGTCGAACATCTCGGCGGCCGCGGCGGCTACGAGACGCGCAAGGACGTCGCCGCCATGACGCACATTCCAGACTTGATGAAGCTCGCCCGGCACCCCAACGTCGCCGTCAAGGCCACGGGTGCACCAGGCGACGCGAGTGGCGCCTACCCTTACGCCAGCGTGCAGACCTATCTTCGCCAGGTTTTCGATGCGTTCGGACCCTCCCGCATGTTCTGGGGCACCGACATCTCTAAGATGCCCTGTTCCTGGAAGCAGTGTGTGACGATGTTCACGGAAGAACTGCCTTGGCTGCGCGGCAGCGATCTCGAGCTCGTGATGGGTGATGGTCTGTGCGCCTGGTGGGGCTGGGAGCGTAGGCCCAATGGCTGACGGACCCTGCGTAAGAAGGCTTCTGATATGAATTGATCGCGACATGATGGTTGACAAAGGTGCTACTGCTCAGTATTTAACATCTCTGTTAATTGCAGGATAGGTTAAGTATGCCCGATCCGCTCTCCGCCGCCTTTTCGGCCCTGGCCGACCCGACGCGACGCGCCATTCTTGCGCGTCTCGCGAATGGCAAGGCTACCGTGAACGAGTTGGCCGAACCCTTCGAGATCAGCCTGCCGGCGGTCTCGCGGCATCTCAAAGTGCTCGAAGGCGCTGGCCTCATTTCACGCGGCCGAGAGGCCCAGTGGCGACCGTGCAGGCTCGAGCCAATGCGCCTCAAGGCAGTCGACGATTGGCTGTCGGTCTACCGGCGCTTCTGGGAGCAGAGCCTCGATCGGATGGCTGCCTACCTCGAGGAGATCGGCGAAGGAGAGCGTAATCAGCGCCCAAAGAAAAAGCGTCGCTGACACGGCCCCCAAAAAGGAGGTGAGATGAGCAATTCTCAGTATCGCTGGGTGATTGTCGCAGCCGGCGGCCTGCTCGGCTGCGTCGCGATCGGCGCGATGTTTTCGCTACCCGTGTTTCTGGGGGCCATCACGCGGGACACGGGATGGTCGGTGACCGGCGTATCGAGCGCGATGACAATCGGCTTCCTTGCGCTGGCATTGACCAGCATGGCTTGGGGCAGCCTGTCGGACCGCTTTGGTCCTCGCTTCGTCGTCGCGACCGGGTCGATCATCCTCGCCATCAGTCTGGCTCTCGCCAGCCAGACCACATCGCTGATCGCATTCCAAGTGATCTTCGGTCTCCTCGTCGGCGGGAGCATCGCTGCGATTTTCCCGCCGATGATGGCGTGCGTCACCGGCTGGTTCGACACGCATCGCAGCCTTGCGGTTTCGCTTGTGTCCGCTGGCATGGGGATGGCGCCGATGACCATGTCTCCGCTGGCGGCGTGGCTCGTGTCGATCTACGACTGGCGAACCTCGATGCTGATCATCGCCGCAGTTGCTGCGGCCGTGATGATCCCGGTCTCCCTTCTGGTGCGCCGTCCGCCAGCCCTCGAAGGCGGCGGCGCTGCGGCCGTCGCAGGCGGAGAGGATTCCGCGATGTCCGTCGGGCAAGCATTGAAGTCGCCTCAGTTCATTATCCTACTGCTGACGAACTTCTTCTGCTGTGCCACGCACTCGGGTCCGATCATTCACACGGTGAACTACGCGGTGAGCTGCGGAATTCCGCTGATCGCTGCGGTCTCAATCTACAGCGTGGAAGGGCTCGCCGGCCTGGGCGGACGCGTCGCCTTTGGCTTGCTCGGCGATCGTTTCGGAGCGAAGCAAGTCCTGGTTTTGGCCCTGCTGGCACAGGCGCTCGGGGCGCTCGGATATTTGGTCGCCAGCGATCTCGGCACGTTCTACGCGGTCGCAGCCGTGTTCGGCTTCATCTATGCCGGCACCATGCCGTTGTATGCCGCAATCGCGCGCGAGAACTTTCCGCTAAGGATGATGGGGACCGTCATCGGTGGCACTGCGATGGCCGGTAGTCTCGGCATGGCAACCGGGCCCTTGGCCGGAGGCCTGATCTACGACTCCTTCGCGAGCTACACCTGGCTCTATCTCGGATCTGCCGGCATGGGCCTTGGCGCCTTCCTGATAGCCATGACCTTCCGGCCGTTCCCGAAGGAACAGAAGGAGCAGGCGGCGCCCGTATTGCAAGGCGCGATGCCGCGAGCAAGGACCAGCTAATCGACACCCATGCCCTCGGAGGGAGGAGTCGGGGCTGATATCCGAACCTGAGTAACAGCAAACCAACGCCGCGAGGACAGTCTATGGCCAAGAACACGATTTGCCTGTGGTACGACAAGGACGCCGAGGCGGCCGCCCGCTTCTACGCCGCTACCTTTCCCGACAGTGCGGTGGGTGCGGTCCTTCGTGCACCCAGTGACTACCCATCCGGCAAGCAGGGCGACGTGCTGACAGTCGAATTCACCGTCGCCGGCGTCTGCTGTCTCGGCATCAACGGCGGTCCGATGTTCAAGCATAACGAAGCCTTCTCATTCCAAATCGCGACCGACGATCAGGACGAGACAGATCGCTATTGGAACGCCATCGTTGGCAATGGCGGCCAGGAGAGCGCGTGCGGCTGGTGCAAAGACAAGTGGGGCGTCTCCTGGCAAATCACGCCGCGCGTGCTTACCGAGGCGCTGGCGGCCGGCGGCGCCGAAGCAAAGCGCGCATTTGATGCCATGATGGATATGAGGAAGATTGACGTTGCCGCGATCAAAGCGGCGCGACGCGGCTGACGTTGCATCACAAGAACCTCTCATTTGCCGCGGGCGGGCGGTCCCGCAACTAGCTCCTGTCCAGTCCGCCAGGCCGAAAAGGAAACGATCATGAAGATCTCTGTCGAGACCAACGTGGCGGCACCCATCGAGCAAGTCTGGGATGCTTACACGACAGCTGCGGACATCAAGCAGTGGAACGCGGCCTCCGCCGACTGGCACACGCCCACCGCCACGGTCGATTTGCGCGAGGGAGGCAAGTTCTCTTCGCGAATGGAGGCGAAGGACGGCAGCATGGGCTTCGATTTCGCGGGAACCTATACCAAGATCGTTAAGCACAAGCTGATCGAGTACTCCTTCGGTGATCGGACAGCCCGGGTCGAATTCACGCCGGGCCCGCAGGGAGTCGCGGTGCGCGTCACGTTCGACAGCGAGCAGACGCACTCATCCGAGCAACAGCGGCAAGGATGGCAGTCGATCCTCGACAATTTCGCGCGCCATGTTGAAGCGAAGTCGCGTCAGAGCTCCCCGCGCGCGACGGTGCAACCCTACTTATTTTTCCGCGGTCGCTGTGAGGAGGCCATTGACTACTACAAGGCCAAGCTCGATGCCGAAGTGCTCATGCAGATGCGCTTCAAGGACAATCCCGAGAAGCCCAGTGCTGACAAGGTGCCGCGTGAATTCGATGAGCGCATCATGCACGCCTGCGTGCGGATCGCTGGTGCCGAGCTCTTCATGTCGGATGGCATGCGTTCCGGCCCGACGGACTTCGACTGCGTGTCCCTCTCTCTCAACCTGCCGACCGAGGCGGAAGCGCATCGTGTCTTCAATGCGTTAGCAGCGGATGGCAAGATCACGATGCCGATTGGGAAGACATTCTTCGCACAATGCTTCGGCGGCGTTACCGACCGGTTTGGTGTCCAATGGATGGTGATCGTACAACCGATGCCCTGAAACAAGTCAGACGCGGCCCGCCACTGCCGCCCGTAAGCGCTTGTGGCTCATATACAAAAACGGACATTCGCACATCGTATTTGTCCGCCGCAGGTCGACCAGGACGTCACGTTCGCGCTCTGGAGTAATGCGGACATCGACGCAACATCCCACAAGCCGACGTCGAGCCCCGGGCTCGACGTCCACGGAGCGACCCCAACACCCACGTCCGCTATGGTGCGAAGAGCGACCGCGTGGGTCGAAGTGGCTGAGCGACAGCGCAAGAGGCTTGCTTCGTCGGCCTCATCTGGCACCATCACGATTGCCCGTGTATCAGGCACTGCCTTGCCCAGCATCGCGTCTGCCAGTCCATCCAATGCAGAGGCAGCAGGCCATAATCGCCACCCCGTCGAATAGCGAGCCTCGCACATGGCCACCGGTGCCCACGACGTTCGAGCGCACGTCCTGCAAATCGCTGCCGTGTACGACAAGGAGTTCCTAAATCAGGTCGAAGCGGAATACGGGCTGATCCGCTCACAGCCAAAGGATCCTCTCGCATCGGTGACGGCCAGCGCCCGCCAGCATATCCAGGTGCTGCTCACAAACGGGAGCATGGACGGGACGACTGAGCTGATGCGCGCGCTGCCGAACCTCGGGCTGATTTGTTGTCTGGGCTCGGGCTATGAGAAAATCGATATCGGTGTCGCCCGTGAGCGCGGTATCCAGGTCACGCATTCGCCGGGTGCCAACGCCTCGAGTGTCGCCGACATGGCCGTTACGATGCTGCTCGCCTCTGTGCGGCAGTTGAGGGCCCTCCATGCCTTCGTGGCGGAAGGCCGGTGGCAAGGACATGCCGGTCGCCCGGTGGCCGTGCGCGGCATGACCGGGCTCAAGGTCGGGATCGTTGGACTCGGTGATATCGGGCTGCGCATCGCGCGCCGGATTGAAGCGTTCGAGACGGAGGTCGCCTACCACAACCGACGCCCGCGGAGCGATGTATCCTATCGCTACGAGCCGACACTGCTCGGCCTCGCCAACTGGGCGGACGCCCTGTTCATCGCGGCGCGCGCGGATGCGACAAATCGGAAAATGATCGATGCCGAGGTCTTGGCCGCCCTGGGCCGCGAGGGGCATATCGTCAATATCTCACGTGGCAGCATCATTGACGAGCCGGCCCTCATCGCCGCACTGCAAACGGGTGGCATCGCGGGGGCCGGCCTCGACGTCTTCGCCGAGGAGCCGCATGTTCCCGAAGTCCTGCGTAAGTTGCCGAATGTTGTGCTTTCCCCACACCGCGCTCCGGGCACCGTGCAAGCGGTCGTCGCCATGCACCGCATGGTCTGGGCCAATCTCGATGCATTCTTTCGCAGCGGCAGTGTGATCAATTCGGTTCCCGAGCTGGCGGCCCGATGAAGGTTTGTGGCCGCTCTAATACCAATCTGCTTCTGGTCGTCGGTGTGCCGGACCAGTCAAGTCGCTTGACCTGCGGCAGCACGACCTCAGGCCACAAATGATGAGGATGCCGAGCCTTGCATGGGCAAGCGAACGCCGCTCACTCCTGCATCAGCTCGATGGAAACGTTGTCGGGCGCGGCGATGTAGCAGAGGAGCGCGCCGTTGACGCCCTTCTTCAAGGGCACGGGAAACGCAACGCCCTTGATCCTCAGCTTCTCACAGAAGGCCGTAAGATCACCCTTGTCATGAAGCCAAAGTGATCGGTACCCCACTCGTCATGGCTCGAAAAGTCGGAGAAGGGCTGGATCGGCCGTGTATCGAGCGGGGCCTCCCCCGGGCGCTTGCCCCGGATCAGTATGTTGATGCCGCCGAGTGCAACGAAGATCTGCGGCGCGCCGCGCACGACCGTGTCGGCGGCGATCGTCGCGCCAAGCTTCTCCACGTACCAACGTGCCGACGCGTGTGGGTCCCGAGCGATGATGTGTACGTGGTCGAAGCGGAAGGCAGGGTTGGACACGCTGAACTCCTTGTCGCGGCATGGACCGAGGTCGAACGACGGACAATGCTACACCCGCAAGGGCTCCGAACCGATGGCGGAAATCGCGGTCGTGGTCGCCAAGCGCCGCGGGCACAACTGCCGGGATTGCGGGTGTGACCGCTTAGGTCTTTAAATACGATGCGGCCTCTGCCAAACGGCATGCCGCCCGCTCCGCCAGTCGTCGCGGCAAGCCGCGCACCGCCTTACGCACTGCGTCACTCACGGAACAGCTCAAGATCCCGTCATATCTAGCGCTTCTAGCGCTCCGTGGCCGCACAAGCGAGTTCGATGCGGCAGAAAAACGCACCTGCGGATTCAATTGAATGGCGGCTCAGTGCGGGCGATCGCCGCGCACAAGCATGCGATAGAGACGCCGGTGCTGGTTCGGATCCGCTGCGAAGCCGGCTTTGTGAAGCGACGCACGGTCGTCGATGATCAGCAGGTCGCCCGGCTGATACTGGTGAGCGTAGCAAAATTGTGGCTGGGTGACCTTGTCCGTGAGATCCTGCAGGAATTCCTGTGTCTCCTCGGGCGTCAGCCCCGTGACCGTTTCGGTCTTGCTCTTGTGGAACCAGACGGCCTTGGTGCCCGTATCGGGATGCGTGCGCACGAGCGGGTGAATGGTCGGTGGCTTCGTCGATTCGAGCTGATCCTTCACAATGTCGGGATTGGCGTTCTTGAAGCGCGCGCTGCTTATCAAGGTGTTTTCTGTCTTCATGCCATGGATCCTGCGCTTGAGGTCCTCGGGAAGCGCCTCGTAGGCCGCGCGCGAATTACATACCGATGTCTCGCCGCCCTTCTCCGGGACCGCGACCGCGTAGAGCATCGTGAACTTGGGCGGCCGCTCCTGGTTGGTGTGATCCGTGTGCCAAGTAGCATTTCCAGCCATTTTTGCCGGTTGGCCCTTGCTATCCTTGTGCCTGTTGTCGAGCACACTGATGAGAGGGAAGCCATCGACGAGATAACGCCGGTTCTGATCCTCCATCAACTCGCCGAACAGCTCGCCCGCCGCCTGCAATTGCGCCGGCGTCAAATGCTTCTGACCGCGGATCACGAGTACTACGTTTTCGACCACGGCGTCGTAGAGCTGCTTCTGCGTGGCGGCATCGATCGGCGCGGCGAGATCGACGTCGGTGACGATGGCGCCGATCTGTTCCTTGAGCTTGGTGATCTTCATCGTCTCGGTGAGGGCGGGTGAGGCCACAACGCTCATGTCGCAAGCTCCTTGGCGTGGGGGAACTAAGCTGCTCGAAACGAGATGATACTGAAGGTTTGCGCAGAATGCCCCTGTCATCAAGTGCAGAACTTCGGCATCGGCTATCGATCGAGCCACCATAGTCAAAGCACCAGTTGCTGCACAACGAGGTTTCATGTTGCACGGGATCGCTCGTACACTGGCTGCTATGCTGGGGACTTGTTCAGCAACACCGGATAAGGAAGGAACAAGATCGTGGCAGACAGGATCAGGGTTGGTATCGTCGGTGCAACCGTAACGCCGGGCGGTAGCGGCTGGGGCGCCCACGCCCACGTGCCGGCCCTGCAGGCGTTGCCGAATTTTGAGCTAAAGGCGGTGTGCACCGCGCACGCGGAGACGGCAAGGGCCTCGGCGGAGAAATTCGGCGCCGACCTCGCTTTCCACGACATCAACCAGATGGCGGCGCATCCCGAGGTCGACCTTGTCACGGTTGTCGTCCGCGTGCCCTGGCACAAGGAACTGGTCTTGGCCGCCATCCGCGCGGGAAAGCCGGTCTGCTGCGAATGGCCACTTGGCGCTCATCTGGCCGAGGCGAAAGAGATGGCGGATGCCGCGAAGTCCGCCAGGCTGCCGACCCTCGTCGGCCTCCAGGCCCAGAGTGATCCGGCTGTCATGTACGCCCGCGATCTCGTCGCCAATGGCGAGATCGGCGACATCGTCTCCGTCAACATGCGGGTCATCGTCGACTCGATCCCCGAGCGTGGCGACGGCCGCATCTGGCAGGGCATCCGGAAGAACGGCGCCAACCCGATGACGATTCCGGGCGGGCACGCGATCGATGCCATGTGCCATATCCTCGGCGAGTTCGCCGAGGTCAGCGCGCGGGTCACGACGCGGATCAAGATGTGGAAGCACGCGGTGACGGGCGACGACTTCCCCGTCGACGCGCCGGACACGGTCTCGGTGGTGGGCGTGCTTCGGAACGGCGCCGAAGTCTCATGGCAGGTGGCGAGTGTACCCCACCATGCAAGCGGCATACGGATGGAAGTCTATGGCCGCAAGGGTACGCTGGTATTGACCTCGAAGTCAGTCAACATCGGGCCAAGCCAGCTCCAGCTTGGCATCGGCAAGGGCGAGATGAAGGCTATCGTCTCGTCAGCGAGCTATCGGTACGCTCCGGCGGACATGCCCCAGAGCCAGGCGGTCAACGTTGCCCAGGCCTACGCCCGCTACGCTGCGGCGATGAGGGCGGGTGCAGCACCCGCGCCTGACTTCGATCACGCGGTCGTCCGCCACGCGCTGATTGACGCGCTCGAGCGATCGCACGCAGAGGGCAGGGTCATCAAGCTGGGATAGCCACACGGCCGGCTGGCTCCCTCGCTACTTGTCGAGAAGCTCAGCTGCCCCTAGAGCCGACATTAGCGATCGATCCCACTCGTGGAAGTGGTGCGAAGGTGATGCGGATCGTGGCGCTGCCATCTATGCCACGTCTGCTCTCTGAGGCTGAGCCGTTGTTGCAACGGCCGCGGCGGCGCCTGATGATCGAAAACCAGCCGTCCACTGCCGGAAAGGCATGACTGCTTCGGACGGCTGGACTGGCAGAGGGAGAGGATCGATGACATTGGGGTCGCAGGTTGGGTTTGTAGCATTGGCTGCCGTCATCGGTGCAATTGCCTACCCGATGCTCATCTTCGTCGCGATCAAGCTCAATTGGAAACAGCTCGGTCGAGTTCTCGGCAATCACCGTCAGGATGCCCGCTTCTATCGCGGTTGGTCCTTGCTCGGCGCTGTGCTCGGGACGCTGATGTTGACCGGAATTCTGATCCTGGACGCCTACGGCATTAAAGATCCGTGGTATGGTTTGACCCTCATCGCGCTCTGCATGCTTGCGTTCTATCCGATTGTTGGATTCTTGAAGCAGCGTGAGCGTCAGTAGTCCAGCTTTGAGGGCGCCGATCGGTTTTGAGCTGTGGTCTGCTTTCAGTGCACTTCGACCCTGAACCCATCAAGGCACAACGCTAATGCCCGATGCGGACGTTGCTCCACTACTTGGAAACCTGCGAAACTCTGCCAATGGGGGCGTCAAAGTGGCATGCACGATTGCCGGAAATCGCCTCGACTGGATCAATTTGATGTTACACTTCCGCGCGTAGGATACGTGGAACAATCGAGGGAGGATAGATACAGATAATGTGCGACCGGGATCATTTTGAAGACGATTTACACGAGTACGAGAAGCGCGGGTTGATCACGCGCCGGCAATTCGGCGTGCTGGTCGGTGCGGGTGCCTGCATGGTGCTGCCGCGGGTTGCCAACGCTGTCGCGGCCACCGAGTCCGACGTGACCATCACAACGCCGGACGGCACGGCCGAAGCGTACTTCGTTCGCCCCGCGACCGGCACGGCTCCGGGCGTGCTCGTGTGGCCGGACATCTTCGGGCTGCGGCCGGCGTTCCGGCAGATGGGCAAGCGGCTCGCCGAGTCAGGCTACGCGGTGGTGGTCGTCAATCAGTTCTACCGGGCGAAAAAGTTGCCGATTGCTGCGAACGGCGCGAATACCCCGATCCCGGATTTGATACCCCTGGCTCAGGCGCTGAGCGAGACGACGCACATGACTGACGCCAAGGCGTTTGTCGCGTGGCTGGACAGCCAGCCGTCGGTCGCGAAAGACAAGAAGATCGGGACACAGGGCTACTGCATGGG
>Ga0111539_10012920_pt1 | contig 10447 bp, 9 predicted proteins | sample RhiMethybrSRZTD1_FD_79667 | JGI IMG/M metagenome (GOLD analysis project Ga0111539, IMG submission 79667) | Populus rhizosphere microbial communities from Tennessee, USA - Rhizosphere MetaG P. TD hybrid SRZTD1 (version 2) (version 2) | ecosystem: Host-associated > Plants > Roots > Rhizosphere >... | reverse complement strand
CCCAATCGCGGTCGATGATGGGCTTATAGCGCTTGAGTATCTTCAATCCCGCATTGGTTTGGATCAGCCAGTTCATACTGCGACCCGGACCACCGACTCTCCGCACCGGCCCGAGGGGGCGCAGATCCCAGGCATCCAGAACCTCATCAGGATATTTCTCTCCGTTGGATGGAGTCCGAAGCTGGAAGCGCAATCGTGACAGCAGCCGGTCGGGTCGTGGCAAGCGCAGGAATGGCCTACTGATAAATACAGGCGCAGCGTTTTCTACCTTGAATAACGGGAGTTGCGGTGACCCTTGGCTCACGAGATGGGCAGCTGCGATTCGTGTAATCTCGCCAGCCTGGTTTTGATCATGCTTCATATCCATATTCACTTAGTTGTGGACCAAGCCACATGAGGAACCAACGCTGCACGAGTGGGTCGACGTGCTTGCGCCAGCGGGTTATTGACCCAACGTCGAACCCGGCTGCCCCGTCTGGCAGGAAGCTTGAATTGACCACCTTCTGGAGAAGCATGGGCTGGATCAAAGGGATTTCCAGAAAGCTACACAGTCTTTCGAGGGTGACTTCCGGATTTTGTACCAGGTCTTCATATTTCATCAGAGCATAGCGCCCTGGGAACTGCGCCTGGTATTGCTGGTGACGCCGCTCGACCCGTCGCCAGTTGATGATTACATGCAGACTCGATGCCAATTGAAAGACAACGCCCAGACGGCGCAGCCCAGACCGTGCGGACTGACCAGCCTTGTCCTCAGCTTTCTTCTTCCGAGAAGCATAGATCGCCCGCGGGTCCCGGAAGGTGTGAATAATCTTCGCCTGAGGAAACCATTCCAGAAGCCGTGGAATAAAAAAGATGTGCGCCGGGGTCTTGTCACCGCGCATCGGCCGACCGTCCGCATGGACCTCCATAGCCAGCTCGAACAAGCCTCGTTCCCGCTCGCTGGGGCTAATCGCCAACAGCCGGCGGAGAAAGGCTTCCCGATCTACATTTTTGGCAGAAAACTTCCAGAAGTTGAGGTGCCGATCCTGAACGGTGAACAGGTAATCCACCACCCGCCGGGCTCCTTCTTCGGTGGTCAGATCACCTACGCGCGCCAGACGCTGACGTACACTGCGCCGAACCTGAAACCCAAGGCGGGGGAGGTCGCACAGATAATGCGATTCCCCACCAATCCCAACGCACGCAGAGCTGTTGAGGATCTGGCGGGTTAGCGTTGAGCCTGTTCGCCCCAGGCCGACGATAAAAATATGGTCGGTGCTGCCAGAGCATTGCTCTTGAGGCATTGTTCCAAAGATTTGATCACTTACCTGGGAAGTATCCTCAGATCTCATTTTGGCTGCCCTTTTTTGTGCACGAGGATACGCAATCCGCTATCAGCATCCACAAGACGCGACTCGGGAATCGAGCGACCGACCCGGTCATAATATGCTTCCGTCAAACGCCAGGCGGTCAAGCGTGCTGCGTTAAGGGGCAGGTCCACGGCGGCGAACTGCAGCCGATCGCGGCGGGAAAGGCGGATATCATCCAGGGTGTAATCCAGCGACTTCATCTCCCGGCCGGCGATGGCCTGCATAAAAGTGATCCAGCGCGGAGACAAGTAATTGCGGTAACGGCCCACGGAACTGGTCGATATCTTGCCCGGCTCACGCTGCTCGAAGGAGCTATTCCCACCCTCATCGCGGAAGTTCTCCGCCCCGCGCATCGACAGCATCTCCGGGTCATATGCCTCACCAATAAATTCGCAAATTTCGCGGATGGTCTTCTCCGGCTCAGCGGCTAGGCTTTCGTAACGGACAAAGCGGTATTGGTTGGGATATTTGCGCATGTTGCGGTAACCAGTGCGCACCGAGTCGAGCCACATGCCGGTACCTGAGCCGACCCCGCCGCGGATCACCTTCCAGCGCTTGAGAGCCGAGGCGAAACGGTCGCGTGGATCGCGAACGATATGCAGGATACGTGCGCCGGGGTAAGCGCGGAATATCACATCGGCGTAGCGCTCGGTAATCAGAGATTTATCGCCCCAGCGAGGTTTGTCCATTCGGGCGGCAACCTGCTCCCATAACAGCGCAAAGAGTCGCGTATAGGAAGTTTCGCCCGTGTAAAATTCTTTCCAAATTGCCTCGAGATCGGGATGTAGAATCCAGACCCGACGGTAGGTTTGCCAGGCCTTTAGCAGTCGCCCGAGATTGTCTGGGTTAGCCAGATTGCCATACTGCTGATAGAAGTACGGCCACAAATTCGTTCGCCGGGTCATGGCGATGTTAGGGTGAGAGGCCAGCAGTGCGTATAACAGGCTCGTCCCGCTGCGCTCCACGCCCCCGATAAAAATCGGTCCTCGTTGCGAGTTATCCATTGAAATCCTTTTTCTCCGTCAATCGCCAATACATCATTCCGGCCAGATTGAGAGGCAGATCAACGAGCGTAAAAGCAGCAGCCTTGCCAGCCGAGAATTGCACCGGTTCCAATCCGTACTCCAGCCGGCGCATGTCCTTGGCAGCGATAAGCTGCACGAAAGCGACCTCACCCATTGAAATATGCCCAACCTGGGGATCTTCCCGTTCATCGGGATCTTCTTCAGATCTATTCTCCGGCTTCAGCATACAGGGATCGAACGTTTCCCCGAGAAAATCGCATATGGTTGCAAGATTTTTCTGCGGGTCTTGCACCAGCGACTCGTAACGTAGAACAAGGTAGCGCTCTGGAAAACGCCGCCGGTTAAGTTCTGCCAACCGGGCCGAGTATTGCCAGCGCGCCACAGACCATCCGGCTTTCCAGCCTGGTTGTCGGGCCATTTTTGCCGCCGCAATGCGATCGCGAGGATCACGCACCATGTGAATCATCTTCGCCGCGGGATAAGCGGCGAAAATTGTTTCTGCAAAACGCTCCACCAGTCCAAGCTGATCGCCCCAGCGCGGCTTGCCCAAACGCTCCGCATTTTGTTGGTGGATTAACTCAAACAGGCGGGCGTAGGTGGCGGGACCCTGTCCAAACTCGCGCCGGATACGTTCCATATCCAGCTGGAGAGCCTGGATGGCGCTTTGTTTTCGCATTGCCTGCAGACAGCGCTCCAGATTTTCTGGCTGGGTAAGGTCGCCATAACGGTTGTAGAAACGCGTCCACAAATAGGTCCTGCGGGTGAACGCCAGGCGCGGATGCCGACCCAACATCTTGCAAAGTGGGGTTTTTCCATAGCGATCCAGTCCGCCTACAATGATAGGCCCGCTTTCCATCAGGATTTGCCTTGTATGCCGGTATCGCCAGCCCCACTGGGGAGCAGCATGGCTTGGGACGGTCGCCGCCGTGCCGTACCCGGGAAGTGCTGCTGGAGCGTCTCGCGCGCCAGCCATACTCCCATCCTCGCCAGGTTAGCCGTGTGACTGATCACTGCGTAGTGCACCAGTTGCTTCGGGGAGAACAAAAGAGAGTCTCGGTTGTAGCCAAGGGCGGTCATTTTACGGCCAGCATACGCCTGGATAAATGCTATCTCTTCTTTCAAGAGCTTGTCCCGGTACCGGCCAATGAATTTAGGAGAGAGTGTGACTGCGCGACTAGTACTTTCTGCACCCTGCAACAGCTTACTTCGGTGGCCCGGTGCGCCGTCCATGGCTAGCAGCTCCTGGGTATACTCTTCACCCAGGAAGTTACATATGGAACGCATTGTGGCTTCCGTATCCTGGACAAGCGTTTCGAAACGGACGATCATGTAGCGTTCCGGGTAACGAACCATATTACGTTGGGCGAGCTGCGCCGAATAGAGCCAACGCCCGGTTGCCGCGCCCACACGACCTTTCCCATCCGGCCACATTTCCAGAGATGCTTCATAGCGATCGCGCGGGTCGCGAATCATGTGCAGCATTTTGGAGTCCGGGTAAGCCTTGAAAATCTGGTCGGCGTAGCGCTCAATCAACCCAGTCTGGTCGCCCCAGCGAGGTTTGCCTGCACGCTCGGCATAATGCTCGTGCAACAGAGCAAACAACCGGGCATAGCTTGGCTCTCCCTGCCGGAAGTCGTGCCGTATACGCTCGGCATCCGGTTTGAGGAATAAGGCATGCTTATAGTGCAGTAGAGCATCCAGGCAACGCTCGAAGTTTGCCTCAGATTTTAGATCGCCGTACTGGCCGTAGAAATAAGACCAAAAGTTGGAGCCCACCGCAGGGATGGCGATGTTCGGATGTGAGGTCAGAAACGCCTGCAGCGTTGTCTTCCCGCAGCGGTCAGGTCCGCCGATAAAGATGGGAGCCGGCTGTGCGTTGGAGGGTGATGAGGAGTTAGCGAGCATATCCAAAATGATCCAATTTTCGGCCGGTGAAAGTGGTCAGCCAGGCCTTGGTCAGCGGGTGGATACGCTCCTTCCAGCGGTCTGCAGTGCTCTTTTCGAATCCGACCCCGCCGACGATACGCCGCTCAGTGAAGCTGGACCCGACTGAAGAGACCTCTTGAACCATAGCCTGTTCAAACGGCGTATGGATGAAATCGCATATCCGGCGGATGTGCTGCTCAGGTTCTTGAAGAAGATCCTCGAAACGGAGCAACATATATTGATCCGGGTAAGTCCGGGCATAGCGGGCGTGTAGCCGGGCCGCATCCAGCCAGAGGCGCAGAACGTAGACCGCCATGATGCTTTCCAGGAGCGGGTCACTCACCTGGTGAGGCAGCGCGGCAGGCAATTTGGTCTTCACTCCCCATTTACCATCTTTGACCAATTTCAAGGCCGAGACAAAAATGCCGCGCGGATCACGAAAGGTGTGAAGTATGCGCGCTTGTGGATACCAACGAAGCAGGTCTGGCACGTAATAGATATTGGCGGCGGTCTTCTCACCGAGGATCAGACCGGGTCGTACGCCACCCTTCTTCCGTTCGGCATAAATCTGGATGAACAGATCGAAGATGGCCCGGTCACTGCGATCGGTCTGTGAGACGCGCTCGTAAAAACTCTCGCGAGAGATATTGTGGTTCAGCCAGCTCCAGAAGTCTTTTCCGGCGGCGCGGCGTGGATTGAACAGGTCGTCAACGAACAGGTTCAGACCACGTTCCTCGTGCAGGTCGCCAAAACGCAGCAACCGCTTCTTCTTGCCAAGGCGGGCGAACTGGTGTAGAAAATGCGTTTCCGCGGCGAGGCTAACGCAGTTCGACCGGTTCAGGAGGGTGCGCAGCAGCGTCGAACCCGTACGCGGTAGCCCGACGATGAATACATGCTCGTTATCCATCATACCCATAACTCCTGAGCTGTCGGCGGAAACGGAAGTGGAACCAGCGCTCGGCGGACGGGCTGATATATTTCTTCCAACGGTCAGCCGCGCTCGCATCGAATCCCGATTGCTTCTCCTGAAAGCCCATGCTGACCACTTCCTGTTCCAGCATTTTTTCCTGGAACGGAACACCCAAGTAGACACACAGCGCACTCACTTGCTCCTCTGGATGGCGCACTAGGTCTTCGAAGCGCTGTATGGTATAGCGGCCGGGATACTTCGCCAAATTTGTGCTGGCACTCCTGGCGCTCGCTGCCCACGTCAATGTAGTTTGCAGCAGGATGAAGAGTTTCATCAGCGCAGGAACTCGCTTGAGTTGTCGGTAGGGGAACGAGCGTGCCTCCTTTTGCCTCCTGTGCAGTTCCGAAACAAAAATGCCCCGTGGATCGCGCATCATATGGATAATTTTCGCGTTGGGGAACCAGTCCATCAGTGTCTCTGCGTATTGGAAGTGGGCAGGCGTCTTCTCGCCTTTGATCACCTTGCCTCTGCGCTCGGCAAACAGATCCATCATAGTCGCGAACAAGGCGCGCTCGCTACGGTCGGATTCGAGGATTTTCTGTAGGAAAATCTCTTTGTCGATCTGCCGGGTGACCCAGCGCCAGTGAGAACTGGACCGCCGCAGCCAGGAGCTTTTCTCCGAATAGCCGGAATACAGGAAATCCACTAAGCGTTGCACATTCGCATCCTCATGCAGGTCACCGAACTGTCGGATCTTATGCCGCATCCCTTCTGAACTTAAAAGATGCCCCAGGAAATGGTTTTCGCGCGATATAGCGATCTGGTCAGATTGGTTAAGAATGTAGCGCATCAGCGTGGTGCCGCTGCGGCTTACCCCAACGATAAAGATATATTCCGTCTTTGGCAAGTTTGCCACTGTGGGCCGTTCTTCTGCCGCTTGTTTTAAGGGTGCTGCGAGTCTGGTGGTGCGCTCCTTTTCCGTGATCCCATCCATTTAGTCACTCCTGTGAGTCGCATCCACAAGTATGGAATCATTGATATTAGCAATCAAGCCAAGCGTCAGCCACCACATAACCGTGGTGAACACGGTAGAGATCAGGTCAGTGAAATTTCCGGCGAGAAAATGAGCTGCCAGCAGCAGCCACAACATCACCAGAATGGCTCTCCCCGGGTAGCCAGAAAACGGCAGACGCTTGAAGGCGCTCACACTGCGAATTAACCAAATCAGGGTAGGGAGCAGGTAAATAACCAGTCCAAGCAGACCCATTTCTGCTGCAATAAGCAGGTAGGTATTATGGGAGCTCTTTTGTTGACTGGTAGTTAGGTTGAAAGCCCGATCGCGGAACTGCTCATCATAATTTTCATGTTGGTCATAACCCCAGCCAAACAATGGTTTCTCATTGATCATGCGTAACGTGGTTATTCCCTCAATAATACGTCCTTCAGCGGTCGTCTCTGTTACCAGCCTCTGTCCTGCAAATCCAAGATAGGTTTTCAGAGGGGTTGCAAGGAATAGAATTGCCGCGATGAAAAGACCGGTCAATATCAGCCGCGTCGACGTCTTGGGGTAGAGAGAAAGCATGCCGGCCAAGACAATAAGGCCCCCCAGCCAACTCCCGCGCGAGAAAGTAAAGAAGATGAGGAAGAAAGCCAGTCCCACAGTCACTAATGCGGACCAGCGCAGCAAGGGCGACTTCTCTTCATGAAAGGCCTGCATCAGAAGAATCGCGCAGAAGAGAAGCGTGGTGGTTAAGACGGCTGGGTTGTTAAAGGTACCCACAGTCCGTTCGCCCAGTCGGGCGAGCCATTGATCCGGAAGTACTTGCGGGGCACCCCAGCTAAGAAATCCGATCGCGGCTTGCGAGAGAATTATGACAAAGGCCACCGGCAGCAACAGTTTTAAATCTTTCTCATTTGGATTCAGCAATCGTACCAGCCAGTACATGCAGAAAGGTACGAAAATACGGTCGTAATAACGAATCAATAGGCCGTTCACTTGGGTCGTCGTGAAGAAGATATTGGCAAGCGAATAGACCAGGTAGCCAAGCATGACCCAGTCAACCAGCCCTACCCGGAAACCTTTCACTTTACGGATGCCGGTGACCGACATTAAAATGAGCGCGAACAGAGCGCCCGGGATCAGCGCCCGTTGCAGAATCCAGTAGATAATCCGCGAGCCGGGCAGCACCTCTTTAAGGAAGAAGGGGAACACCAGCAGCCAGATAAGCACCGCCGCAAATGGATATGTGAAGAACAGAATCATCGCTGGCACGATCACCAGCAGCGCCAGCAAATAAATCCACTGCTGTTGCAACACCAGATACGCGGCTGCCACCCCAAATAGCGTCCCCAAGAGCAGGGGCAGCCACACAGGGATGGTTTTTAACTCGTTAAATGGGCGGGATTTCATAATGTTGATCATAGTTTTAAATGTACTCCCTTAGAGTTCCCCAATAGAGCCGGCGCCAGAAGGTGAAGAACTCAAATTCCACTTGGTTCCACCACGAGATCGGCTCGTTACCCCAGGCATCCGGGAATTCATAGCCCCATTGCTTCATAAACGGTCCAAAAATGCGCCGGGCACGCGGGATAATTTCGGGTGTGTAATAGGTCCAGAATTCTTTTTTCCGTTCTGTGGTCACGTTCCGGTAGGGTAATGGGCGCAGCGGTTCAATTCCGATCATCTTCAGTGCGTCACCGAAATCGACTTGCAAATTTTCAAAATGCATCACGTAGTTGTAACGCTTTAAGGTCATGCTGGACCAGTTGTTGTAGGGGATGACGTAAAATCTGCGGAAGAACGTTGGGAAGTCCATATCCTGCCGGTGGATAAGGCGGTAGAGGAAAGCATCCATACGCTCTGCCAGTCGTTTTGTATTCCGCGCCTTCTCCGGGTGGGTATAGCGTTCGCGGTGATCAGTCTTAAGCTTGAAATAGTGGCTGACCGCGTCGTCCAGCGGGTTGCGGATGCAGGTAAAAACAAAGTAGTTCTTCTCTTCAGGAGTCGCAACTTTCAAAAATTCCTGATACGTGCTGTGCTTGCGCAGAATTCGCTTCCCGCTATATTGCTGGCACAACTCCCGGCTCATGGAAGTTGTCCCAGTTCTTGGAAACTCTACAAATACATATTTGTGTTCGTGACTGATAATCATCTGAGACGCAACCTCTCAAAATAGACAGGTGAATTCCTTGAATGGTCAATCCTTCTAATGCGCCGAGAAGAGCCCAATCGCCCGCCGACGCAACCGGTTGACCATCTTGCGCTCTTCGATGGAGAGCCCTAGAAGTTGGATGACCAGCAGATAGACCCCCACAACGACTACCATCTGAAGAAGGATAGAGATGAGATCATCGGACACTGGCAGTCGGAACCGGACGAACAGCGCCACGCCCGCTGCAACGATCCCTGCCGTGAGCGGTTTCAGGAATGCCCAGCTGTAGGGGAGAATTCGGTACAAAAACCAGAGTTCCACCAGCGGGAGCGCGTTAGAAACGATCTCATGGATCAGGGCAGCCATGGCGGCCCCGGTGATGCCCCAGCGCGGAATCAACATGAAGTTGGCCAGAATCCCCACACTGACCCGGACGATTGTGTTCGCCAGCTTCATCCGCGTGTGCCCGGTCATATCCAGAACTGTGCCGCACATCCCGGTCGCGACGTTCACGAAGTTCACTAGCCCCATGATGGCTAGCGCCGGTGCCCCCGCGGCGAAGCTCTTACCAAAGATGCCCATAATCGGGCTGGGGAAGAGGATGATGATCAGTATTATGGGCATGTTCAGAGTTACCACCCAGCGTGTAATGGTCTGGTACATCTGCTCGATCCTCTTGTGGGCGCCCTGATCGTTTAGCTCGGCGATCAGCGGCTTGGCCGTCTGACTCATCGAAGTGTGAAAGATGTTGCTCATCAGGTTGACCTGATTGGCGATCGAGAAAATCCCCACGCCCCGAATCGAGTCCAGCGAGCCGATGAGCAGGGTTTGGATATTGCTCCGGAAGGTAGTCAATAGGTCCGATAACCACAGGGGTAAGGAGAATCCAAGAATTTCCCGGCTATTGCGCTTTCCCTGCGCCAGCGACCGTAGCAGATTGAAGTGGCGGTTGAGAAAATAGACCAATACCAACGAGGCTGCAAGATCCGCGATGCCAAAGATGAGGATCGTCACAGGCAGGCTAAGCCCACCTACTGCGGCAATGACGATCAGTACCAGGCGGAGGAGCGGTTGGACGATGTTTTGAGCGATGACCGAGTCGGCCATATTCTTAAACCCGCGCGTTGCCCCCGCCAGTACATCGCTCAAAGTCAGGAAAGGTACCACCAAACTAGCCACCTGGAGTAAAGGCGCCAGGCGCGGCTCGTGGAAAATGGAAATGGAGATCGGGTAAGCCAGGGCGAAAAGAGCGGTGGCGAAAAGTACACTCAACAACAATGAGAACCCGATGCCGACCTGGATCACACCCCATATGCCAGCTTTGTCCTGCCGGACGTTCATGATGGCGATATACCGGGTTAAAGTGGTGTCAAGCCCAAATACCGAAATCGCCCCGGCGATGGTTGCGGCCGTAATCGCTAGGTTGTAAAGCCCGTAATCCTCTGCCCCTAGCATACGCGCTAGGACGAAGGTGATAACAAACCGGCTTACAGTATTGACCAGGCGGCCGAACATCAATATGCTGCCACCTTTTACGGTGTAGATCATATCCTGTTCGGATTGCGAAACTTCGGCCTTTGAAACGATTGGTTCCTGGACGGCCGCCTGCCCAGATTCAGCTTGTAATCCCGGTTTGTATTTGGCCATTGATCGGATCTGCTGGTATGCTCACACAGATCCGTTATCTGATCTGGGCAGCTTGTTGATTTGAGTGGAAATGAGCTGGGCATCCTCCTGGGTGGCGTGAATCATCTGCCGGGTTGCTTCCATCTGAATGCGCAGGCTCTCGAATTGCTTCTGCAGCTCGGTTAGCTCTATTGTCACGGGCGTGTAAACATCCTTCGCTTCGACGACCGGGGTGGGGCTCGCTCTCGTTGTCAACCAAGCAGAAAACAACAAGGCTCCAGCGGCGAAGAAAAGTCCCAACGCGACGGCGAGAATCAGGTTAAGTTGCAGCTTGGGGCTGACCGGTGCTGCAGGCAGATCAGCCGGATCCAGCAGTTCCAGTTGATAGGTCGTATACAGTGAGTTGACATACTTCATTGTCTGATCGCCAACCGCCATTGTGAAGTCACGAACTCTTTG
>Ga0111539_10012919_pt1 | contig 10448 bp, 2 predicted proteins | sample RhiMethybrSRZTD1_FD_79667 | JGI IMG/M metagenome (GOLD analysis project Ga0111539, IMG submission 79667) | Populus rhizosphere microbial communities from Tennessee, USA - Rhizosphere MetaG P. TD hybrid SRZTD1 (version 2) (version 2) | ecosystem: Host-associated > Plants > Roots > Rhizosphere >... | reverse complement strand
AGCAACTGCCGGGCTTTCCGTTTTTTAGCAACCCGCAGGATCAGCAGCCTCAGCAGCAATTCCAGAGCGCACTCGGCTCCGGGTTTGTCTGGGACCAGAACGGTCACATCGTGACCAATAACCACGTCGTGAGTGGCGCGGATAAGATCCAGGTCACCTTCAGCGATGGCACCATTGTTCCCGCCACGCTGGTGGGCACCGACCCGGATAGCGACCTGGCTGTGATCAAAGTGGATGTTCCTGCCAATCAACTCCAACCCGTGACAATGGCCGATTCCACCGCCGTCCAGGTGGGTCAAATGGCAGTCGCAATCGGAGAACCTTATGGCCTGGAAGGCACTATGACGACCGGTATTATCAGCGCGATCGGCCGCTCGCTGCCCACAGATATGAACTCTGCCAACTCTTATACCATTCCAGACGTCATCCAAACCGATGCCCCCATTAACCCCGGCAATTCCGGTGGCGTACTACTGAATGCCAAGTCTGAGGTCATCGGTGTGACATCCGCCATTGAGTCGGCATCCGGTGCAAACTCAGGTATTGGCTTTGCCATCCCAGCAGCGATTGTGAAGAATGTTGTGCCCGCCCTGATCAATGATGGAAAGTACGTTCATACCTGGCTTGGCATCAGTGGCTCCACATTGATCCCCGACCTGGCAAAGGAAATGAATCTGAAAGATGGCCAGCGCGGTGCCTTGGTGGGCGAAGTCATGCCAAACAGCCCGGCTGAGAAAGCTGGCTTGAAGGGCAGCGACAAGCAGGTCACCATTGACGGTGCGACTGCTACTGTCGGCGGCGATGTCATTACCGCCATCGACGGCCAGCCGGTTGTTGAGATGGACGATCTGATTGCCTTCCTCGCCCGCAACACCCAGGTGGACCAGAAAGTTACCCTGACCATCCTGCGGGATGGCAAGGAGCAGAAACTGGACGTCACTCTGGCAGCCCGCCCGACCGCTCAGGAGCGAGCCAGTGCAAATTCGAATTCCACGAATCCCAACACACCCTCCCAGGCCAGCGGCCTCCATCTCGGAATTCTGGGTGTCGATATGGCACCAGCGATTGCCCAGGAAATGAATCTATCCCAGGATCAGCAGGGCATTCTGATCCAGCAGGTCGAGCCGGGAAGCCTGGCCGACAAGGCTGGACTGCAGGCCGGATCCCAGTCCGTTACGATTGACGGGCAGGACATCATGGTCGGCGGCGACATCATCACCGCCCTCAATGGCGAACAGGTTCCGACCATCCAGGATCTGAAGGCTGCCCTTTCCCAGCTTCCTGCCGATCATCCCCTGACACTGACCATCCTGCGGGATGGCAAGGAAATGCAGATCGAAGTGCAGACCGGTCAGTAGAAAATATTAGAACGATGTAATACAGAACATGGACAGCGAAATGCTGTCCATGTTCTGTATTATGATGCATTCACCGTCTACCTTCCATGCCCGTTAAGTGAATCAGCTGGCATCAAAACACAAGGCAATTCCTCGGGCAGCGAACCTTTTCAGTATAATGATAGAGGCATCCACAAGAAAGAGACGCTGGATGGAAAAAATTCCGTACTGGTCCATGCAGACAGATCAATTATTCGGCGGTCTTCATGCATCCGCAAATGGCTTGAGTCAGAGTGAGGCGACGGAAATTCTCAAGCAGACGGGACCGAACCAGATCCACTCCCGCGGGCGTGTCACTGCTTTCGGTTTATTCCTCAATCAATTCAAAAGTCCAATTGTTATTATCCTGATCTTTGCCACGATTGTCTCCGCCTTTTTGCAGGATTGGGCAGATGCAATCATTATTTTTCTGATCGTGCTGGGCAGCGCGCTGCTGAGCTTTTACCAGGAGTTCAATGCCAGCAGTGCAGCAGAAAAGCTCCGCGCCCAGGTTTCGCTCAAAACCAATGTGCTGCGGGATGGGAAAACTGCCTCGATCCCGACTAAGGAGGTTGTCCCTGGTGACGTGGTCCTGCTCTCCGCGGGAAGCCTGATCCCTGCCGATGGAGTGGTGCTGGAGGCCGATGACTTTTTTGTCAACCAGGCAGTGTTAACCGGCGAAACATTTCCAGTTGAAAAAAAGCCGGGCGCGGTTACAGAAACTGCCAGCCTCCCCGAACGGACGAATGCGGTCTTCCTGGGTACCAATGTCCGTAGTGGCAGTGCCAAAGTGTTGATCGTCGAAACGGGATTAAATACCGCCTTCGGGCAGATCGCCGATCGCCTTTCCTTGCGCCCGCCGGAGACCGAATTCGAGCGCGGCATCAAACGGCTGGGATACCTGCTCACCGAAGTGATGCTGCTGTTGGTTTTGGGCATCTTTGCGTTTAATGTTTACTTTCAAAAACCTGTCCTGGATTCGCTCCTCTTCTCCATCGCGCTGGCCGTGGGATTAACACCGCAGCTGCTGCCTGCCATTATTAATATCAATTTATCCAAGGGCTCCCAGGCGATGGCCGAACGCGGCGTGATCGTGCGGCGGCTCGAATCGATCGAGAACTTTGGTAGCATGGATATCCTGTGCACCGACAAGACGGGCACGCTGACTCAAGGCGTGGTTCAGCTCGATGGCGCGCTTGATATGGACGGCAAACCTTCCGCCCAGGTACACATGCTTGCTTTTATCAACGCTTCCATGCAGAGCGGACTATCGAATCCGCTGGATGAAGCCATTGTCCAGCAGAGTGTCGCGGGATTGGAGGAGTACAGTAAAGTCGATGAGATCCCGTATGACTTCATCCGCAAGCGTTTGAGCGTGGTGGTACAACGCAGAGATTCAATCTACTTGATGATCACAAAGGGCGCACTGGAAAATGTGCTGTCGGTTTGCAGGCGAGTCAAGACTCCTGGAGGCGAGGCCGCTTTGGGTGAGGTGGAACAGGCCGGGATCCGGGGGCGATTCGAAGCCTGGAGCGAGCAGGGATATCGTGTCCTGGGTATAGCCGTCAGGGAGGTTCCGCCTCAGGAACATTCCTATCCCGCAAGTGAAGAAAATGATATGGCCTTTGCCGGGTTTCTCCTGTTCATGGATCCTCCCAAGCAGGGTGTCCAGGATACCATTGTTGCCCTGGAGAATCTCGGGATCAAGCTGAAGATCATAACCGGTGACAATCATCTCGTCGCACGACACATCGGCCAGGTTCTCGGGCTGGAGAATCTCAAGGTCATGAGCAGCCGGGAAATGGACAACCTGCGGGATGAGGCCCTCTGGCACGCCGTGGAGGAGACCACAGTCTTTTCGGAAGTGGATCCCAACCAAAAGGAACGCATCATCCTTGCGCTCAAGAAACGTGGACACGTAGTCGGCTACATGGGCGATGGCATCAACGATGCTCCCTCGCTGCACAGTGCAGATGTGGGAATCTCCGTGGCAAACGCAGTGGATGTCGCCAAGGAGGCAGCCGATCTTGTGCTCCTCCGCCAGGATTTAGATGTGCTGCTCGAAGGCATCGTGCAGGGACGCAAGACCTTTGCCAATACGCTGAAATATGTGTTCATGGCAACCAGCGCCAACTTTGGAAATATGTTCAGTGTTGCCGGGGCTTCCCTTTTCCTTCCATTCCTGCCAATGCTTCCCAAACAGATCCTGCTGATCAACTTCCTGACCGACCTGCCGGAGATGATGATCGCCGGCGACAACGTGGACGATGTCATGATCGATAAGCCGCGCCGCTGGGATATCGGCTTCATCCGTCGATTTATGATGGTCTTTGGGCCTCTCAGTTCTCTATTTGACTTTGCGACCTTTGCAGTTTTGCTGTGGGGCGTGAAGGCGGGCGCCACGGTCTTCCACACCAGCTGGTTCATCGAGTCGGTTCTCTCGGCGGGACTGGTTGTCTTTGCCATCCGTACGCGTCTTCCCTTCCACCACAGCCGGCCAAGCCGCGCCATGCTGGGTATGACTGCCCTGGTGATTGCCATTACCATTGCACTACCCTATACGCCCCTTGCCGGACTGCTGGGTTTTACGCCTCTGCCAATTTCCTATCTGCTGGCGATCGTTGTAATTATTGCCCTGTATTTCATCTCCGCTGAAATCACCAAACGCTGGTTCTATCGGAAATATGGTGGATGAAGAGTTGAAATATGAAAAGACGCTGGATTGTTCTTTCCCTGACTGTCCTCTTTCTCTGGGCAGTGGTCTCGCGCTTCACGGAATTGGAACAGCTCAGGCGTACTCTCCAGCAGGGTCAGGGAGGATGGATCCTGGCCGCCCTGCTATCACAGATCATTTACTTTGTAGTCTTCACTGCCTCGTACCAGGCTGCATTTGAAACGGTAGAGATCCATACCCGGACACGAGAGCTGGTGCCTGTGACATTGGGCGCGCTATTTGTGAATCTGGTCGTTCCGGCCGGGATTGCAGGCGGCACGGCGCTCTTCGCCCAGGACTTTGCGCGGCGCGGCAAACCTGCCACACGTACGGCGACGGGAGTCCTACTGCAGCTGATTGCAGATTTTTCAGCCTTTGCTTTTATCCTCGTCCCCGGGCTCATCCATCTCTTTACTGCACACGATCTCAAAACCTACGAAGTCCTTGCCGCCGTCATTCTGCTGTTGATGACCACAAGCCTTGGCATCATTTTATTGTCCGGGGTTTGGAAACCTACCCGGCTTCGCCAGATATTTGACTTTTTCCAACGAATCGCCAATTGGTTGTCTGCCATTCTACGGCGCCCGCCGTTTCTGGCCGTTGACTGGGCTCAAAAGAATGCAGAAGAGTTTAACCGGGCCGCGCTGGCAGCAGCCAGTCATCCGTCCAGTTTGATCCAAACAGTGGTTGTGGCTTTCTTCGCACACCTGCTGGACCTCCTGACCCTGTATCTTCTCTTCCGGGCTTTCAATCAACAAGTGGGCCTGGGCACTCTGGTAGCCGGGTATGCGATGGGAATCCTATTTTGGATCGTCTCCATCACACCGCAGGGGATTGGGGTCGTCGAAGGTGTGATGAGCTTGACATTCACCTCTCTGGGAATCCCGGGCGCCGTCGCAGCTACGGTTGTTCTTGTTTTTCGTGGGCTGACCTTCTGGATCCCAATGTTGTTGGGCTTTTTCGCGGTCCAGCGCATGCAAATTTTCGGTCCGGCGCAGCGCGGCCTGACATCCACCTGGGGCGTGCGGTTTACAGCCATCCTGGTGGCAATGATGGGGATCATAAACGTGCTCTCGGCGGTCACGCCTTCCCTGGCGGAACGGATGCGATACCTCGAACAATATTCTCCTTTGGAAGTCCAACGAGGTGGGCATTTGACAGCCGCCCTGGCAGGCTTTGGTTTAATCGCCCTGGCTCGGAGTCTGGTCCGCCGCAAGCGTGTGGCATGGATCCTGACCGAGATTCTGCTAGGCTTATCGATCCTGAGTCATATGATCAAGGGACTCGACTATGAGGAAGCACTTTTAGCGGGAGGCTTGATGGTCCTCCTGTGGCGGATGCGCGTTGAGTTCCATGCTGATTCGGACCCTCCTTCCATCCAGCAGGGACTGCGTGTGCTCGCCGGCGCTTTTATTTTCACCCTGGCCTATGGGGTGAGCGGATTTTTCCTGCTCGACCGCCACTACAATGTGAACTTCGGTTTTTGGGCAGCGCTTCGGCAAACCATCGTCATGTTCACCGAGTTCTACAACCCAGGGTTAACACCCGTCACGCGGTTTGGCAGATTTTTTGCCGATTCGATCTACATTGTCGGTGCAGCGACATTCACCTACGCAGGCCTGATGCTTCTGCGGCCGATCTTTGTTCGCCACACCGCCACGGATGAGGAGCGGCAGAAGGCGCAAAAGATCGTGGAACAGTATGGTCATTCTTCCATGGCGCGTTTTTTGCTATTCGATGACAAGCACTACTTTTTCGCCCCCGGCGGTTCCCTGATCGGGTACGCGCTGGTCGGGCGGACAGCCGTCTCTTTGGGAGATCCAGTCGGCCCGCAGGAGGATCAGCTGCCTGCAATTCAGGCATTTTCAAACCTTTGCCAGCATAATGACTGGCAGCCTGTCTTTTATCAAACCCTGCCAGACACGCTTTCGTTGTACAAATCCGCTGGATTTGATAGTCTCTGCATTGGCAATGATGGTATTGTCAATCTCGATGCTTTTACCCTGGAGGGGAAGGCAGGCAAACCACTGCGTACCCCGGTCAACAAGCTGACCAGGGCAGGCTATAAATTCATCCTTCATGAACCCCCCATGTCTGATGACCTGCTCGAGGAATTGCGTACCATCAGCAACGAATGGCTGACTACGATGCACGGATCAGAAAAAAAATTCTCGCTCGGCTGGTTTGAAGATGACTACATCCGCAGCTCCCCCATTGCGACCGTATATTCCCCTGAAGGATGGATCAGCGCGTTTGCCAATCTTGTAACTGAATATCAAGCCAGCGAAGTGACCATTGACTTGATGAGGCATCGTTCTCCGATCGAGAACGGCACTATGGAATATTTATTCGCCAATCTATTCCTCTGGGCAAAGGCGCAAGGCTGCCACAGTTTCAATCTGGGTTTAAGCTCCCTCTCTGGAGTCGGCGAGCAGGCCGATGATCCGGCCATTGAACGAGTCATGCACTTCATTTATGAAAACGTCAGCCAGTTTTACAACTTCAAGGGATTGCATGCATTCAAGGAAAAATTCAACCCGGAATGGTCCCCCCGCTACATGATCTATCGCGGTGCTGCCAACCTGGTCCAGGCCTGGCTGGCAGTCACACAGGCCAACTCGGGAGGCGGCAATGTACTATATGGATATCTTAAGAGAAATTAGCTTGAGTCAACATTGCTGATTCAATCGGGGAAATACAGTTTTCAACGGGGTATTATTCCAAGCTCCATTGCGCCGAGAAAAAGTATTGATCCTGATCGCATCGACTCGTGCCAATTTTTTCCCACGGATGGTTGCATGGATCCCAAAATTCTGCACGATTTATCAATCTAAAATTTGTATAGTAGTCTGAAAACCCAGGGGGATTCTCATATTTATCCCATAAACCAATTAAAAATAACCGGCATTTCTGTAAAGCACGTACTTATTTCCCACACATTCATCTAATGCTCCTGTAAAGGCAGGCTTATTATCGTGCGCGTCGCACATAAACCAGCCATTGGCTCATCGCCTTAACAGCGTTGACTCCATATCTATCTCTGGCGCTCATTTCGATCACTTCGCAGGAGAATAAAATGAAACTACACAGAACCCTACTATGGATATGTCTACTCAGCCTGATCATGAACACCCTTCCAGTGGCAGCGTTGTCGCCAGGCAATGCAGATCTTCAGGAACCATCTGCAGATGTCTGGGGCATGTCCGCAGCAAACCCGCAGAGAACATCCTGGGTTTCAGGGGCTAGCAATGAAGTTCGGGGAACTCTACAAGTCGAATGGTACCGGGTATTTGATCCTTACATCGACAACAAAGTTCAAGTAATCGCATCAGACAATAAGGTATTTGTTTCCACATCCAAAGGCTTGTACGCGTTCAACGCTATAGATGGATCTCAGGCCTGGGTATACGGAACCGAGCTGCCGCTGGGAAATTCGCCGACGTTCTATAACGGGACCCTCTATGTCGGTGGATACGATCATAAGATGCACGCGATCAATTCCTCCACCGGACAGAGTAAAACCGGATGGACATTCCTTGAAGCAGAAGCTGGATATGAAACCAATCCGCTTGTGATCAGTGACAATTATACTGGCAACCAGCCAGTTATCCTGGCCGGAAACCGGGATGGATTTTTCTATGCGCTGGATGCAAATACAGGAGCTTTGAAATGGAAATTCAAGACCGGCGGGCCAATCCGGTTTAGCGCCGCATACAAAAATGGCGTGGTCTATTTTGCCGCCGATGATTCCTATGCCTATGCTCTCGATGTAGGCACAGGGTCACGGGCCTGGAAATCCACCAAGCTGGGAGGGGCCGGGTTCGATAATTACTGGCCCGTGATCTATACTGATGCAACCTCAGGCAAGGATTATGTCATTTATTCAGGTTCTAAAAAGGCAGATTGGGCGTGGCTCAGCACATCAACCAGCAGTCTGTATTTCAGTGAAAATTACGAGATGTATGCAAGCCAGTCGGGTTGTACAGGAACAATCCAATTGGACTGCTCCGTCATCTCAAACTACATGGCTTCCCATCCATGGAAGCGCCATCTGTTCATCCTGGATGCAATGACCGGCATTGAATCGACTCCCTATGCACCGGTAAACTGGGCCGGTGTCACCCATAACGGCAATAAGCATCCTCCTGTCGTGAGCGGAGATGGCCAACTGTATAGTTTCATCGGCTATAACGCCGGTGGAAACAATGGAGCCAATGGATGGATCGCCCAATGGAAACCGGGCTCATCCACAGTTAACAAAATCTATACCAACCAGAGCGGCGCAGCAGATGAACCTGTCACCTTCACGAGTGGCGGCAACCTGATCTACTGGGGTGAAGGGGTCAACGCGGACGCCTGGGGGACTCTCGACCTGACCAAGCCGGTTAACAGCAATCGTTACACATGGCAGAGCCTAACATCCCTACCTGGAGCCGGAGCAAAATATACAAGACTGGATTTAACCGGGAAATTCGGTGGTTATAACGGCGTCTACGGGTATTTTGACGGTCTGACCAATCAGAGCCCGATCCCATATAACAACAAACTGTACGTGATCAATGGGAATGCACTGTTTGCTCTGAGCTCCACAGGCGGCGCACGTCAGCTTCCCACAGTGCAGGCAGCTTCTACACAGGCAAGTGGTTCCCTTTCCGCTTCACAGCAGGAAATCCAACAGCGTCTTTCGAATGAAATTCTAAAGATCATCGCAGCCGGACATCTTCGTCCCGGTTACATGTATGTTGGCATCCCGGGCGGGATGCTTGATTATCACGGTAACAATTCTGTCCCTGGGAATCACCTGGCAGAATATTTCCATAATCCAGCCGACACGTTATACACACTCTCGATCGCATTACCCTACCTTTCCCCATCCCTGCAGACACAGCTCAAGGCCTATTTACAGCAGGAACAGGCCAGTTATCCGGTGGATAACACTGCCCATATCGGATGGAAAAACGGAGCTCCTCGCGAAGCATTCACGGATGTGCCCGAGATGACAGGCATATTCAGTCGTGACAACGGCAACAATCCTTATGTGGCGGCGCCTCGCCCGACCATATGGTATCCAAATCCCTGTTGTTCCACCTATGTAAATTTGGGGCCATTCCCGCAAGATTCGTTCTACGGCGCATGGAAATACGCGCAGGTTTTTCCTGATCAGGCCAGGTCCCTCTTCGACCGGATGAAGCCCAAACTGCAAAAGGCCAGCGTGGGAAACAATTTGACCGATGACGTGCTCATCAAGTATCCCTATATTCTCAACCAATATATTGCAGGATATCGTGGCTATCTTGAGCTTGAAAAACTGGCTGGATACACAACAAACGTTAACCAAAGCACACAATATGCAGAATATACGCGCCTGTTGTATCTTAGGATTAATAACTTCAGCAAGGATGCGCCGATTTATCCCGGTGAGGATTACAACAACAATTTGAGTGTGGCACGGAATTTCATGTTCATGGTCCCGGAACTGGCTGATGCTCTGCGGTCCAGTAAGCTTACTGAAGTCCAGCAGGCCCTCGATGAATATCAAACCATTGAGCCTTACTGGTTTGTCTCCCGATATGACCGTACTTTTAACGAGGCTGTGTTCCAGCCGTTGTATGATACGCCTGCATTGTTCCAGGCCAGGGCTTATATTCTCAAACAACCCTACAGTGAACTGGTGAAATATCTGGATGTTCCTGCATTTGAAAAGGGCGATCTCTTCTACATTCAAAACCTTGTCGCCCTTCTGCAAAGCACAGAACCTGTCACAACCCCTACAGCGACTCCTCCCCCGGCTGCCACGGCGACATCGGCACCCACCAATACTCCGGTCTTCACAAGGACAGCCAGTCCAACCTCTCCTCCGACAAGTACGCCTGTGAATACCGCAGCTCCAGCAACTATTGTCCCCACATCCACTTTGTCTGCATCGAGCATTTCTGTATCAGGCGTTTCGGATAATGGCACGGTTGCCAGATATGACAAGCAGGAAATCACTTTTGGCATCCAAACGTCAGCAGGGAATCCGCAACTGCCATACGACCCCAGCGCGCCTGCCGCAGTCAGGGGAACAGAAGGCGTCAATGTGAATGCCGTATTTACCTCTCCAAGTGGAAAAGTTTGGAGCCAGCCGGGTTTCTATTATCAGATCTTCGATGACCAGATTAAGAATGGCAACGCCTGGTTCTATCCAACGGGTCAGGCAGTCTGGAAAATCCGCTTCTCGCCGGATGAGGTGGGAATCTGGCAATATTACATCCAGGCCCAGGATAAGAGCGGAGTCACCAATACGGGAACCCGTACGTTTACAGTAACGACATCCACCAGCCATGGATTTATCAGAGCCAGTAAAACCGATCCGCGTT
>Ga0111539_10012915_pt1 | contig 10451 bp, 5 predicted proteins | sample RhiMethybrSRZTD1_FD_79667 | JGI IMG/M metagenome (GOLD analysis project Ga0111539, IMG submission 79667) | Populus rhizosphere microbial communities from Tennessee, USA - Rhizosphere MetaG P. TD hybrid SRZTD1 (version 2) (version 2) | ecosystem: Host-associated > Plants > Roots > Rhizosphere >... | reverse complement strand
GTCGCCTCGGGCGAACGGGAGGCTGCAAGCGTGCGGATCGCGGCCTGCCGCACCGTGAGCGGTGAGCGCTTCGCGGCGAGCGTCTTCTCCACCGTGGCGACACCGCGTGCGGGGTCGCGGGCGAGCAGCCCGGTGAGCGCCAGGCTGTAGAGCGAGTCGCAGCGCGAGGTGAGTGCGGCCTCCTCCGCCGCTTTGAATTCGCTGGCGCCGCGCGCCGAGAGCCAGCCGAACGACGAGAGCCGGAGCGCGTCGTCCAGCGTCTCGTCGCGCACCCAGCGCAGGAACGTGGCGTTGGAGACGCGCACGCGCTCGCGGTTCGCCAGCTCCACGGCGAGCAGCAGTGCGTCGCCGTCGCTGCCGTCCAGCAAGCGCGCCATCACCTGCTCGATCGCGTCGTGCGCCTGGCCCGCCGGGCGGGGCGGCAGCGGCGCCCATCGCGCCCACACGCCGTCGCGCGGCTCGGGCTCGTCCCACTGCGCCAGCACGCGCAGCGCCTCCTCCTTCCACGCCGCCGGCGTGGCGTCATCGGCCGCGAACTCGGCCACGCCGCGCGCCGCCGCCGGCGAGCCGTCGCGCAGGGCGGCGTGCAACGCGCGCCGGAGCCAGGGCTCGGTGCGCAGCGCGCGCGCCGGCGCGGGCAGCATCCCGGCGAGCGCGCGCATGGCGCCCGGCAGGAAGAGGTCGTACGCGGCGCGCGCGGCCTCGGTCGCAATCTGGGCATCGGCATCCGCAAGAAACGCGGCCACGCCCTCCGCCCGTGCCTCGCGCAGCGCCAGCACAGCTCCCAGGCGCACCTAGCGGTCGGCGTCCGTGTTGAAGCCGGAGAGCGTGAGCGTGTCCGCCGCGCGCGCGAGCGCACGGGCGTAAGCGAACCTCAGGAACGCGTCGCTATCGCCGTTCGCGGCCAGCGCGCGCACGAGCGCCGGGACGGCGCGCGCGTCGCCGCAGCGCGCGAGCGCCTGGCCGGCGGCGAAGCGCACGCGCGGCGACGGATCCGCGAGCAGCGCCGCGAGCGCCGGCACCGCCTCCACCGCGCCCAGCTCCCCGAGCAGCGTGGCCGCGAGGCGGCGCACCTCGGGATCGGGCTGGGCGAGCGCCGCGACGAAGCGCTCGCGCACGCGCGCGCCGTGGCCGCCGTGCGCGGCGAGGTTCAACCCCCAGAGCGCGTGGAGCCGCGCGCGCGGCTCGCTCGCCGTGACCAGCACGTGCGTGAGCGCATCCACGCGGCCGCGCCGCCCGAGCTCCAGGCTCGCGCGCTGCCGCAGCCGGCGGTCGGGGTGCGAGAGCAGCGTCGCGAGCCGCGTGTCGTCGAGCTCGCGCACGCCCGTGGCGAGCAACTCGCGCGTGGACACGACGAGCGCGAGCGCGTCGCGCGCGTCCCGCTCGTCGGCGAAGCCATCGGCGTCCAGGCGCGCCCGGTCCGCGCCGCCGCGCGGCAACCGCCACCCGGGCGTGAGCGAGAGCAACCGCGCCCGATCGCTCGGCTGCCACGACTCGCCCCAGTAGAGGACGAACAGCCGGCCGTCGGGCGCGAAGTCCACGTCGCACGTCCCCCACGAGCGATGGTGGCCGGGCAGCTTCTCCGCGAGCTTGAACCCGGCCCCCTCGGGCGCGAACCGCCACGCGTCCACGCCGCCGACGAAGTCCGCGAGCCAGAGCGTGCCGTCGTAGCGCGGCGGCAGTCCGGTGCCCGGATAGGCGGCGAGCCCGGCGGGACACGAGCCGGCCTCGGCGACCGGGTGCAGCACCCACGCGGGTTGCGCGGGGTCGCCGTCCGGGAACGCCGGCTCCCACTCGTGCTCGCGCAGCCAGGGGCCGCACGACGGCGTGAATTGGAGGAAGTACTCCCAGCCACCGTGCGCGCCCTCCGGCAGGTAGAGCCAGCGCGAGCGGTCGCCCACGTCAGCATTGTTGTCGCCGGTGAACAGGTCGCCGTGGTCGTCGAATGCCAGCTCCTGCGGGTTCCTCAACCCGCGAGCGAACAGCTCCAGGTCGGAGCCGTCGGGCCAGCAGCGGAAGACCGCGCCCTCGTGGGCGGCGAGCCGGCGGCCGTCGCGCGTCGTGAGCGCGAAGCCACGGTCACCGATGCTCCAGTAGAGCCGGCCGTCCAGGCCCATCGTGAGCCCGTGCATGTCGTGGCCGCCCTGGCCCATGTGCACGCCGAAGCCGGCTTGCAACACACGGCGCTTGCGTGCCGTGCCGAGCGAGTCGCGCCACGACAGGAGTTCGGGGATGGCCGTGGCATAGACGTGCCGGCGCCCCCACGCGAGCACGCCCGCCAGCGCCCCGCGTTCCACCTCGTTCATCCCCGCCGCCCACACCCGGACGTCGTCGGCCACGCCGTCGCCGTCGCGATCCACCAGCCGGCGCAGTTGCTCCGTGTGGCGTGCCAGGCCCGCGAGTGTCACCGGCTCGCCCGGCCGATCGAGGGCGCCGCTGCGAACCCAGCGCTCGGTCGCGGCGCGACGCTCGGCCACCGACCCCAACCGCAAGTCATCAGGGAGGATGCCCCGCCAGGCCCGGACGTCGAAGTGGCCCCGTCCGGCGGATCGGAGCGAGTTCGCCGTATAAACCACTCCGCGGTCGTCGATGCTGATCGCGACCGGGGCCGGCACCTGGGAGGCCGACGCGAACACGGTGGCGCGGACCGCCAGCGATTCGGCAACCACTGGAGCGACGGCGGTATCCGGAGTGGTCCTGCCCTGAGCGAGGAGCAGGAGGGCACCGATGGATCCGGTCAGGGAGCACGCGGCCATGCGAGCCTCGTCACGAACGGGTGGTTTTCGATGCTAGACGCGCGCGTTCCGACGAACCAGCGATTTCCGGCTCCCACCCCCCGCGCCAGATAAAACCGTGGGGCGAGTGGGTGATTTTCAGTTGTCAGCGATCGCAGCGCCGGTTAGTATCACGGCGATTTCTTCCGGCGTCTCTCAGTCGGAACGGGGGTGTGGTCCGCGCCCCCGGGCTCGCGATGGCCCCCCAGACATCCTTGCTAGCCTTGCAGGACGAACATCCGAGCCCCATCCGGGGGCCCTGCGCTCGAGCGCGCACGGCCTTGCCGGCCTTTTCCCCGCCGCCGAAAGGATCCCCTCCATGCTCCGTCGCGACACCCTTGTGCCTCGGCGTCACCTCCTCGGCTTGGTGGCCGCCGCCATGCTGCTCGTGACCGCGGGTTCCGCGTTCGCGCAGGCGCTCGACGCGCCGTCGCTCACGCTCAACCGCGCGGGCTTCTTCCGCATCGATCTCGATGTCCATGCCGGTACCTCCGGCACGCCGAACGGCTTCACGATCCAGTGGATGACGAAGGCCGAGTTCGACGAATACGGCTGGCCCACGAACGAATACGACGCCGCCACCTGCGATTTCACCGGAACGCCGACGCTGAACACGGACTCGAGGAGCAGCAGCTACCTGCTGGGCTCGAACGGCGCGATCCAGGTGCAGATGGGCGACCTGTTCGACGAGACCGGTCTCTACGGGTACTACCTCGACGCGCTGCCTCCCGGCGACTACGCGTTCCGCGTCTGGGCCGAGGGCAACGGCGCGCCGGGCTCGGGGAGCGTTGCCTCGGCGACGATCTTCGCTTCCACGACGGTGGCGCCCGAGTGCACGCAGGGCTTCTGGAAGAACCACCCCGAGGCGTGGCCGGCGGGCTGCCTGCCGATGACGCTCGGCACCGTCGGTGGCTACACGCAGGCGCAGTTGCTCAGCATCTACAACACGCCGGCGATGGGCAACGGGCTGATCTCGCTCGCGCACCAGCTCATCACCGCGAAGCTCAACATCTGCAACGGCTCGAACCCCGCGAACATCGCCGCCACGATCACGGCGGCGGACGCGCTGATCGGCGGGCTGGTCGTTCCGCCCGTCGGCGGTGGCTTCATCGCTCCGGGCACGTCGAGCCCGCTCACGCAGACGCTCGACGACTGGAACAACGGCCTGATCCCCGGCGTGGTCAGCTGCGCCACGAAGTCGACGCAGACGACCTGGGGCAAGGTGAAGTCGCTCTACCGCTAGAGAAACAGATGCGGCGGCCACCTTCGCGAGAGGGTGGCCGCCTTGCTTCGGACGGCCACCTCTCCTGAGGTGGCCGTCTCGTTTTGCGGCGCGCGGCGGGCGTGGAACCGGGCGGCCTTCTCCGCGTATCGTGCACCGTGCCGCGGCCCCGCCCGCCGCTCGATCCGCGGAACCGAACCCCGGAGGACCCGATGCACCGCTCGCCCGCCGTCCAGGCCGCGCTGCTCGCGCTGGCGCTGCTCGTCCCAGGCCCGATCGCCGGTGCGGCCCCCGCCGCCTCAGCGCCGCCGCTGATCCCGCGCCGTGCGCTGTTCGGTAACGCGCCGCGCGACTTCCCGCAGCTCTCCCCCGACGGCACGCGGTTCTCGTGGCTGGCGCCGGATGCGAAGGGCGTGCAGAACGTGTGGGTGCAGTCGGTCTCGGGCGATACCGCGATGCCGGTGACGCACGAGACGCACCGGCCGATCTACTTCTACCGCTGGGCGGCGGACTCGCGCCATCTGCTCTACCTCCAGGATGGCGACGGCGACGAGAACAACCACCTGTTCTCCGCCGACCTCGAGACCGGAGTGGTGCGCGACCTGACGCCGTTCAAGGGCGTGCGCGCGCAGAACGTGCTCGCGAGTCCCGAGCACCCGGGCGTGGTGCTGGTGGGGCTCAACCTGCGCGACCGACGCGCCTTCGACATGCACCGCGTCGACCTCGCGACCGGCGCGGTCACGCTGGAGGCGAAGAACCCTGGCGACGTGCTGACCTGGAACACGGACTGGAACTTCGTGATCCGCGCCGCGACCGCGTTCGATCCCGTCACCTGCAACACCATCATCCGCGTGCGCGACGCCGCGGACCAGCCGTGGCGCGACCTGGTGACGATGCCGTTCGAGCAGGCGCTGTTCGACGGCCAGGTCGTGAACGGTTCGCTCGTGGCCGCGTTCGGCCCCGACAACAGGAGCCTCGTCATCCATTCGGCGCTGGGCGGCAACTACGGCCGGCTCGTGCGCGTGGACGGCGACACGGGCCAGGAGCTCGAGGTGCTCGCCTCGCACCCGGCGTCGGACGTGGCGAGCGACGCCCTGCACCCGGGCGTCATGGTCGATGGCGCGAAACGCCGCGTGGTCGCGGTGGAGTTCGACCCGGGCGAGCCCGAGTGGAAGTTCCTCGATCCGGAGCTGGCCGCCGACTTCGCGAAGCTCGAGAAGGCGGCACCCGGGCACCCGTACGTCGTGAGCCGCGACTCCGCGAACCGCAGCTGGATCGCGATCGTCCACCGGAGCGACGCGCCGGATCGATACGTTCGCTACGACCGGAAGACGGGAACGGTGACGCCGCTCTACTCCGAGCGGCCCGATCTCGACGGCGTGCCGCTCGCGCCGAAGCGCGTCGTGTCGATCGCCGCGCGCGACGGAGCGAGGCTCGTGAGCTACCTCACGCTCCCGCCCGGGCTGCCGGCGAAGAAGCTGCCGCTCGTCCTCCTGATCCACGGCGGGCCGTGGGCGCGCGATCGCGCGGAGTTCGATCCCGAGGTGCAGCTGCTCGCGAACCGCGGCTACGCCGTGCTGCAAGTCAACTATCGCGGCTCGACGGGGTTCGGGCTCAAGTTCCTGAACCTCGGCACGCGCGAGATGGGACGGGGCACGCAGGAGGATCTCTACGACGCGGTGAAGTGGGCCGTGGCCCAGGGCATCGCCGATCCGGCGCGCGTCGCGGCGATGGGCTGGTCGGGCGGCGGCTACGCCGCGCTCATGGCGCTGGAACAGAAGCCGGAGATGTTCGCCTGCGGCGTGGACGGTGTGGGCCCCGGCGACCTGCGCACGCTGTTCAAGTCGTTCCCCAGCTACTGGAGCGGCATCCTCGCCCGCTGGCGACGCCGCCTGGGCGACGTCGAGAACGACGACGCGTACAACCGCGAGCGCTCGCCCATGTACCACGTGGACGCGATCCGCGACCCGTTGCTGATCGGCCAGGGGAAGAACGACCCGCGCGTGACGCTCGCGAACGCCGACGCCATGGTGAAGGCGCTGCGCGACGGCGGGCGCGAGGTGACGTACGTGGTCTACCCGGACGAGGGCCACGGCTTCGCGCGGCCCGAGAACCGTCTCGATTTCTATGGCCGCGTCGAGGAGTTCCTCGCCAAGCACCTCGGGGGACGTTCCGAGAGCTGGGCCAAGCTGGACGGCGCGACGGCGGAGCTGAAGTGAGGCCGTTCGTCCTGGTCGCGGCGACGGCCCTGGTGGCGCTCGCCGGGCCGGGGCACGCGGCGCCGCCCAGCGCCGTCTCGCGCGCCACCGCCGCCGCCCATGAGGCGCGTACGTGGCGAAAGGCCCACGAGCGCGCGATCCTCGACGAGTTCGCCCGCTTCCTGGCGATTCCGAACGTGGCGAGCGACAGCGCGGGCATCGAACGCAATGCAGATACGCTCAAGGCCATGCTCGAGCGGCGCGGCATCGCCGTGTACGGCCTGCGAGAGCCTGGCGCACCGGGGGTGGTGATCGGCGACCTCCCCGGTCCGCCCGGCGCCCGCAGGATCGCGTTCTACGCGCACTACGACGGCCAGCCCACGGACACGCTCAGCTGGAATGGACTGCCCTGGACGCCGGTGCTGCGCGCCGCCTCGGGCGTGAAGCTGCCGCTCGGGGGCAACGCGCCGCTCGACCCCGAGTCGCGGATCTACGCGCGCTCGGCCGGCGATGACAAGGCGGCGATCATCGCGATGCTCGTGGCACTCGACGCGATGAAGGCCGCGAAGCGTACGCCCGCGTTCCACCTTGAGCTCGTGTTCGAGGGCGAGGAGGAGGCCGGCTCGCCCCACCTCGCCCACAGCATCGCGACGCTCCCGCTCCTCCGACCCGACGCCTGGATCATCTGCGACGGCCCGGTGCACCAGAGCGGCCGGCCGCTGCTCGCGTTCGGTGCGCGCGGCACCACGAGCGTCGAGCTCACCGTATACGGACCGGTGAAGGGCCTCCATGACGGTCACTACGGCAACTGGGTGCCGAACCCGGTCGCGCGCCTGGCGCACCTGCTCGCGGCGCTGCGCGACGAGCAGGGCAGGCCCACGATCCCCGGCTTCCTGGACGAGGTGACGCCGCCCAGCGACGCCGAGCGTGCGGCGATCGCGGCGATCCCGGCGGTGGAGGCAGCGCTTCGCGGCGAGTTCGGGATCGGCGGCACCGAGGGTGGCGGCGCGCCGCTCAACGAGACGCTGCTCGCGCCGGCGATCAACATCCGCGGCGTGCGGGCGGGCAACGTCGGCGAGAAGGCCACGAACACCATCCCCACGGAGGCGCGCGCCTCGATCGACTTCAGGCTCGTGCCCGCCCAGACGCCCGCGTCCGTGCGCGCGCACGTCGAGGAGCACCTGGCGTCGCTCGGCTGGACCGTGGTCTCCGACCCGCCGGACAACGGCACGCGCATGGCGCACGACAAGATCGTGCGGCTGGAGTGGGGCTCCGGCTACCCAGCCGCGCGCACGCCGCTCGACGCACCGTTCTCACGCGAGGTCACGCAGCTCGTCTCGGCGCTGGGCCGCGATCCCGTGCGCACGCCCACGCTGGGCGGCAGCGTGCCCATGTATCTCTTCCGCGGGCAGCACGCGACGCCGGTGATCATCCTTCCCATCGCCAACCACGACGACAACCAGCACGCGCCGAACGAGAACCTGCGCCTGCAGAATCTCTGGGACGGGATCGAGACGTTCGCCGCGTTGTTCGCGGGGCTGGAGAAGTAGGCTACTCGGGCGGCGGCGACCCGCCGCAATCGTCCGCGAGGCCGGGGCTCCCGATCGGCGGCCCGGGCGGGATCTCGGGCGCCGCTCCCGGCGTGGTCGCACCGGGCGGCCGCGCGAGCCAGCGCTCGATGTCCGCGGCGAGCAGCGTACGCAGGGAGCGGTCGGCCGGCTCGCCCGAGCTCGCGCCGCGAGCGAGGTCCGCGCTCAGCGTGCGCAGCGCCGACTCGAGCGCGGCGCGTACGGCCGGCGTCTGCGCGGGCAGCGAGGCGGCGGCGATCAGCCGGCGCACGACCGCCGCCTGCACGACACGGCGGATCTCGCGCAGTCGTGCACTGGAGGGTTCGCGCCCGCCGAAGGCGCGCTGCACGATCCCGTCCAGTACGTCGTCGCAGCTCGGCAGCGCGGGATCGCGCCGGTGGAAGTCCACGAGCCGCGCCAGCCGCTCGCTCGGCAGCAGTGCCGAGAGCGTCAGCTCCGCCGCGGTGCCCGCGGCGCCCAGCGCATCGAACGCCGGCGCCGTGCGCGAGCCGAAGAACTCGCGGTGCGGCGGGTAGTCGACGGACGCCGGCGGCAGCAGCCCGAGCAGCGGCTCCGGCAGGTCGAGCAGGGCGGGATCGAGCGTGCCGAGCACCGCGGCGAGTGCCGCGCGCTGGCGCGCCGCGGGGACCGGCCGCGCCGGCGGCGTGCCGTCGCCGCGCACCGCGTACGCATAGTCGAGCCCGCCCACCGACTTGGCCGCCGCATCGAGCGCGTAGCGGTGGTGGAAGTAGAGCGGCACCAGCACCTCGGCGAGCGTGCTCATCGGCGTGCCCGCGGGGATGTTGCGCTCGCCGAACGCGCGCAGCGCGAGCCGGCGCACGGTCAGCTCGTGCGTGAGCTCGGCCACCGGGTCATTCCCGTTGTCCCACATCGCCGCGAGCGGGTGCGCCGCACCCGCGGGCCGGGTGTCGCCGTCGCTCAGGTAGAGGTAGCCCTTGTCGCGATTCTCGCGCAGGATCCCTTCGAGCCCCGCGCGTTCCGCAGCGTCGGAAGTGAACTCGGTGTAGGCGTAGCGCGCCTGTTGGATATCCCACACGCCCACGCTCGAGCCGTACGCGTTCGCGAAGTCCAGCGAGCTGTCCGCGCGCACGCCCACGAGCGGCGCCGGGTAGTCCATGACCGAGGCGCGGCCGCCGTACGTGCTGGCCGCGAAGTTGTGGCTGAATCCGAGCGTGTGCCCCACCTCGTGCGCGGCGAGCTGGCGGATGCGCGCGAGCGCCAGCTCCACGGGATCGTCGGACGCGCCGGTGCCCGTCTTCTCGACGCCGGCGAGCCCCTCGAAGATCATCCGGTCCTGCCGGATGCGCAGCGAACCCAGCGTCACGTGTCCTTTCAGCATCTCGCCGGTGCGCGGGTCGATGACGCCGCCGCCGTACGACCAGCCGCGCGTGGCGCGGTGCACCCACTGGATGACGTTGTAGCGCACGTCGAGCGGGTCCACGTCCGGCGGCAGCAGCTTCACCTGGAATGCGTCGACGAACCCCGCGGCCTCGAACGCCCTGGCCCACCACGATGCGCCCTCGACGAGCGCGCTGCGGATGGGTTCGGGTGCGCCGGAGTCGACGTAGTAGACGATCGGCTTCCGGGCCCGCGAGCGTGCGGCCGTGGGATCCAGCTTCTGCAGCCGGTGGCGCACGAGCCAGCGCCGGTCGATGTCGGCCGCGACCGGCTGCGCGTAGTCGGCGTAGAGCACCTCGAACGAGCCCGAGCGCGGGTCCCACGTGCGCGGCCGATAGCCCCCATCCGGCAGGCGCACGAGCGACTGGTGCTCGACGAGCGTCACCGCCTGCGGCGTGGGCGCGGTGGCACGCACCTCGGGCCCGGGCTCCTCGGAGGCGAACGTCAGCAGCGCGGCGAACTCGAGGTTGTCCGGGAACGCCTTGCACGCGTCGGGGTCGAGCGTGCTGCGATCCTTGTCGAGCGAGAACGTGCCCTGCCCGCTGCCCTTGAGCGTGGCGATCGCGCCGTGCGCGTCGCGCACGAGGAAGCCGGTCAGGTCCACGAGCAGCCGGCCGTCCGGCGTCTCGGCCGCGACCTCGCCTGCCCACAGCACGCTGGTCGCAAACGACTCGCGCACCGCGCGGGTCTCATTGCTGTCCGCGCTGACCGCCCGATAGCGAAGATTCGGCTGCTCGAGCAGCACGCGCGCGCCGACGCGGCGGAACGTCACCACGCGCGTCTCGCCGCCCTGGCCGCGGTCCAGCCCCACCGGGTTCGAGCCCAGCCCGGTCTCGATGCCTTCGAGCAGCAGGAAGCTCGCGCATTCGTTCCGCGGCCCGCTGGGTCGCGGCAGCTCGAGCAGCAGTTTGCCCGCCTTGCGATCGAGCCACGTCACGAGCAGGCCGTCACGCCGGGCGAAGCCTTTCGTCTTGGCGGCGAACCCGGTGGCCGCGGCGCCCGACTTCGACTCCGCGGCGGATGCCCCACGCCCCGGAGCCCCCGCCGTCACCAGCGACAACATCGAACACGCGATGCACGCACGACGGAACGCCTGCCGGCCCATGCCCTCGCCTCGGTTCAAGTGGGGGGACGAAAGCCGGCGAGGATAGGGACCCGCGTCAGTGCGTCAACTTCACCGGCGAGCCGCCATCCCCCGGACGCGTCGCGGGAGCGGCGAGTGGAGCGCGCGGGGCCCGCGAACCAGCGGGTCCGCCCGCGTCAGGCGATC
>Ga0111539_10012914_pt1 | contig 10451 bp, 8 predicted proteins | sample RhiMethybrSRZTD1_FD_79667 | JGI IMG/M metagenome (GOLD analysis project Ga0111539, IMG submission 79667) | Populus rhizosphere microbial communities from Tennessee, USA - Rhizosphere MetaG P. TD hybrid SRZTD1 (version 2) (version 2) | ecosystem: Host-associated > Plants > Roots > Rhizosphere >... | reverse complement strand
GTGATGCGCTCGCGCAGCGGCACCATCCGCTCGATCCGCAGCGAGCACAAGCTCAGCAAGCTCCGGGCCTACGCCGACGTCGACTTCGAGCACTGAGACGCGTCGTGATCGTCGTCGTGGGCGAGGCCCTGATCGACATCGTCGCCGGCGACGACGGCCGGCGCGAGGAGCTGGTCGGCGGTGGCCCGCTCAACATCGCGGTCGGCCTGTCCCGGCTCGACGAGCCGGCGCTGCTGATCACCCAGACCGGCAACGACGCGTACGGCGAGCAGATCGCGGCGTACCTCCGCGACAACGAGGTCGAGCTGGTCAGCGGTCCCACGTCCACCGGCCGCACCAACACGGCGACCGCGACGCTGGCCGCCGACGGCAGTGCCAGCTACGCGTTCGACCTCGAGTGGACGCTCCAGCACCAGGTCCTCCCCCGCTGCGACGCGCTCCACGTCGGGTCGCTGGGCACGGCGCTCGAGCCCGGCCGGGGCACGGTCGTCGACCTGGTCGAGCAGGCGTGGGCGCACGACGTGTTCATCAGCTTCGACCCCAACCTGCGCACCCAGTTCCTCGGCGAGCGCGAGCAGGCGTGGCGTGACGTCGAGTCGCTGGCCGACCGGTCCGGCCTGGTCAAGATGAGCAACGAGGACGTCGACCTGCTGCACCCCGGGGCCGACCCGGCGGACATCGCGCGCTCACTGCTGGGCGGTGACCGCACCGAGCTGGTCGTGATCACCCACGGCGCCTCCGGAGCGGCGGCGTACACGAAGAACGCGGAGGCCTGGGTCGACGCCCCCACCGTCACCACGGTCGACACGGTGGGCGCCGGCGACTCGTTCATGTCCGCCCTGCTGGCGATCCTGGTCGCCGACGGCGCGATCGGTGCGTACGGCGCCGGCATGCCCGACGCCGAGTCGTCCCTGACCCGGCTGATCGGCGGCGCGGCCCAGGCGGCGGCGATCACCTGTTCCCGTCGGGGGGCTAATCCACCGACGCGAGCGGAGCTGCCCGACGGCTGGCCCGGTGGTTCGCCCGGCTGACCCGGTGCGCCTGGAGCGCCGCGAGCACGTGGTCGAGCACCACCGGGTCGAACGCCATGCCGCAGTGGCTGGTGCGCACCTCGACGTGCTCGGCGAACGGGTCGAGACAGCTGCGCCAGTCGACGATCCCGTCGCGGCGCGAGTAGATCGCCGTGTAGCCGATCCCGGGTGACAGCGGCGCCCGGGTCGCCTCCCAGCCGTCGCGGGCGCACCGCCCGGCGACGCAGTCCTCGCTCATCATGCCGCCGAGTCCGGCCCGGCTGAGACGGGTCAGGATCTCGGCGTCCCACGCCAGCACCGGATGCACGGCTCCCGGCGCCAGTACCGGGCTGCCCATCGTGACGATGCCGGCGACCAGGTCGGGGCGGCGCGTGGCGAGGCCGCGGGCGATCAGGCCACCGAGGCTGTGGCCGACGAGCGTGACCTTGCTGTCGCGCCGGATCGCGATCGACTCCATGCGGCGCTCGAGCCGGTCGCCGGCGCGCTGCGTGCAGCCCGCGTTGACCCGGATCTGCGAGCGGTAGGTGCGGTAGCCGTTGTCCCGCAGGAACGCCGCGAGCCGGAACAGGGTCCAGTCACCCGCCATGAAGCCCGGCACCAGCATCACCGGCTCGGTCGCCAGCGCGCGGCCGGCGCGCGCGTATGCGAGCGGCCTGCTGCCCCGCCGGTCGGTGAGCCCACGGCGCACCCCGCGTGCGGCTTCCAGCGCCACAGTTCCCTCACGAGACAGAGCGCGCAGACCCGTCGGCCCGGCGAAACCCGGCGGGCACAAGAAGGCTCCGAGCGGTGAGCTCACACCATCGACGGTAGCGGTTTCCCCAGCAATACTTGGGAGAACGGCGATATTGGGTACCCCCGATTCTGGTCGTCGATCGGCAGCAGGTTTGCCGGTGGGTTGCTTGGATACGCTCGGAGCATGCGGATCTCCGATGAGCTGTGCGCGCCGGTCAGCCCGGGCATCGAGCTGTGCTACCAGACGTTCGGGGATCCGGACGACGAGCCGCTGCTCCTGGTGATGGGGCTCGGCGGACCGATGACCTGGTGGAACCCCGATCTGTGCACGCTGCTGGCCGACAAGGGGTTCTTCGTCATCCGCTACGACAACCGCGACTGCGGCCGCTCGAGCCGAGCCAAGGGTCGCGTGACACGAGGGATGCTGGTGCGCGGGTTCACGGGCCGCCGGGTGCGCCCGCCGTACACGATGGCGGACCTGGCCGACGACGGCTTCCGCCTCCTCGACCACCTCGGCATCGACTCCGCGCACATCTGCGGGGTCTCGATGGGCGGGATGATCGTGCAGACCATGGCGTGCACGCACCCGCAGCGGGTACGCAGCCTGACCTCGATCATGTCGACGCTCGGCAAGCGCACGGTCGGGTGGCAGGACCCGAAGCTGCTGCCGATGCTGCTCGCACCCCGGCACGCGGGCCGCGAGGCGTACGTCGAGACGTCCACCCGGATGTGGAAGCTGATCGGCTCCCCGGACTACCCGGAGGACCCCGAGCTGGTGCGCGAGCGTGCCGGTGAGACCTTCGACCGCGGCGTGAGCACGGCCGGCGTGCTGCGCCAGATGCTGGCGATCGTCACCCAGCCCAACCGCGCCCGCCAGCTCCACGCGCTGCGCCTTCCGGCGCTGGTGATCCACGGCGACTCCGACCGGATGGTGCACGTGTCCGGAGGGCGCGCGACCGCCCAGGCGATTCCGGGCGCGGAGCTGATCCTGGTCAAGGGCATGGGCCACGACATACCGGCGGCGCACTACGAGACGATCGCCGACGGCATCCGCCGGACAGCGGACCGGGCCCGATCCCCCGAGAGACAAGGGGATTCGGACCCGGCACGGTAGGTTGTCGAGGGAGTGGCTGCCTGCTACTCGCTCAGCCGCTCTCCGCTCTCGGTGTCGAAGACGTGCACGTTGGACGGGTCGGTGGTGACGTAGATCGTGTCGCCCTTGTGGATGGTGTCGCGCTGGCTGCTGATCCGCACGATGAGGTCGTGCGGCGTGCCCTCGACACCACTGGTGCCGTAGACGAAGCCGTCCGCGCCGAGCTCCTCGACCACGGTGACGTCGATCGGGAGCCCGCCCTCCTCCTTGCTCACGAGCCGCCAGGCCTCGGGCCGGACACCGACGGTGATGTCGCCTTGCATCTTGCGCGACGCGGTGGGGTCGACCGGGACGAGGTAGTCGCCGATCTTGGCCTTGCCCTCGGCCGCCTTCGCCTCCAGCAGGTTCATCTGTGGGGAGCCGATGAATCCGGCAACGAACAGGTTGACCGGCTTGTCGTAGAGGTTCAGCGGGGTGTCGACCTGCTGGAGGATGCCCAGCTTCATCACCGCGACCCGGTCGCCCATGGTCATCGCCTCGACCTGGTCGTGGGTCACGTAGACCGTGGTCACGCCGAGGTCGGCCTGCAGCTTCGCGATGTCGGTGCGGGTCTGCACCCGCATCTTGGCGTCGAGGTTGGACAGCGGCTCGTCCATGCAGAAAACCTGCGGCGCGCGGACGATCGCGCGGCCCATGGCGACCCGCTGGCGCTGGCCACCAGAAAGCGCCTTCGGCTTGCGCTCGAGGAACTCGGTCAGGCCGAGGATCTTGGCCGCGTCGTCGACCCGTTTCTTGCGCTCGTCTGCGGGCATCTTCGCCATCTTCAGAGCGAATGCCATGTTGTCGGCGACCGTCATGTGGGGGTAGAGCGCGTAGTTCTGGAACACCATCGCGATGTCCCGGTCCTTGGGGGCCATCTTGGTGACGTCGCGGTCACCGATGAAGATCTTCCCGTCGTTGACCTCCTCGAGCCCCGCGAGCATCCGCAGGGTCGTGGACTTGCCGCAACCGGACGGGCCGACGAGCACCATGAACTCGCCGTCCTCGATCTCGAGGTCGATCCCGGGGACCGCGGGGTGGTCTGCCCCGGGGTACCAACGTTGTGCCTTCTGGAAGCTGACCGTAGCCATGTTCGTTTCTCCTTCACCGGCAGGTACGTGCCGGACGATCCGTTGTGAAGTGGAGGCCACGCGAGTGCGTGACGTGGGTCACACTAGGTGGTGGGCGCTACCGGTGTCTGCCCCCTCTCCCGTCGATCCGCCACGCACCAGCGGCATCGCGAGCCGCTGGACGCCCTTCGTCGTCCCCCGCATGAGGGCGTCGACCGCGACCGCACCCAGCTCGGCGAACGGGAGGGACACCGAGGTCACGGAGGGTCGGAGCCAGCCTGCGAGGTCCGAGCCGTCGAAGGAGACGACCGCCACGTCGTCGGGCACGCGCAGGCCGCGCTCGGCCAGCGCCTGGTAGGCGCCCATCGCGATCCGGTCGTTGAGGCAGACCAGGGCGCTGATCGGCTCACGGCCGAGGAGCGCCTCGCTCACCGCCTCGAACGCCGGTACGACGTCCCACGCGCAGGGGACCATCTCCCCGAGCTCGACGCCGACCTCGGCCAGCCGCTCCCGCACTCCCTGGAGGCGCAGCGGCCCGGCGATCGCCCGGGGGTCGCTGTCCTGGCCCACCACGCGGACCCGGCGCTCGCGGCCCGCGGCGATCAGCACGCCTGCCGCCGTACGGCCCCCCTCGAGCTCGTCGGGGACGACGGCCGGGGCCCTGCCCGTCACGTCGAGGCAGTTGAGCATCACCAGCCGGTGGTCGGCCAGCATCGGGGGCACCTCGACCTCGGACGTGGCCAGGGTGGTGTAGAGGATGCCGTCGACCTGGTGGTCGAGCATCTCCCCGATCAGCCGGCGCTCGACGTCGGGATCACCCTCAGTCTCGCCGATCACGAGCAGGTGGTTGCGCGCCCGCGCGGCTGTGAACGCTCCCGTGAGCATCCGGCTGGCGTAGGAGCCGCTCGCGACGTGGTCCGAGATCACGCCGATGGTGGCCGTGGTGGCCGTGCGCAGGCCCCGCGCGTTGCGGTTGGGGCGGTACTGGAGCTCGGCCGCGGCCGTCTGGACGCGCTTGGTCGCATCCTGCGAGATGCGCATCTCGACCGAGCGGCCGTTGAGGATGTACGACGCCGTCGTCACGGAGACGCCGGCCTTGACCGCGACGTCCGACAACGTGGACCTGCGTCGGCTGGACAATGCGCCTCTCCCCGCTCCTGGGGGCACCAACAGGCGCCACCCTTTGGAAACCGAAGGTGTCGGTCACGTTTCGGTTCGGTTGCTTGACACGCCCCCGAACCGAACGCAATGATCCTGCTGATTCGTTTCAGCAGTGATTTGTACCACACATCCCTCACCATCGTCAGCACCTGATTGTCAGCACTAGGGAGAGCACATGCGAGTCCACAAGCGCGGGGTCAAGGCCCTGACCGCTGTCGCCGCCATGGCGCTGGGCGTGAGCGGCCTTGCCGCCTGCGGCGGCGGGAGCAGCAGCGACGACAAGACAGTCGAGATCTGGATGAGCGTCGACCAGCCGGTCTTCGACGGCCTGAAGAAGTCCATGACCGCGAAGGCCAAGAAGGCCGGGATCACCGTGAAGATGTCCAAGGTCACGGACATCAACAGCCTGATCATGACCAAGATCCAGGCGAACGACGCCCCCGACATCGCGCTCATCCCGCAGCCGGGCGTCGTGGCCAACATCGTGAAGCGCAACAAGGCGATCGCCCTCGACGACGTGATCAGCAGCGACGCGAAGGACAGCATGCTCGGCGGGGCCCTCGAGGCCGGTACCTTCAACGGCAAGCTCTACGGGCTCCTCTCCAGCGCCAACGTGAAGAGCCTCGTGTTCTACAACAAGAAGGCCTGGGACAAGGCGGGCTACAAGGCCCCGACGACCATCGACGAGCTCGACGCGCTGACCGACCAGATCAAGAGCGACGGCGGCGTCCCCTGGTGCTTCGGCATCGAGAGCGACACCGCCACCGGCTGGCCGGCCACCGACTGGTTCGAGGAGCTGGTCATGAAGTACGGCGGCGCGGACGGCTACAACGACTGGGTCACGCACAAGACCAAGTTCGACTCCGACCTGGTCAAGCAGGCGGGCGAGGAGTTCCAGAAGCTGGTCCTGACCCCTGGTAACCACATCGGCGACGGCAAGACGATCGCCAGCACGAACTTCGGTGACGCCGAGAACTCGATGTGGAAGGACAAGCCGGGCTGCTGGATGCTCAAGCAGGGCACGTTCATCACGGCCTTCTGGCCCGAGGACGTCGTCAAGAACTTCAGCAAGGACGTGGGCGTCTTCGGGTTCCCGTCGGCCACCTCCGGCGAGAAGGCCCCGGTCCTCGGCGGCGGCGACCTCGCGGTGCTGCTCAACGACAACGCCTCGGCCAAGAAGGCGATGCAGATGCTCGCCGAGACCGACACCGGTGACGATGCCGCGAAGAACGGGTCGACCTACCTGTCGCCGCACAACGACTTCGACTCGTCGCTGTACGTCAACCCCGTGATCAAGGCCGCCGACCAGGTGGTGAAGAACGGCTCCGGGCTGCTCTTCGACGGGTCCGACCAGATGCCGGGCGAGGTCGGCGCGGGCTCCTTCTGGAAGCAGGTGACCTCCTGGATCACCGGCCAGCAGGACCTCAACGACACCCTGAAGAACATCGACGACAGCTGGCCGTCCAGCTGATCGTCTGAGGCCGCGGGGCGGCGCCACTGGCTCCGCCCCGCGGTCTCGTCCCTCCCTGTGCCTCGCCGAGCAGAAGGAAGGCAGGACTCCCATGTTTCTCAAGACCACGAACGCCGTGATCACGGTCGTGGCCGGTGTCGGTGTCGCCGTCGCCGTCTACTGGATCCTGAACAAGATCGCCGAGCTGCTTCCGGGACGCTGGGAGGACCGGATCAAGCCGTACCTCTTCATCCTCCCGGCCTACGCCGCGATCACGCTGTACCTGATCTACCCCTCGATCCTGACCTTCATCTACTCGTTCAAGGACTCCACCAGCACCGAGTGGGTGGGGTTCGACAACTTCACCAGTCTGCTCACCTCGCACGAGTTCCAGCAGACGCTGGTCAACACGCTGCTGTGGATGATCATCGTGCCCATCTTCACGGTCGCCATCGGCCTCGCCGTCGCCGTGCTGTCCGACCGGCTCGGCCCTCGGGGCGAGAACATCTCGAAGACCCTGATCTTCATGCCGATGGCGATCAGCATGGTCGGTGCTGCCACGGTGTGGCGCTTCCTCTACGCCTACCGACCCCCCGGGCAGGAGCAGATCGGCCTGCAGAACGCGCTGGTCGTCCTCCTGGGCGGCAAGCCGGTCCCGTGGCTGCAGCAGGACCAGTTCCATCTCAACAGCCTGCTGCTCATGGTGATGCTGCTGTGGGCGCAGATCGGCTTCGCGATGGTGCTGCTCTCCGCGGCGATCAAGGGCGTACCGGTCGACACGCTCGAGGCCGCCCGGATCGACGGGGCGGGTGAGCGGCAGATCTTCTTCCGCGTGGTCGTTCCGCAGATCAAGGGCACGATCATCACGGTCTTCGTGACCACACTGATCACGGTGATGAAGATCTTCGACATCGTCTATGTGATGACCAACGGCAACTTCAACACGAACATCCTGGGTGTGGAGTTCTACAACCAGCTGTTCACCAACTTCAACAACGGTGCAGCTGCCGCGATCGTGGTGATCCTGATGGTCGCGATGGCGCCGATCATGATCTACCAGGTGCGCAACTTCAAGGCGGAGGAGGCAGCCTGATGGCCACCACGACCACGACTCCCACAGTCGGGACGCCGGACACAGGCAAGAAGGCCAAGGGCCCCGGCCGCGAGGGCAACCCCGCCAAGGCCGGCTGGGTCACCCGGGTCGTCTTGGGCATCATCTGCTTCGCGTGGGTGGTGCCGACATTCGGACTGTTCATCACCTCGTTCCGCACCGAGAACGACGCCAACACCACCGGTTGGTGGACGGTGTTCGGGAACTTCGGCAACTTCACCACCTCCAACTACCACGAGGTGCTCACCAACCCGAACCTCGACCTCGCCGGCGCGTTCGTCAACAGCATCGCGATCGCGCTACCGGCGACGTTCATCCCGCTCCTGATCGCCGCGTTCGCCTCCTACGCGTTCGCGTTCATGCAGTTCCCCGGCCGCGACATCCTGTTCCTCGCCATCGTGAGCCTGCTGGTGGTGCCGAACTACGTCGCGTTCGTGCCGATCCTGAAGATCTACGGCTCGGTCGGTCTCGGCGGCACGTTCGCCGGCGTCTGGCTCGCCCACATCGGGTTCGGCATGTCGCTGGCGATCTACATCCTGCGCAACTACATGGTCACGCTCCCGCCCAGCGTGATCGAGTCGGCGAAGGTCGACGGGGCCAGCCACTTCCAGACGTTCTACCGGCTGGTGCTGCCGATGTCGGTTCCGGCGCTGGCGTCGTTCGCGATCTTCCAGTTCCTCTGGGTCTGGAACGACCTGTTCGTCGCCCTGGTCTTCATCGGGCCGGGCGAGAACGCACCGATGACCGTTGCGATCAAGAACAACCTGCTCAGCCAGCAGGGCGCAGGCTGGAACCTCGTCACCGCGGGTGGCTTCCTCTCCATGATCGTGCCGATCCTGGTGTTCCTCGCCCTCCAGCGCTTCTTCGTGCGCGGCCTCACGGCCGGCGCGGTGAAGGGCTAGCCGGCTGGCGCATGCTCTTCCCTCGTGACCCGCAGGCCACGACGACGAGCATCGAGGTGGTGCGCGAGCACGACGGCTTCCCCGTCGTGCTCGCCACCGGTCTGCTCGGCGGCGACGCCTCCGGACTTCCCCTGCTGCCCAACGGGCCCGGGCTGCCGCTCCTCGGGGAGCACGCGCACGGCCGGCTGACCCGCCCCCACCTGCGCGGCCAGCGTTCCGGCGGCCGCGACTGGTCGACCCGCTTCGGGTGCGAGGCGGTCGACGTCGTCGACGGCCGGCTGCGCATCGAGCTGGTCGACAAGGCCGCCGCCCTCGGTCTGGTCACCGAGGCCGAGTCAGTGCCCGGCGGTGCCCTCCGGCTGCGGCACGTCCTGACGAACACCGGCCCGGATCCCTACTTCCTGGAGGGTCTCGAGGTGGTGCTGCCGGCGCCCGACCACCTGGTGGAGGCACTCGACTTCACCGGCCGGCACGAGCGCGAGCGCACCCCGCAGCGGCACCAGGTCACCGACGGCCTCTGGCTGCGCGAGGGCCGGGCCGGCCGTCCCGGCCTCGGCGCCGCCACGATGGTGGTGCTCGGCACGCCCGGCTTCTCCACGACGTACGGCGAGGTGCTGGGCGTCCACGTCGGCTGGAGCGGCAACACCGTGCTCCGCGTCGAGCGCGACCCGGCCACCGGGACCACGCTCGGTGGCGGCGAGCTCCTCCTGCCCGGCGAGGTCACGCTGGCCCCGGGCGAGAGCTACGCAAGTCCATGGGTCTATATAGCCGCCGCCGACGACGGGCTGGACGGGCTCGCAGCCGCGTGGCACGGCTACCAGCGCAGCCTCGAGGCCCATCCGGCCCACCAGCCGGTGGTGCTCAACGTCTGGGAGGCGGTCTACTTCGACCACGACCTCGACCGGCTCAAGGCCATCGCCGACCGCGCGGCACGGATCGGCGTGGAGCGGTTCGTGCTCGACGACGGCTGGTTCCACGCGCGGCGCGACGACACGGTCGGGCTCGGTGACTGGGTCGTCGACCCGACCGTCTGGCCGGAGGGGCTCACGCCCCTGGTCGACCACGTGCGCGGGCTGGGCATGGAGTTCGGGCTCTGGATCGAGCCGGAGATGGTCAACCCCGACTCGGACCTCTACCGCGAGCACCCCGACTGGATCCTGTCCGCCGGCGACCGGGTGCCGCTGCTGCACCGCAACCAGCTGGTGCTCGACCTGGGCCGCGACGAGGTCCGCGCGCACGTGTTCGGGCAGATCACCACGGTCCTGGCGTCGTACCCGATCGACTCGGTGAAGTGGGACCACAACCGTGACCTGCTCGAGGCGGGCAGCAACGTGCTTGCCGGCGCGGCGGCCGTGCACCGGCAGACCGAGGGCTTCTACGCGCTCCTCGACGACCTCCGTGCCGCGCACCCGGCGATCGACTGGGAGTCGTGCGCGTCCGGTGGCGGCAGGGTCGACCTGGGGGTGCTGGAGCGGGTGCAGCGGATCTGGACCTCGGACATGACCGACGCGGTCGCCCGGCAGCAGATCCAGCGCTGGACCACGCAGCTGGTCGCGCCCGAGTACGTCGGGGCCCACGTCTCCTCCCCCACCTCGCACACGACGGGTCGCACGCTGGGGCTGGACTTCCGTGCCACGACGGCGATGTTCGGGTCCTTCGGCATCGAGTGGGACCTCACCGAGGCGACCGACGACGACCTCGACCGGCTCGCCGACTGGGTCGCGCGCTACCAGCGCTTCCGCCCGCTGCTGCACAGCGGACGCGTGGTGCGCCCCGAGTCGTCCGACCCGTCCGTGCTCCTGCACGGGGTGGTGGCGGCTGACCGGTCGGAGGCGCTGGTCGCGCACGTGCAGCTGGACGAG
>Ga0111539_10012912_pt1 | contig 10451 bp, 5 predicted proteins | sample RhiMethybrSRZTD1_FD_79667 | JGI IMG/M metagenome (GOLD analysis project Ga0111539, IMG submission 79667) | Populus rhizosphere microbial communities from Tennessee, USA - Rhizosphere MetaG P. TD hybrid SRZTD1 (version 2) (version 2) | ecosystem: Host-associated > Plants > Roots > Rhizosphere >... | reverse complement strand
TCCACGGGGCGCCGAAGACGCCGCTGCACGGCGACGTCACGGTCTGGGCGTCGCGCTCCAGCCGCTCCGCCGTCATCCTCGATCTCGACGGCGACGGCGACCTCGACGTGGTCACCAACGACTACGGCGACGTCCCGCAGATTCTGGTGAGCGACCTGGCGCAGCGCGGCGCGGTGCGCTTCCTCAAGGTGGCGCTACGGGGAACCCGCTCCGCCCGCGAGGCGCTCGGGGCGATCGTCTCGGTCCGCGCCGGCGGCCGCGTGCAGCACCAGGTGCTCGACGGCAAGTCCGGCTACCTCGGCCAGAGCGCGCTGCCGCTCTACTTCGGCCTCGGAGAGGCGGCGCAGGCGGAGTCGATCACCGTGCGCTGGCCGGACGGGACGCGGCAGACGGAGCGCGGCCCGTTCCGATCCGGCGCGACCGTGCCGATTCAGGAGCGCTGAAGGGACGGCACCCGCGGCGGGCGGGACAGCCCCGCCAGGAGCCTCTCCATCGCCCCCGGCTCGATCGGCTTCACCAGGTGCGAGTCGAACCCGGCGTCTTTCGACCTGCGCCGATCCTCCTCCTGCCCCCAGCCGGTGAGCGCCACGAGGACCATGCCGCGCCCCCAGGGCTGCTCGCGGATGCGGCGGGCCGTGTCGTAGCCGGACAGGCGCGGCATGCCGATGTCCAGCATGACGAGGTCCGGGCGGAAGGCGGCGGCCACGTCGAGCGCCTCGTAGCCGTCGTGGGCGGTCTGGGTCTCGTTCCCCATGAAGTTCAGCATCGCGGCGAGGCTGACCGCGGCGTCCCGGTTGTCGTCCACGATGAGCACGCGTCGCGACGGGGCCCGGGTGATCGCGCCGGCCCGGTCGCTGCGCGGCTTCGAGGCCTCGAGCGATCGGACCGGCAGGCGCACGACGAACTCGCTCCCCTTGCCGCGCCCCTCGCTTTTCGCCTCGACCGTCCCGCCGTGCATCTCGACGAGCCCCTTGACGAGCGACAGGCCGATGCCGAGCCCCCCCTGCGCCGCCTCGATGGTGCGGTCCACCTGCGTGAAGATGTCGAACACCTTGGGGAGCATCCCGGGGGGGATGCCCATGCCGGTATCGCTCACCCGGACCACCGCCTCCGCCCCGCGACGCTGCACCGACAGCACGATGCGGCCGCCCGGATCGGTGTACTTGGCGGCGTTGTTCAGGAGGTTCGAGAACACCTGCGCCAGGCGTTCCACGTCGGCATCCACGCCGATCCGGTCGGACGGCATCTCGATGACGAACTCGTGGCCGCGCGCCTCGATCTCCGGGCGGCTGGTCTCGACCGCGAGATGCACCGCGTCGGAGAGCGCGATCCGCTCCCGCCGCAGCTCCACCTTGCCGCGGCTGATCCGGCTCATGTCCATGAGGTCGTCGATGAGGCGGACGAGGAGCGTCAGCTGCCGCTCCATCATCTGACGTGAGCCCTGCACGGTGGCCGGATCGTCGTGGGCGAGCTTCATGACCTGGAGCGCGCTGCGCAGCGGCGCGAGCGGGTTGCGCAGCTCGTGCGCCAGGACCGCCAGGAACTCGTTCTTGCGGCGGTCGGCCTCCGCCAGCGCCTGCCGCGCCATGACGTGGCGCGAGATGTCGCTGAAGTAGCAGACGACCCCGTGCCGGCCGTCCGGCAGCGCGATCCGGTGGATCTGCCACTCGTAGTACTCCCGGACCTTCCGATCGAGGCGCTCCTCGATCCGCTCCGGCACGAAGTGCGGCTGGCCGGTGGCGAGCGTCTGCCGGAAGCGCGCGACGATCTCGTCGGCGTACGGCGCCGGCCAGAGAAGGTGGATCACCTCGGAGAAGTCGCTGCCGATCAGGTTCTCGATATCGCCGAACATCGGCAGCGCCTTCGGGTTCACCTGGACGATGCGGAGGTCCGCGTCCACGAGGTAGACGCCGATCGGCGCCACGTTGAACAGCGCCTCGAAGCGATCGTGGCTCTCCTCCAGGGCGGCGCTCGCCTCGCGCCGCAGGCGGGCCATCTGGAGGTGCCCGGCGACGCGCGCCAGGAGCTCGCGGGCGCTGAACGGCTTGACGAGGTAGTCGTCCGCCCCCGCCTCCATCCCGACGACGCGGCTCTCCTCCCCGGCGCGCGCCGACAGCATGATGACCGGGATGTCGCGCGTGTCGGGATCCCCGCGCAGCCGTTCCAGGAGCCCGAACCCGTCGAGCCGCGGCATCATCACGGCCGTCAGTATGAGATCGGGGCTGCGCAGCCGCACCGCCGCCAGCGCCATCTCGCCGTCGGCCGCGACCTCGGTGCCATAGCGCCCGGCGAGGAGGCGCGCCACGTACTGCCGCATGTCGGCGTTGTCGTCGGCGATGAGCACGAGCGGCCGCGCCTCGTCGGTCGCCGCAGTTGGATCCGCGGCGGCTGGCTCGTCGTAGATGTCGAGTCGAGTCGACGGCTTCCCGTTGCCCCTCGGGACGGAGGCACCCGCGGCCTCGCCCTGCTCCTCGGCGACCGCGTCGGGGAACCAGCGCATCGCCTCCTCGACGAAGGCGTTCGCCGCCCTGCCGGAGACGGCCTCCGCCGGCCCCTCGGCGATCTGCTCCGGCGCCAGGTGGGCGGACCCCAGCGGCACGACGACCGAGAAGGTCGTCCCCGCTCCCGGCCGGCTGGTGGCGGTGATGCGCCCGCCGTGCAGCCGGACGAGGTCCTGCACCAGCGCCAGGCCGATGCCGCTTCCTTCGTGCGTCCGGCCGCGCGCGTTGTGCACCCGGTGGAAACGCTCGAAGAGGCGCGGCATCTCCTCCGCCGGGATGCCGGTCCCGGTGTCCCGGACCTCGAGCTCCACCTGCCGGTCGGGCCGCTCCTTGAGCGAGATGGCGATTTCACCGTGGAACGTGAACTTGAAGGCGTTGGAGAGGAGATTGAGGATGATCTTCTCCCACATCTCCCGGTCCACGTAGATCGGCTCGGAGGGCGCGGCACACTCGACGATGAGCCTCAGCCCCGCCCGCTCGACCGCGGCGCGGAACACGCTCGCCAGATCGACGGTGAAGGCGGCGAGGTCGGTCGGCTGGTAGCGCGCCCGCATGCGCCCCGCCTCCATGCGCGAGAAATCGAGGAGCGTGTTGACCAGGCGCAGCAGCCGCTGGCCGTTGCGGTGCACCACCTGGAGATCGCCGTGCAGCGCCTGCTGCGGGCCCGAGCGGCTGCGCTCGAGGAGGTCCTCGATCGGGGCCAGCATGAGTGTCAGCGGCGTGCGGAACTCGTGGCTGACGTTCGAGAAAAACGCCGTCTTCGCACGGTCGAGCTCGGCCAGCGCCTCGGAGCGGCGCTTCTCCTCCTCGTAGGCGCGCGCATTGGCGATGGCGCTCGCCACCTGGGTGCGGGCGAGGTGGAAGAAATCGCGGTAGAAGGGGTCCCAGCGCAGCCGCGACGAGATCCCGGCGACCATGAAGGCGGCCGTTTCCCGGGGCTTGCTCGACGGGATCGGCAGCACCACCGCCTGGTGCGGCGGGTCCGACCACGGCCCCGCCGGCACCGCCTGGAACGTCCCCGCGAGGTCTTCGACGAGCTGCACAGCACCGCTCATGCGGGCCATGAAGAGCGGCCACCCCGGCCGGGGCTCGCGCAGATCGATCACCGGGGGTGCGATCGACTCCGCCCTCCCGAGCCCGGCCGCGGCGACGAGCCGCGCCTCGGTCGCGCCGTCGTCGAGCAGGTAGAAGAAGACGAAGGGCACGTCCTTGTCGTGGGCGGCGAGCGTCGCGGCGGCAAAGGAGCAGGCCTCCTCGACCGTCATCGCCTCCACCAGCCGCCCGCCGAGATCGCGCAGGGCCAGCCCGCGCCGCTCGCCGACCACCTTCCCGGTGATCTCGTGGACGGTCGCCAGCACCCCGCCGATGCCGCTCGGCACCGTCTCGTCGGGCACCGGGCTGTAGGCGATGGTGAAGTGGGATTCCTCGAGGAAGCCGTGCCGGTGGATCTCGAGGAGGATGTCCTCGTTCCAGGTCGGCGGGCCGCCGTGGAACGGCGTGTCGATGAGCGGACGGAGGACCGGCCAGATCTCCTTCCAGCACTCGCTCACCGGGACCCCGAGCGCCTGGTCGGGATGCTTGGTCCCGGGGATCGGCCGGTACGGATCGTTGTAGAACTGGATGTACTGCGGGCCCCACCAGAGGAGCTGCGGGAAGCGGTTGGCCAGCAGGATCCGCAGCATCATCCGCAGCGCGGGCGACCAGGTCGCGGGCGGACCGAGCGACGTCCGCGCCCAGTCGAAGGCGCGGATGCGCTCCCCCATTTCCCCGCCCCCGGTCAGGAATGCGAGGGGATCCGGATTCACATCAGGCTCCGCGAAGAGAATCGCGTCGTCATTCTACGGCCGGGCAGGCCACCCGGCGAGTCCGCTCCATCAGACGCATCACCTCCGTGCCGTCGGCCGGTTTGACGAGGTGCGCATCGAACCCGGCGTCCTTCGAACGCCGCCGGTCCTCCTCCTGCCCCCAGCCGGTCATGGCGACGAGCAGCATGTCGCGCCCCCACGGCTCCTCGCGGATGCGGCGGGCGGCGTCGTAGCCGTTCATCCGCGGCATGCCGATGTCGAGGAACACCACGTCGGGGCGGAAGTTGCGGGCGGCCTCCAGCGCCTCGACGCCGTCCCGGGCGGTCCGCGCCTCGCTCCCGGCGACCTGGAGGAGGAGCGCGAGCGAGTCGGCGGAATCGACGTTGTCGTCCACCACGAGCACCCGGCGCGCCGGCCCGCCGTTGCCGGCAGGGCGGGCGGGGGGCGGCCGGGCGGCGGCGGTCTCCCGGAGCACGTCCGTGAACTCGGGGATCGCCCGGAGCGCCGGCAGCCGCACGACGAACTCGCTGCCGCGCCCGGGTCCCTCGCTGTGGGCCAGGACGCTCCCGCCGTGCAGCTCCACCAGCCGCTTCACCAGGGTCAGCCCGATGCCGAGTCCCCCCTGGGTCTTCTCGAGCGATCGATCGACCTGCTCGAACATGTCGAAGACGGTCGCCAGGCGGTCCGGCGGGATCCCGCGCCCGGAATCGCGCACCCGCAAGACCACCTCGTCCCCCTTGCGCTCCGCCGCCAGCCACACGTGCCCCTTCGGATCGGTGTACTTGCAGGCGTTGTTCAGGAGGTTGTTGAGCACCTGCGCGAGGCGCACCGGATCGGCGTTCAGCCAGATCGGCTCCTCCGGCAGGTCGGCGGTGACCTGGTGCTGCAGCCCCTCGGCGAGGGGCCGGCAGGTCTCCAGGGCGTCCCGCACGATCGCCGCCAGCTCGATCGGCTCGCGCCGGAGCGGCATCGTGCCGCGGGTGATGCGCGACACGTCCAGCAGATCGTCCACGAGCCGGATGAGGTGCTGCACCTGCCGCTCCATCACCTCGCGCACGCCCGCGGTGTCGATGCGCGCGCCCGCGCTCCCCGGCTCCGCGTCGCCCTCCCCTCCGCCCGCGCCGCGCCCCGCCAGTCGCATCACCGTCAGCGAGTTCCGGATCGGCGCGAGCGGGTTGCGCAGCTCGTGCGCCAGCGTCGCCAGGAACTCGTCCTTGCGGCGGTCCGCCTGGCGCAGCGCCTCTTCGTTGCGCTTGCGCTCGATGAGATCGGCCGCCTGCCGCGCCAGGATGTCGAGGTTGCGCAGGTCCCGCTCCGGCGGCACGTGGACCTGGCTCCACTGGGTGGACAGCATCCCGACCATCCTCCCGGTGCGCGTGACGAGCGGCGTCGACTGCACCGCGACGATGCCGATCTCCCGGAAGGCGCGCAGGGCGTCCTTCCCCTTCAGGGCGGCGCAGGCGCCGACATCGGGGACCACGGCGCGCTGTCGCGTCCGGAGCGCCTCGGCGCAGACCGTCGGGGAATCCGTGCGCACCCGCTGCCACCCGCGCGCGGCGGGCGGGGTGAAACCGCGGAACGCCAGCAGGCGCAGCTCCGACCCGCCGGCCGGGAGCGCCTCCATGGCCTGCAGGCTGGCGAACGGCGAGCGCATCAGCCGGGCGGCCCCCTCCACCACCTTCTGGTAGAGCGTCGCCTCACCCGCGTCGCCGATCAGCTCGCTCCCCAGCATCTGCAGCAGGCGCGCGTCCGCCTCGGCCTGGCGCAGATCGGCGTCGTCCCGGTCCCGCTCGATGGCGATGGCGGCGAGCTGCCGGGCGGCGAACCCGACTTGAAGATTCGGGGGTTCCGGATCGCCGGTCTGACGCCGGTACATGGCGAAGGTGGCGAGGGGCGAGCCGTCGGCCGCGCGCACGACCGTGGACCGCACCGACCGGAGGCCGGCCGCCATCGCCATGTCGCGCCACGGCTTCGACCAGCGCAGGTCCGCCGCGATGTCCGGCACCAGGACGTCCCTGCCGGCGTGCATCACGAGGCAGCAGGGGCCCGCGTCCGGCGGCTCGATCGGCACCTTTTCCACCGCCCGCATGTACTCCTCCGGCAGGCTGGGGCCGGCGGCGACTTTCAGGTGCGTCCCGCGGTCGTCGATGACGTGGATGCTGCAGAGCAGCCCGTGGTCCTGCTGCTCGACGGCGCGCGCCACGTCGTCCAGCACCTCCGGCAGCGGGACGCGCCGGGCGATCTTCTCGAGGATGCGTCGCTGCGTCTCCTCCAGCGCCTCGGCGCGCTTCCTCGCGGTGATGTCCTGGAGGGTGCCGCGCAGCCCGATGACCTTCCCGGACGCGTCGCTCATCACCTCGCTGCGTGTCGCCACCCAGATCCGCTCCGCGCCGCGGAACGCCTCGAGGTCCATCTCGTAGCCGCGCCGGCTGCGCAGCGCCTCGCGCACCACGGCATCGAGCTTCATCCAGGAATCGTGGGGGAAGAGGGTCCCGTCCTGGTCCTTGAAGTCGGGGACCGGCGCCCCCGCGGGGAGGCCGAAGATCCGCAGCGCCCCGTCGGAGGCGGTCATCCGATCGGTCGCCGCGTGCCACTTCCAGGATCCGGCGTGCGCCATCCGCTGCGCCTCGCTGAGGGCCACGTCCGCGCGCCTCCGGGCCTCCCGCAGCGCCTCGCCGAAGGCGATGACGATCCCGGCGGAGATCAGGAACATGACGCAGCCGACCAAATCCCCGGCGGTGGGCAGGCCGAACTCGCCGCGCGGATCCATGAACAGGACGTTGCAGGCCACGTATCCGAGGCCCGTCGCGAGGATCGCCGGCCGGTAGCCGCCGAACCAGACGCTGGCCGCGACCGCCGGGAAGAGGGTGGCCACGGGAATGCTTCCCCTCAGCCAGGGCTCGAGGAACCAGCGCAGCCCCACCATCGCCGCCGTGACCGCGACGGCGAACAGGGCGCTGCTCGCTGCTGATGCTGGCTTAGGCCGCATGGGTCGGCAATTTTCCGACCATGGCTATACACCGCGGCGGACCGCCGGACCTATCGGAGAAACTGCGGACGGAGGTCTCAGGTTTTGGAGGACGGCCCTGGATTGGCCATAAAATGGCCTCATTTCCGCCGGAGAGACCCATGCCTCGTCTTCTCGCCATCGTGATGGGGGTCCTTTTCCTGTCGGCCGGGGCCGCCCGGTCGGAGCCGCGGTCGCCACGGCGCACCCTCGTCGTCCAGGACCTCGGCGCCTTCGACGGGACCGACACGCAGGGGGTCGCGCTGAACGACGTCGGCCAGATCGTCGGGATCGCGTGGACCGGCGACCTCACCAGCTCCTTTCTGTGGGAGTCGGGCTTGATGTCGGACATCGGGCCCGGCCGTCCGGTCGACATCAACAATCGCGGGCAGATCCTGCTGCAGACGCCCGTGGGGAACCCCGACGATCCCAGCCCCTGCTACCTGCTCCAGGGAACGACCCTGACCGATCTCGAGGTCCCGACCGGGTGGCAGTGCCACGCCGCCGATCTCAACGATGCCGGGCAGGTGACCGGCTCGCTCAGCTCCTCCGGCGGCCAGTTCACCGCGCGCGGCTTTCTCTGGAGCGCCGGCGCCTTCGCGGATCTCGGCACCCTCGGCGGCGACATCACCCTCCCGCTGGCGATGAACGAGCGGGGCCAGGTGGTCGGAGGCGCCATGACCCCGTCCGGGTACGAGCACGCCTTCCTGTGGGACGCGGGGGTGATGACCGATCTCGGGGCGCCCGGTGGACTGTCGAGCCGCGCCACCGCCATCAACGACCGCGGCCAGGTGCTCGTCCAGAGCGGTCCGCGGGTTTATCGCTTCGAGGCCGGTGTCATGACCGATCTCGGGACGATGGGGGCGCAGGGGCCGGACCAGTTCCCCGTCCCGCTCGATCTCAACGACCGCGGGCAGATACTGATCGCGGTCGCGGACGCTTTGGCCCACACGTACCGTTACAGCCTCTGGACCGCCGGGAGGCCCGTTCCCCTGCCGAGCCTCGGCGGCGGGGAGCCGGGGGCGCTGCGCCTGAACGATCTCGGACAGGTGACCGGCACCGACCGCGCCGGCCTTGGCTCCGCGTGGCACCTCGCCCTCTGGACCACGGTCGTCACCCGAGGGCACCGGCCGCGTTAGAGTCCGGGCCCCGGCCGCGCTCGAGTCCCTCGACGAAGCCGCGGCGCCACGAACCCCACCGCGGGCGCCAGCCGAGCTCGAGCTTCGCCTTGGTGTTCGCGCCGCCGCGGATGTCCGTCATCATCACGACGCCGGTCTCGCCGATGGCGAACCGCGCCATCCAGGCCGGGATGCGCCACGGCGGCGGCGCGCCGACCGCGGCGGCGAGGGCCGGGAGCCACGCCGACACCGGCGCCGGTTCGTCGTCGACGATGTTGTAGATGCCCGGCGCGCCGCGCTCGAGGGCCGCGACCGTCGCCGTCGCCGCGTCGTCCACGTGCAGGAACGACCAGATCCCCGCGCCGTTTCCCACCAGCGGCAGCCGGCGACGTTGCAGCCCGGCGACGATCCAGCCGTCCTGCGCGAGATCGGTCCCCGGGCCGTAGAGGGCGCCGTAGCGCAGCGCCTTCGCCTCGAGGTCGGCGCTTGACCGCACCATCTTCTCCTGCTCGCGCAGGGCCTCGATCGTCCGGCGGATCGCCCGCGGCGGATCCGGGTCGAGCGGATCCTGCTCGGTCTTGACCGGCCCGCCGAGCCGCGCGAACGGCCAGCCGCAGAACGACTGGACGAGGACGCGCCGCACCCCGTGCGCCCGCGCCGCCGCGAAGAGCATCCCGGTCGTCTCGGTGCGGAAACGGTTCGTCAGCGCGAACGCCTCGTCCGCCTTGCGGAAATCCATCGGCCCCGACAGGGCGGTCAGCTCGTGGACGATGGCGTCCGGCGCGGCGCGCCCCACGACGCGGCCGAGGGCGTCCGCGTCGAGCGGGTCGGCGATGACGCCGGTCGCTCCGGCCGCCTCGACCTCGCGCTGCTTCCCGGCCGAGCGGACGAGGGCCGTCACGGCGTGACCGGCTTCCTGCAGGCGCGGCAGGAGGGCGCGGCCGATCGCCCCGGTCGCGCCGGTGAGGAACACCTTCACGGCGGAGCGGCCGGGACCCACTTCGGGATCTTCGGCGGCCAGCGGCGATGGCCGAAGCCGAGACTGAGCCGGAACACGTCGCGCGAGCGGGTGCCGATGCCGAAGTCGTGCTCGACGCCGGCGGTCAGCCGGACGTGCTCGCCGAGCCAGAAGACCCCTTCCACCCCGGGCCCGATGAATCCGCCGAACCCCTCGTGCGGCGACTCGGTCCGGTACTCGATCCCGTGATTGAGGAGGAATCCGAAACCGGCCCACCGGGAGGCGAACGGCACCGCCGCGATCTCGAAGCCGACGCCGTAGACGTCGAGGTCGCCCCCCTGCCGCACCGACAGCCACAGGTCCATCCGCCCCTGGATGTTCTTCACCTTGCCTTCCGGCCCGAAGGAGAAGCGCAGTCCCTTGACGTTCGTGCCGTCGGTCTCCTCCTCGAACGTCCCCATGAGCGAGGCGTATCCGCCGAGCTCGTACTCGTTCCACCAGTCGGGAGTCTTCGCGGCGGCCGGCGGGGCGGGCGCGGGGCGCGCCGGCTCCGTCGCGGCCGCGCGCGCGTCACTTGCGGCGGCGACAGCGAGCGTCAGCGCGAGCAGCGCAAAGAATCGCATGCCGTCCAGCGTAGCACGCGCGGCCGGCGCCACCCGTTTGCCGCGCTCGACCCGTCTGACGCGGGTTTACGGGGATTTCCCTACGAACCATGGCATCCATGTTGCGACTCTTTCCGGGCCGAAGAATGCATCTCACAAGAGAGGAGTGTGCCATGCGCAAACTGATCAGAGTGGTGCCGGCGCTGCTGGTGGCCGGGCTCTTGACCGCGCCCGTGCTCATCAACAATGTCCAGGGAACCGACAAAGTCGAGAAGCTGGACGACAAGGACGTGAAGCGGATCCAGGAGGCGGAAGAGGTGCTCAAGGCCGCCGTCAACGCACCTGACAAGGGCATCCCGAGGAACCTGCTCGAGAAGGCCGAATGCGTCGGTGTCTTCCCCGGCGTGAAGAAGGCCGCCTTTGTCGCCGGTGGCGAAGGCCCGAAGGGTGTCTTCACATG
>Ga0111539_10012911_pt1 | contig 10452 bp, 8 predicted proteins | sample RhiMethybrSRZTD1_FD_79667 | JGI IMG/M metagenome (GOLD analysis project Ga0111539, IMG submission 79667) | Populus rhizosphere microbial communities from Tennessee, USA - Rhizosphere MetaG P. TD hybrid SRZTD1 (version 2) (version 2) | ecosystem: Host-associated > Plants > Roots > Rhizosphere >... | reverse complement strand
CAGGCTGCCTTCGGGCTGCGCCGGGAGGAATCGATCAAGATCCGGCCCGCCTGGGCTGACCGGGGAGAGAAGCTCGTCCTCAAGGACACGTGGACCAAGGGCGGACGCGACCGCGAACTCCCCATCCGCACCGATTCGCAACGCGGCGTCCTTGATGAAGCGAAGGCCTTCGCCGGCAAGGGAAGTCTCATCCCCGCCGGCATGCGCTACGTCGAGCAGCTGCGGCGCTTCACGTACCAGTGCGAGAAAGCCGGCATCCACAAAGTCCACGGGCACCGGCACCACTACGCCCAGGCGCGCTACCGGGAACTGACCGGCTGGAACGCGCCGGCCGCGGGCGGGCCGCGCTCGCGCGAGCTGACGCCCGAGCAGAAGGCCATTGATCGCGATGCTCGGCTCACGATCAGCGAGGAGCTTGGTCACTCTCGCCTCCAGGTCGTGAGTATCTACCTCGGGCACTGAGTGAACCGAAGGACAAACCGTCGGAGGGAGTTATCCACGCGGGGGCGCGCGGGTCTCCTCCATAGACCCAGAGCGCGGCACCGGGTGGATAACTCCTGCCGGTGCAACCGCCAGTCGTTCTAGCCCCGTCTCGGAAGTCATGGCCAGGAAGCGGCAGAGCAACGGCGGACAATCGGCACCGGCCTCTGTTAAGCTACTCGTGCCGCTACCCGAGGATGAGTTGGTTCCCGGAGAACTGGAACTCATCTACGCCCACCTTGCGGGGCTCCTCGATCGGGTAATACCGCCTGAAGTCGATTCCGACAACCACAACGGAGACGATTCACCATGGCCGTAGCCCTGTATGCCCGGGTTTCCACTACCCGCCAAGCAGAGAACGATCTCTCGATTCCTGATCAGCTCCGCCAGCTGAAGGAATACTGCAAGTCGCACAATCTCGCTGTTGCCTCCGAGTACGTCGAGCCCGGCGCAAGCGCCACCGACGACCGGCGTCCCGTATTCCAGCAGATGATCGCGGACGCTACTCAGCCGCCCGCACCGTTCGACGCCATCCTGGTGCACAGCCGCTCGCGCTTCTTCCGCGATCTCTTCCAGTTCCTGCATTACGAGCGGCTACTCGCGAAGGTGGGCGTGCGAGTCGTCTCGATCACGCAGCAGACAGGCGACGATGCGGCAGGCGAGATGGCGAGCAAACTCTTCAGCCTGTTCGACGAATACCAGAGCAAGGAAAACGCCAAGCACACGCAGCGGGCGATGCAAGAGAATGCCCGGCAGGGTTACTGGAACGGCTCTGTACCGCCGTTCGGCTACCGGGCCGCCGCCACGGATACGGTTGGCAATCGGGGGCGCAGAAAGCGCAGACTCGAACTCGATCCCCTCGAAGCGGAAACCGTCCGCGAGATCTACCGGCTGTACCTCACCGGCCACGACGGACAGATGCTCGGGATGAAGGCGATTGCCACGCACCTCAACCGCCAGGGACTCACCATGCGCGGGCATCCATGGCGCATCCAGAAGGTGAACCGCCTGCTCGCCGATCCCCTCTATGCAGGCTGCTTCTATTTCAACCGCCGCGACTCCCGGACGCGCAAGGAGCGCCCTCAGCCCGAGTGGATCGCCGTGTCCGTGCCGGCCATCATCGACGCGGGCATATTCGAGCGAGCGGCCAAACGCCGGGCGAGTTGCGATCCGAAAGCGGCGTCGCCACGGGCGGTGTCCTCCCCTGCTCCGTTGGTCGGGCTGCTCAAGTGCGGAGACTGCGGGGCTGGCATGACGCAGGCTACAGGCAAGAGCGGCCAGTATCGCTACTACAAATGCACCACGCGCATGGCCAAGAACGTCGATGCCTGCACCGCGAAGAACCTCCCACGCGAGCAGACCGATACGCTGGTGCTCGGTGCGCTTTCCGAGCGCGTGTTCACGCCCAAGCGCGTCTCACTGATGCTGAACGAGCTGCTGCACCGCCAGCAGCAGGCACAGACGGCGGAGGACGCCCGGCTCATCACGCTGCGCAAGGAACTCGACCGCGCCACGACCGGCCTCGACCGCCTGTATCAGGCCGTGGAGGATGGGGCGCTGTCGATCGACGAGACACTCCAAACACGCGCTCAGAAGCTCAAGGCGCGCCGTAGCGAGGTTCTGACCGAGATGGCGAAGCTCCGGGACCGCCAGGCGCTCGCCGTGCGCCGGGTGAACGCTGAAACGGTCAAGGCGTTCTGCGCAGCGCTCAAGGACCGCTTCAACGACCCGGCGTCAGGCCTGGGTAAAGCCTACCTGCGCCTGCTGGTGGATGAAATTAAGCTTGACGGAAACGAGCTGGTCGTCCGCGGCAGCCACCGGCGGCTTGCGGACGCCATCGGCTTTATGGAAAAAAGAAAGCTGGGTGAAGTGCCCAGCTTCGTTAATGACTGGCGCGCCCGGAGGGATTCGAACCCCCTACCCCCTGGTTCGTAGCCAGGTACTCTATCCAGATGAGCTACGGGCGCTGCGAGGGGCGGATTATATCCGGAAAAACAGAGACTAGGGATCAGAGATGGAGACTGGTGGTAGACCGCCGGCACGAGTGTCCAGTCTCCAGTCGCTAGTCCCCGCAACTCAGCGGCCTTGCCACCTCCTCCAATGGCTTACGTTCTGCATCGATACCCCATATGGCCACGATGATTGCAGCCGCGCACATGAGCAAGGCTGCAAGGGCAAACCCGCCGAACAGCGCCTCGCGGCTGCCCGATTCGACGATCACGCCGAACAGAGCCGGCGCGATGAAGCCCCCGGCGCCCGTGCCGATCGCGTAGAAGAGCGAAATCGAGACCGCCCGCATCTCGACGGGGAAGATCTCGCTCACGGTGAGATACGCCGAACTGGCGGCGGCGGAGGCTATGAAGAAAATCGCGCACAGGCTCATTACCTGCGTGGTCGCAGTGAGCGCCTCGTGCGCGAAGGCGTAGCCCATCGCGAAGAGCCCGATGCCCGACAAGGCATAGGTCGCCGCGATCATCTTGCGGCGACCGACGCTATCGAAGAATTGTCCCAGCAGCAGCGGCCCGAAGAAATTGCCGAGAGCGAAGGGAAAGATGTAGTAGCCGACCTTGTCGTCGGGGACGCCGTAGAAGCGGGCCATGATGAGCGCGTAGGTGAAGAAGATGGCGTTGTAGAAGAACGCCTGCGCCGTCATCAGGGAAAGCCCCACGAAAGCGCGGCTGCGCAGCCGCGTCGCCATCAGCCGCAGTATCTCGCCCCACGTGACGTGCGGCCGCAGCGTCATGGGAAGCACCGCCGTGGCCCGCGGCCAGACTCCCCGCCCGGCGGCCACTTCGGCCTCTATCCTTGCCACCACGGCCTCGGCCTCCTCATGCCGGCCATGCGTAATGAGCCAGCGCGGACTCTCCGGCACGTTTCTTCGCACCAGAAGTATGGCGACGCTCAATACCGCGCCGAATGCGAAAGCAAGGCGCCAGCCGAGCTCGGGACCGACGAACGCGGGATCGAGCAGCACGATGCTCATGCCGGCGCCCACGATCGCACCAAGCCAGAACGTGCCGTTGATCGCGAGATCCACGACGCCGCGCACGCGCGCCGGAATCAGCTCGTCGATCGCGGAATTGATCGCCGCGTACTCCCCGCCGATCCCGAACCCGGTGAGAAAGCGGCAGAACACGAACGAGGTGAAGTCCCACGTGAAGGCCGTGAGCACAGTGGCAATCAAATAGACGACGAGCGTAATCAGGAACAGGCGCTTGCGACCCAACCTGTCCGCCAGCCTGCCGAAGTACAGCGCCCCGAGTACCGCGCCCGCGATGTAAGCCGAGCCGGTCCACCCCACCTCCGCGGCCGACAGGCCCAGGGTGCCCGGGCGCTGCAGTACCGGACCGAGCGAACCGACCACCGTCACCTCGAGCCCGTCGAGGAGCCACGTGACGCCCAGCGCTATCACGACGCGCCAGTGCCATCGCGACCAGGGCAGCGCGTCGAGCCGTGCGGGTACGGTGCTGTGAACGACCGGTGCTGGATCCATCCATCCTCTGATTGGCCGGCGAGAGCGAGGTTCACTCGTCCGAAAACGCGATAAACTTGCGCTGGCCGCAAAATCGGGTATTCACACATCATCGAGGGGACTGTATGCGACTGGGACATCTGATCGGCGCCGCGGCAACGGCCATGCTGCTGCAGGCCGCGCCGGCCACGGGTCAAACCATCAAGATCGGCGTGCTCAACACCCACTCCGGCCCGTTCGCCACGCTCGGCGAGTTGATCGAGAAGGGCTACAAGCTCTACATGAAGCAGAACGCCGACAAGCTCCCGCCCGGCGTCAAGATCGAGCTGGTGGTGCGCGATACCGGCGGGCCCAACCCGGACAAGGCGAAGCAGCTCGCGCAGGAGATGATCGTGCGCGACAAGATCCAGATCCTGACCGGCGAGGTGTTTACCCCCAACGCTCTGGCCGTCGCCCCCCTCACCCAGGAGGCGAAGCTGCCGTTCTTCATCATGAACGCGGGCACTTCGGTCATCGTCAACCGCTCGCCGTACATCGCCCGGTTCTCGTTCACGCTGTGGCAATCGTCCTACCCGCTCGGCGCGTGGGCCTCGCGCAAGTACAAGACCGCATACATCGCGGTGAGCGATTTCGGCCCCGGCCACGACTCCGAGGCGGCGTTCGAGAAGGCGTTCACCGAGGGCGGCGGCAGGATCATCGGCAAGGTGCGGATGCCCCTCGCCAACCCGGATTTCGTGCCGTTCATGCAGCGCGTGAAGGACGCGAAGCCGGAGGCGCTGTTCTCGTTCATCCCCGCCGGCCGCCAGGCGACCCAGATCATGAAGGCGTACGGCGACCTGGGCCTGGGCAAGGCCGGCATCAAGTTCATCGGGCCGGGCGACATCACCACCGACGAGGAGCTGCCCAACATGGGCGACGTGGCGATAGGCGTGATCACCGCCCACCACTACTCCGCCGCGGCCACGCGCCCCGCCAACAAGGCGTTCATCGCCGCGTGGAAGAAGGAGTACGGCGAGAAGTCCTCGCCGAGCTTCATGTCCGTGGGCGGCTGGGACGCGATGGACGCGATCTACTACGTCATCCGGGAGCAGAAGGGCAAGCTCGACCCGGAGAAGACCATGGAGCTCGCGAAGAAGTACAAAAACCCGAACAGTCCGCGCGGCCCCATCCACATCGATCCCGCGACGCGCGACATCGTCCAGAACGAGTACATCCGCGAGGTGCGCAAGGTCGGCGGCCAGCTCGCCAACGTGGAGATCGAAACGATAGGCATGGTCAAGGATCCGTGGCAGGAGTATCAGAAGAAGTAAGGCTGGAACGCCCTCGCCCCGTGTAAACGGGGAGACCAATGCAAGGCTTCCTCTCGTCGCTTGTCAGCGTCGCGTTCCACGGCGCCGCCTACGGGATGATCCTGTACGTGATCTCGGTCGGCCTGTCGGTCACGATGGGCCTGATGGGCTTCGTCAATCTCGCCCATGGCGTTTTCGCGATGGCGGGCGGCTACGTGATGCTCTCGGCGATGAACGCGCACGGCGTGCCGTTTCCGCTCGCGCTCGTCCTCGCCTTCGCCGCGGTCGCCGCCGGCAGCGTGATCCTCGAACGGCTGCTCTATTCCCGGCTGTATGCGGCGGGCGAGCTGGAGCAGGTGCTCTTCACGATCGGCCTGGTCTTCATTTCGGTGGCGGTCGCGCGCCTGATATACGGCACCCTGCAGCAGCCCGTCACCCTCCCGGACTACCTCAGGGGCCAGTTGCCGCTGCTCGGCCGGGATTTCCCCGCATACCGCGTGTTTCTGATTGCTTTCAGCGCGACCATGGTCGCCGTGCTCTGGTTCAGCGTAGAGCGCACGCGCTGGGGCGCGATGGTGCGCGCGGCCGTCGACAACCGCGCCATGGCGCAGTCGGTCGGCATCGACACGAAGCGCCTCTTCACGCTCACCTTCGCCCTCGGCAGCGGTCTCGCCGGCCTGGGCGGGGGGCTCGGCGCGGACCTGATCTCCATACAGCCGACCTACCCGTTCGAGCAGCTCGTGTACTTCCTGATCGTGGTGGCCGTCGGCGGCCTCGGTACGCTGCGCGGTCCGTTCGTCGCAGCGCTGCTGATCGGGTTCGGCGATACCGCGTGCAAGTACTGGGTACCGCACTTCGGCGCGTTCTTCATCTACGTCGCCACGATCGCGATACTGCTGTGGCGCCCCGCCGGCCTCTTCGGCCGCAGAGTTTAAGAGCAAATTAGCCACGGACCCACACGGAAGTACACGGACGAAGAATCAGGAACAGCACGTGAGGGCTGCCAACAATGAATCGGCATTCCGCAAACGCCAGTTCCTGGTGACTGACTTTCGCCGCCCTATTTTCTGCTTCGACTTCCGTGTGTTTCCGTGTGTTTCCGTGGCTGAATTGGATTTTCTATGAGTCATGCCGGCGGCTACAGCGCAGACGCGCGCATCCGCTGGATCGAGTGGACGCCTTTCGTCGCGGCGATAGCCTGCTTCTTCCTGCTGCCCGAGTACGTGCCGCTCGGTGCGCGCATCCTGATTTACATACTCTACGCCCTGTCGCTCGACCTGATCCTCGGCTACGCGGGCATCGTAACGCTCGGTCACAGCGCGTTCTTCGGCGTCGGGGCGTACGTCGCCGGCATACTTGGCGCCAAGATGGGAATCACCGATCCCCTCATGCAGCTGGCGGCCGCGGCGCTCGCAGCCGGCCTGCTCGGCATTGCAACGGGCGCGGTGATCCTGCGCACGACGGGCCTGACGCTGCTCATGCTCACGCTCGCGATCGCTTCGCTGTGCCTCGAGATCGCCAACCGGGCGACGACCATCACCGGCGGCGCCGACGGCCTGTCGGGCATTGTCGTAGCCCCCATATTCGGCCTGTTCCGATTCGACATGTTCGGGAAGACCGGCTACGTCTACTGCCTGATCATCCTGTTCCTGGGATGGCTCTTCGTGCGCCGCCTGATCTACTCGCCGTTCGGGGCGTCACTCACGGGCATACGGGAGAACAGCCTGCGCATGCACGCGGTCGGCGCCCCGGTGTACCCAAGGCTGGTGACGGTGTACGGGATTTCGGCCGTGATCGCGGGCGCCGCCGGGGCGTTGATCACGCAGACCAACCAGTTCGTCGGGTTAAACGTGCTCGGGTTCGAGGCCGCGGGCGAGCTGCTGGTCATGCTGATCCTCGGGGGCGTGGGGCGCATCTACGGCGCGTTCGTCGGCCCCATCGTATTTCTGATCGCCCAGGATTACCTCGCCAAGCAATTCCCCGAGTACTGGTACCTGGGTATCGGTCTCCTGCTGGTGGTGGTCGTCATGTTCGCGCGGGGCGGCATACTCGGCATCGTGGACGGCGCCGTTGCGCGCCTGCGGAGCAAGGCGTGAACGTCGCGCTCGAGACCCGGGGCCTGTGCAAGAGCTTCGGCGCGCTCACGGTCGCGGAGAACATCGACTTCCGCCTCGAAACCGGGGCGCGCCACGCCCTCATCGGCCCCAACGGCGCCGGCAAGACGACTTTCGTGAACATGCTGACCGGCGTGCTTGCGCCTTCCGCCGGACGCATCCTCCTCGGCGGGGATGACATCACGGACGCCGGCCGGGCAGCGCGGGTCAAGCGCGGCCTCGGCCGCACCTTCCAGATCAATGCGCTCTTCCGCCACCTCACCGCGCTCGACAACGTTGCGCTCGGGGTCGCGGAGCGCCGCGGCATCGCCGCGCGCGTGTGGCTGCCCGCGAGCAGGCATCGGGAGGTGCGGGAGGAAAGCCTGGAGCTCCTCGCCACACTGGGCCTCGCGGACGACGCGCGGCAACGCGTGCTCGATCTCCCCTACGGCAAGCAGCGCCTGGTCGAGATCGCGATCGCGCTGGGGCTGAAGCCCGCGGTGCTGCTGCTGGACGAGCCGGCGGCGGGCGTGCCCAAGGCGGAGTCCGAGCGTATCCTCGAGGTCCTCGACCGGCTGCCGCAGGAGATCGCCATCCTCATCATCGAGCACGACATGGACCTGGTGTTCCGCTTCGCCCGGCGCATCACGGTGCTGGTGCAGGGCGTAGTGCTGGTCGAGGGCAGTCCGGCAGAGATCGCAGCGGACAGCCGCGTCCACCAGGTCTACCTGGGCGAGCAGCATCATGCGTGAAGCCCCGTCATGCGTCATGCGTAAAGCGTCAGGCGCCTCGCATGAGTCATCACGGTTTTGGACTCGCCTGACCCCTGACCCATGACCCCTGACGGGTTCTTGCGCATGCCCCATCATCCATGACCCATGACGGAAAAGGCACCGCGCTGCACCTCACCGGTGTCCGCGCCGGCTACGGCGAGACCGTCGTGCTCGAGGACGTGGAGTTCACGCTGCCCGAGCGCGGCTCGCTGGCGGTGCTCGGCCGCAACGGCGTAGGCAAGACCACCCTCCTCGCGACCGTGATGGGGCACACCACCTTTCATGCCGGCAGCATCGAGTATCGCGGACAGCCGATCTCGCGGCTCGCGCCCTACGCGCGCGCCCGTCTCGGGATCGGCTACGTGCCGCAAGCGCGGGAGATATTTCCCTCGTTGTCGGTCGAGGAAAACCTCACCGTCGCCGCCCGGGTCAATTCCGTTTCCCCGGGACGCTGGACATTGGAGCGGGTCTACGAGCTCTTTCCCGGGATTGCCTCGCGGCGCGCCCACATGGGCAACCAGATCTCCGGCGGCGAGCAACAGATGCTCGCCATCGGGCGCGCCCTCATGGGCAATCCGGCGCTTCTGCTCATGGACGAGCCGCTGGAAGGCCTCGCACCCATCATCGTCGAAGCGCTGCTGCGCGCGCTCACCCGCCTGATTCGCGAGGAATCGCTGGCGGTCGTGCTGGTCGAGCAGCACGCCAGGCTGGCGCTGGAGGTCACGCAGCAGGCGATCGTGCTGAACCGCGGGCGGATCTCCTGGCTCGGCTCGAGCACCGAGCTCCTCGCCGAGCCGGCGCGCCTCACCAACCTCATCGTCGCGGGCTAGAATCCGTCTCAAAACCGGCATACGGACAGGATGAACAAGATGAACAGCATACGAGCGCGGTTAATCCATCTTGTACATCCTGATCATCCTGTCTGTTTTTCGATCTTTGCCAGCCTTGCGCTTGCTTGCATGCCGCTCGCGGCTGCCGCACAGCAGTATCCGGCGAAGCTGATTCGGATTGTTGTTCCATTGCCGCCGGGCGGCAGCAACGACCTCGCCTCCCGGCTGGTCGCGGAAAGAATGACGGCCGGCATGGGCCAGCCCGTCGTAGTGGACAACCGCCCCGGGGCGAGCGGCATCATCGCCACCGAGCTGGTGGCAAAGAGCGCGCCGGACGGCTACACGCTGCTGATGGCGAACACCGCGCACGTCGACAACGCGCATTTTTTCGCGAAGCTCCCGTACGATCCGCTCCGGGACTTCGCCCCGGTTACGCTCATGACCTCGGTCCACTTCGCGCTGGTCGTGCATCCTTCGGTGCCGGCAAGGAACGTAAAGGAGTTCATTGCCGTCGCGAAAGCGCGGCCCGGGGCGCTGACGTTCGCCTCCGCCGGGACCGGCGCGCCGCATCACCTGGCGATGGAGCTCCTGAAGTCGATGGCGCGCGTGGACCTGACGCACGTGCCGTACAAGGGCGCGGGCCAGCTCGTGCCGGCGCTGGTGGCGGGCGAGGTGACGTGCGTCATCGGCGCGATCAACTCGCTGCTGCCGCACGTTCAGACCGGCCGGCTGCGCATGCTCGCGATGGCGGGAAGCCGGCGTGCCTCGGTGTTGCCGGACGTTCCCACGATCGCGGAGGCGGCGCTCCCGGGATTCGCGCTCGACAACTGGGGCGGCATGCTCGTCCCGGCGGGCACGCCCCGCCCTGTGGTCGAGCGCCTGAATGCCGAGATCACGAAGGCGCTGCGCGATCCGCAGGTCCGGAACAGGATGGTGCCGCAGGGCATAGAGATCATCACATCGTCGCCCGAAGAATTTCAGGATCTCATGAAGTCCCACATGGCAAAGTCCGCGAAGCTGATCAAGGCGGCGAACATCAAGCTGGAATGACTGGAACCTATTAGGTTCTCGCCTACGGGCTTGCTACACTCGTTGCAAAAGGGGATCAGCGATGCCGTTCACCTACAATGTCGTCACCGGGGCGTCCGCCGACCGGCTCGAAAAACTGATCGCCGAGCGGCTCGGGCCCGGCGCCGACAAGGTCGCCATCGACCGGCGCATCTGGAGGCTCTTCGGGGAAAAATGGGCGGTGCTGTATACCGATTTGTCGGGGTTTTCCCGCAACGTCGCGGACTTCGGCATCGTGCATTTCCTGCAGACGATTTACGAGTCCCACCGCCTGCTGGTTCCCCTCATCGAGCGGGACAACGGGATTCTCCTCAAGACCGAAGGCGACAGCCTGCTCGTCATGTTCCGGCACGTAAGCGACGCCGTCCGTTGCGCGGTCGAGATGCAGAAATGCACGCAGCAATACAACGAGACGCGCATAGACGAGGAGAAGGTTCTGCTGTGCGT
>Ga0111539_10012910_pt1 | contig 10452 bp, 6 predicted proteins | sample RhiMethybrSRZTD1_FD_79667 | JGI IMG/M metagenome (GOLD analysis project Ga0111539, IMG submission 79667) | Populus rhizosphere microbial communities from Tennessee, USA - Rhizosphere MetaG P. TD hybrid SRZTD1 (version 2) (version 2) | ecosystem: Host-associated > Plants > Roots > Rhizosphere >... | reverse complement strand
GGATGGAATCGCTCGGCGAAGATCCGTGCGTTGATGTGCTGACGGATAAACCGAAGCTGGCGAAGGTGCTCGAGAAGCTCGCCGCGATGTTAAAGTCATGACGTTTCTTCTGGCCCTGGAAAACACTTTGACACGGAGGTCACGGGGTTCACTGAGAACTCTTTTTAATCAGTGTTTCTGAAAGTCTCCGTGACCTCCGTGTTGAAATGTCTTTCGTGAGTTGACTCAAGAGATTCACCCGACGATGCGCATCCGAATCCTTCTTTGTGCGAGCGCGGCGATTGTCGCCGCCCAGGGCGTCCCGTTCAGCCAGCACGGCAGCGTGACGCAAAGAGTCAGCTACACGAACATTCACGTCGAATACAACCGGCCTGTCGCGCGCGGTCGAGCGTTGTTCGGCGCGCTGGTGAAATGGGATTCGATCTGGCACCCGGGCGCCGATTCCGCGACCTGGATCAGCTTCGACAAGGACGTCGTCGTCGAGGGGAAGCCGCTCGCGGCCGGTGAATACTCCGTCTGGCTCATTCCGCGTGAAAAGTCGCCGTGGACCTTCATCCTCAATTCTGAGAGTCGGGTATTTCACTCGCCCTATCCCGGAGCGCAGCATGACGTCCTGCGCGCCGATGTCACTCCGGAACGTTTGAGCCACATGGAAGTGCTGGCGTATTACTTCCCGGTCGTGGGCAGGGACTCCGTCGTCCTCAGGATCCACTGGGGAGAAACCGCCGTGCCGGTTCACATCAAGGTGAGCCGGGAACCGTGATGGTGACTGGTGACTGGTGACTGGTGACTGGTAACTCGTGAATCATAAGGCGATCATGCGCATAACGACTGTTGCACTCGCCGGGCTGATGGCGATGGGAAACGTTGCCCGAGCCCAGACCCGTCCGCGGTCGGATTCACTACCGCGCGACCTCGTGACCGCGCTCCTCGGCGGATCGATGGGCGCGCCCGCGATCGACGTCGTCGCTGGATTCGCCGACACGCTGCTTCCGCCGAACGTCTTTCGTGACGCGCAGGTCCTCGGCTACGGCGACCTCCGCAGCAGCGTGATGACGGTGGCGTATTTCCCATACGCGCCGCAGGCCACGGTGGACACGATCCGGGCCCGCCTGATCGCGGCAGGCTGGAAAGCCCCGACGCAGGACACAGCGCGCGGGTTTGTGAACTCGTACGGCAACATGTATTCACAAGGAGTCTGCAGCAGCACGTCGGTCGTGTATCCAACCGTTCGTGTCCGGAATCTCAGTCGCACCCTCGCGGTGATCAGCCGCCAACACTCTCCGGAATTCGTGGCCATGCTATGCGGAGATTCGTCGGGATTGAGGCTGCGCGAGGCGCGCTTCACCAATCCAGCGGCAGGCACACCGCTGCCGGCTCTCGCGCCGCCGCCGGGGATGGAGAGCCGGGGTGGTGGCACGTCAGGCAGCCCGAGTCGCGACCGCGCGATGGAAATGAGCGCCTCACTCGAGGGCTCGCTGCCTCTCACGGACATCGCCGCGCACTACGCCCGGCTCTTCACCGACGCGGGATGGCGAAAGGTCGAAGAGCTCAAGTCGGCGAGCATCGCCATCATGACCTTCGAGATCGCGGCCAAGGGGGAGCGCTGGCACTGCGCGTTCAGCGTGAGCGTTCCAGGACCCGACGCGGCCGACGTAAGGTTGAGCCTCCGGCGGCTTTAGGGCCCCGACCAGGGGCTGTTTTTCCCGATGCCGGAGGGGCGGCTCGATCGTCATAGGAACATGACGCGAGCCTACCTTCGCTGCCTGACGATCGTCTTTGCCGGCAGCTGCCTGCTTCCCATCGTGACGACCGTCGGGGCACTGCTGGAATCCGGTAACCCGATCCCGATCGCCCGCGCGGCGCTGGCGCTGCTCGCCGCGTTCACGGCGGTCCTGCTCTTCAAGCGGTTCCAGGAGCGCGTGTCGGCCACGCTGGACGACGATTCGGCCGAGCAGATCCGCCGCATCGCGCTCATCCCGGACCGGTTGCTCGACTTCGCGATCGCCGGCGCGGCCGCGCTGAGCCTGTTCCTCGAGCTGGCGATGATCCGCTGGCAGGCGTCGGTGTTCCCGTTCTTCGCCTTCTATACGAACTTCGGCCTGCTCGCCTGTTTCGCCGGCCTTGGACTCGGCTATGCGCTCTCGGGTCGCGAGCGCATTCCGCTGCTGCTGGTCGCCCCGGCGCTCGCCTGGCAGGTGGTGGTGCTGCTCTCGCTCAAGTCGATGCTGAACGCGTGGCAGCTGGATTACCTGGGCGCCATGCCGGTGGTCGAGCAGCTCAGCATGGGACTTCGCACGGTCCGCTCGTTAGGGCAGGGCGCGTCGATCTACTTCTTCCTGAGCGTCGTGTTTCTGATGACGGCGCTCGCGTTCATCCCGATCGGCCAGTTGTGTGGCCGACTGATGTCGCGCCGGCCGCAGCTCCGTGCGTACGGCCTCAATCTCTTCGGCAGCCTGGTCGGCGTGATTGGCGCGTTCGTGGCCAGCGCATTGTGGACGCCGCCCATCGTCTGGTTCGCGGCCGCGTTGTCAGGCGTGCTGTTTTTCGCGGTGCGGCGGGCGAGTACGTTGACCGTCGGCATCACGGCAAGCCTCATCACGATGGCGGCACTGGCCTGGCCAGTGAATCCGCCGGAGCATCGCGTGTATTCACCGTACCAGATGCTCGAATTCGGGTACGGTGACCGCGGGCTGATGAACATCCGCGCCGCGGGCCATTACTACCAGCGCGTGCACGACTTCTCACGGCCTGCTTCCAGTGATGAAGGCGAGGAAGCAAGGACGCGAGCCTACTACGATCTCGCGTATCAGCTGCCGGGCACCAAGGCGGATGTCGCCATCGTTGGCGCCGGCGCAGGCAACGATATCGCCGCGGCGCTGCGGGGCGGGGCCACTCGCGTGTCGGCCATCGAAATCGACCCGGCCATCCAGCGCGCCGGGATGTTCAACCATCCCGAGCATCCGTATTCCAACCCGCGTGTACACGCGGTGCTCGACGACGCGCGGTCGTTTCTGCGGAACACGAACGAGCGGTTCGACCTGATCGTCTATGGTCTGCTGGACTCGCATGCGCTCCTCAGCCACTCGTCGCTGGTGCGGCTCGACTCGTACGTGTATACCGTCGAGGCGCTCCGCGAGGCGCGCGCCCGGCTCAAGCCCGGCGGACGAGTGATCCTCTCGTTCTCGATCCTCACGCCATCGCACAACCGGAAGGCATTCGAGATGCTGAAGGAGGCATTCGACGGCGCCGAACCGGTCGTCGTCTCGGCTGGTTACGATGGCGCCATCGTCTTCATCCAGCGCGAAGGCGGACACGCCGAAGTGCCGGCCGGGATTCTGGCGGCGAACGGCTTCAAGCTCGACAAACACTCCACTGATGCGTCGCTCAAGGTGGACGTGTCGACCGACGACTGGCCGTTCTTCTACATGCCAAGGCGCGTGTATCCGGTCTCGTACCTCGTGCTCATCGGCCTCGTGCTGCTGGTTGGCGTGGCGCTGACCGCGAACTTCATTCGTGAGCGCCCACGTTCGAGCGAGTTGAGCTTCCTGCTGTTAGGCGCGGGCTTCATGCTGGTCGAGACGAAGGCGATCACTGAGCTGGGCCTGACGTTTGGGAGCACGTGGCGTGTCACGGCGGTCGTGATCGCGGGCGTGTTGTTCATGGCCTTCCTCGCCAATCTCCTCGTCGAACGATTCCGGATTCACCGGCCGCAGGTCGCGTTCGTGTTGCTGATGGCGAGCCTGGCGGCGGGTTGGTTGATGGCGGGGAAGGGCGGCTTCGGTTCGACCGTAGCGGGCCGGCTCGCGACCGTCGCGTTGCTGACGTCACCGATGTTCTTCTCGGGAATCGTCTTCTCGACGCTGCTGCGCGGGCGCCAGGCCATCGCGGCGGTGATGGCCGCCAACCTGTCCGGCGCGATGTTAGGCGGCTTGCTCGAGTACAACTCGATGTACTTCGGCTTCCGCTTCATGTACCTGATGGCGCTCGGCTTCTACGCCCTGGCGTTCGCGCATTGGGCCATCACGAAGCGTCGTGTGCCGGTTGCCGACCGGGAAGCGGATCGCATGATCACGCCACTGAGCGCTACGACGATCGCTTAACGACGATCAGGTCTGGTACGGCGAACGCGGACCACGCGGGCTTGGCACGCGGATAGTCACAGATACTGCATTGGCGAAAACCTGGACACTAGCATTTAGAGTCAGGGCGGCCGTTGAACCTTCACGTGTCCAGGTTTTCGCCAAAGAAGTACGGCGATCATCTGCGAGCGAAGCCTGTGTGATCCGTGTTCTGCATTACCCGTACTAATCGTCCTTTTCGATGTTCGCGAGACGGGAGAGTCGATACCGGACGTCAGCCACTTTCGGCTGTAATCGTGGATCGGCCTTGTCCCAGAGGGTGAGGAACTCGCGATAGCGAAGCGCCGCCTTCTCCGGGTCCCCAACGGTTTCGTACAGCTCCCCGAGCCGCTTGAGGATCAGCGGCTTTGCTCCACCGTCGAATGACTGGCGGCTGAAGTACGGCGTCGAGAGATACTTCTCGAACCAGTAGATCGCCGAATCGGGTTTCCCCGCCCGCGCGTAGACGTAGCCTACGTCATCGTAGATGCACATCGCGCACTGGCCGTTAGGCCCGTCGTAGGTCGTGTCGGCGGCCCACACACTCCGCAACGCGGCGTCAAAGTTTCCTTCGGCCATCTCGATCGCCCCCTGGACGCCACGACGACCCGGCTCCGCGATACGGCGCTGCACGGTATCGGTCAGCTCGCTTTCCCAGCGAGACATCAGGGCTCGCGCCTTGGCCGGTTGGCCCGCATTGGCGTAGAACGCCGCGAACGCGAGGTACGGCCGCAGGTCGGGCGGCAGGACCTTGAAGTCTGTCCGGGCGATCACGCCATCCACGCGTTTGAGGGCACTCGCCGTGTCGTCGTAGAAGCCCATATCGAGCTGCGACACCTGGAGCGAGTCCATCACGTGGTTAGGCGGCTGGCCGAGTTGCTGTTGCACCTGGCGGATCTGCGCGGCGTATCGCTCCAGGTCGCCGATCCGTCCCCGCATGATCGAATTGTTTGCCAGCCCGCCAAGTCCACCGATTTTCAGGATCGGATTCGTGCTGGCGGCGAGCTCCTTCAGGCGGCGCTCCAGGGAATCGAGCTGGTTACGCTGGTAGAAGAAGGCGAGCGGCGCCGTTTGCACGAACGTCGAGGCGGGAAAGCGCTGCGCGAACTGCCCGACGAGCTGCTCGGCCTCGTCGAACTTTCCCTGGTTGAAAACGACCGGGATGAGGTTCGTGTATTGCTGCGAGGTCGCGCGGCTGGAGTTGATCATGCTACGGTAGAGCGACTCGGCATGCGCAAAGTCGCGGCGGCCGGAATAGATGTTGGCCAGGTTATTGGCCGGCGCCGTCTCGTTAGGGTCGAGCGCAAGGAGGGCTTCGTAGGCGCGGATGGCTTTCCGCCGGTCGCGGCCGGGGCCGAGCTGGAAGTACGTCCCTTCGGCCAGCAGCCGTTCGCGCTCGGTCAGGCGATCGCGGTACTTGTACGCGTTCGACAGTGCGCTGTCGATCTTCGCGCGCTCACGGCCGGCGTTGTTCAGGGCGACGCCCAGCTTGCGCCACGCCATGGCGAACGTCGTGTCGAGACGAACGGCCTCGCGCAGGCGCTCCTCGGCCTCGAGCGGGCTGCCGCCCATGTCGAGGGCACGAGCGGCCTGCGCGTAGACGCGCAGCGCTTCCAGGGACGACGTCGTTACCTGGTCGAGAGCCGGACTGGCGCGGACGTCGCGCAACGACTCGCCGATCTTCCCGCGCAGGTCGCGCGTCAGCTGGTCGATGGCCTTCAGGATTTCCTGCGGCCCGTTCGCCGTTTCCTGGAAGAGGGCCAGTTCGCGGGCGGAGTCGGCGGAGACGAGGCGCAGCGAGATGACGTAGCCGCCGGCGAGTGACCGTATGCTGCCGTCGACGATCGCCTTCACGCCTTCGCGCACGGCGATCTCGCGTGCCAGGTCGAAGGTGAGCTCACTGGTGCGTGGCTTCTGCATGCGGTCGAGCGCGGCGGCGATCGCGACCGGCGGCATCACCGAGACGACGCGCGACTGCCCCAGGTTCGTCCGCACCGCCTCGGTCACCAGGAGCGACAGGGAGGAATCGGGTGACGGGAACGACGTGACGATCAGGCGTCCGCGGTCCTCGAGCCGGCCCGCGGCCAGCAGCGAACCGGCCGGGCCGATGCCGAGCGCGCACAGGATCATGAAACCGATGACCAGCGCCACGAAGCTGCCTAACGCAACGGCGCCTCCCATCCACGCGCGCCGCCACGTGAGGCGCGGCGCGGCCTTGAGTGCCAGGGTTGCCATCGTGCCGTGGGCAACGGGCGCGGTGGAATGGGCTCCCGTTCGAGGCGTGGTCGTGGCGACCTTCCGCGCGGTCTGGTCCGCGTACCACGCGAACAGCACGACCGGCAGCCCGAGCGCCATGACGATGAGCGCACCCGGAAAGACCCACTCGGGCACGCCCAGCGCGATCACCGCGGCGCGCGCGACGACGGCGACCAGCACCGCCACCACGAGGTAGAACCCGATCGCCCGCGGCAGCGAGCGTGGCGCGTCCAGGCGGAGCCCCGGCAACGATGCCGTAGACCCGCTCAGGATCGTGTCGAGTGTCTGGACGATCTCGTTGCCCGACTGCGGACGCTGTGCCGGGTCCTTGTCCAGGCAGCGCATGACGAGGTCGTCCAGCGCGGGCGGCGTGTCGGGCCGCAACGTGGAGACCTGGGCCGGCTGCTCGGTGATGTGCGCCGCCAGCATGCGCGCGGGCGGCCGGTCGGCGAACGGCGACTTGCCGGTGAGCAGTTGGTAGGCCATGCAGCCGAGCGAATAGATGTCGGCGCGGTGGTCGACCTGCGGGTCGCCGGCGGCCTGCTCGGGGGACATGTACGCCGGCGTGCCTAACGAAGTGCCGAGCTGGGTGAGTGACCCACCATCCGGCCCACCCGCGCGGGCAGCGCTGATCGCCTTAGCGATGCCGAAGTCGGTCACGACCGCGGTGCCGCCGGAGAGGAGGACGTTGTCGGGCTTGATGTCGCGGTGGACGACGCCGCGCTCGTGCGAGTACTCGAGCGCGCGGGCGACATCGCGCATCACGCCGACGACGGCGTTGATGGGAAGGGCGCCATCCTCGCTGAGGCGCGCGCGGAGCGACCTGCCCTCCACGAACGGCATCGTGTAGAACGGCAGCCCGTTCGCGTCGCCGGCCGAGATGATCGGAACGATGTTCGCCTGTTGGAGCGACGCGGCGAGCTGGATTTCGCGCTCGAACCGTTCGACGTCCACGCCCGCGGACATCTCGGGCGACAGCAGCTTGATGACGACCTTCCGGTTCAGCCGCTGCTCATTGGCGACGAAGACCCGCGACATGCCACCGCCACCGAGTTCCCGCTCGAGGGCGTACGCTGAACCGAGGCTCTGCTGCAGTTGGTCGCGAAGATCCAAACCTCGATTCCTCTAACGGCGATCAGGGCGGGTAGGGCTGAACACGGAACGCACGGATGTCACCGTCAACCGCAGGATACTGCATTGATGAAAACCTGGACACAGCCCCGCCGGTGCTCAAATGAACTACGTCAGCCAAGGTGTCCAGGTTTTCATCAAAGTTGTACCCGCGATTGTCCGCGAGCATAGCCCGTGTGATCCGCGTCCCGCCTTGCCGGCGCTAATCGGGGTTCGGCACGACTTTGGGAACGGTCTTCCGGGCTGAGACGAGCTTATCGAAGTCCGCCTGGTTCAGGTACGTGACGTCGACCCAGACGTGCGCCATTTCGTCCACCGTTCGATCCCCCCATCCCACCCACTGGTTCGGATCGGGGTTATTCGGATTGTTCGCGGTGTTGTCGTGCCACGCCGTGAAGACGAGCACCGTGCCCTTGGGCAGGAGCGGCGCGACGTTGTCGGCGTAGACGTAGTTGACGTGCCAGTTCCACTGGAAGTTGCTCACGGCGCTGAGCAGTTCCTTGCGCCCGTCGGGATAGATGGCTTCGAGCGACAACGCCTTGCCGCGCATGTGCATGTGGGGCTGGAAATTCTCGATGCGCGCCGGTGCCTGCATGACGTAGAAGTTCTGCGTCATCGCCGTCTGGTTAGGCGGGATGTCGAGCTCCGAACCACGCGACACGTCGAACATGCGGAGCACGGTGCGGCGCTCGGGCACGAAACCCTTCGCATAGAAGTAGATCCCCAGCTCCACCTCGACGTTCTTCATCTCCTCGCCGATGGCGTGGAGGTGGATTTCCCAGCGGATCTTCGAGTCGGCAAGCATCAGCTTCCCGGCGTCGGCGTTGAAGATCTCGCCCGTCTTGCCGACGGCCCATTCCATGAACAGGCCGGCGCTCCGCTGCACGTCGTGCGCCTCGTGGGCGAGGCCCGTGATGCCGCTATCCTCCTGCTGCTCGAGCAGCGTGAGGACGTGGTGCACGACTTTCCGGTACTCGGGCTTCACCGGCTTGATCTCGATGGCGCGCACCCACCGCGCCTCGGTCATTCCCGTTTCCGTCACCGGGCGGAACCACTTGTCCTGCGTGCGGGCCGGCATGTCGTACGACTTCGAGCGCAGCACGAGGTCGGGCGCGCCATAACGATCCGCGTATTGCCAGCGGTTGGGATCGGGGAACTTCGGCGCCGGCGGCATGTCGGCCGCGTTGCCTAACGGCGTTCCATTGTCGACCCAGCTCACGAGCGTCGCGATCTGCTGGTCGGACAGGCTGCGGTCGTTCTTGAACTCCTGGATGCCGACGGTTTTGTCGATGTGCCACGGAGGCATGACGCGGGCCGAAACCCTGGTCTTGATCCGGCGGGCGTACTTGCGCGCGTCCTCGTAGGTGATGAGCGACATCGGCGCGATCGAGCCGGGCTGGTGGCACTCCTGGCATTTCGACTGGAGAATGGGCGCGACGTCTTTCGTGAAGGTCGGACCTTGCGCCGACGCAAAGACGGGAGTCATCAGGGCAGCGAGGATCAATTTGCGCATGAGCACTCCTGGAGTAGCGAGCAGCGAGCAGCAGGGAGCGAGAGCAAGCGGTTAGCGAACAGCGATTTAGCGGATCAGCAAGCAGTAAGCGACCAGCGACCAGCGACCAGCAAGCGGTAAGCGAACAGCGATTAGCGGATCAGCAAGGGTTAGCATCCAGCAACCAGCGTGCAGCAACCAGCAACCAGCCCTACTTCACTACGACCTTCACGAACCCGTTAGTCCAGCAGCATTGCGCATGTCCCGCCCCCGCAACGCCTGACGCGTCGTTCGCGCGCACACGAAGGATATACGTGCCGGGCGTGTCGAAGGTCGCCGTCGTTGTCGCCATGCCATCGCCGGCGGCTGCTCGCGGCGTCGGGGCAGAAAAGGTGACCTTGCCCGGACCCTGGTGCTTGAACCAGGCCAGCGTGACCGGAACGTTCCCCCTGCCCGAGCTGGCGACCGACCCCGATGAGCGGCCATCGTCCGTGGCCCAGATGGTGAGCGTGAGAGGCTGACCGACGCTCGCGTCCAACGGTCCAGCCATCGCCCCTGCGGGACCCTGCGCGGTCGGCCCCCCTGACGAGGCGGGCGTGCCCGGGAGCTTCAGTACTGGTGGCGTGTTCCCCGAGCCGGCTTCACCGGCGAGCGCGTCGATTTCCCAGTCGGGGTGCAAGCTCGCCGGAATCGAGAACGTCTCGCCTTTCATCCGGATGGTCCACGTCACCTTCTTCGTCTTTTCGAAATTCGCCGGCACGATCACCGCGAAGACGCCCCAGTGTCGGCGCGCCTCGAATCGAGTTGGCTGCCCCTGGTTCGAATCACCAGGCGCAACAAAGTTGTCGGGCCCAACCGGTATCTCGATCACCTCGGCTGCATTCCGGTTGTAATACCCGAAGGAGATGCTGAACGAACCGTCAGGGTTGCGATACCAGCCCTCGAAAGCCGGCGTCACCGTCTGGCCGGACTTCGCGATCGGAGCCAGGGGCAACTGCGCGGCGCTCACTGCTGGCAGGCTAATGACCAATCCCGCCAAAACGATTTGAACCAGGCGCACGAGTCACTCCGGAGGAGATGGCTTCCGCAGGTGCCAGCCGGAAATACTCGGGCTCCTTCCAAGGGGACGCAAGAGAAAACGGGATGCCCTCGAAGGCTGCTAATATCCAAGCGTGACGAGCGCCCGACCCCGACCCCGACCCCGATCTGGAACCAGAGCGCCAAGGCTTCGCGTCGACATCGCAACGCCGGAAGACACTCCTGGCATCGTGGCGGTGCGCGTGAACGCGGCTGAAGATCTCACCGCGCGATTTGGCGGTGGACACTGGTCAGGTCACGCGTCGGACCGCGGCGTCGCGTGGGACATGCGACAGGGATCGGTCCTCGTGGCGCGTCGTGGATCAAAAATCGTCGGGACGCTGAAGCTCGCCACCAGGAAGCCATGGGCGATCG
>Ga0111539_10012908_pt1 | contig 10452 bp, 8 predicted proteins | sample RhiMethybrSRZTD1_FD_79667 | JGI IMG/M metagenome (GOLD analysis project Ga0111539, IMG submission 79667) | Populus rhizosphere microbial communities from Tennessee, USA - Rhizosphere MetaG P. TD hybrid SRZTD1 (version 2) (version 2) | ecosystem: Host-associated > Plants > Roots > Rhizosphere >... | reverse complement strand
GTGTTGCCGGTCGAGGCGTAGCTCAGCTTTCCCGGCTGCGCCTTGATCGCGGCGAGCAGGTCGCGAAAGCTCTTGTGCGGCGACTTGCCGCTTACCACGCAGATGTACGGCTCCACCTCGAGAAGGGAGAGCATGGTGAAGGCATCCCATTTGTACGGGGTAGCGGGGTCGAGCGCGGGCGCCACCGCCTGCGAGCCGACGCGTGCGAGGAGCAGCGTGTAGCCATCGGGCGGGGAGTCGAGCACCGCCTGCGAGCCAACGGTACCGCCGGCTCCGGTGCGGTTGACGACTACTACCGGCTGGCCCAGGTACTTGGGCGCTACGGCTGCGAACGCCCGCGCCGCCAGGTCAGAGTTGCCACCCACGCTGTACGGCGCAATTAGCGTCACCGGCCGCGCCGGATACTGCGCAGCGGCTGCGGTGCAACCGAGCGCAACTGCCGCCAGCATGAGAATGCGATGCATCGAGATCCTCCTCATATTCTTTGCCGATGGCAGAAAATGATTATTCTTCCCCGCAATGCCAGGGTCAAGCGCGCAGGTGGGCCGGGTCAAGTGCGGACTAGACTCGACTCATGGTCGGAAGCAATGATATGCGCGCGGTCGTAATTGGCGGATCGGGGCTGATTGGCCGCGCGGTTGCGAAGGCGCTCGCCGACCGGGGCGTCGAAACAACCGTCGTGTCGCGCAGACAGCCGGCTGGCAAAGGCGCGTGGCATGCCGCCGACGTTATCGACCGCGATGGCCTGCTCGACCTCCTTCGGTCGCTGCGGCCGGATGTTGTCGTCCACCTTGCTGCGTTCCTGCAGCACGCAACCGAACGCGACCCGCAGCAGGCGGTACGTGTCAACGTCGACGGCACCGTCAACGTACTCGAGTGCTGCCGCGCGCTGCGCATAAAACGCCTGGTGTACGGCAGCAGCATCGCGGTGTACGGCGAACGCACTGACCTCATGCGGGAGGACGATCCGCCCTCGGCGAACGTTAGCCTGTACGGAGCGATGAAGCGGCTTTGCGAGATGCTCGGCGAGCGCTATGCGGACCAGCATGGGCTGACCTTCGTCGGATTACGCTATTCAGGCGTATTCGGTCCCGGCGGAGCAGGCAGCGCCGGGATGGCGCTCGCGCGCGAGCGGATCATGGCGACAGCGGACGGGACGGATGTTCAAGTCGAAGGGGCAAGCGGCGACGAGCGAGCGCACTTGACGCATGTGAGCGATGCGGCAAACGCCACATGCCTCGCGGCGCTGCACCCCGCCCCCGTCAGCGGCATCTACAACGTATGCGGCCCGCCGGAGAACTACATGAGCCTCCGCGAATTCCATGCAGCGGTGCGTCAACTTTTCCCGCAGGCCGGTCGCGTTCACTGGTCCGGCAATAGTCGTAGCGCGGGGCCGGTCGATGCGACTCGACTGAGGAACGACTTAAGCTACGTCCCGGCGATGTCAGTTTCCGCCGGTCTGGCCATGGACCTGTGGGAAGGACGCGATTAGACTTGATTACCGCCTGCAATCAAGTTCGCAGCAAGCATGGAAAACCTCGCGCCCCCGATGCCGCCGTCGCCCCTGGACCAGGGGCCCGGATTGTGGCGTGGCGCCGACCTCGAACGTTCGCAGGAGTGGATCTTCCGCTTCCCGCCGCAGAGCTTGCGCGAGATCGAGGAAGCGCTGCGCACGGTGCAGGCGCGTAAGCTCGCGCCGCCGCACCTCACCAAGACCGACTTTCCACTGCCGACGTTGTCGCGCGTCCTTGCGAGCATGCTGGAAGAACTCGAGCGCGGCCGCGGCTTCTTCCTCATGCGAGGCTTTCCCGCCGGGCGCTTCAGCGACGAAGAGGCCGCGGTCATCTTTTGGGGGCTCGGGCAGCATCTCGGCGTGCCGCTCTCGCAGAACGCCGACGGCCATCTGCTCGGCCACGTGCGCAACCTGGGCCTTGACCTGAGCCAGACCAACGTGCGCGCGTACCAGACGACCGCGGAACTCATCTTCCACAATGACCAGAGCGACGTGATCATGCTGATGTGCCTCAAGACAGCGCGCTCGGGCGGGCTTTCGCGGCTGGTCAGTGTGTCGGCTGTGCAGAACGAGATCCAGCGCAGGCGCCCGGATCTTCTACAGGAGCTCTACCGGCCGTACTACATCGATCGGCGCGGCGAGCGCGGCCGGGAAGACGAGGACGACCTGCCGTTCTACGCGATGCCGGTGCTTTCCTACCATCGGGGATTGGTCTGCGCGCGCTATATCCGCGGCTACATCGAGTCCGCCCAGCGCTTTCCCGAGGTGCCGCGCCTTACGCCGTCCCAGAAGGAAGCGCTCGATCTGTTCGATGCCATTGCCAATGAACCCGGGATGGCGCTCTCGTTTCAGATGGAGCCCGGCGACTTCCAGCTCGTCAACAACTACTGCGTGCTGCACGCCCGCACTAACTTCGAGGACTATGCCGAGCCCGACCGCAGGCGGCATTTGCTGCGCCTGTGGCTTGCCACGCCCAACAGCCGCGAGCTGCCGCCCGTCTTTGAGAAGCGTTTCGGCAGTTGCAAGGGTGGTGCGGTGCGCGGCGGCATTCCGCCCGCGAAGAAACCAGCCGGCGGCGACCGGGTCGAGAAATTCGACCTGCACCGCGCCTGAAAAGTCTTTAACTACGCGAGCGGTGCGCCCTTTGTGGCAAGCTCTCGTAGCATCTTCGGCGGGTCGAACCGCGCCCCGTACTTCTTAGCTAATTCATCCGCGCGCTTGACGAACGTCGCCGCGCCGACATGGTTGATGTACTGCAGCGCGCCCCCGGTCCACGCGGGGAAACCGATGCCGAAGATCGAGCCGATGTTCGCATCGTGCACGGTCGTGAGCACGCCTTCCTGCAGGCAGCGCGCGGTCTCGATCGACTGCCGATAGAGGATCCGCTCCTTCAGCTCTTCCATGTCGTATGCGGCGCCCGGCTTGCCGAAGACCTTCGCGAGCCCCGGCCACAGGAACTTGCGGCCGTCCTTCGGATACTCGTAGAAGCCGGCGCCCGCAGCACGCCCGGGGCGCTTGAGATCCTTCACCATGCGCACGATCACGTCCTGCCCGGGATGGGGCGCGGGCAACGGCTTGCCTTCGGCCTTCAGGTCGGCGGCGGTCTGCTCCATCACCGCGACCGACAATGACATCGACGTCTCGTCGATCACCGCCAGCGGCCCGACCGGCATGCCGGCGAAGCGCGCCGCGTTCTCGATGACGGCGGCGGGAATCCCCTCGGCCAGCATCGCGCAGCCTTCCTGGACGAACGTGCCGAACGTGCGGCTGGTGTAGAACCCGCGCGAATCGTTGACGACGATCGGCGTCTTGCCGATCTGCAGAACGTAGTCGTAGGAGCGCGCGAGCGTGTCGGGCGAGGTCTTCGCGCCCTTGATGATCTCGACCAGCTGCATCTTGTCGACCGGCGAGAAGAAGTGCAGGCCGATGAAGCTCTCGGGCCTGCGCGACGCGGCGGCAAGGCCGGTAATCGGCAGCGTCGAGGTGTTCGAGGCGAAGATGCCGTTTTCCGCCAGCATCGGCTCGGCTTCCTTCGTCACCTCGGCCTTCAGGTCGCGCTTCTCGAAGACGGCCTCGATGATGAGGTCGCAGCCGGAGAGGTCCTTCGCGTCCGCCGTGGGGCGGATCAGCGCAAGGGTTTTTTCCGCCTCCGGCGCGCTCGCGCGGCCCTGCTTGACGCGCCGCTCCAGCAGGCTCGCGCTGTAGCCCTTGCCGGTTTGCGCCTTCTCGACCGAAACGTCCTTCAGCACGCAGGGCACACCGCGCGATGCGTTTGCCCACGCAATCCCGGCGCCCATCATGCCGGCGCCGAGGATGCCGACCTTCTGCGCCTTCCAGCGCGGGGCGTCCGCCGCGCGCAATCCCTTCACGCTCGCGCCCGACCGGATCGCGGTGCGATTGAAGAAGAGCGTGATCAGGTTCTTCGCCACCTGGCCGACCGCGAGCTTGGCGAGATAGCGCGATTCGATCCGCATCGCCGTGTCGAAATCGACGTACGCGCCTTCGACGGCGCACGACATGATCGCCTCGGGCGCGGGCAGCAGGCCGCGCGTCTTCTCGGTCAGCATCGCCGGGGCGATCGAGAGCATCTGCGAGATCTGCGGGCTCGCCGGGCTGCCGCCCGGCATGCGGTATTTCTCGTCGTCCCACGGCTGGATCGGAGCCGGGTTGGCCTTGATCCATTCGCGCGCCATGCGGAAAAGATCGTCCGTGTTCGCCGCGAGCCCCTGGATCAGGCCGAGCTTCGCGGCCTCCTGCGGGCGCATCGTCCGGCCTTCGATCAGGTAGGGGAACGCGCCCTGCAGGCCGAGCAGGCGCACCATCTTCGTAACGCCGCCCGCGCCCGGGAGGAGGCCGAGCGTCACTTCGGGAAGCCCGAGCTCTATGCGCGGATCGTCCAGCACGATCCGGCAGTGCGCGGTGAGGGCGATCTCCCAGCCGCCGCCGAGCGCGGTGCCGGAAACCGCGGCAACGACGGGCTTGCCGAGTTTCTCCAGCGCGCGCATGTGCTTCTTGATGTCCTGAATCCAGGCGAACACGCGTGGGCCGTCTTCGGGCCGGAACTTGAGCACGTCCTTCAGCTCGGCGCCGGCAAAGAACGTCTTCTTCGCCGAGGCGAGGATCACTCCGGCGATCGAGTCCTTTTCCTTCTGCAGACTTGCGACTGCGTCTGCGAACGCCGACTGCCAGGCCTCGGTCATCGTGTTGACCGGGGCGCCGGGGGCGTCGAACGTCAGCGTGACGACGTTGCCGGCGTCCTTCTCGTAGCGGATCGGGGAAGCCATGAAACCTACAGGCGCTCGACGATCGTGGCGATGCCCATGCCGCCGCCGACGCAGAGCGTTGCGAGGCCGTAGCGCAGCTTGCGGCGCTCGAGCTCGTCGATCAGCGTGCCGAGGATCATCGCGCCGGTCGCACCGAGCGGATGCCCCATCGCGATCGAGCCGCCGTTGACGTTCACTTTCTCCGCCGGGACGCCCATCTCCTTCATGAATTTCATCGGCACGACCGCGAACGCTTCGTTCACCTCGAAGAGATCGATCTGGTCGATCGTCATCTTCGCCTTCGCCAGTGCCTTGCGTGCCGCGGGCATCGGCCCCGTCAGCATGATGGTCGGATCGGCGCCCGACAGCGCGGTGGCGACCACGCGCGCCCGCGGCGTAAGCCCGAGCGCCTTGCCTTTCTCCTCGGTGCCCAGCAGCATCGCGGCGGCGCCGTCGACGATGCCCGACGAGTTGCCGGCGGTGTGCACGTGGCGGATCCGCTCGACCTGCGGATAGCGGCGGATCGCGACCGCGTCGTAGCCCATCTCGCCCATCCGGTCGAACGAGAGTTTCAGCGACGCGAGGCCTTCGAGCGTCGTGTGCGGCTTGATGAATTCGTCGTGGCCGAGGATCGTGTCGCCGAGGGAGTCCTTGACCGGCACCACCGAGCGCTTGAAGAGGCCGCCGTCGCGCGCCGCGGCAGCTTTCTTTTGCGACGCGAGCGCGAATTCATCGACCGCGTCGCGCGAGAAGTCTTCCAGCGTCGCGATCAGGTCGGCGCTGATGCCCTGCGGGATGAACGCGGTCTCGAAACTCGTTGCCGGATCGCAGGCCCAGGCGCCGCGATCGGTGCCGAGCGGCACGCGCGACATTGACTCGACGCCGCCCGCGACGACAAGGTCTTCCCAACCCGAGCGCACCTTCTGCGCTGCGATGTTGACCGCTTCCAGGCCCGAGGCGCAAAAGCGGTTGAGCTGGACGCCGGCGGCATGCCAGTCCCAGCCCGCGGCCAGCGCTGCGGTCTTGGCGATGCATGAGCCCTGCTCGCCGACGGGCGTCACGCAACCCATGACCACGTCGTCCACTTGTGAGGTGTCGAGGTCGTGGCGCTGTTGGAGTTCCTTCAGAACGCCCGTCAGCAGCGAGATCGGCTTCACCTCGTGCAGCGAGCCGTCCTTCTTGCCTTTGCCCCGCGGCGTGCGCAGCGCGTCGAAAATCATGGCTTCGGTCATTTCGGTTCTCCTGTCTACTTTTCGCCCAAACCCAGCGAGCGCGAAATCACTTCCTTCATGATCTCGTTGGTGCCGCCGTAAATGCGCGCCACGCGCGCGTCGACGTAAGCGCGGGCGATCGGGAATTCCCACATGAAGCCGTACCCGCCGTGCAGCTGCAGGCACTCGTCGATGATCCGGTTCTCCAGGTCCGAGGTCCAGTACTTGGCCATCGACGCGGTCGCGGTATCGAGCTTCTTCTGCAGCAGCAGCTCGATGCACCGGTCGACAAAGACGCGCGCGACTTGGGCCTCGGTCGTCAGCTCGGCGAGCTTGAAGCGCGTGTTCTGGAAGCTCGCGACCGGCTTGCCGAATGCCTTGCGCTCGCGGACATAGTCGATCGTCCACGAGATCGCAGCCTCGGCCTTGGCGACCGCGCCAATCGCGATCTGCATGCGTTCCCAAGGCAATTCCTGCATCAGGTAGATGAAGCCGTTGTTCTCCTGACCGAGCAGGTTGTCCGCGGGCACTTCGACGTTGTCGAAGAAAAGCTCGGCGGTGTCCTGGCCCTTGAGGCCCATCTTCTTGAGGCGCTTGCCCTTGCTGAAGCCTTTCATCGACGTGTCGACGACGACGAGACTCGTACCTTTCGCGCCCTTCGCCGGGTCGGTTTTCGCGACCACGATCACCAGGTCGCAGTTCCAGCCGTTGGTGATGAACGTCTTGGAGCCGTTGACGACATAGCGGTCGCCGTTGCGGATCGCGCTCGTCTTCACGCTCTGCAGGTCCGACCCGGCGCCCGGCTCGCTCATTGCGATCGCGCCGATCATCTCGCCGGCCGCCATCTTCGGCAGGTATTTCTTCTTCAGCGCTGCCGACCCGTAGTTGAACAGGTACGGCGCGACGATCTCCGAGTGCAGTCCCCAGCCGAGCGAGGAATTGTTCGCCCGCGCCTGCTCTTCCATCAAGACGACGCTGTACAGCTTGTCGGCGCCCGAGCCGCCGTATTCCTCCGGCATCGAGCAGCAGAGAAAACCGTTCGCGCCGGCCTTCTTCCAGACGTCCTTGTCGACGAAGCCCTGCTCCTGCCAGCGCTCGTCGTTCGGGACGACTTCCTCCTCGAGGAAGCGGCGAACGCTGTCGCGGAACGTCTCGTGCTCGGGGCTGAAAAGGGTGCGGGGGATCATCTGCAGACGCTCGCTACGCTTGATTGACGGATGATATCCCATGCGGGACACTCGCCCGGCCGGTTCCCGGCACGAAAATGCCCTTGGAAAAACGCTACGACACGATCTTCCGACCTGGTCTGTTCGCCGGCCGAGTCGCGATCGTTACCGGAGGCGGCTCCGGCATCGGTCGATGCACCGCGCATGAGCTGGCCGCACTCGGCGCGAAGGTCGCGCTCGTCGGGCGAAAGATCGAAAAGCTTCAGGTCGTTTCAAACGAGATCGCGCAAGCAGGCGGAGAGGCGCGAGGGTATGCCTGCGATATCCGCGAAGAGGATCGAGTGCGCGAGACCGTCGCCGCGATCCTCGCGGATCTCGGCCGGATCGACGCGCTCGTCAACAACGCCGGCGGCCAGTTCGCGTCGCGCCTGGAAAACATCTCGGCCAAGGGCTGGGACACGGTCGTTCGCAACAACTTGACCGGCGGTTTTCTCTTCGCGCGCGAGTGCTATACGCAGCACATGAAGGGGAGCGGTGACGGCGCGATCGTCAACATCATCGCCGACATGTGGAATGGAATGCCGGGAATGGCGCACTCGGGCGCGGCGCGCGCGGGGATGCTGAATTTCACGGAGACGGCGGCATTCGAATGGGCGCCGGTGCGCGTGAATGCGGTTGCGCCGGGCTGGATCGCGTCGAGCGGGCTGGATCACTATCCTGCGGAGATGGCGGCGCACATCCGCTCGCTTCCGCGCCATGTTCCGCTCGCGCGCCTCGGCACCGAATCGGAAATTTCCGCGGCGATTGTCTTTCTGCTGTCTCCGGCGGCTGCATTCATCTCGGGATCGTGCCTGCGCGTAGACGGCGCAGTGCCGAACGCGAAGCGCCACCAGACACCGCAGCAGGAACGGCCCGGCCTGCAGTACGACGGATTTCATCTCGCGCGCAAACCGAAGGTGCTCGAGTAATGGCAGCGATCGAATCGAGGATCGACACCGCGTCGGAAGCGTTCCGGCGTAATCGCGATCACATGCTCGGGCTCATTGCACGGCTTCGCACGCTCGAGACGCGCACGCGCGATGAATCGGCGAAGGTCAAACCTCTATTCGATAAGCGCGGACAGTTGCTGCCGCGCGAGCGCATTGCGCGCCTCATGGATCCCGGCGCGCCGTGGCTCGAGCTGTGCTCGATGGCGGGCTTTTGCCTCGACGATCCGGATCCCGAGAAATCGATCCCCGGCGGCGGGATGATCGCCGGCATTGGCTATGTGTCCGGTGTGCGCGTCATGGTCGTCGCGAGCGACGCGGGCATCGACGCCGGCGCGATCCAGCACATGGGCCGCGAGAAGCTGCTGCGCATGCAGGACCTGGCGCTCGCCAACAAGCTTCCGTTCGTCCACCTCGTCGAGTCGGCTGGCGCAAATCTGCTGAAGTACCGGGTCGAGGGTTTCATCCACGGCGGCGCGATCTTCCGCAATCTCGCGAGGCTTTCGGCCGCAGGGATCCCGGTCGTCACGGTCGTACATGGTTCGTCGACCGCCGGCGGCGCTTATATGCCGGGTCTTTCGGACTACGTGATCATGGTGCGCGGCCGGGCCAAGGCCTTCCTCGCGGGACCGCCGCTGCTCAAGGCCGCGACCGGCGAGATCGCGACCGATGAAGAGCTTGGCGGCGCGGTGATGCATACACACGTCTCGGGTCTCGGCGAGTACCTAGCAGAGGATGACTCCGATGGCGTCCGGCTCGCGCGAGAAGTGCTCGCGCGGCTGGGCTGGAAGAGTGCGCCGCTGTCGCAGGGCAGGCCGCCCCGCTATCCCGCCGAGGAATTGCTCGGCGTGATGCCCTCCGACTACCGCAAGCCGGTCGACATGCGCGAGGCGATCGCGCGCTTCGCGGACGATTCCGATTTTCTCGACTTCAAGGCCGACTATGGGCCGGCGACCGTCTGTGGGCATGCGGCGATCCACGGCATGCCACTCGGCATCGTCACCAACAACGGCCCGCTCGATCCCGCCGGCTCGAACAAGGCGACGCACTTCATCCAGTCGTGCTGCCAGGCGGGGCTGCCGATTCTCTATTTGCAGAACACGACCGGCTACATCGTCGGCAAGGCGTCGGAAGAGGCCGGGATGATCAAGCACGGCTCGAAGATGATCCAGGCAGTCGCGAACGCAAACGTCCCGCAGATCACCGTGATGTGTGGCGCTTCGTTCGGCGCGGGGAATTACGGCATGTGCGGCCGCGCCTACGATCCTCGCTTCCTGTTCTCCTGGCCGAACGCAACGACCGCGGTGATGGGGGCGGAGCAGGCGGCGCTCACGATGGCGATCGTGATGGAGGGCGGCGCCAAGCGCAGGGGCGTCCCGGTCGACGAAGCAAAGATCCAGGACTTGAAGAAGCGCATCATCGAGAACTTCGAGCGGCAGCAAAGCGCGTTCGTCACGAGCGCTTCGATGCTCGACGACGGCATCATCGACCCGCGCGACACACGCAACGTTATTGGCTTCGCGCTTTCGATCTGCAAGGACGCGCACGCGCGCGCGCTGCGGCCCATGCAGTTCGGCGTCGCCAGGCCATGACGCGAGACTGCCCGCGCTCGCTCCGGGCGGGCGCTGGCCTCTCCCGCCGGGAACGCGTTCTCCTGATGGGCTTGACAGGCGCCGTGGTCAAGAATATGATGATCGTCATATGAAGACCAAGGCCGGCTCCAAGAAAGGCGAAACCCGCGAGCGGATTGTGCGCGCGGCGGCGCGCGCCATTCGCAAGCACGGCTACGAAGGCGTCGGGGTGGCCGACGTGATGAAGGAGGCCGGGCTCACGCACGGCGGGTTCTATGCACACTTCGAGTCGCGCGACGCGCTCCTGGCGGCGGCCGCTGATCAGGCAGGTACGGAATCGATCGAGAGCCTCACCCGGGCGATCGCAGCGGCGAAGCCCGGCCACGAGCTCGCGACGCTCGTCGACACCTATCTTTCCGACCGCCACGTGGCCGCTCCGGACCAGGGCTGCGCCATTGCCGCGGCCGGCAGTGAAGTGCCGCGCCAGCAAGCGGAGGTGCGCCGCGTCGCGAGTCGGCGCATCAAGGACCTGATTGGGCTGATCGAGCGCCAGTTTCCCGAATGGGGCAGGAGCGCAGCCCACGACAAGGCGATGGGCATCGCTGCGACCCTCGTTGGGGCGCTGGTCCTAGCGCGAGCTGCGGACGATGCGCAGCTTTCCAGCCGCATCCGCAAGGCGGCGCGCGAGCTGATTCGCGCGGCGGCCGGCTAGTTTTTTTTGCCTTCTAATATGACGATCATC
>Ga0111539_10012904_pt1 | contig 10453 bp, 11 predicted proteins | sample RhiMethybrSRZTD1_FD_79667 | JGI IMG/M metagenome (GOLD analysis project Ga0111539, IMG submission 79667) | Populus rhizosphere microbial communities from Tennessee, USA - Rhizosphere MetaG P. TD hybrid SRZTD1 (version 2) (version 2) | ecosystem: Host-associated > Plants > Roots > Rhizosphere >... | reverse complement strand
TGCAGGGCGGTGTGCTTGTAGAGGTAGGCCATCGCGGCCTCCGACGAGGCCTCGGCCTTCAGCTCGAGCACGATGCGGACGTCGTCCGTGGACTCGTCGCGCACGTCGATGATCTGCGGCAGCTTCCGCGACACGATGAGCTCTGCCACCTGCTCGACGAGCTGCGCCTTGTTGACCGTGTACGGGATGGAGGTGACGACGATGAGCCGCTTCCCACGCACGCCGGGCTCGACCCTGTACTCGCCGCGGAGGCGGATGGCGCCCTGCCCGTTCTCGTAGATCTCGCGCAGCTCGCGCTTGCCGTTCAGGATCTCGCCGCCGGTCGGGAAGTCGGGACCCTTCACGTGCTTGAGCAGGCCCTTCACGTCGAGGTCGGGCTCGTCGATCATGGCTGTGAGCGCCGCGACGATCTCGCGCAGGTTGTGCGGCGGGATGTTGGTCGCCATGCCGACGGCGATGCCGGTGGAGCCGTTCATGAGGAGCTGCGGCACGGCGCTCGGGAGGACCGTGGGCTCGTCGCGCTGCGCGTCGAACGTGGCGCGCACGGGGACCGTCTCGGAGCGGAGGTCGGCGAGCATCTCCTCGGCGAGGGGCGTCAGGCGGGCCTCGGTGTAGCGGTAGGCCGCGGCGCCGTCGCCGTCGATCGAGCCGAAGTTCCCCTCGCCGTGCACGAGTGGGTAGCGGAGCACGAACGGCTGCGCCATCCGCACCATGGCCTCGTAGGCCGCCTGGTCGCCGTGCGGATGGTACTTGCCGATCACCTCGCCGACGACGCTCGCCGACTTCCGCGGCCGCGCACCGGGCGTGAGCCGGAGCTCGGAGTACATCGCATACAGGATGCGACGCTGCACCGGCTTCAGCCCGTCACGCACGTCCGGAAGCGCGCGCGAGGTGATGACGCTCAGTGCGTAGCTGAGGTAGCGCTCCTCAGCGGCGTCGCGAAGATCTGTCTCGGATTGCAGCGTGGTGACCTGGCCCATCCTCCGCCCCCCACCCCGAAAATTCGCCGCATCTTAGCAGTCTCGGCCGCGAAGGCGAACGGGCTAGAGCAGCTTCACCAAGACGGCAACGGCTGCGACGCTGACACCGACCATTCCGCCGAGACGGACGGTGAGCCGGAGCTCCAGCTCGCGCAGGTCCTGCTTGGTCGTGCTCGCCAGCTCCCGAAGCTCCTGCCTGACGGCGCCGATATCGTGCTTCGTCGCGGCGGCGAGCTCGTGCAGGTCCTGCTTCGTCGCCGCGGCCAGGTCATGCATGTCCTGCTTCGTTGCGGCGGCGAGGTCGCGTAGGTCCTGCTTGGTCGCCAGCGCCCGCAGATCGTCCTTCGTCGCCAGCGTCTCAGTGACCGCCGCCGCCAGCGCCTCGGCATGCGCCTCCGCCTGCTCCTGTGGCACCCCGACCTCCCGCAGCCGGCGTGCGTAGGTGAGCGTGTCGAATGCCACCGCCACGACGGCCCGAGCCTACCGCGCCCGCCCGGCACGCGAAAGCGCTATGACCGGAACGCGCAGAGCCTACCAGCCGCCCCGGCGACCCCGCGGCCGGCCGACGCGGTACTTCTGCATCGACTCGATGGCCGCGATGCCCTGCTCCGCCAGTGCTGCCGTGCGCGGGTCCGGGTTCATCGCCAGCGCCGCCGCGAAGTGCTGGTAGGCGGTCGTCGGATGATGCAGGTCGTCGAGAAGGATCGTGCCGGCCCGCACGTGCGCCTCGGCGGCCTCGGAGCCGCGCGGCAGGCTCCGGATCACGCGCTCCAGCACGGCGAGCGCCTCGTCGGGTCGACCATCGTCACGGAGCTGGTCCGCCAGCGCGAGCGGATCCTCGCCCGGGTGCGTCGCGACCTCCTGCTCGCCGCGGCGGACGAGGAGCCGGTCGTGCAGCCACGCCGCGACGACGCCGGCGACGAACCCCCCGATGTGCGCCCCGTGCGCGACGCCGCCGCCGCGGGCGCCGATGAGCAGGAACGGCACCAGGTTGTCGAGGATCAGGTAGAAGCCGAGCACGATGCGAGCCGGCACCATGAAGACGTTCATGAAAATCGGCGGGAGGAGCCACAGGAGACGGACCTTGTTCTGCGGAAACCACACGAAGTAGAAGCCGAGCACCCCCGAGATCGCCCCCGAGGCGCCGATCGTCGGCAGCGGCGAATCCGGCGACGTGACGTAGTGGAAGAGCGTCGCCACGACGCCCGTCCCGAGGTACGCGAGGAGATAGCGCCCGCGTCCGACGCGGTGCTCGACGTTGTCGCCGTAGATCCAAAGGAACAGCATGTTCCCGAACAGGTGCAGGAAGTTCGCGTGCAGGAAGAGCGACGTGAACAGAGCGGACGGGTCGGGGACGGCGGGCCGGAAGCCGTGCACGAGGACGAACAGGTCGTACGCCGTCGCATTGTGCAGGAACTCCCGCACCGCGGCGGGGTCGTCGACCGCCCGCTCGACCGCGGCGGCATACTCGCGGAAGAGCGGATCGGACGGATTCGCCGGCACGCTCGACAGCGGCAGCGTCACGAGCACGAACACCGCGACGTTGGCCGCGATGAGCAGATACGTGACGACGGGAATCCCGCGCGGATTCGGGGCGTCCCCGATCGGGAAGACCACGACGCCCCCTGCCCGGGCCTACGACGCGGCGGCGCCCGGCGGGTTGCGCACGTCCTGGAGCTGCCAGCGGAGCAAGGTGATCATGTCCGCGGGGCTCTCGCCGAGCTTGCGCACCACGGACGCCTCGAAGCCCGAATGCATCTTGCAGTTGTGGCACTTCGGGTCGCGGCGGCTCTCCCAGTAGTCCCAGTCGACGCCGCCGAAGAAGTCCTTCCAGCTCCCGTAGTACTGCCCCTCGATCAGGTAGCAGGGGCCCTTCCAGCCCTTCGGCGTGTACGTCGGATTGCCCCAGGGCGTGCACGGGTAGTCGCGCTGGCCGGCCGCGAACTGCAGGAAGAGCGGCGTCGAGGAGATCTTCTTGTAGCGCTTCGACAGTTCGAGGATCTTCTTGAACTTGGCATGGATCTCGTCGCGGAACAGGAAGTGGTCGTCGCCCTCGAGCGCCTCGTAGTGATAGCCGGGCGAGAGAAGGATGCCGTCGACGTCGAGGCTGGTGAGGAACGCGCACATCTCCTCGATCTCCTCGACGGTGGTCTCGCGGAACACGGTCGTGTTCGTGCACATGCGGTAGCCGAGGCGCTTACCTTCCTTGAGCGCCGCGATCGCCTTGTCGAACACGCCCGCCTTGTCGACGACGTAGTCGTGCGTCTTCTTCATGCCGTCCAAGTGGACGTTGATCGTGAGGCGCTTCTGCGGCCGCGCCTTCTTGAAGTAGCGATCGAGGAGGATCGCATTGGTGCACATGATGACGTGCTTCTTCCGCGCGACTATCCCGTCGATGAGCTCGACGATCTCGGGATAGACGGTCGGCTCGCCGCCGCAGACGGAGACCACCGGCGCGCCGCACTCGTCGACAGCCTGGAAGCACTTCTCGAGCGGGAGGCGATCCTTCAGGTCCCCCGACCAGCGCTCGGGCGAGCAGCCGATGCAGGCGAGGTTGCAGGTGTGCAGCGGCTCGAGCATGAGCACGACGGGGACCCGCTTGTTGCCGGCCCACCAGTTCTTCGCCTGCCACCGGATCATGTCGGTCGTGATGTGCAACGGGTAGCGCATCGCTCCTCCACCTAGGCCGTCACCGCGCGCCACGCGGGCGCAGGCTCCGGCATGCCATCGTCTGCAAGCACCCGCGCCAGCGCGCGGAGCGTCCGCACCGCCGCCCGCTGCCCGCGCACGAGCCGCACCGCCGCCGGCCACCGGGCGGGCGGCGCGAGCGCTCGAATCGCCCGCCCCGTGCGCAGCGAGCCCGTGCGCTCGTCGACGAGGTCGGGTCCGAACGGGAGGTTCTCGCCGGCGGCATCGAGCACGACGCGCAGCGCGTGAAACGGGATGCCGCGCTCGTGCGCGAGCTCGGCGAGGGCGCCGCTCTCCATGTCGACGACCAGCGCCCCGCTCGCCGCGGCGGCCGCCGCCTTGGCCTCGGCCGTCGCGAGGACGCTTGGGCTCCCGGCCACAGGACCCTCGAGCAACCGCATGCCGTGGCGCGCGGCCATCTCGGCGAGCGGCGTGCCGACGGCGGCCATGCGTGCGGCGACGCCGCCGCCGGCATCGAGCACCACGACCTCGTTTGCGACCACCCCTTGGCCGCGCCGGAGCCATCCGACGAGCGCGCCCGCGCAACCCATCGCCAGCCATGCCTTCGCCGCCGGGGCGGCGACGGCCGCAGCACGCGCCCGCGCCGGCCCAATCCCCGTCTCCACGAGGACGCCGGATCGACCACCGGCGAGGCGAATGGCCCACGTCCGGGCCGCGATCGGCGACGCTGAAGCACCGAGCGCACGGCGCGCCGCCCGCCGCTCCCACGGGAGCGCCGCAAAGACCACCACGTCCTCCATGCTGCGCCTTCGGCGCTACTACAAACCGATCGGTCAGGCAACCTGGCCGATCGGTCAGGAGGCTATGAACGGCAACAGGAATGTCATGCGTTCCGAGAGCCTAGACGCCGTCCGCGCATCCGCTGCGGAGGATCCCTGCGCGCACTCCGAGCGCCCTACGAGCATTTGGCTTTCGGCTTGACGGGAAGCGGCACGGCCATGGTACACGGGCCGCGCTGATCCGGTTCACCGTCGCTCCTGGCGTCACGACCCAGCCGTATCGGCCGCGCCCGCCGAGGGCGTCGATCACGTAGAAGGCGGGGGACCATGACACGGGGTTCACAGGCCGGACCTCATCAGGCTCCGGCGCGGGCGGAAGCGAGCACGAAGCGGGACCAGGTGACCACGACGCGCGGCCTCACTCGGGTGGCCCTCAGTGCGCTCCGGCGGCTGCGCGGGCAGAACGGCGCCCCCGACATCGACATCTCAGCCCGCGAGGCGTCGGACCACGTCTTCTGCTTCGCGGGCGAGTTCGGTTACGAGGTCGTCTCCTGGCTCCCCTACCTCCTCGACCTGAAGCGCCACCTCGACTTCCGCCTCGTCACGTACGGCCGGCCCGGGTCGAAGGTGTTCTACAACTTCTCCGACGAGCACCACGAGTTCGGCGTCGGCGTCGTCGGCGACATGTGGGGCGACCTTCCCACGTATGCCAAGCTCCGTGACTCGCTCGGCGGCAAGCCGATCGTCTTCCCGCGCATCACGCGGAACATCAGCGTGGGCGGACGCGTCTGGAGGATGCGAGACATCCACCGCGAGATCCCCGACGAGAACTACGCGCTCCTCGACTACTCCGCGGTTCGCATGCCGACGCCGTTCCAGTTCGACCGTCCGTTCGTCGTCGTCAACAACAAGTTCACGCGGGAGTGGGGCCATCCGCCCATCAACTACTTCAATCGCGAGGAGCTCATCGCGCTGCGCGACTTCCTCATCGGCCACGGCCACGCGGTGGTATACAATCACTTCCGGGAGAAGACGCGGACGGACATCGACTTCGGCGTCCAGCTGGACGATTCAGGCATCTTCGGCGCCGTCGAGCACACGTACGACCTGAGCGACGCGTACCGCCGCACGAGCGACATCAACGAGCGCAACCGCTTGCAGCTGTCGATCTACAACCAGGCGGCGTTCGTCGCCACACCGCAGGGTGGGCCGGTGTATCTTCCCGCCATCTGCCGTCGCAACGTGGTCATGCTGATGCGGATGGGCGACTACATCGACTATCGGGAGCTGAGCCGGGTCTACGGCATCCAGGTCGACGCGTTCTACGAGCTGCGTCACATGCTCGCCTGGCTCGCCCCGCGGCTCTGACAGCCTAGCCCGTCCGGCGCCGGACGCGCTCCGGCGGAACGGGTGACGTGCGGATGGTGATCTGCTCGACGCCGGCGAGCGCCCGAAGCTCTTCGTGCGCCTCGCGCAGCAGCTCGACCACCAGATCGCCGTCGGGTACGAGCGCCGGGTCGGCGTTGACGCCGATGGTGATCGTGTCGGCATAGCTCAGGATCGCGAACGCAAGCCCGACGCCCTGGGCCAGCGGCACGATGGGCACCAGCGTCTCGAGCCGCTTCCCCTGCGCGTACAACGAAACCGGCGGGCCGGGGACGTTCGTGCACACGGTGTTCACCGGCGCGCCCTGGAAGTTCAGCCACGCGAGTGGGCGCTGCAGGAACGGCGGCAGGAGCTCGACCACCTCGAGCATGCGGGTCATCCGGGCCGGCTGCCCGCTCCCCTTGAGCGCCCCCATCGCCGCGCGCACCTGCCGCAGGCGCTCGAGCGGATCGTGGATGCCGACCGGCAGCGGCGCGGCCATCATGGAGATGCGATTGCCGAGCGCGCCGCCCTCCGACGCCGCGCGGACGTTCACGGGCACCATGGCGCGCAGCTCCATGCCGTCGGGCTGGGCGCCGTGCTCCTGGAGGTAGCCGCGCAGCGCCGTGGCGATGGTCGCCAGGATCACGTCGTTCACCGTGCCGCCGAGACGGTTCTTGATACCCTTCACGTGGTTCAGGTCGAACGTCGTCCAGAGCACGCGGCGGAGGATGCTCACGTGCCCGTTGAACGGCGTCGGCGGCGTGCCCGCGACGACCAGCCGCAACATCTCGCCGACCGCGTCGCCCGCCTCCGCGAGCTCCGCGAAGAGCTTGGCGGGATGTCGCACGAGCGCGCCGAATCGCTGCAGCAGCGACGCGCTGCGTGTGATCTCCTCGCGCACGCCCTCCACGAGCTGCGCGACCCACGAAGGCAGCGGCGCCGCCGGCACCGCCGCCGGCGCGGGCGGGAAGCTCGCCGGGCGCGGGCTCGGATCGAAGATCACGCTCAGCAGGTGCACCCCGCTGACGCCGTCCACCATGGCGTGGTGGACCTTGCCGAAGAGCACGCTGCGATCGCCGCGGTAGCCGTCGATCTGGTGCAGCTCCCAGAGCGGGCGCGTGCGGTCGAGCGGCTCGGCGAAGAGGCGGCTCGCGAGCTTCGAGAGCTGCTCGTCGTCACCCGGGGGCCGGAGCGTGTGCCGATGGACGTGGTTCCGGATGTGGAACTCGGGGTCGTCCTCCCACGTCGGATGCGCGAGGCCGAAGGGGACCTCGACCACGCGCTGCGTGTAGCGCGGCAGGAGGTGCAGGCGCTCCCCGAGCTCGCGCTCGAGGCGCTCGAAGTCGAGCGCGCCCTCCACGGTGTAGACGCCGGCGATGTGGAGCAGCTGTCCCGTGCGCTCGAGGTTGAAGAAGGACGCGTCCATGGCGCTCATGCGACGCGCGGGTCCGACTGGCGTCGCCATGGCGCCTCAGTCCTCCAGCACGAAGGTGACCTGCACCATCGCGCGGAACTCGGCGATCTTGCCGTTCTCGACGGCGGCGTTCTCCTTCAGCACTTCGATGCCGGTGATCCCGCGGAGCGTCTTGTTCGCGCGCTCGAGCGCGTTCCGCACCGCGTCCTCCCAGCTGTGGGGGGACGCCCCGATCACCTGCGTCACTCGCGCAACGGCCATCGTGTCTCCCTCGTCAGTCCAGAAGGAAGGTGATCTTCATGTCGACGCGGTATTCGACGATGAGCCCGCGCTCCACCTTCACCTTCTTCTCCATCACCTCGAGGCCGGTGATGCCCCGGAGCGTCTGCGCCGCGCGCGCGATGCCCTCCTCGACGGCCTCGCGGAAGCCGTCGGGGGACGAGGCGATGATCTCGGTGACGCGCGCGACCGCCATGGGGCGGGGGGGTACCAACTCGCGGACGGGGTCGCAACCGGAGCGGTGCGCGAGACGGCGCGGCGGGCCCGGGGGACCCCGCTGGGCTTCGATTCGCGCCGAGGTGGGATGGGCTGCTCACGGCGACTCCCTGCGGCGCTCATAGGCGCCCCGCGAGGTCCCCCGGGCCCGCTTCGCGGACTCGCGGCGCAACGGATGCGAATCCGGCGCGAGCTTGCGAGCGCCGGTGGGGGCGCCCTCGCAGGCGCCTATGAGCGCCGCCGTAGCTCTCGCCTTTCGCGTGGCCTGTCTCACCTCGGCGCGAATCGAAGCCAGCGAGGGCGCCCCCACCGGCGCGTCCTACCCCGCGGCCATGCGCTCGGGTTCCACGCTCTCCGCCGAGGAAGGCCGGAGCGGCGACACCGGATAGTCCTCGAGATGCCGCACGACGTCCGCCGCACGCGCATGCCGCATCGGGTTCAGGACGTGCGTCAGGAAGAGCACGACGACCGGCGCGAAGACCGCGACGCCGGCGACGCCCATGAGCCGCTCGCCGATCCAGAACGTGATGCCGAGGTTGAACACGACGATGCCGAGGTAGATGAGCGGCTCGATCAGGCCGCCGTACGGCAGGTGGCGCACGCCGGCGGCAGACCAGCCGAGGCGGCGCTCGAAGCGCTGGAATGTCCCGATGCTCACCAGCGCGACCAGGAACCAGCCCGCGTAGTTGCTGAGCGGCACGCCGAAGTGCACGCCGCCGTTCGGGTAGTAGTAGATGCGGCCGAGGAACCAGCGCTCGCCCTGCAGCGTCACGGGGTCGATCACGACGTCGAGCAGCATCGTGAGGAAGGCCCCCGTCAGGAGCACGCGCGTCGACGTGCGGATGGCGCGCGTGTCCGCCACCTGGAAGTCGCCGCGCCGGACGACCAGCGGCGCCCAGAGCAGCACCGCCAGCGCGTGGCCGAGGTAGCAGAGGAACGTGAACGAGAGCGAGTCGAAGAACGGCACGTTGGCGATCCAGAGCTCCCGATCGCGCGTCGTTTCGACGTAGTGATAGAGCCCGAAGGGGAAGCCGTTCCGCGTCGAGCTGAACTCGGCGGCGTAGGCGACGATCCAGGCGATGGCCGTGAACGTCGCCGTGCGCGCCCAGCCCATGCGCGACACCGCCGCGAAGAGGTACGCGAGCAGGAACACGAAGACGTACGGCCGGAGCATCACGCTGCCCGCCAGGAGCTGCAGCAGCACCATCACCGGCCCTTCCGCTTCCGCGGCTTCAGCAGCCGCTCGAGGAGTCCGCTCGCGGCCTCCTCGAGGTTCGAGCCGCCGAGCAGCGCGGCCGCGGCGGACGCCAGGCTCGAGTCGGGCAGCACGCGCGGGCGGTGGATGTCGCCCGTCACCCGCAGGGGGACCACCAGCCGCCCGTCACTGCCGGCCAGGACGCTGCGCACCTTCCGGTCGTGAATCAGGTCCTCGGTGAGGGCCTGCGACGCCACCATCCGGAGCGTGAGATCGAGCACGCCGTCCAGGGACATCGAGCCGGAGCCGCGCATCTCGTAGCTCGGCGCGGCGATGAGCAGGTCGTCCGTGTGGACGGCGCCCCGGGCGAGTCGCCCGCTCCCGGAGAGCGCCGTGAAGCGGAGCTCGTCGCCGCCGAACAGCTCCGGATAGCGCTCGCGCAGCCGGGCGGCGGCTTGCTCGTCGAGGAGCAGGCTGAGGACCTCGCGAAGCGCGCGGCCGACCGCGAGGCCGCCGACGAAGCCGTCTTTCACGTTGAATTTCCCGTCGCCCGCGAGCGCGAGCTCGAAGTGCGGCTCCGCGGGCGAAGGCCCGGACACCTGGCCGGCGAGCGTCATCGTCCCGCCGGGGTACGGCTCGCCTTCCCTGCGCGGCAGCTGCGCCAGATCGATGCCCTCCGCCGCGACGTTGGCCGTGAGCCATCGTCCCGGCGCGCCGACCCGCGCGCGCGCAGACCCGTGCCCTCCGAGGAGGTCGACGCGGCTCTCCTCGAGCGTCAGCACCGGGGGCTCCGCGACCACTTTCCCGGTGAGCCGCGCGAGCGCGATCTTTCCCAGCCGGCCGGGACCGCCGTCGACGCTGCCGCGGTACGCGGGCGGATCGGCCGACAGATCGAGCACGCCGCTCCCCGAGATGGCCGCAAGCGAAATATCCGTCGATTCGAGCCGGCTCCGGAACGAGACCGGCATCGGCGCGTCCAGACGCGGCTGTCGCCCGTCGGCGGCCATGTCGAGGAGCGACGACGTGCGGCCGGTGGCCTCGTCGCGGAAATGGAACGCCCCGTTTCGCACGCGCAGCATGGCGACCTGGAACGCGGGCCGCGTCGCCGGAGGGTGCGGCGCCGCCGGGGCTCCGCCGGCGGCGGCCGCAGGAGCGCCTTTCGCCCGCGGTCCGAAGGTCCCGATGTTCATCCGACCCTCCCGATCGCGGACGAGGTTCGCGACCGGCGCCACGACGACCACCCGATCGACCACCACCTCGCGGCGGACGAGCGGCAGGAGCCGCATGTGCATCTCCACCCGCTCCGCGGTGACGAGCGGCTTCTCCGACCGGATGGCGGGATCCGCCGCGACGCGGACGCCGCGGAGGGCGACGCCCACCCCGAGCCCGAGGTCGATGCCGACGTCTTCGGCGGTGATCTCGCGGCCGAGCTCCGCGCTCGCCGCGGCGAGGATCCGCTGCCCCTGCGACGCAACCACGAACGACAGCGCCACCAGCGCGGCCGCCGTCGCGAGGGCGAGCGCGCCCGCGACGACGAGGACGCGTCTCACCCGCCGAGCTCCTGGTAGTTGGT
>Ga0111539_10012903_pt1 | contig 10453 bp, 12 predicted proteins | sample RhiMethybrSRZTD1_FD_79667 | JGI IMG/M metagenome (GOLD analysis project Ga0111539, IMG submission 79667) | Populus rhizosphere microbial communities from Tennessee, USA - Rhizosphere MetaG P. TD hybrid SRZTD1 (version 2) (version 2) | ecosystem: Host-associated > Plants > Roots > Rhizosphere >... | reverse complement strand
TGCGTACGAGCGACATCGCTCCGAGCGGTCGATCGCGAGTCCGAGGTGATCGACAGCAGGGCCCCGCTGACCCCGCTCTATAAGGCAGGCGAGTACGCCGAGGCCGCCACTCGTGGGCGCCAATTGGTCGAGGCTCATCCGCAGTACGCCGGGCTGCTCTACAACCTCGCCTGTTGCGAGAGCCTGGCGGGCCGGACGGGTGATGCTGTCGATCACCTCGGACTCGCGATCGACCGCTCGGAGCGATGTGGCTCGTACGCAAAGGATGATTCGGACTTCGATCCGATCCGCGATCAGCCCGCGTTCAAGGAGTTGATCGAGCGCAAGGGGTAGGAGACCTTCAGCCGAGTGGTGTTCTGTCGACGTGGCCCAACGCGCCATCTCGCCCGGTTGAGTACCGATGCACGCCAGTCCGAAAGGCTCGACCGCGATGTCACGACAACTCATGATTCCTGCCGCAGACACTCGGCTCTACGCTGTCGACGATCCGGGCGGCACGCCTGCCCTGCTCTTCCTCAGTGGCGGCTTCGGCACCGTGCAGAACTGGAGCCGCGTCCTCCGCCGTCTCGACGGGAAGTACCGCACGGTGCGGTTCGACGCGCGGGCGCGCGGGAAGTCGGGCAGATCGGCCGACTACTCCGCACGGGCTGCCGTCGAGGACGTCGAACGGGTCATCGACGCGACCGGTATCGAACGCCCGATCCTCGTCGGGTGGTCGTACGGCGCAACGATCGCGGTGCGATACGCGGCTCAGCACCCCGAGCGGGTCGGCGGACTGGTGCTCGTCGACGGTGCGTACCCGATCGCCGTGTTCGACGCGGCCGGAAAGCAGAAGGTCCGCGCCCAGTTCCGTCGTTTGGGGTGGATGATGCGCATCGCGGCAGCCCTGGGCCGCTCGGCCCGGATGTCTCCCGCCGAGTCCGCGGACGTCGTGATCGAGATGGACGCCGTCAACGGCGCACTCGGACCCGATTTCGCGGCGCTGGAATGCCCGACCGCGTTCGTGGTCGGCACCGGGGCCCACTCGGGCGCGACCGAGGACGAGATGCGCACGGTGCGCGCTGCTGTCACCGACGCCGTGGAGGGCAACAAGCGTGTGTCCGTATTCGCAACGACGCCCCACAAGCACACGCAGATCCTCAGCAAGGCCCCCGACACCGTGGTCGCCGCGATCGAGGACGTCATCCACGAGTCGTCCTGACCAGCGTTCGACCGCTCGACGCGTCGTCCGCGAGGGACTAAACCCAGTTGGGCGGCGCAGGCCAGGGGCGCACCCTTCGCGCCAAGGGTCCGGCAGTTGGGCCGGCGCGCGGCTGCGCCCCTGAGCGGTTTGGCCCCGCCAAGGAACCGGTGCCGCAGGTCGTGAAGCTCAGGAAAGCTCGTCACTCCGCGAGGTTGGGGAGCCGACCTCGAGGATCGGAGATGCCTTGAACCCCTTCACGATCGGGTAGATGCCGAGCGACAGCTCCCAGAGGAACTCCGGGACCGTCGCGATCGTCTGCACCACGCCGCCCCTGTCGATGACGTCGAGCACCACCGCGAGCCCAGAAATGCAGATGAGAGGGCCTCCGATGAGCCCCAACATCGCCAAGCCTCGCGGAACGAGCCCTGACGTGTACATCAGGTACCCCAAGATCAACCCGTTCCCGATGCCGACGATGAAGCCCGGGCCGAGGACGAACGTCCAATTACGAACATCGACGAGCGCCCTTGCGTCCGCGACGAGCGAGCCGAGGTCCCCGTCCCCAGCCTGCTGCCGCAACGTCACTACCGCGAGGAGACTGACGACGCCGATCGCGATAAAGGTGCATTCAACGAGGCGAGCTGTCACATATCCCAGAGCGAGGGTCTCGTTCTGCCGCCTGAGGATCGGAAAGATCACCACGGCCGTCCCGACGTTCGCAACAATGAGAAGGACCTCGCAGAACACGCCCAACCGCACCCGCGTGGCGCCTCCGGTGCCGGCCATGAAGTCCGCGGGGTTCAGCACGGGCTTGTAGAGGATCACCGCGCCGATCGAGAAGACGAACGTGGCGAGGAAAAGCACGCCGAAAATAAGCGCGGTCCTCCTGGCTGAACTCACCCCGGATTCCTTGCTTGGACGGCCAGACACACGGAACGTTAGGCGACTCGAGCGCACGGACCACGCCTGCTGCGCGGCGACCGGAGCGAGCACGGGCTGCGACGGACTGTGGCGAGCCGTGCGCCTGCGGCCGCACCAACGGCGAGCGCGGAGCTGAGGGATCGAGCCTTTACGCCGTGACCGATTCCCGCGCCGCCGCGTCGTCGGTGAACGCGCGCAGGTACGTGCGCGTGCGGCGCGAGAACGCCTTGGGCGACTCGGCATAGAGCCGCCGGGCGAGCTCGCGCGCCTGCGCCTGCAGCTCGGCCCGCCGCGCGTCGATGAGGTCGACCACAGGGTCGAGGTCGACCGGCGCGGTCGCCGCCGGCGGGTCCTGGTGGACGATCGTCGCTCGCACCACGGCGAGGTCGTGGTCGTCGCCGAGCAGGTCGGAGAGCTGGTGGGCGTCCTTGGCGTAGGCGGCGACCACCGACGGGTTGGCGTCCTTGATGAGCCGGTGGTGGTACCAAAGGTCCTTGGCCCGCTTGCGCCACTGGTGCAGCTCTTCGGTGCTCGCATACAAGGCGCCCTTGTAGCCCTTGCGACCGCGCCGGTACGCGCGGTCGATGCCCATGCCGACGCTCTTCCAGCGCACGCGCGAGAAGTCGGCCTCCCCCAGCTGCTCACGCACGGCCTCCAGCCGGGCGATCTGGTCCGCGTTGTCGTCGTCGGCACCGGCGGTGGCGGCCTGCTGGGCGAGCCGGTCCCGCAGCGCCGCGAACGTGGCTGCCGGCACCTGCCCCGGGGACCGCTCGTGCAGGGCATCGACGGTCTCGACCAGCACGTCGGCATCGCGGCGGTCCGAGAGCGTGGCCGCGATGGCGCGCAGCTCGTCGTTCAGGCGTCGGGCAGTGGCCTTGCCCACCGAACCGCGCACCATCCGCAGCGCCGAGCGGGATTTCTTCAGCCGCTTGCGCGCGTCGTGGATGGCAGCCGGGCGCTCGTCGGGATCGGTCACGGAAAGCGACTCGATGGCGCCCTCGAGCTGGCCGTGGATGGCGGCGAGCACCGAGGTGCGCGCGCTCTGTCGGGCGTCGAGGCGGTAGGCCATACCCGGTGGCGTGCCCGGCGCGTGCCTCGCGCAAACGAGGATCGCGCCGCATATGCGGGTGTGTCGCATCCCCCCAGACGGTCCCGGGGGGACGCGACCTCTTCATGCCCGTGTCTGACGGGTGTCGACTAAGGGGCGGTAGGGGGCCCGTTCGGGAAGCACTCCGCCGCGGTGCCGTGGGCGTGGGAAGCACCGGCGACTACCTGCCCCGGCGAAACTCCCCCGGCCTCCGCAATCGCCTTGACGGCTTGCGAGACGTCCGCTCGCGCGCCGGGCGCTGCGAACTGACCACCCTGGCCCGGCGCCAACGCCGACGAACCGGCGCCGACGCAACTACGAGCCCCAGGGGGATCCCCAAACGCACTCGGCGCCGCCAAGGCCAGACCACCGACGGCAACGGCACACACCGCCACCAGGCGTCTACGCGGTCGCACCATACTCAACCTCCCTCCGAGGGTTGGTTCAACGACCTCCGATGCCAACACCTCTCACCTCTCCTTTTTAAATAGTGTGACGCCCTCATGGGGCGTCAGCGCGCGGCGAGCTACTGAGGCGGAGGTTCGCCGGTCAACACGCAATTCTTAATAGTTGAGGACGTTTCCCCCGCGCGCTCCTTCTCGCTGTCCCTTCAGGCCAGCGGGGCCGAGGCGGTGGTCCCGTTGTTCGTCCACGACACCATCGAGCCGTCGGAGCTGGCTGCCAGCCCGCTGATGTTCGTCCCCTGCGCCAGCGTGGACTGTGTCCCGTCCGAACCGATGCGCACCACCGAGTAGGCCGAGGTCGGGCCGCCGCCGATCGGGGCAAGCCCCGACAGCCACGCAACCGCGCCGTCGGAGGCGAGCACGATCGCCGAGACGGACGCGTTGTTGTTGCCGGTGTTCTGGTCCGGCCACGCGAAGGCCTGGTTGATCGGCACCCGGCCCGTGGCCACGTTCATGACCGAGACGTAGTCGTCGACCGGCGCGACCGGATCGATCAGCACGGTGTCGTCCCAGGCCAGGTACTTGCCGCTGATCACGAACTGACCGAGCTCGTTGGTCAGCCCGCCGTCCTGGTTGGGGAGCGTACGCACCTTGCCCCGCCCGGAGCAGACCCTGTAGTTCCCGCTCCTGTTCTGGAAGATGTAGACGCCGTGGGATGCCGCGGCGGGATTCTTCCCGGCGATGCGCTTGCACGTGGGAGCGGGCCGATGGCGGGCCGCGGCGGTAGCCGGCAGCGCGAACATGGCGAGCACGACGGCGGCGAAGAGGACCCTCCAGAACTTCCCCATAGGCCGACCCTACTTGAGCAGCCGCGACAGGCGGCGGTCTTTCAGCACCCGGCCCTCGGTCTGCTCGGACGGGCAGTACGTCATCACGTAGTCCTCGTAGAAGACCGCCTCGAGCTTGGCGCCGCAGCGCGGGCACGGCTCGCCCTGCTTGCGATGGACCTGCAGCGGCATCGGCAGCTTGTCGGGGATGGGCAGGCCGATCACGCGCTCGTAGTGGTCGAGGGCGGCGCCGAGGGTGGCGATGGTCTCGGCCCGCAGCTCCTGCGCCTCCTCCAGGGCCAAGTCGTCGCCGCGCTTGAACGGCGAGAGCCTGGCGTGCCACAGGATCTCGTCGACCCAGGAGCGCCCGATGCCGGCGATCACGCGCTGGTCGCGCAGCAGCGAGTGCAGCGGCCGCGCGCCGGTGACGAGCTCGTCGAAGGGCGGCGGGTCGGGCCATGCCTCCGGGCCCATCGTCGCCAGCACCTCGTCGTCGAAGACCGCTTCGGTGGGAAGGAGCTTGACCCAGGCCGCCTGCTTGGTCCCGAACTCGCGCAGGCGCAGCTCGCGGTCCTCCGGGAGGCGCACGAGCAGCCGCGACGTGCGGTCGCGCGGGCCGGCCCGCTTGTCGAACAGCTGCAGCCGCCCCGCGCTCATCAGGTGAACGAGCATCGTGAGGTCGCCCGCGAAGTCGATGAGGAAGAGCTTCCCGCGCCGCCCCACGCCCGCCATCGCCCGGCCCGGGAGCTCGCTCAGCGGCGGGTCGAAGCTGCGCAACGCGTTGACGCCCGGGGCGACCACGGACTCGACCTCGACGCCGCGCAAGGCGGCGTCCAGGCGGCGCGCGGTGATCTCGACCTCGGGAAGCTCGGGCACGGACCCAATGCTAGGACCGCTGCAGCAACCCGACGATCGTCCGGCGCATGGCCGCCTTGGCCTCGTCGACGGTCAGTTCCTGGTGGGCGCGCAGCGACTCCCAGGTGCTCCAGTCGCACGCGGCGCCGAGCGCGCGGCGCACCTCGTCGCGTTCCGCCGTGGGGCAGGCGGCAAGCTCGGGGGCGAAGACGCGCTCGGCCTCGGCCCGCTTGAAGGCCCGCCACGCCTGCAGGGCGTTGTGGCTCGGAGCCGAGAACGGCTCGTTGAGCAAGGCCGCGCGCCGCACCGGCGTGATGAACTCGAGCACGCGCGCGCGCTGGTCCACGAACCCCTCGAGCCGGACGTCGAATGGCCCGGTGTCGGGCAGGTGCTCGACGATCTGGCTCACCCGCTCGGTCTGGCGCATGCCGACCGCGCGCTGCAGCGTCTCGCGTTCGCCGAAGTGCTGGAAGATCGAGCGCGGCGAGACGCCCGCGCGCTCGGCGATCTCCTCCGACGACGGCCGCAGGTTGCCGCTGTCGAGCAGCGCGAGCGTGGCGTCGACGATCGCCTCGCGCGTCCGGCGGGCGCGTGCGGTACGACCGTCGATCTTCTCGGCTGCGGTCATCCGGGCCAATTGTTGCAGTCAGACTGCAAACTGGGGCGCGATTTTGCGCCGCCGGCTTACGTTCTGGTTGGACCGCCCTTACGGTCGATTAACCGCCGGACGGAAGGATCGCGGGCATGACCAGCGTCCTCGCCATAGCGTCGGATCCGGCCCTCGACCCCTCTCTCGTCGAGGAGGTGAAGACAACCCGCCCGGACCGGGTGACCGTGCTCCTGCTCGCGTCGGGGTTCGCCGCCGACACGTGGGCGTGGCGCGATGGACCGCGCGAGCGCGCGCTCCGCGACCGCCTCGCCCTCCTGCTCGCACGGATCGAGGCGCGCACGGGCGCGTTCGTGTCCGGGCTCGTCGGCGACAGCGACGCCGTCGACGGTGCCGACTACGACGACGTGGTCCGCGCGTCGGGAGTCCTCGCCGCCGCCTAGCCGTCCGACTCCGAGATCTCCTCGAGCTCCTTGGGGCGGAGGAGGTCGAACAGCTCGCCGTGCGTCCCGTCCAAGCGGACGCCGGCCAGGCCGCCCTTCTTGAGGTCGATGCGCCCACCGGTCAGGTCGCGGACGGTCTGGGAGAAGTCGGGCTCGTGACCGACCACGAGCACGCGGGCGTCGTCGCCCTGAGCGGCCAGGAGCGCTCGCGCCTCCTCCGCGTCGAACCCTGCCGACAGCGGCTGATGCACCAGCGGGTCCGCCTTCAGCGGCTTGGCGGCCAAGCGGGCCGTGTCCCGTGCCCGCACGCGCGGGCTGGTGTACACGGCGGCGAACTCGAGGCCGAGCCTCGCCATCGCCTCGCCCGCGACGCGGGCCTGCTTCTCGCCCTTCGCAGTGAGCCGCCGATCGGCGTCCTGCCGCGCACCGTGAGGTTCGGCGTCGCCGTGGCGGAGGAGCCAGAGCTGCTGCGCCATCGCAGCTCGCAGCGTAGCGCTGCTCGGCCAAACCCGCGGCTAGCATCCCCAGACCCTTGAGCACGATCGTCGATACGCACGACGAGGCGGAGCGACTCGACCTGCCACCGCTGCTCGTCCGCCGCCCGCTCGAGGCATTCCTCGACGGGCACGGCCTGGGCACGGGCCCCATCGAGGCCGAGACCGTCGGCGAGGGCCATTCGAACGTCACGTACCTGATCCGCCGCGACGGCGGCGAATGGGTGCTGCGGCGCCCGCCGCGCCCGCCGCTCCCTCCGAGCGCTCACGACGTGCTCCGCGAGGCGCGGCTGCTGCTCGCGGTGGCCGACCAGCCGGTGCGCACGCCCCGGGTGCTGGCGACCTGCGACGACCCCGAGGTCATCGGCGCTCCGTTCTACCTCATGGAGCGGGTGGAGGGCGACGTGATGACCTCCGCCATCCCCGACTCCCTCGACACACCCGAGCAGCGGCGCCGCATCGCGGACGAGCTCGTCGACGCGCTGGTCGAGATCCATGCCGTCCCGTGGGAGGCGTGCGGCCTGGAGGGCTACGGCAAGCCCACCGGCTACCTCGACCGGCAGCTGCGTCGCTTCGGCGGGCTGTGGGAGCACAACAAGACGCGCGAGGTCGAGGTGCTAGACCGCGTGACGGCATGGCTCGGTGAGCACAGGCCCGAGTCGCCGCCGGCGACGATCGTGCACGGCGACTACCGGCTCGGCAACACGATGTTCGCGCCCGGGACACCCGCGCGCCTGGTGGCCATCTTCGACTGGGAGCTCGCGACGATCGGCGACCCGCTCGCCGACGTCGGCTACCTGACCGCCACCTACCCCGAGCCCGGCGACGACGCCGGCACGCTGTTCACGCTGGCGGCCGTGACCACGCGCGAGGGCTTCCCGTCGCGGGCGGAGCTGATCGAGCGCTACGAAGCCGAATCGGGGCGGTCGATGTCCGAGCTGCGCTGGTACCAGACGCTCGCGCTGTGGAAGTCCGCCGTGTTCCTCGAAGGTTCGTACAAGCGCCTGCTCGCCGGGACGACCGACGATCCGTTCTTCCGCCTGCTGGACGAGGGCGTGCCCGAGATCGCCCAACGGGCGTGGGACGTCGCCTATGGCGGCTGACGGGCGCCAGCGCGGCCTGCTCGTGGACTTCGGCGGCGTCCTGACCACGGACGTGTTCGCCTCCTTCCGGAAGTTCTGCGAGGCCGAGGGACTCCGGCCCGACGCCGTGCGTGAGCGGTTCAGGCAGGACCCGTGGGCGCGCGAGCTGCTCGCCGGCCTCGAGACCGGTCGCATCAGCGAGCCCGCGTTCGAGCAGCGCTTCGCCGCCGTGCTCGAGGTCGAGCGGTCGGAGGGCCTGATCGACCGGCTGTTCGCGGGCATGCAGGCCGACGAGGCCATGGTGGCGGCCGTGCGCGCGGCGAGGAACGCCGGCATCCGCACCGGCCTGATCTCCAACTCGTGGGGCAACGGCCGCTACGACCGCGAGCAGTTCACCGGCCTGTTCGACGGCGTGGTCATCTCGGGCGAGGTGGGGATCCGCAAGCCCGATCCGCACATCTACGAGCTCGGCGCCGCGGCGGTCGACCTGCCACCCGAGGCGTGCGTCTTCGTCGACGACCTGCCCGGGAACCTGAAGCCCGCACGCGCTCTCGGCATGACGACGGTGCACCACGTGCGGGCCGACGAGACGATCGGTGAGCTCGAGGCGCTCCTGGGCGTCTCGCTGCGCTGAGCGATCAGCCCGCGGCGATCAGCGCGACGCCCGCCAGCGCCGTCACGATGCCGACCTCCTGGATGCGCCGGACGCGCTCGCCGAGCACCGCGCGCGCCAGCAGCACCGTGCTCACCGGGTACAGCGCTCCGAGCACGGCGACGACGCTGAGGAGGCCCTCGGTCGCGGCGGCGGCGTAGAGCCCGTTGGCGCCGGCGTCGAGCAGGCCGACGAGGGCGAGCGCGCCGAGGCGGCGGGGCGCAGTTGGCAGTGGGACGCGCAGTGCCACGACCGCGGCGAGGACCGCCGTCACCGAGGCCGCCCGCGCGGCGAACAGCGCCCACGGGACGCTGGCGTCGGCGCCGGCCTTCATGCCGATGAAGAACGCACCGAACCCCAGCGCAGCGATCAAGGCCAGGACGACGCTCGCGCGCGCGGGCGCCGCCGTGGCGGGGCGGTCCTCGTCGAGCTCGCGCGAGGCGAGGACAACGCCGCCGACAGCGACGACGATGCCGAGCACCTGCACCGCGCTCGGGCGGTCCCCGGTCGCGATGCCGACGATCACCGGCAGGGTCGCCCCGGTCGAGGAGATCGGCGCGACGATGCTCATGGTCCCGATGGCCAGCGCGCGGTAGAACGCGCTCAGCGCCAGCGCACCCGCGAGCCCGGCCGCGGCCGGCGGCCACAGGTCGCCGACGGGGGGCAACTCGGGCTGGACGATGGCGAGGGCGACGGCGATGGCGATCAGCCCCGCCGCCTGGCTGACCAGCAGCACGGCCAGCACGCGCACGGACCGGCTCTGGAGGCCGCCGAGGAAGTCGGCGAGGCCCCAGCACACCGCCGACGACAGGCCAAGCGCCACCGCGAGCATCGCGGCGGCATCGTGGCAGCCCCGCCCGAGGGATGGGCGAGCTAGCCTGGGCGGCATGTGCCGAAACATCCGCACCCTTCACAACTTCGAGCCGCCCGCCACCGAGGAGGAGATCCACGCCTCCGCCCTCCAGTACGTGCGCAAGATCAGCGGCTACAACAAGCCCTCGCGCGCGAACGCCGAGGCGTTCGCGCGCGCCGTCGCCGAGGTCACCGCGGTATCGACCCGCCTGCTCGCCGAGCTGACGACGACCGCTCCGCCGCGTGACCGCGAGGTCGAGGCGGCCAAGGCGAGGGCGCGCGCCCAGGAGCGCTACGCCGCGGCCTAGCCGCGGCGCTCAGGCCCGCTTTCCGCGCCCGTACAGCAGCCGGAGCAGGCGCCCGACCAGGCCCGACTTCAGCTTGGTGTTGGGGAACATGTGGATGTCCTTCCTCGGAGCGAAGCGGGTGACCAGGATCGCCTGCTGGTTGCAGTACTTGCGGATGCCGCCGGCGCCGTGGCGCGAGCCCAGGCCGGAGGCCTTCCAGCCGCCCATCGGCAGCTCGAGCGCGACGTAGTTGATCTGGGCGTCGTTGACGCAGACGGCCCCGGCCTCCACCCGGCGGGCGACGTCCTCGCCCCGTGCGGCGTTCTTCGTCCACACCGACGCGGAAAGGCCGTACGGCGAGTCGTTGGCCATGCGCAGCGCCTCATCGGCGTCGCGCACCTTCATGATCGGCAGCGTCGGGCCGAACGTCTCGTCGGTCATGCACTTCATCGTGTGGTCGACGTCGACGAGGACGGTGGGCTCGTAGTAGCGGCCCGCGCCTTCGGCGCGCTTGCCGCCCGTCAGCACGCGCGCGCCCTTGTCGACGGCGTCGCGCACGTGGTCCTCGATGATGTCGATCTGCGGCGGGAAGATGATCGCGCCGACGTCGGCCTCGCCCGGGCCGTGGGACTCGCCCTGGCGCAGCTTGCGCACGTTGTCGGTGACCTTGGCCACGAACTGGTCGTAGACGGCCTCCTCGACATAGGCGCGCTCGGCCGAGATGCACACCTGCCCGGCGTTGTTCATCGAGTAGTACGT
>Ga0111539_10012902_pt1 | contig 10454 bp, 8 predicted proteins | sample RhiMethybrSRZTD1_FD_79667 | JGI IMG/M metagenome (GOLD analysis project Ga0111539, IMG submission 79667) | Populus rhizosphere microbial communities from Tennessee, USA - Rhizosphere MetaG P. TD hybrid SRZTD1 (version 2) (version 2) | ecosystem: Host-associated > Plants > Roots > Rhizosphere >... | reverse complement strand
GATTGGCAAGCATGTATCAGTTATCTTGGTCGAGCCTACCAGCTTCTCGACGAACAGGCTGACCCATTTGAAATGGCCAGGATCGCTGCAGGTTTAGGCGCCTCATTCATGGAGAATGGATCAGTCGAACTTGCGGTGATGCAATTTCAAAGATCGCGGGATTTGTATCGCCGAGGCGAGGATCGACTTGGGATTGGCTATACAACGCGCACTTTAGGACTATTGTCGTTCCTTTCCGGAGATTTCAATGAATCTATAAATTACCTGGAAGAAGCTCTAAAGGCCTATAACATCGATATCGGAACTGCTAGCGTTCTCGAGGTTCGAGGTCGAGTTCATATCGAGCGCGGCGAGTATGCAGCGGCGCTGGAGGATCTGGAATCGGCCTTGAAGTTATATACGAAAATCGGGAATCCCAAGGAGGCCGCTCGTGCAATCGGTTTGATAGGCAAGGCATACGATCGGCAGGGTTTGTCGAATCGTGCGAGAGATTATTATAACCAGGCCTTAAAGGCTTTTACCCACCACCAGGACCGTGTAAACCAGTCAGCCGTCTACTATGCCCTGGGCAAGATGGAAATGAAGTTGGGTGAGTACGATGCTGCAAGTGAGCACCTGCGACAATCGATCGCGGTCACGGAAGGGATCAGACGCAGGTCATCCAGCACTGATTTAATGTCTGCTTTCTCGGCAAGTGTGCAGGATCGTTATGAAGCCTACGTCGAATGTCTGATGAAGCAGCATGAGCTGCAGCCAACACGCGGATTTGCAGTTAAGGCGTTTGAGACAAGTGAACTTGGTCGCGCCCGCACCCTTTCTGAAATGTTACTCGCGATGCAGGCCAACCTCGCACCCGGAGTGGATCCTAAGCTCGCTGCTCGACAAAAACTGTTGACGCAGATACTCCGCTTAAGAGAGAGCGATCGCATAAATCTTCTCGCCAGCGCGGCCGGTCAAGCGAAATTAAAAGCCCTCGAAGATGAGATCGGACGTTTGGAAACTGAGTATAAGAACGTCACCGACACGATCCGATCGCGCTTCCCAGCCTACGATGAAATCAGCAGACCCACTGCATGGGACTTGTCTCGCATTGAAAGCAATGTGCTGTCAGACGACGACGTCCTGCTCGAGTACATTCTGGGAGCGGAGAACAGTTACGCCTGGACCATCACGCGGAACGAGTTCACGAGTTACAAGCTTGGTCCACAAAAGAATATCAACCAGGCCGGGCGGCGAGTTTATGACTTGCTGTCGAATTCTCCTACGGCCGCTAGCGAGGTTGAATTAAAGAAAGCGACCGCGGAATTGAGCCGTTTGGTGATCGCTCCCGTAGCCACTTCCTTGAATAAAAAACGAATCATCCTCGTCGCTGATGGTTCACTCAACTACATACCGTTTCAATTGCTGCTGAATGCCTCGGCCAACAACGAGCCATTGATCGCGAACTACGAAATCGTAAACGTTCCCTCAGCATCGATCCTGGGACAGTTGCGGCAGGAAAAGCAGCAACGCCGGCCCGGCACGAAGGTCTTGGCCGCGTTTGGCGATCCTGTCTTTGCATCGAACTACGCGCAGTTCAAAGACTCGAGCGCCGGAGAACTTCTGGCAGCAGCCAACACGGAAACTCCCAAATGGCAGCACGCGTGGCGCGATATCGAAGTGGAGGGAGACAAGTTCGATCCGTCCAGCATTCAACCGTTGCTGTACACGAAACGTGAGTTAAAAAATCTTACTGATATAGCCGGCTCGCAGTCGCACGTTGTGAGTGGCTTTGAGGCCTCTCGTAAAACTCTCGACAATCTCGATTTGTCTCAGTACTCGATTCTTCATTTCGCGACTCATGGATTGCTCGATCCGAAGCGACCTGAGCATTCCGGATTCTTTCTTTCAATGATCGATCAGGCGGGTCGTCCGCAGGATGGCTTTATCACGATGCAGGATGTTTATCGTCTTCATGCGCCGGTCGATCTCGTCGTGTTGAGTGCGTGCCGAACGGGATTGGGGAAAGACGTCAGGGGCGAAGGATTGATCGGTCTGACTCGCGGTTTCATGTATGCCGGAGCTTCGAGTGTGGTGGCGAGTTTGTGGAGAGTTGATGACGAGGCCACAGCGGAGTTGATGAAGCAGTTTTACACCAACATGCTTCAGAAAGGCATGCGGCCGGCAGAAGCCTTGCGCTCAGCACAGAATACTCTGCGACAAAATCCCGAGTGGCAGTCTCCGCACTTTTGGGCCGGTTTTGTCCTTCAGGGCGAGTTTAAAGAACCAATCCGCATTCCTGCACACACTGGCGCTCCACGAGCTGTCCAGAACGCCGTCGGCATCGCCTTCCTACTCCTGCTCCTCACCGGAATCGCTTGGGGCTACCTCCGACGCCGCGCAATATAAAATATTTAGCCACGGATCACACGGATGGTTTACGGATAATCGGTTTTCCGATCTCTGTAATCTGTGGCTTATTCGACGTTGAAGAAATAGCTGCCTTGGATTCGTGTGAAGTTGCCGTCGGGGGTGAGGCGAAACATCTTAATTGCATACTGTCCGCGAGTTAATGACGAGGCGGGAATTCTAATCGTTACGGTTTGATCGTCGCGTTTCTCAATCGGCACATCCTGCTCCGAATCATCACCGTTAACCAACTTGACGCGATAATCTTTGGCGCCTTTAGCCTGTTCGGGAATAGCGAGGTTCACTTCGACGCCCGGCACTCCTGACTCGAGCTTCACTTTTGCCGGCGCAGGACCCTCGCCACGGCTGGCGGTACTGATCGACAAGGCAAGAGTCGCATAACTCATCGCCGGCCTCAAAGCCAGATACGCGCCACCCGCAATCATCGCTACCGCAGCCGCTGTCGCCGCCAGGCGCAGAGATTGAACTTGCCATAATGCGCGTATGCGATCAAAAAGACCCGGTTCAGGGATGGGCTTAACAACGGCGGGACCTCGTTCGGCGGCGGCTCGCTCCAGTAGTTCTGACGTAAACCTTACCTTCTGCTGCCCCTCAGCCGTAGTTAAATAACTCTTTTCAAACCCTTTCCGTTCAGCGGCCTCGAGTTCGTCTCGGACGTACTGATCCGTCACTTCATCAACTACCGTATCAAACTCCTCCCCAAATGCGGGGTCGCTCAGCAGTCGAAGCTCGAGTCTTTCTTCGTCCGCCTCCGGCAATTGGCCAAACAGATACCGGCGTATTTCGTTTTCATGCTCTTTTGTGATGGTGGCAACTCCTCCCACTGGCCGCTAATTACTATGTCTTGGAACCCCGGTTTTGTTCTTCCCCTGATGATCGATACATCGCAGTACGCATTTTTCCAGGTTTACGCGCAAATGATGCGCCCGCGTCCGCAGGGCGCCTTCGGTGATCGAGAGCTCGCTTGCCATCTCCCGGTGGTGCACCACTTTTTCATGTCCGTGGTAAAGATGATAATCAAGGATAAACTCCTGCTTGTCTCGCGGTAATTGCTGCAGGCATTTCGTCAAACATTCCGACGTATCGCTTTCGGGCGGATCGGGCTGGAGACCTTGAGGCATCACTTCCGTCGGGACTTCCCTGCGGCGTCCAGCTTCCATAACAATATTTCGGGCCACACCATGAAAGTAACGCGCCGGATCGCCGACGTAGTCAGCCTGAATCTCCGGCAGGCGCCTAATTACCCGATCGATGACTTCGTCCGTATAGTATTCGGCGTCACTGACGCCCTTGGACACAAAGATACGTATCAGTCCGGCGCGAATCACTTCATAGCGTTGACCTGCCTTTTCGCGATCAGCATCGAGCCATTCAAGCAACGCGTCAAATGGGTCCTTCGGGTTGGTCAAGTTTTTAACAGTTCCTCGAATTTGGGGATCGATAAAGACGTGTGTGGAGCAGCCGCATAAAACTAGCTCAGAAGCAGGACGATGGCAAGAACCCTCATCTTGACATTCAATTCTGTGGTTGCTGTAATCCGAATTAAATAACCGGCTAAGCAGGTGCGCTTTTGGAGGTAGTTTGAGTGACGATCGATGAGTTAGTTTACGATTGGAATACCGTTGAACCGTCTCTCACGGCGCCCGGTCGCCATATCAGCATTGACGACGAAACCCTGCGCGACGGCTTGCAGTCACCATCGGTTTCGGAACCAGCCGTGGAGCAGAAACTCGAGCTGCTTCACCTGATGGAAGCACTGCAGATCGACACCGCCGACATCGGTTTACCCGGTGCTGGAGGAACACACGCGGCCGGAGTCGAGCGGTTAGCTCGCGAGATCGCCGACAACAAACTCAAGATCAGGCCAAACTGCGCCGCACGAACTCATCGCAACGACATCGTCCCTATCGTCGAAATCTCGCAACGCGCCGGCATCCCGATCGAAGCGTGTACCTTCATCGGTTCTTCTTCGGTTCGATTTTTTGCAGAAGACTGGACGTTGGAAAAGTTGCTGCAGATGACCGAGGAAGCGGTGTCGTTTGCCGTCAGCCAGGGACTGCCGGTCATGTACGTCACGGAAGACACAACTCGCGCCAAACCGGAGACAATTCGCGCGCTGTACACAACCGCCATTCGCTGTGGAGCAAAAGCAGTTTGCGTTTGCGACACCGTCGGACACTCAACACCTGACGGCGCGCGCGCAGTCATCCGATTTGTAAAGAGTATTATCGAGGAACAGGGCGGCAACATTCGTCTCGACTGGCACGGCCATCAGGATCGTGGTTTGGGCGTCATCAATTCACTTGCGGCAATCGACGGTGGGGCTAATCAGGTTCACGGCTCAGCACTCGGCATCGGCGAGCGGGTCGGTAACACGCCGCTGGATCAGTTGCTGGTGAATCTGAAGCTGCTAGGCTGGATTGATAACGATCTGTCGCGCCTCGGTGAGTATTGTCAAACTGCCGCGCGTGCGTGCTGTTGGAACGTGCCGGCGAATTATCCGGTCTTTGGACGCGACGCGTTTCGCACTGCCACCGGTGTTCACGCTGCTGCGGTCATCAAGAGTTACAGGAAAGGCGATCAACGGCTGGCCGATATCGTTTACTCGGGCGTTCCGGCGGGAGAGTTTGGGCTGGAGCAAGTAATTGAGATTGGTCCGATGAGCGGAAAATCAAACGTCATTTACTGGCTCGAGAAACGCGGGCTTGAACCCAGCGAGGTTCGCGTGAATCGCATTTATGAACGAGCCAAAGCCGCGAGTGGCGTGCTTGAAGAGAGCGAGATCATGAGTTTGTTGTGACCAGTGTTCATCCGCGTAAATCTGTGGCTCAACTCATCTCGTCGCCTCACGTGACGCGTGCACTCCGTTCATTCGAAACCAACGCCGACGCGATTACCGAGGAACAGATCAGGATCTGCTCGATCCCTGCAAGCCCCTTCGGCGAACAGGAACGCGCGGAGTATCTCAGCCGGAAGTTTTTGGATCTCGGACTAACCGAGGTTGAGATCGACGAGGAAGGAAATTGTCTTGGTCTGCTCGAGGGTTCTTCACAAACGCCGCTGCTCGTCGTAAGCGCTCACCTCGATACAGTCTTCTCAAAGGATACGGACTTCACCATTACGCGCCGCGACGGAAAACTGTTCGCACCGGGCATTGCAGACGATGGCTGCGGTCTCGCCGCTCTCATCGCGCTGGTCCAGGCGATTCAATCCGAGCAAATACCGCTTGACGGTTCAATCTTGTTCGTCGGAACAGTCGGCGAAGAAGGCGAGGGCAATCTGCGTGGCGTTCGTCATCTATTTACGAAAGGCCGCTGGGCGACGCAGATCGAAGCGTTTCTGAGTTTTGATGGACCAGGACTCGATCGCATTACCAATCGAGCACTCGGATCTCATCGGTACCGGATCGAGATTACCGGACCCGGTGGGCATTCCTGGGGCGACTTCGGTTTACCAAATCCGGTCCACGCAATCGGCCGTGCGGTTTCGAGGCTGGCTGGTTATCCCGCTCCGAAGGAACCACGCACAACCTTCAATGTCGGACGGATTGAAGGTGGGACGAGCGTCAACTCGATTCCGAGTCACGCGAGTATGGAAGTGGATCTCCGCTCCGCTGCCGAAAGAGAGTTGCAGCGGCTGGATGCTTTCTTTCGTCGCACGATGAGAGAAGCTGTTGCCGAAGAAAACGCGACCAGACGAGCGGGTGATCCGCCGCTCGAACTCAAAGTTGATCTTATTGGTGAAAGGCCGACGGGTGAGACGCGCGCTGATTCGGCTCTCGTGGAAGTTGCACTGGAAGCGACGCGAGCGTTGGGAGTCACGCCACGACTCGATCAATCGTCGACCGACTCCAATCTTCCGATCTCCCTCGGGATACCCGCAATCACACTCGGAGCCGGCGGCAGCTCCGGCGCTTCTCATAGCCTCGACGAATGGTACGACCCACGCGAAAGAGATCTGGGATTAAAACGCGGGCTGCTTGTAATTCTCGGCATTGTGGGCCACAGATGAACGCGGATAAAAATCCGGATTTATATCCGTGTTATCTGTGGCTAAATACTCTTAGTTGATCGGGATCGAAACAGTCGCTGATCCGGCTTTGCCCGGTGGGAAACGCTTCTGTCGCGCGATTCTCAATGCGTTTGCGTCGCCACCTGATGCCTGCGTCACGCGTCCCGATTCATCATAAGTGACTGTGACTACAACCCTCTTGCCGCCGGGTTTTGCGGCGTCTACTGAGGCAACAGCGCTCGGGTTCTCCGCGGCCTTGGCGGCAGCTTCCCGTGCTTTACGTTCTTTTTCACGCTGACGTCTTGCTGCTTCCGCCGCTGGATCTTCAGTGGCTGGTTTAGCCTCTGTGCTCGACGGTTGCGGCTGGGCCGGTGTTTCTGCCTGCGTGCTGGCTGGAACCGGCGTCTGGCTCACATTCGCTACCGGTGCGGCTGCCTTCTTGCTATACCAACCTGCCGGTACTCCAATCACCGCCACGCTCGCAAGGATAGCCACCACGATTGCTCCCACAAACAGTGGCTTCCGACTCTTTCCAGAGTCCTTTCCAAAAGTAAGAAACGCAGGCGGGAATGATCTTTCAGTCTCTGAACTCACGTTGTCGCTGGCGTCACTTTTCTTACCCGCCAGTTCATCCGGATCGTGAACGTAGTCCGGAGGAAATGCGACGCCCGGTGCGATGTTCTCGTCCAAACGCCTCAATCCTTCGAGTACCACCTGCGTCCATGGCTGATTGATGGTGCGACTGCTGGCCTCCACGTCAGCGCTAAATTCAAACTCAGCATTCGGAAGAGTCAGCGCATAGTAAACGGCGTCGATTCCATGCAACACGCCGATGCGTGCATCCACAACCGAGCCTGTCTGCAAATAAAAATATCCAGCGCCCTGCGGATACAAAACCTTGAGACGGCCGCTCTTTCTTTGATTACAGAAAAACTCGATCAGTTCGGAAAGTGAAAGGTCGCTGAGGTGTCCAGTTAATGCCATGAGAACAAGTCCCTTCTAGGAGAACAGTAGGTTGGAAAAGAGGGAAGAGGATGGCGCGCCGAAAGAATCAGCGCGCCACCGAAGGTAGGTTTACGGAACCAGCGCGAACTTATAGTTGATCACGCCGGAGACCTTTACTGGTTGACCGGAAAGCTTAGTGGGAGAGAACTTGGCCCTGAGCGCAGCCTGAACTGCCGCTTCGCGCAGGATCTGTGGACCACTCGAAGCATTGGCCGCAACCACTTTGCCGGTCTCGTCAAGAATCACATCCACTGAAACCACGCCCTGAACTCTCATCCGCTTTGCGGCTTCGGGATACATCGGCGGTGGCAGGGTTAAAGCGGTGCCGTTGAGTACTCCACCAGAAACAGGCTTGAGAATCGGCTTCGGTCCGGGACTCGGTGGCGGTTCTGAACCAAGGTCTACCATCTGAACCTGCTGATTCGAGTTGACTGCCTGGATCTTCAGATCAACCGGCCCGGAGGCGAGCTTCGTGGCTGACGCCGAAGCCGATGGCAATTCGGGAACAGGAGTGGCCTTCTTGTTGTCACCCCTCTTATTCGCAGCCGGCTTTGTTTCAGGTTTGCTCACAGGAGGTGCCGCCACGGGAGCGACGGGTTGCGGAGTGGTTGCAGCGCCGGGCGTGACCATTCGCACCATGTTCTCGTCGAGGTAATACATGATCGAGCGATAGGTGACTTCGGTTGGCTCGAAGGATATTCCGCGAGAATCGACCATTGCTACGGAAGTGGTCATCTTGTTCCAATTGCCGGCGAAGTCGAATTCATACTTGTAGATTTCCTTGCTCAACAGGGTTCCGTCCGGGTTGAGCATGGTCATCTCGCTGATATTTCCCTTTTCGTCGTACTTGTAGACTTCTTTACCGGTCAGGGTCGAGCCTGCAATCGGAAAATACTGATTCTCGATCTTGTTGCCCTTGATGTCGTAGGCGACGACTTCAACAAGCGTGTGTTTGCCCTCAGTCTGGGAACCGTTGGCAGTGAGTAGCTTGGCAACTTCAGTTCGCACGCGTCGAACGGGGCCAGTCAAACCGTCACGGGACCTGTCGCTTTCAACCGCTGGACTCACGGCTGGGGCATTTCCGGCTTTTGCCGTCAGGGGTGATTGAGCACTTGCCGCGGCGCTCACAACCATCAGGCAAAGCGTAACTAAGCAGAATCGGTTAAGCATTCTAGACATTGTTTTCTCCATAATTCGCTGAGGCAGGCCAAATTTGGAATGATTAGTGAGGGCGGGCAGGTCACACTTAACTTCCGTCGGACGCCCAACGGCCCAACACATACTAACGAAGTTAAACGTAGTTTGTCTATACTTGTTTGCCAGAAAAGAGCACAAAAGGGATTAAGGAATAGTTTTGATGTGCTTTTTGTGGCTTTTTGTGGCTGATATTTAGCGGAAGAGTATCTCGGTGCGGCTGGTGGCCAGCAGTTCGTGGGCGGTTCGGTAGACTTCAGCGACCGAAATGTTTGCGACCGAAGGGCTGAAAATGATTCGGTGCTGTTCGCCAATCGGTGTGTAACTGTGCGGGTCGGGCCGGTCGAAAAGCACGATTACGGGCGTCCCAACCGCTGCTGCAACGTGCACCGGTCCGGTGTCGTTGGAGATGAAGACCGTGAGTCGCGCCTGTGCTGAGGCCAGTTGAGGGATGGTCAGCCGGTCAAAGAAGATTGTTTTCGCGGGAAATACCGTCTTCATTTGCGGAACCATCGCTCGCTCCTCCGGTCCCGCGAAAACGATCACTCGCACGCGATCGTTTCGAATCAGGTGATCCGCAACTTCGGCAAATCTCTCGAGCGGCCAGATACGTCCGGCGTGCCCGGCGCCTGGAAAGAGCCCGACCAGCAATTCTCCCGATTGCGCCTTCTCTTTTTTCAGCATCGCTTCGACTGCCGTGTCGTCGGCGGCGCTGGTCTTCAACACCGGGGTGCGCGGCGGATTCTGAATGCCGAGAGGTTTCAGCAGCTCCAGGTAGCGGTCGACAAGATGAGCACTCGTCGGTTCTTTCGCGGGTCGTGGCTTGAAATTGGACAGGAAATCGAGCGAGCGATTCTCACGACGCGAGTAGAGCCGGTGCGACGCGCCGGACAGGAACCCGAGTATGTTCGTCTCGTAATAACTGTGCAAGTCGATGACAAAGTCGTACTTCGCTCTGCGAACGGTGGAAACAAACTTCGCTACACGTCCGATCGAAACGAGTGTTGGACCATCCCGAAGCCCGACACGATCTACTTCGAGAATCTCGTTTGCATAACCTGAAAGACTTAGCAACTCCTTGCCCGGCTTTCCCACGGCCACAGTTATCTGCGCATTCGGAAAGCGGCTTCGAATCGCCCGCAACGCGGGCAAACTCATGACGACGTCGCCGAGTTGGCCAAAGTCGATAACGAGAATGTTACGAGGATCGAACACGGCTAAACACTTCTGAGATCGATTCCCGTCATCTCGGCTGGTTTTTCCAAACCAAGCAGACCAAGCAGTGTCGGAGCTACATCTTCGAGTGCGCCGCCGCTGCGCAGTTTCGCTCCGATAGATTCTTCATCGATGAGGTGAAATGGGACCGGGTTGGTCGTGTGCGCAGTGTGCGGGCTACCCGTGGTGGGATCGATCATCTGTTCGGCATTGCCGTGGTCCGCTGTGATCAGCGTGATGCCGCGCGCTTCACGGATACGTTTTGTGATCCAACCAATACACGTGTCGACGTATTGGCAGGCCTCGATCGTCTTATCCAACTTGCCCGTATGGCCCACCATGTCGGGATTCGCGAAGTTGATGACGAAAATATCAGTTTCGCCTTCGTCAATACCTCGCAACACTTTGTCAGTCACCTTGAATGCCGACATCTCAGGTTGCAGATCGTAGGTCGCGATCTTTGGCGACGGCACGAGCAGGCGCCGCTCACACGGAAACTCCTTTTCAACACCACCGTTGAAGAAGTAAGTCACGTGCGCATATTTTTCAGTTTCGGCGAGCCGATAATTGCGGACCTTGAGATCACCCCATGCTTCCGCGAGCACGTTGCGGTGCTGTCG
>Ga0111539_10012898_pt1 | contig 10455 bp, 8 predicted proteins | sample RhiMethybrSRZTD1_FD_79667 | JGI IMG/M metagenome (GOLD analysis project Ga0111539, IMG submission 79667) | Populus rhizosphere microbial communities from Tennessee, USA - Rhizosphere MetaG P. TD hybrid SRZTD1 (version 2) (version 2) | ecosystem: Host-associated > Plants > Roots > Rhizosphere >... | reverse complement strand
GGCGACGTTCATGCCCAAGCCGATCGTGGGCGACAACGGCTCGGGCATGCATTGCCACCAGTCGGTGTGGAAGGGCGGCAACAACCTCTTCGCGGGCAACCTGTACGCGGGACTGTCCGAATTCGCGCTCTACTACATCGGCGGAATCATCCGGCACGCCAAGGCGCTGAACGCGATCACGAACCCGGGAACCAACTCGTACAAGCGGCTCGTGCCCGGATTCGAAGCACCGATCAACCTCGCGTACTCGGCGAAGAACCGCTCGGCCGCGTGCCGCATCCCGTACGTCTCGAGCCCGAAGGCGCGTCGCGTCGAAGTCCGCTTCCCGGATCCGACCGCCAACGCCTACCTTGCGTTTGCCGCCATGCTGATGGCGGGCCTGGACGGGGTGCAGAACAAGATCCACCCGGGCGACCCGGTCGACAAGGACATGTACCACCTGCCGCCGGAAGAAGCGAAGAACGTCCCCCACGTCTGTGCGTCGCTCGAGGAGGCGCTCGGCCAACTCGATGAGAACCGCGCCTTCCTCACCAAGGGCGGCGTGTTCGACGACGACATCATCGATGCCTACATCGCGCTCAAGAACGACGAACTCACCCGGTTCCGCATGACGACCCACCCGGTCGAGTTCGATATGTACTACAGCTCGTAAGCCGGGCAGGCGGTTCGCGCGTTATGGAAAGGGCGGGCAGGATCCCGCCCTTTTTTCTTATAGACTTAGGACTTTACGACCGCCCTCGAGATGCGCCCGACCCTCCGACTGGCCTTGATTGGGACCGTGCTCTGCCAGCAGGCCTTCGCCCAGGCCGCCCAGCCCCCGGCTGGCGCCGTCGAAACCCTGTGGAACTGCAAGGACAAGGAGGGACGCATCACGCTTACCAACCAGCAGCAGGACACGGTCGGCAAGGATTGCCGCGTGGTGCAGCAGCAGCGCGTCACCGTGGTTCCGTCGACCCGACCCTCGGCTGGGAAGTCGTCGCCGAATTTTCCGAAGGAAACCGCTTCGGACCGCCTGAGCGCAAAGGACAAGCAGCGCCAGACGCTCGAGCGAGAGCTGTCGCAGGAGGAAGCGCTTCTCGGCGACGCAAAGCGCAAGCTCACCGAGCAGGAGCAGATCCGTACCGGCGACGAGAAAAACTACGCCAGGGTGCTGGAGCGGCTGCAGCCGTACAAGGATGCAGTCGAGGTGCACAACAAGAACATCGAAGCGCTGAAGCGCGAGCTCGCCAACCTGTACCGCTGAGCCCGCTGCCCCATGGCCGGCCCCTATAGCGGGCTCGAGCTGCTTGCCACCGCAGTCGTGCTCCTCGACGAGCGCTTCGCGGTGCTCTATGCCAACCCGGCCGCCGAGAGCCTGCTCGAAATCGGTGCGCGCGCGCTCATCGGACAGCACTTCCCGGTGCTCTTCGCCGAAGGTCCCGAGCTCGAAAAGGCGTTCGTCCAGGCCCTCTCGGCGAGTTGGGACTATGCAACGCAGGACGCAATTTACGAGCGCCCCGGGCGCGATCCGCTGCCACTGGGGTGCGTGCTTGCGCGCGTCGAGGACGCCGAAGCGGTGCTGCTCGTCGAGCTGCGGCCGATCGCGCAGCAGTTGCGCATGGAGCGCGAAGAGCGGCTGATCGAGCAACAGGCCGCGACGCGCGAGCTGATCCGCAACCTCGCCCACGAGATCAAGAACCCGCTCGGCGGACTGCGCGGCTCGGCGCAGCTGCTGGAGCGCGAGCTGGAGCGCTCGGAGCTGATGGAATACACCCAGGTGATCATCAAGGAAGCCGACCGCCTGCAGGCGCTTCTCGACCGGCTGCTCACCCCGCAGCGGCCGTGGCAGCCGTCGATGCTCAACATCCACGAAGTCTTCGAGCGCGTGCGCACCCTCGTCCTGGCTGAGTTCAGGCAGAACGTGGCGATCCTGTGCAACTACGACCCCAGCGTCCCGGACCTCGGGGGCGATCGCGAGCAGCTGATCCAGGCGCTGCTCAACATCGCCCGCAACGCTGCCCAGGCACTCACGTCGGAAACGAACCAGCCCTGGCGCAAGGGAACGATCATTTTTCGCACGCGCGTGGCGCGCCAGGTCACCATGCTGCGGCAGCGCCACAAGCTGGCACTAGAATTGCAGGTGATCGACGACGGGCCTGGCGTTCCGGAAGAAATCCGGGACAGGATCTTCAGCCCACTGATTTCGGGGCGTGAAGGCGGCACCGGCTTGGGGCTTTCGCTCGCGCAGACGTTGATCGGCAACCATCACGGGATCATCGAATGCGCGAGCCGCCCGGGCCGGACCGTGTTCACGATTCTTCTGCCGCTTGCTTGATTCCGGGAGCCAAATGAATCCGGTATGGATCGTTGACGACGATCGTTCGATTCGCTGGGTGTTCGAAAAGGCGCTCAGCCGCGAGGGCATCTCGTACAGTTCGTTCGAGTCGGCGCAGGACGCGTTGAGCGCGCTTGCCGACGGCCCGCCACAGGTGCTGGTCTCCGACATCCGCATGCCGGGGCCGTCGGGCATCGAATTGCTGCAGCGGGTGAAGGAACGCCATCCCGCCGTGCCCGTCATCGTGATGACCGCCTACTCCGACCTGGATTCGGCGGTTTCCGCATTCCAGGGCGGAGCGTACGAGTACCTGCCCAAGCCTTTCGACGTCGACCAGGCCGTCGACCTGATCCGCCGCGCGCTGGAAGACAGCGAGCAGGGCGAAACGATGCAGGAAGCGCCCGGCGAGGTTCCGGAAATTCTTGGCCAGGCGCAGGCCATGCAGGAAGTGTTTCGCGCGGTCGGGCGCCTGTCGCAGTCGACTGCGACGGTGCTGATCACCGGGGAGTCGGGAACCGGAAAGGAACTCGTGGCGCGCGCGTTGCACCGGCACAGTGCGCGCGCGGGCAGGCCCTTCATCGCGATCAACACCGCCGCGATGCCCAAGGACCTGCTCGAGTCGGAACTCTTCGGCCACGAGCGCGGCGCGTTCACCGGCGCGCAGCAGTTGCGGCGCGGGCGCTTCGAGCAGGCCGAGGGGGGGACACTCTTCCTCGACGAGATCGGCGACATGCCGGCCGAGTTGCAGACGCGCCTGCTGCGCGTGCTTTCGGACGGAACGTTCTACCGCGTCGGCGGCCATGAGCAACTGCGCGCCAACGTGCGCGTGATCGCGGCGACGCACCAGGACCTGGACCAGCGTGTGCGCGAAGGCGCGTTTCGCGACGATCTCTATCACCGGCTGAACGTGATTCGAGTGCGCATTCCAGCGTTGCGCGAGCGGCGAGAAGACATCCCGCTGCTCGCCCGCTACTTCATCGGCCGCAGCGCGCGCGAGCTGGGCATCGAGCCCAAGCGCTTGTCCGACGAAGTACTGGCGCACCTCTCGCGGCTCGACTTTCCGGGCAACGTGCGCCAACTCGAGAACCTTTGCCACTGGCTGAACGTAATGGCGCCGGGGCAGGTGATCGGCCTGGCCGACCTCCCGGCGGAGTTCCGCGGCGGGGCTGCCGCAGCCGCGCCCACCGATTGGATCGCGGCGCTGGAACGCGAAGTCGAGCAGCGCTTGAGCCGCGGGCAGACCGGAATTCTGGAAGAGCTGGGGCGCCTGTTCGAGCGCTCACTGATCACCCGCGCGCTCGCCCGCACGGGCGGGCGGCGCATCGAGGCCGCGACGCTACTGGGCATGGGCCGCAACACGATCACCCGCAAGATCCAGGAACTGGGCATCGAAGGGGACCTCCGGGAAGAGTAGTAAAGTCGCGGCTGAGGAGGTCCGGTTATGCCGCAATTCAATACCCTCATCCTGGGTGCTTCCTACGGCTCGCTGCTCGCGATCAAGTTGCTGCTCGCGGGGCACAAGGTAAAGCTCGTTTGCCTTCCCGCCGAGGCCGAATTGATCAACCGGGAAGGCGCGCGCGTGCGCATGCCGGTCAAGGGCCGCGAGGGCCTGGTCGAGGTGGACTCGCGCAGCACACCCGGAACCCTTTCTGCCGACGTTCCGACCGCCGTCAACGCAACCGAATACGATCTCGTCGCGCTCGCGATGCAGGAGCCGCAATACCGCTCGCCCGGCGTGCGCGAATTGCTCGATAGCGTCGCGCGCTCGAAGGTGCCGTGCATGTCGATCATGAACATGCCGCCGTTGCCCTACCTGCATCGGATTCCCGGCATTTCCGCGAGTGACCTCAAGCACTGCTATGCGGACGCCAGCGTCTGGAAGAGCTTCGATCCGGCGCTTCTGACCCTGTGCAGCCCGGATCCGCAGGCATTTCGCCCGCCGGAAGAGAAGGTCAACGTGCTGCAGGTGAGCCTGCCGACGAACTTCAAGGCCGCCCGCTTCGCATCCGAGGCGCACACGGGAATCCTGCGGCAGATGCAGGCCGACATCGAGGGGGTTCGCTTCGGGCCGGCGAAGATGGAGCTGCCGGTGAAGCTGAAAGTCCACGACTCCGTATTCGTCCCGCTCGCGAAGTGGAGCATGCTGCTGACCGGCAATTATCGCTGCGTGCAAAGGGACGGTGTGCGCTCGATCCGGGACGCGGTGCATTCGGACATCGAGGCCTCGCGCTCGGTGTACCACTGGGTAAGTGGGTTATGCAAATCGCTCGGCGCGAAGGAGGAAGACCTCGTGCCGTTCGAGAAGTACGCGGCGGCCGCGCAGGGGCTGGCAAAGCCGTCCTCCGCAGCGCGAGCGCTGGCAGGAGGCGCTGTGGCCATCGAGCGCGTCGATCTCCTCGTACAGAGCCTCGCGGCGCAAAAACGCATGCGCTCGGACGTCGTCGACCAGACCGTGGCGCTCGTCGACAGCTGGCTCGCCCGCAACCGCAAGGGCAAATGAGCCGGATGGCGTAGACACAAAACTTCATCCCGCGATATGAAATAGTGGTTCCATAAGGCCTCGAAGGCGCAGGCAATTCATTGTTTTTGCGGCGCCATATCGGGGCCGGGCGCGGTTTCACGCAATGCTGTTGCCGCCTCTGGAAATCTCCGATACTGCGTTCATTTTGCAGCGCAATAAGGAGTTCTCCATGACGTCCGCCCTTCGCGCATCGCTCCCGCCCGCTGCCGTGCGCATCGAAGCGCCTGTTTCGCAAGCTTTTTCCGAGATCCTGAGCACTGAGGCGCTGGCGTTCGTCGCCGCCCTGCACCGGGAGTTCGAAGGCCGCCGGCAGGATTTGCTGGCACGCCGCAGCGCGCGCCAGAAGGAATTCGACGCCGGAAAGCTGCCGGATTTCCTGCCCCAGACTCTGAAGATTCGCGAGTCCGAGTGGACGGTGGCCGCGCAACCGGCCGACATGCTCGACCGGCGAGTCGAAATCACCGGGCCGACCGATCGCAAGATGGTCATCAACGCGCTCAATTGCGGCGCATCGACGTTCATGGCGGACTTCGAGGACGCGAATTGCCCGACCTGGTTCAACATGGTCGACGGCCAGGTGAACCTGCGGGACGCGGTGCGCGGAACGATTACGCTGCAGCAGGGCGCGAAGAGCTACCGGCTGAACGACAAGGTTGCGGTGCTGATCCCGCGGCCGCGCGGCTGGCACCTCGACGAAAAGCACCTGCTCGTCGATGACCAGCCGGTGGCGGGCGCGATCTTCGATTTCGGCCTGTTCTTCTTTCACAACGCCAAGGCGCTGCTCGCGCGCGGCTCGGGCCCGTACTTCTACCTGCCGAAGATGGAATCGCACCTCGAGGCGCGGCTGTGGAACGACATCTTCAATCGTGCGCAGGACGAGCTCGGCATCCCGCGCGGGTCGATCCGCGCCACGTGCCTGATCGAGACCGTGGTCGCCGCGTTCGAGATGGACGAGATCCTGTGGGAGCTGCGCGAGCACTCGGCGGGCCTGAACATCGGGCGCTGGGATTACATCTTCTCGTGCATCAAGAAATTCCGCTCGAACCGCGATTTCTGCCTCGCGGATCGCTCGCAGGTGACGATGACGGCACCATTCATGCGCGCCTACGCGCTGCTGCTGGTCAAGACCTGCCACCGGCGCGGCGCGCCGGCCATGGGCGGCATGGCGGCGCAGATCCCGATCAAGAACGATCCGCAAGCGAACGAGGCGGCGCTCGAAAAAGTGCGCCAGGACAAGCTGCGCGAAGTCACCGACGGCTGCGACGGCACCTGGGTCGCGCATCCCGGGCTGGTGCCGATCGCGAAGGAAGTGTTCGACCGGCATATGCCGCAGCCGAACCAGTACGCCAAGCAGCGCCCCGATGTGAACGTCACTGCGGCGGACCTGCTCAAGTTCTCGCCTTCGGCGCCGATCACCGAACCCGGATTGCGCAACAACATCTCGGTCGGCATCCAGTACCTCGGCGCCTGGCTGGCCGGCAACGGCTGCGTGCCGGTGTACAACCTGATGGAAGACGCCGCGACCGCCGAGATCTCGCGTTCGCAGATCTGGCAGTGGATCCGCTCGGGCAAGGGCGTGCTGGATGACGGCCGCAAGGTGACGGTCGAATTGTTCCGCACGCTGCTCGGCGAGGAGCTGCCGAAGGTGCGCGCGACGCTCGGCGAGGAAGCCTGGAGCGCCGGCCGGTACGAAGCGGGCGCGCAGCTCTTCGAGACGCTCACCACCGGCGACTACGTCGAATTCCTGACGCTACCCGCGTATCAAATGATCGACTGAGCGTTTCCCCGGTGGGAGAATGGCGATTTTCAAATCGCCACGAGGGGAAACGCCATGATTGATCTGTACATGTGGGGCACCGCCAACGGCCTGCGCGCCGCGGTCGCGCTTGCCGAGTGCGGGCTCGAGCACAAGGTGCACAAGGTCGATATCACCAAGGGTGAGCAGAGAAACCCCGAGTTCCTGAAGCTCAACCCGCTCGGCGCAATTCCGGTCATCGTCGACCATGACGGTCCGAACGGCAAGCCGCTGACGCTCGCCCAGTCGGGCGCGATCATCATCTATGCCTGTGAAAAAGCGGGCCAGTTCATCCCGACCAAGCCCGAGCGCCGCGCGCTCGCCGGGCAGTGGTTCGTCGCAGCAGCGAGCGACGTCGCGGGCACGAGCAGCGCGGTGTTCATTTCCGAAATGCTGGCACCGGAAAAATCCGCCGCCAACACCGATTTCCTGAAGACCCGGCTGCTGAACTACTTCGGCAACATCGACAAACATCTTGAACGGCGGAAATTCCTCGCCGACGAGATCTCGTTCGCCGACCTGATGCTGTATCCGAACTACGCGGCGAGAAAGCCGCTGCTCGAGGCCGCCGGCGGGATGCCGAACCTGAAGCGCTGGGGCGAGGCGATGGCGGCGCGCCCGGGCGTGCAGAAGGGAATGACGGCCTAGCCGATCTCGGCGACCGCGGGCGCGTGGTCGCTCGGCTGCACGCGCTTGCGCGGCTCGCGGTCGATCGTCGAAGAGCGGCACGAGCGGGCGAGTTCGCCCGAGAGCAGGATGTGGTCGATGCGCAGGCCCATGTTGCGGCGGAATGCGAACACGCGGTAATCCCACCACGAGTACGTCTTTTCGGGTTGCTCGAAAAGGCGAAACGAATCCTTGAGTCCGAGATCGAGAAGTGCGCGAAACGCAGCGCGCTCCGGCTCGGACACGAGGACACTGCCTTCCCACGCCTTGGGGTCGTAGACATCCCGGTCTTCCGGCGCAACGTTGAAGTCGCCCATGATCGCGAGCCTCGGATGCCGCGCCAGTTCTCCCTTCAGCCAGCCGTGCAGGGCGGCGAACCAGCGTAGCTTGTACTGAAATTTGTCGGAGCCGACCGACTGCCCGTTCGGGCAATAGACCGAGATGATGCGCAGATTGCCGAGCGAGCCGGCGATCACGCGCCGATGATCATCGACGAGGCCGGGCAGCCCGACCGCGACATCGGTGAGCGGTGTCTTCGAGAGAATGGCGACGCCGTTGTAGCTCTTCTGCCCGGAGAACGCTGCCGAATATTGCGCCGCCTGGATTTCCATCAGCGGAAACTTCGCGTCCTCGACCTTGGTTTCCTGCAGGCAGATCACGTCGGGCTGCGCCTGCGCGGCCCAATCGAGGAGATGCGGAAGCCGGACCTTGAGGGAGTTGACGTTCCAGGTCGCGAGTTTCATCTCGCGGCCGCGAACGTCATTTCTTCTTCGTTGGCGGAGGCGGCGGCGCTGCGCCGGGCGCGTACGGCCCGGTCGGTTGCTGCTCGGCCGGCTCTGCCACCGCGGGCTTTGCCTGCGATGCGCTTGGCTTGGGGGCAGGTGCCGCAGCCGCCGTGGGCGCGCCTTGCCTGCGCGGCGGAACGATCCCGGTCGCGGGATATCCCGCGTCATCCAGCAACCGCTGGTATGCGCCTTCTTCGAAACCGACTTGCTGCTGGCTGCCGACGAGCATGGTCGGCAGCGAGGCGGCGCCGACGTTCTTCTTGAAATCTTCGGTCGTCGCCGCGTCGGTCAGGCTGACTTCCTTGAACGGAACGCCACGGGCGTTCAGCAGGCTGCGCGCGGCGTCGCAGCCCTCGCAGTTCGGAACCGTGTAGAGCGTCACCGGGTTTTTCGATCTTGCCTGCCGGATGGCGTACGGTTCCTGCGCCGTAGATTGCGGCGTGGCCGGCGCCTCGGGATTGTAGGAAGGTACGCCCTGCGCGCCGCCCTTCTTGTTGGCGCTCTTTGCAGAGGCCGGCGGCGGAGTGTCGGTGACATGAACCCGGCCTTGCTCGTCCGTCCAGCGATAGACTTGCGCGCCCGCGCCGAGTGCGAAGGCGCAGAGCGTTGCTGCCAGCAAGATGCGCATCGTTACGCTCCTCTCGCAGAGGGTGCGGCGATCATACCATTGTGTCGCAGCAGGGCTTCGACGCGCGGCTCCCTACCGCGGAACGCGCGGAACGATTCCAGCGCCGGCCGGCTGCCGCCGACCGCGAGCACCTCGTCGCGAAAGCGCGCACCGGTTGCGGCATCGAGCACACCGCGCTCCTCGAACGCTTCATAGGCGTCCGCCGAAAGCACCTCGGCCCACTTGTAGCTGTAGTAGCCGGCCGAGTAGCCGCCGGCGAAGATGTGCGCGAACGTATTCGGGAAGCGGTTGTAGGCCGGCGGCAGCAGCACCGCGATCTCGCGGCGCACATCCTCGAGCAGGTCGAGCGCGCTGGCGCCCGCCTGCGGATCGAGCTCGCAGTGCAAGCGCATGTCGAACACCGCGAACTCGATCTGGCGCAACGTCGCGAGGCCTGCCTGGAAATTCTTCGCGGCGACCATGCGGTCGAACAGGCTCCTGGGCAGCGCCGCTCCGGTGTCGACGTGGCGGCACAGGGGCGCAAGCACTTCCCACTGCCAGCAGAAGTTCTCCATGAACTGGCTCGGGAGCTCGACCGCGTCCCACTCCACGCCGGCCAGCCCCGATGCGCCCAGGTCGTCGACCTGCGTCAGCAACAGATGCAGGCCGTGGCCGAACTCGTGGAACAGCGTGATCACGTCGCGATGCGTGAAGAGCGCCGGCTTGCCGCCGACCGGCCGCGGCAGGTTGCACACGAGATGCGCGACCGGGATCTGCACCCCATGGCTCGTCCGCCGCCGGCCGATCGCGGTGTGCATCCAAGCGCCGCTGCGCTTCGTATCGCGCGCGTAGAGGTCGGTGTAGAGCCGGCCGATCACTTCACCGTTCGCGTCCTTCACGTCGAAGAGGCGAACTTCATCGTGCCAGGCCGGCAGCTGCGACTGAATGATGCGCACTCCATACAGCGTCTCGGCCAGCCGAAACATGCCCGGCAGCACTGCGGTCTCGGGGAAATACTGCCGAACTTCCTGGTCGGAAAAGTCAAACTGCTTCTTGCGCAGCTTTTCGGACACGAACGAGTAATCCCAGGCTTGCAGCTGCACGATCCCCAGCTCGGCGCGGGCGAATTCGCGCATTGCGGTGGCGTCGCGCTCGGCGAAAGGCCGCGCGCGGTGGGCGAGGTCGCGCAGGAACGCCAGCACTTCGACGGGCGTGCGAGCCATCTTCGGCACGAGAGTAACTTCGGCATGATTGCGGTAGCCGAGCAGTTCTGCCGCCTCCTTGCGCATCCGCAGGATCGAGGCAATCAGCGGCGTGTTGTCCCAGTCGGGGCGGCCGAATTCCGCGGCGCGCGTGACGCTCTCGCGGTACATCGTCTCGCGCAGCGCGCGGTCCTCGGCATACTGCATCACCGGCTGCCACGAGGGCATCTGCAGGTTGAACTTCCAGCGCGGCTTTGCATCGGCGGCGCCGTCCTTGCGGGCGGCATCGCTCGCCGCGGCCAGCGCGTCGGCCGGAATGCCGGCGATGCGCCGCTCGTCGTCCAGCACGATCGAAAACGCGTTCGTCGCGTCGAGCACGTTCTCGGAAAATTTCGACGACAGCTGCGCTAATTCCTGCTGGAGGTGCGCGAAACGCGCCTTCTGCGCGGACGGCAGCTCGGCTCCGGAGAGGCGAAAGTCGCGCAGCGCGTTGTCGATGATGCGGCGCCGCGCGGCGCTGAGCGCGGCGTAACCCGGCGATTCGCGCAGCGCGCGATACTTCTCG
>Ga0111539_10012897_pt1 | contig 10456 bp, 7 predicted proteins | sample RhiMethybrSRZTD1_FD_79667 | JGI IMG/M metagenome (GOLD analysis project Ga0111539, IMG submission 79667) | Populus rhizosphere microbial communities from Tennessee, USA - Rhizosphere MetaG P. TD hybrid SRZTD1 (version 2) (version 2) | ecosystem: Host-associated > Plants > Roots > Rhizosphere >... | reverse complement strand
GTGCCTTTCAGGATCATGCTGCTCACAGTGCGGGGTGGCCCGCATGCTTAGATCCAACGGCTCATGGAGTACCTGTATACCCCAAGGTGTTACCACATTCCTTCATTATGCTTCACGGCGCATAATATGTTCGGGATAGATGTTGTTGGCGAATCGACTCAATTGCCCTCAAGCGGTTGTTTTATAGTAGATTACCCCTCTCTACGATAAAACTCTAGCCGCGAGGTCTGACCATGTCCCTCAACCCCTGTCCCATTGACCCGGTGCCGCCAGAGACCGCCCGGGTGGCCCGTGCGGCCTTTCCCACAGGCAATCGGTACATGACGAGGCGTGATGAGCTGGGCGTCATCTATCCCCATGACCTCTTTGCCGACCTCTAGCCGCAGGTCGGTCATACAGCGAACCGCCGTGGCGCTTGGCTCTGGTTCCTCTCATGCAGTTCAGTGAGAACCTCACCGACCACCAAGCAGCCGATGCCGTGCGCGGGTGTATTGACTGGAAGTACGCCCTTGGGCTTGCATTGACCGATCCCGGGTTTGACTTTTCTATCCTGAGCGCATTTCGTACGCGTCTGATGGTCGATGCCGCTGAAGAACGCTTATTGACCACGATGCTCGACCGCTTTACCGACCGCGGTCTTCTCAAAAGTCGCGGGCATCAGCGCACAGATTCGACGCCTAGTGTGGCCGCCGTACGGTCGCTGAACCGCTTAGAAATTGTCGGCGAAACGCTCCACGCTGCCCTGAATGCCCTGGCGCAAGTCGCCCCGGCCTGGTGACGCGCCCACGTCACGGCGGCGTGGTTTCTCCGCTACGGCAAAGCCTTCTCCGATGACCAGCAGCCCAAGGGCAAAGCCGAGCGACAGGCGTTGGCCGACACCATCGGACGCGATGGCCGGCACCTGCTCACCGAGATGTCCCGTGACACCGCCCCTGCCGCTCTCCGAGGGGTTCAGGCTGTCGAGACGTTGCGCCAGGTGTGAGTCCAGCAATTCTATCTGGAGGCGGACGCGTTACACTGGTGCGACATCAAAGATTGTTCCCCCTCCTCCGTGAGGATCGCCTCGCCGTATGACCTGGACTCGCGTTACAGCGAGAAGCGGGGAGCCTACTGGCGCGGCTACAAGGTGCATGGGACCGAGACATGTGACGACGACACTCCCCATATCATTACCCACGTGGAAACGACGATGGCCACGGATCAAGATGTCACTGTTGTTGATGCGATTCACCACGCGCTTGCGCCACACCACCGTTTACCCGATGTCCACTTGGTGGATGGCGCCTCCACCTCGGGCGAAAAGCTCGTCACGAGTCAGCACGAGTACCAGATGGACCTCATGGGGCCCATGCGGCAGGATCAAAGCTGGCAGGCGCATGACGCCCAGGCCTTTGCTATTGGCCACTTTCAGATTGATTGGGACCAGGAAAGCGTCGTCTGTCCCATGGGCAAACAGCGTCGGCTCTGGAAACCGTCGAAGGGCCCCCGCGGCACGCCGACCTTGCAAGTCACGTTGTATCGCAAGGATTGTGCGGCGTGTCGTGTGCGGGAGCGATGTACCCGGAGCCCAACCGAAGCCCGCGGTCTGACGCTCCATCCCCAAGCGCAACATCTGGCGCTCCACGCGGCTCGTGAGCGCCAACACACAGAGAGGTTTAAAGAAGACTATAAACGTCGAGCCGGCATCGAAGGGACCCTGTCGCAAGCCGCCTTTGCGTTCGGCATGCGTCGCACAAGGTATCGGGGTCTGCAAAAGACCCATTTTCATCATCTGGCCACCGCGATGGCGATCAATCGTCAGCGCTTCGTGGATTGGGTCTGGGCAATCCCGCCTTCGAAAACGCGCCAGTCACACTTCGCTCGGCTTGAGCTTGCGACCTGATTCGCCAACAACATCGGGATACGTATCATTTTTCCCTACAGCGTCTCATGTGCTTGTCACGAAAAGGGGTTTCAGTTCTATGGTCCCGGCGGTATCTCCATATTGAGCACGTAGTGCCCCAACCGTTTGATGGGCTCCGATCAGATACGGACTCAGGCGTCGGACCACCTCAGGCGTGACGCACATCCCCTCCTGAGAGTGGCATCTCCTGTCTCCTCAATGGGGTGAGACCGTAGGTTGCTCCTCGCCTGGGCAACCACACGGTAGCGCTTGATTGAGGAGCCTTCCAGATATTATCAAAGCGTGCGTCGCATCAGACACTTGATCCTCGTGCGCAAATTGATGGGCTTGCTTTCGATCTTCTGCGTGTTTCCCTGGCCTGGACTCTGGTCGTGCGGGGCGAGATGACACGTGTAGGCACTCCATGAGGCCGTGTAATATCGCGTGATCCCCAAGGGCTCTATAGCCTGCCACCATCACCTCTGCTCTTGCTTCTTCTGGACGGACGACTACCTCACCTTCCCTGGTGCTTCGGTAGGGGGGCTACTGAGCACGGCGATCAAGTTGTCATAGCTACAGCAGGGCAGGAGAGGCTCGTCTCCCAGGGCGGCTGCATACTGTCACAAATCGAGAAATATACTTGACAACAGTGCGAAGTAACAGGGCGTTTAGACTCTGTTTTAAAAAACTTTTACGCTAGTCGTTTCAGTAACGGACAGATCACACTGAGGGATGCATCCAAATGCTTCGTGTCAGCGTTCTTCTTTTATAAGAACCATTTCAAAAACTCTAGTATCTGTACCCATTGTTATGCGCACGTGCTACAGGGGATCAAGCACGCAAAGCGTGCGGGGTGAGCACACCATAAGCACGAAACGTGTGCCCCCGTGTGGTAGTATGCGCAGTAGCGTACGGCTGATTCCTATGCAAAGCCCTAGATTAGAAGACTCAAAAGAGTTATGACAAGCTGTTGCATGCAGAAGGTATATCAATTCCCTAGCAGAGAGCACCCACCTATATTGAGCTCTTTCTTTTAGAGGAGCAGGCCATGATAAGTCGCCGTTGGCGGCTCCTCTATTGGCGAGCGTCTTCGGCTTGCATTTTGAAGCGGCCCCGTGTAGAGTGACTATAACCTCTTACTCATGGATAACCATGCACGGGCTTGACTACGATAGTCTGAGGCGCGTTTCCGCCAGGACTGCGCCATACTTTTTGTTTCCGAAAACTTCTAGAGAAGGGGGACCACAATGACCGACTCTGCTGACTCGGCGATGCGTCGACCACCGCAGCAAACCCGCGAGACCATACGACGATATCAGCAACGGAGTCTTCAGGAACTGCTCCAGCATGTCTGGGAGCACTCACCGTTTTATCGGGATTACTATGCAAACTGCGGTATAAGACAAAAGGACCTCCCTCATCTTACTGTAAGAGATTTACCTCTGCTCTCCAAACAGATGCTGATGGAAAATTTTGACGCGGCCGTTACTGACCCACAACTTAAAAGAAAGGAATTAGAGCAATGGATTCAAGACAATCCCGATCCCTGTGCAAACTTCCGCAGGGACTTTATCGTCGTATATAGTTCTGGCTCTTCTGGGAAAATTGGTATCTTCGTCTATGATCAAAAAGCCTGGCGAGTCGCCAATAGCACGATGGCCAGCCGTCTGCCTCTCCCGGATACTTCTCCCTCAGAGAAAATAAGAGCTGCTTTTTACCTGGCCTCACATGGTCACTTTGGTGGCGTCTCAACTGCCACGCGTATGCCAAAAGCCCTCTATGATACTTTGATTCTTTCATTACGCGATTTCCGTGCACGTATTGTGGAGCAATTGAACGCCTTTCAACCGCAGCAACTGCATGGCTATTCCAGCAGTGTAGCCGCATTAGCGGAGCTTGCCCTGCAAGGTAAGCTTCACATCCGTCCAAAGAGGATCTTCGTGAGCGGGGATAAACTGACGGAGCATATGGAAAGACAAATCCAAGAGGCATGGAGCGCGCCTATCCATATCCTGTATAGCGCTTCAGAGTCTATATACATTGCCGTGAAGGACGCGGGCCCAGACGAGATGCGGGTCATGGATGACCTGAACATTTTTGAAGTGCTCGACGAGCACAACCGCCCCACATCGTCCGGGGGAGAGGGTCGAGTTGTGCTCACCAACCTGTACAATTACAGTCTGCCGATTCTGCGTTATGAACTGGGTGATTATGTAGTGTTAGGGACAGGGCACTCTGATACATCCTGCACAACCATTCGGGATATTAAGGGCCGAGTGGACGATAGCTTGCGTTTGCCAGTTGTGCTGCATGATGGAAGCCATGCTTCCATTGACCCCATATCTCTAAGCGAGTTTTATGTTTCTGACATGGAGAAAGTGCAATTTGTTTCCCAAGGGCCAGATTATGTGCAGGTCAACTATATTGCCTCAGCGCCTATCGACCAGGCGGTCCGAAGGCAATTCCAGCATTTGCTTGACATGCAGGGCGCCTCGCAAACGAGGTTTGAGGTCCGGCGAGTGCAGCATATGGCGCCTGATCCGCAGACAGGAAGAGTGCTTCTAGTAAAGTTCGAACACACTCAAACACGCCAGTCCTCTGGAGCTAGTGAGGACATACATGGGAAGGAATCCGGGCGTGTCACCCCGCTCAAGCCCTTGGTCACATTCCAGACGGAGACGGTCGAGCGGTCAGTCCCCGAGTCCTTTGAGCAGCAGGCTGCCCAGTATCCTGAACGCATCGCCGTCAAGACCAAAAACTTTACTTGGAGCTATGATGCGCTGAATAAGACTGCGAACCGAGTGGCACGAGCCATCCTGGCACTGCGTGGCGAAGGACAAGAACCTGTCGCGCTCGCCCTTGACCATGATGCCCCTATGATTGCCGCACTGCTCGGGGTTCTGAAGGCAGGCAAGATCTGCGTGCCGCTGGATGTCGCGTATCTCCAGGAAAGGGCTACCTATATCCTGGAGGATTCCCAAGCCACGCTTCTCGTGACCAATGACAAGCATGTTGCCGTGGCATCTGAGTATGCCCAGTGTGTGCAGCACTTGGTCAACATTGACGAGATGGATCCCAATCTTTCCTGTGAAAACCTTGGCCTCTCCATAGCACCACACACCTTTGCTTACATCATTTATACCTCCGGATCAACTGGCAGACCAAAAGGGGTTGTCCAGGACCATCGCAACATCCTCCATAATGCCATGAGGTACAGTCACGGCTGTCGCATCCGCTCAGAAGATAGAGTGACCCTGCTCGCTTCTCTCAGTACGGGCCAGGGCACGCCAACCGCTTTTAGTGCATTGCTCACCGGTGCAACTCTCTATCCGTTCGATATGAAAGAGGAAGGGGTCGCCAGCCTCGGCATCTGGCTGCAGAGGGAAGAAATCAGCGTTTTCATTTCGGCACCGACGGTCTTCCGCCATTTTGTCAGCACCCTGACGGGCATGGAGCAGTTTCCCAAGCTACGCCTCATCAGGTTGGGGGCTGAGCAAATCCTCCCAAGCGATGTGGAACTTTACAAGAAGCATTTTTCCCCAGACTGTATCTTCGGGATATTTTTGTCATCTACGGAGACCGGCAATATCTGTCAGTACTTCATCGACAAAGAAACCGAACTCACCGAGAACATCGTGCCCGTTGGGTATGCGGTGCAGGACATGGAGGTGCTTCTCCTCGACGATGCGGGCCGAGAGGTGCGCATGAACCAAAGTGGTGAAATCGTCGTGAGGAGTCGTTATCTGTCTGCGGGCTACTGGAACAATCTGGCTCTAACCAAGGCTGTTTTCCAGGCCGACCCAGCAGGAGGCGAAGAGAGAATTTACCGAACGGGAGATATGGGCCGGAGGCGTCCGGATGGTTGTCTTGAGCATCTCGGGCGCAAGGACTTGCGCGTGAAGATCCGTGGTTTCGGCGTTGAGCTGGAGGAGGTCGAAGCAGCCCTGCGCCTGCACCATGCCGTGCGAGAAGCGGTCGTCGAAGCTCGGATGGACGCAGCTGAAAACAACTGTTTGATCGCTTATATTGTCCCCCACCAGGATCAAACACTCACGACCACCACACTCCGTACCTTTCTCAGGGCCAAGCTGCCAGACTACATGATGCCTTCTGCGTTTGTTGTGCTCGACAGTATGCCACTCACCCCTATAGGCAAGATAGATCGTCGAGCTCTTCCCGTACCCGACCACATGCAGCCTGAGTTGGCGCAGACCTTCGTGGCCCCACAGAATGCTTTGGAACTCCAACTCACGAAGATGTGGGAACAGTGTCTTGGCATCCAGCCGGTCGGCGCGCAGGACGATTTCTTTGATTTGGGTGGTGACTCGCTGCGCGCTATGCGCTTGGTCGCACACATCGCCAAGGTCGTCGGCAAGCCGCTACCCCTGGCGACGCTCTTCCAAGCCCCCACGGTCGCCCAATTGGCGGCGCTGCTCCGCCAGGAAGACTGGTCCACGTCCTGGAGGTGGTTAGTGCCTATACAACCCAGGGGGGCTAAGTCGCCTTTCTTCTGCGTGCACGGCGGCAGTGGCTTGGCGCACTATCTGGGTCCTGATCAACCGTATTATGGGTTCCAACCACATGGGCTCGATGGCAGGCGGGTGCCCACAACCATCGAGGCGATGGCTGTGGACTACATCAAGGAGATGCGGACTGTACAGTCTGAGGGGCCGTATTTCCTCGGGGGCTACTCTTACGGGGGTCTCGTGGCATTTGAGATGGCCCAGCAGCTGCGACAACAGGGGCAAGAGGTTGCTCTTTTGGTTCTATTTGATTCACCTTCTTTCAGGAGAGCCCCTGAGGCATCCATCGCGGGCTCGGATGCTCCACCATGGTGCTCGGCGTTGACGCGATACCGTATAGAGATCTCTCGGCATTTGATGCACTTGGGGCCCCTGGAGCCTCAAGAGAAAATTATCACCCTTCTGAAGGGTGTGAGATGGCGGCTCAAAGGGAGAATGCAGAGAACTGAAAAAACCATGAAGAAGGTGGTGTGTCAGCTGTGGCTAGCGCTGAGAGGTCGTGTGCCCCTCAGTCTCCGGCACTTTTACTTCTTGGCCTTCGCGAGCCCAGCCATACGAGTGTATGTCCCCCAAGTCTATTCGGGTCGCGTCCTGTTCTTCAAGGCAGCCACACGTACCGAGGAGCCTCAGGTAGTCTGGGGCAGATGGGTGACAGGAGGCTTGGACATCCGTGAGATGCCTGGAGGACATCTTGCCATACTGCACGATCCGCATGTGCAGGAGATGGTGGCCCAACACTTGACGGAGGCGCTGCACAAGGCCCACGCGGAGGCGGCCTCAACTGAGCACCTCAGTCCGTAGGCCAGTAAAAAAAGAGTCGACACTGAGCGGTATGAACCAAAGCCTCGCTATCTGATGATGATAGACAGATGTATATATCCCCTGATGTCTTGCCCCACGCCTGTGTCATGCCCTTGCCCCGCCTAAGACCGTTCCCTCACCCACAGCGCCATGGTTTCCGCATCCAGTGGGCGTCCGAGCGCCTGAGACTGTTTTGGAGTTGCTCTCTGAGGCCGCCTCCGCTATAACTCCCATATACAGCCGGCGTTGCCTCAGGGGCGTGGTGACGTCTGAGGATTGGTGCATAAGCGAGGACCTCAAATCTCGAGGAGTAAGAGAGGCATTCATGCAGCAGCAATCGATACCCGGTGTGCTCTCCCCACCTCGACGCCGGATGTTTTATGGCTGGTGGATCGTCATTATCGGGTGTCTGCAGGATGCGGTAAAGGGGGGCCTGTTTAATACGGGGTTCAGCCTGTATTTTCTCCCGGTGCTCAATGAACTGCACCTGACTCGAGCCGCGACGTCTCTGCCTTTCTCGTTGGCGAAACTCGAGTCTGCCCTGATTGGCCCAATTGCGGGATATCTCATTGACCGCTTTGATATCCGCGTGATGATGGTCATCGGGACGATGATGGCCGGGCTAGGATTTGTACTCCTGGTCTTTACCCACAGCTATATCACCTTTCTCCTGGTGTTTACCTTTCTCCTGGCCTCGGGCTTTCAGGTGGGCTTCAACCATGCTTCCATGGCAGCCGTGAACAACTGGTTCCTCACCAAACGCGGCCTCGCCATGTCCATCCTGCAAACTGGCCAGGCGATCGGCGGGGTGGTGCTCTTTCCTCTGGTCGCACTCGCTGTCTTAAAGCTGGGCTGGCGCTCTGCAGCACTGCTCTCTGGAGGGGCTATCTTCCTGACCCTTCCTCTGGTGCTGCTGGTCCGACGCTCGCCTGAGAGCATGGGGCTCCTGCCTGACGGCGAGACTGAGCCGCCGCCCTCTGCGGCCGGTGGGGTGGCAAGACACCAACGTCCGCCACGGGCTCTCGTGGAGTTGACCACTAAAGAGGCGCTCAGAAGCTCAGCATTCTGGCTGATAGCTGGCTTCCACAGCTTTCGGAACATTCCTTATGCCGGGGTGACTGTGCACCTTGTTCCCCTCCTGGTCTGGAAGGGGTTTGACGAGTCAACTGCGGCCTTCTTTGTGGGCCTTATGTCCTTCAGTGCGGTCATTATCCGTCCGCTCACGGGGTGGCTGGGCGATCGCTGGTCAAAACAGAAGATTGGGGCTACCGGGGTCATTCTGGGTGGCATGGGTCTCAGCGTGCTCATATTCAGTCGTGGTGGATTCTGGCACATGGTCCTGTTCGTCATCTTGTTCTCGTTCGCTGATGGTATCAACTCGGTGACCTGGGCCCTGCTCGGTGATCTCTTCGGGCGCCAGCATTTTGCTTCGATCCGTGGCTGGGTTGGCATGATCCAGAGTTTTGCCTCCATGCCAGCCGCTGTATTCACCGGCTGGGTCTATGATCACACGCACAGTTATACGTATGCACTGCTGCCTTTCCTGGCTCTCTATGTGCTAGCGGCGCTGTTCTTATGGAAGGTATCGCCCCCTCAACAGCCACGCTGCCCCACAGCTTGACACCGGCGGACGCCATGCCTACACTGCGGAGCATCCGCCCGCGTCGTCCAGCCTTACACCCCACCTCATGGGCCGTGGCCAGGGCTCCAGGAGCTTCCCTCTCATCGTCGAGAGAGGAGAGCCATACTGGGAGAGGGGATAGATCACCGATCCACGCGATAACGCTGCACAAAAGCCTCGTCCACCTCGATACCAAACCCAGGAGTTTCGGGGAGCTCGACCCAGCCCTGGCGCAGAGGCGGGGCCATGGTAGGCAGATAGGCTCCTACCGGGTCGCGCTCCGCCGAAAAGTATTCGGGGTACAGGCCCTGGGGCGTAGAGGCCAGCAGGTGCATGGAGAGCAGTGGTTCTTCATGATGCGCCATCTGCACCCGGTGGCTCGCCGCATGCGCCGCTACCCGCCGCCATTCAGTGACGCCACCGGCCAGCGACATGTCGGTGTTGAGAATATCGACGGCACCACCTTCGACCAAGTCACGGCAACCCCAGCGCTGCATCTCGCTCTGTCCAGCCGTAACCCGGATGCCAGTCGCGGCCCGCACCTCGTGCATGCCGCGCACCTGATCGTACCAGTGCACGGGTTCCTCGAACCAGGCGATGTGGCAGTCAGCCACGCCATGCGCAAAGGTAATGGCGTCCGCGACCGTATAGCCCATGTTCGCATCACAGGCGATGATAAAATCATCCCCGATGGCTTGCCGCACCTCCTGGACGCGCGCAATGTCTTCCTCTGGGGGCCGTCCACCCACTTTAAACTTCACGCCAGCGTAACCGGCTTCGCGATATTCAAACATCTCCTCAATGAGCCCTTCGACCCCCTTTCCCTCTGCATAATATCCGCCAATAATGATGGTTTGCAGCCGGGTCTGCGCTGCCCCCAGGAGGCGAAACACCGGCAGCTCGGCGTGGCGCCCAATGACGTCCCACAAGACCACATCAAGGGCCGAGAGGGCCCGCATCATGGCGTGCCGTCCCGCTGAGACTGTGGTACGTCGAAAATTCTCTTCCCAGAGCGCCGTCACCTCGCTGGCCTGACGTCCCAGCACGCTCGGAAACAGCTCTTCGCGTAAAATGCGGCACACGGCCGCCTGCTCGTCGCGCTCATCCCCGATGTAGATCTGGCCCCGTATGCCCTCAGCCGTCCACACCCGCAGCAGCAGCGTACAGCGGCGGTCCATGGAATACGTACCCCCATAAAATGTGCGTGCGAGTGGTACCTCTAGTGGAATCACCTCGGCCCGTTCAATCCGCATCTGCGCCCTCCTTTTCCGTAGCAGGTAAAATGGCCGATGGACTCAACGACGCCGGATTCCGCGCGCCCCACTTGCCCGCTTCCACGAGCGTGAGAAACTCACTCACCGCCCTGTTAAAAGCATCGGGCTCTTCGATGTTGATGGTATGGCCACTTTTGGGGAGAATCAGCAGTCCAGCCGTGGGAATCATGCGCTTCATGAAGATGCCTGGCTCCAGGCAGGGCTCATCCTCGTCCCCCGTCATAATGAGCGTGGGGACCCGTAAGCGCCGGAATTGCTCCTCCAACTCGTACACTGAAGGCCGGCGCCCTTGCACCCCCTGCATGGTGCGCGCCGCGCCGATATGGGAATGCTCGGCCAGTTGATCGGCGAATTC
>Ga0111539_10012896_pt1 | contig 10457 bp, 6 predicted proteins | sample RhiMethybrSRZTD1_FD_79667 | JGI IMG/M metagenome (GOLD analysis project Ga0111539, IMG submission 79667) | Populus rhizosphere microbial communities from Tennessee, USA - Rhizosphere MetaG P. TD hybrid SRZTD1 (version 2) (version 2) | ecosystem: Host-associated > Plants > Roots > Rhizosphere >... | reverse complement strand
GCGCACGAGCGCGGGCACTTCGACGCGCGCGACAACCTGAAGCGCTGGATCATGGCGTCGCTCCCCGACGTCCTGCGCTGGACGCCGATCCACAACGAGATCGTCGATGCGTGGCACCACGCCGCTGAAGATGCCGCGGACGATGCGGCGACCGGCGGTCATGCGGTCGCCCGAGCGGAGCTCGCGGCGCTGCTGCTGAAGATCGTCAAGCTCGCGCCATCGCCGGCGTGGAACGCCGCCGTCGTCAGTCCGTTCGTCGAGCATCACGGGCTCGAGCGCCGCGTGCGCCGGCTGCTGCAGCCCGAGATCGAGCCGCCCGCACCGCTCGCGATCCTGCCGACGATCGCGGTCGCGGCATTGGCGATCGCGATGGTGTCGGCGATGTCCTCGCTCGCCACGCTCGAGAGGATCTTTCACGCGCTGGAAAAGCTCGTCGCTTTCGGCCGCTAGCCCCCCTTTTCGTCCCGCCCGTTACCTACGATGGCTGGTAGTAATTCAGCCAAGTCCGTATCGTCGAACGCTATGCACGTGGTCCGAACTCTTGCCATGGCCCTCCTCATGTTGTCCCCCGTCGAGGCGGATGCGGACAGGTTTACGGGGTCAGTGAAAGATGGGTCCGGCGGCATCGTCGCCGGGGCGACCATTACGGTCCTCACCGCGCGACAGGCGGTCGTTGCCACGACCGTCTCGGATCAGAGCGGCAGTTTCACGATCGCGAATCTCGCGCCGGGCGATTACGTCGTCCAGATCGTCGCATCGGGATTCAGCCAGGAGCGCGTCGCGGCGACGGTTCACGCCAACGCACCGCCGCTCTCGATCGTTCTGGACGTGGACGGCGTCCGAGAATCAGTCACCGTCACCTCCGAGCCGGGCGTCGCGCAGGATTCCGTCCGTGCCATTCAGTCGGTCTCCGTGATTTCCCGGGAACAACTCGATCAGCGCGCGCACACGGTGGTCGCCGAGGCCATCACCGAAGAAGCCGGCGTCCACCTGCAGCGCACGAGCCCGAGCATGGCGGGTGTGTTCGTTCGCGGCCTCACCGGCAACAAGGTCAACATCTACGTCGACGGCGTTCGCTACTCGAATGGCGCGCAGCGCGGCGGCGTCAATACGTTCCTCAACCTGCTCGATCAGTCTTCGATCGACGGAATCGAAGTCGTGCACGGGCCCAACAGCGCGGAGTACGGCAGCGACGCGCTCGGCGGCACAGTGCAGTTCCTCACCAAGACTCCGGCGCTCGCGGCGAGCGGATCGACGGTCGGCGGCGAGATCTCCGTCAGCGGCACCACGACGTACGAAGGCGGCGGCGGCAATGCCGCCCTGTCGTGGGGCACGCCGAAGTTCGGGCTGTTCGCGGGCGGCGGCGGCCGCAAGGTCGGCGAGCTGAAGCCCGGCGGCGGGATCGATTCACATGCGGCGGTGACACGGTTCCTCGGCGTGTCTTCAGACGTGCTGATGGACGATCGCCTGCCGAATACCGGCTTCGATCAGTTCAGCGGCATGGTCAAGGCCAACTGGACGCCGAGCAGCCGCACGCAGATCGTGTCCGCGTACACCGCGACGCGGCAGGACAAGGCGCATCGCTACGATCAGGAGCTCGGCGGCGACGGCAATTTGATCTCCGAGCTGAACGACATGACGCTCGATCTCTTCTACACGCGCCTCGAGCGGCACGGCCTCGGCTGGTTCGATCATGGCGCGTTCACCTATTCGATCAACAGCCAGCGCGAAGAGCGCGTCAACCAGGGCGGCCAGGGCAGCAGGACCGCGACGATCGGCCACGAGCCGGAACGCACCACGTCGAATGCGATCCAGGCGGCGCTCAACAAGTCGATGTCGCGATCGAGTTTCCAGGTCGGCGGCGACGTGCAGTTCGAAAAGCTGGTCTCGGACGCTTTCAACATCAACCCCAACACCGGCGGGCGATCCGTTCGCCGGCCGCGGGTGCCGAGCAACGCCACGTTCGCGCAGGGCGGAGTGTTCGCGCAGATGGGATTTGATGCCGTTCCCGATCGACTGCGCCTGGTCGGCGCGATCCGTTCAGGCTACGCGAGCTACCAAGCGAGCGCCGCCGACGCGCCGGTGTCGGGCGGCCGTCCACTCTGGCCAGATGACTCCTTCTCGACGCCCAGCCTGACCTTTCGTGCCGGCGCGATAATTACGCCGCTTGCCCCCCGTAGCCTTGGCGAAGGGGGGTGGACGTTCGTCGTCAGCGCGAGCCGCGGCTTCCGCGCTCCGCACATGACGGACCTCGGCACGCTCGGTCTCACCGGATCCGGATTCGAGGTCGCCGCGCCCGATGTCGAGGGCCTGAACGGATTCGTTGGTACGACGGCAGATGCATCGGCGGTCTCGTCCGGCGATCCGGTCGAACAGCTCGTGCCCGAGTCGAGCTTCAACGTCGACGGCAGCGTCCGCTTCCGATCGCGACGCGCCAGCGCGGAGTTCACGGTGTTCGTGAATCACATCCACGACAACATCCAGAAGCAGACGCTGATCCTGCCGCAAGGCGCCGTGGGCACAATGCTCGGCACCGATCCGATCACGGCGCAGAACGCCAACGGCGCGGTCTTCGTCGCCGCCGCGACCACGCCGGTGCTGGTGCGCGCGAACTTCGACAAGGCGCGCAGCTGGGGATTCGAGCACCAGGGCCGCTATCAAATCGCGGGCGGACTCAGCCTGCGCACGGTGTTCACGTATTACAACGTCAAGGATACGAAGACGAATCTCGCGCCGAACATCGAGGGCGGCATTCCCGCGCCCGACGGCTACCTGATCCTGCAATACGCGCCCGCCGGCGGCAAATGGTGGGTGCAGCCGTACCTGCATGCCGCGGCCGAGCAATCCAACCTGTCGACGCTCGATCTCAGCGATCGCCGCACCGCGGCGCCGCGCAATCAAAGCAACATGGCCGCGTTCTTCTTCCAGGGCGCGACCAATCGCGGCTGGATCTCGCCTGGCCCCGACGGCATTCTTGGCTCTCCCGATGACGTGCTGACCGCGACCGGCGAGACTGCGAGGCAGATTCAGGATCGCGTGCTGGCCGGCCGAGTCTCCTCGGTGCTGTTCTCGGCCGTGCCGGGCTACGTCACCGGCGGCATCCGCGCCGGGGTGAAGTTCGGCGTGCACGAACTCATGATCGATGCGGAGAATTTGAACGATGAGAACTACCGCGGCATCTCGTGGGGGATCGACGCGCCGGGCCGCGGCATCTCGGTGAAGTACGTCGCGAGGTTTTAGACCGTCAGGGTCTTTTCGACCTGGAAGATGTTGTTCTCGGTCTCCTGAATCGTCACTTCGATGGTGTATCGGATGTTCCTGCCGGGGTACTGCTTCTTGATCACATCGACGACGCCGTCGAAGACGTAATACGCGACGTTCTCGACGCTCGGCCCCTTGCCTTTCAGGATCACGACGCCTTCGGGCTCGAAGAACTCGGATTTCAGGAATGTCGTGTCCCCCTCGGTCACGAGCATCTTGTGATCCATGAACCGCATCACGTTCTTGATTTCGCCGAACTCGAGCGACATGTCGATGTCGTCGCGGGGGAACTCCTCGGCGCTGATCGTCACCTTGCCCTGCCAGGTGTGGCCGTGAACGAACTTGCACTTGCCCGGGTAGCCAAGCTGGCGGTGGCCGGTGTGGAACTTGGCGGTGACGATGATCCGTTCCATTTCTTTGTTTGCCTTTTGCCTTTTGCCTTCTGCCTTTGATTATAGTGGGGCCGATGCTGCGAACCGCCGGGGTCGCGATTCTGGCCGTCGCCGTCCTGCACGCGCAGGACCCGACGCTCGACGTCGTGCTGGCGCGCGCTGCCCGCTACGTGGCGCTCTACCAGCAGCAGTTGCGCGGCCTGGTCGCCGAAGAGACCTACCGCCAGAACGTGATGTCGACGGCCTCCGGCCGGAATGCCGGACCCGGCGCCCGCGCGCGGCAATCGCGCGAGGGCCGCGAGCTCAAGTCCGACCTGCTGCTCGTCCAGCTCGCCGGCGAGAACTTCTGGATGCAGTTCCGCGACGTCTTCGAAGTCGATCGCAAGCCGGTCCGCGATCGCGATCAACGGCTCTACAAGCTGTTCGTCGACGCGAAGGTCGATGCGCAAAAGCAGGCCGAGACGATTCAGCAGGAAAGCGCGCGCTACAACCTCGGGCCGCTCCTGCGCACCATCAACATCCCGATCATGCCGCTGCTGTTCCTCGAGACGTCGGTGCAGCCGAAGATCCGATTCGAACAGGGCAAGGCCGGCAACGTGCGGCGGTTCGAGGGCCTGGCCGAGCCGTCGGCGATCTGGATGATCGAGTATCGCGAAACCGGCAAGGGCACGATGGTCAGGGGCCTGAACAACAAGGACATCCCGTCGCATGGACGGATCTGGCTCGACAGCACCAACGGACGCGTGCTGCAAACGGAATTGATCAGCGAGGACACCGACCTCCGCGCCGACGTCAATGTCTTCTACAAGATCGAAAAGGGCCTCGATCTGCTGGTGCCCGCCGAAATGCGCGAGATCTACGTGATCCGCCGCAACGACACGCGCATCGACGGGCGCGCCACCTACGGCAAGTTCCGGCAGTTCACGGTCACGACCACGGAAAAGCCGAAGTCGTGACAATCCGTCCGGCCACCGCAGCGGATGCGGCCGCGATCTGGCAAATCTTCCGGGCGGTGGTCGCGCCCGGCGACACTTATACCTTCACGACCGACACCATCGAGCGCGATGCGGTCGCGTACTTTCTCGGTCCCGGCATCATCTCGTTCGTCGCCGAAGAAGATCGACGGGTCATCGGGATGTACAAGCTGATTCCGAATCACATCGGCCGCGGGTCGCACGTCAGCAATGCGTCGTTTATGATCGATCCGGCGGCGCAGGGCAAAGGCGCGGGCCGCGCGCTCGGCGAGCACTGCCTCGAGGAAGCGCGCCGCCAGGGCTACGACGCGATGCAGTTCAACTTCGTCGTCTCGACGAACGTTGCGGGCGTCAACTTGTGGAAGAAACTCGGCTTCGCGATCGTCGGCACCCTGCCAAAGGCATTCGAACACGCGACGCTAGGCAAGGTGGACGCCTACGTCATGCACAGGTTTCTGTAACCTGCCTATTCGTATCGCAGCGCATTCATCGGATCGATCTTCGAGGCGCGCAGGGCGGGAATGAATCCGGCGCCGAGCGCGACCACCGCCAGCGCGAACGTGGCGGCCGTCAGCACGACCGGATCGTAGCCTTCCATTTCGAACAACAGTGATTTCGCCATGCGGCCGATGCCAATCGCGAGCGCCATCCCGATGACGCCGCCGATGATCGCCATCTTCACCACCTGCATCATCACCATCGCGCGCACCTTGCCGCCGTCGGCGCCGAGCGCCATGCGCAGGCCGAACTCGCGCGTGCGCTGCGCGACGGTATAGGCGAGCACTCCATACAGGCCGATGGCCGCGAGCACCGTCGCCAGCACCGCAAACGCGAGCGACAGCGTGCTGATGATCCGGTCCTGCGATACGTTCTCGCGAACCTGCGTCTCCATCGTCTTGACGTCGCTCAGCGGCAGGCTCGCATCGAGCTTGCGCATCAGCGCCGGGATCGTCGACAACATCTGTTCGGGAGGTGTCGCAGTCCGAATGTAGAAGTTCGCATAGCCGAGACGCTCTTCCTGCTTGTACGGCAGGTAGTACTGCGGCGGCGGCGGGTCCTTGACGTCGCTGTATTTCGCGTCCTGCGAGACGCCGACGATCTCGATGTCCATCTTGGTGCCCGGTCCGCCGCCGATGCCGAAGCGCCTGCCGAGCGGGTTGTCGCCCATGTTGAACTTCTTCACGAACGCCTGGTTGACGACCGCCACTTTCGGCGTGCCGAACGCGTCGGCGCGCGTGAACTCGCGGCCCATCATCAGCGGAATGCCCATCGTCTTGAAATAACCGGGGCCGACGCCGTTGAACGAGGCGTTGGTGTTGGTGTCAGGTCCCGCTTCGAAGCCCTCGACGCCGAGGCTGTTGCCCCAGTTATCGCCGGCGAGCACCGGCACGATCGTCGCGACGACGCTGGTCACGCCGGGCACCGCCGCAATTTCATCCTCCATCCGCTCGAACAACTGCCGCGTGCGCTCGGTGGTGTAGGCATTCAACTCGGGCGCGATGCTGAAGAGCACCATGTGATCGATCTTGAGGCCGAGATCGACGCGGCTGACGTTGAACAGGCTCTTCGCAAACAATCCCGCGGGTACGAGCAACGCCATCGACATCGCGATCTGCACCGTCGCGAGCGTGGTCCGGAAGCGCCGTGCCGCCTTCGCGCCGCCGGGTTGACCCGCCTGGTTCTTCAGCGTGCCGGCCAGATCGGGACGCGTGCTGTGCAGGGCGGGGAACAGTCCGAACGCGATGCCGGTGAGCAACGCCGTCGCGCCCGCAAACAGCATCATGGTCGGGCTCAACGAGAACCGAACGAGGCTGGTGTCGTCGGCCGGCAAGATTGACGCAATCACGTCGATCGTCCATTTCGCCACCACCATGCCGCCGATCGCTCCGAACATCGCCAGCAGGATCGACTCGGTCAGCAGCTGCGTGATCAGCTGCCGGCGGCTCGCGCCGATCGACAGCCGCACGGCCATCTCCGCGGCGCGGCCGGCGCCGCGCACCAGCATCAGGTTCGCGATGTTCGCGCACGCGATCAACAGCACGGTGCCGGTGACGGTGAGCAGGATAATGAGCGGCGTGCGTGCTTTGTTGTCGAAGCTGCTCTGCCCGCGCTGGCCCGGTTCGGTGGTGATCTGCTTCGCCTTGAACTCGACCATCCGCTGCTCGCTCATGCCCTTCTGCAGCGGCACTTCGACATCGTTGACGATCGCGCGATACGGACCGTTGATCGCGACGGTCGCCTGCTCGATCGAGACGCCCGGCTTCAGCCGCGCGAACAAGTACGCCCAGTACTGCCGGCGATTCTGAAAACCGTTGAAACCCGGCTGCATCAAGCCGCGCATTGTCAGCGGCACGAAAATGTCGGGGACGTCGCCGAGCGTCGTGCCGTTGAATCCGCGCGGCGCCACGCCAACGACGGTCATCGCCTGGCCGTTCACGACGAGCGTCTCGTTGAGGATCGCCGGGTTCTCTTCGAACCGCGTTTGCCAGTAGCGGTGACTCAATACGACGACGAAGTGGCTGCCGACGGTCTGGTCGTCTTCGGGTGTGAAGAGGCGTCCGAGCGCCGGCGTCAGGCCGAGCACCGGGAAATAACTGCCGGATACCGCGAGCGCGTCGCCGCCCAGCGACGTGCCCTGATAACCGATGCTGCCGCCGAAATTGCGATGCGCCGCGATCCCGGTAAAGCTGGTTTGCGCGGCCTCGAGGTCCTTGAACATCGGGTAGCTGAAAATCTCGTCGCAGCCGCCCGCCTGCCCGCAGGAATTCGAGCCCGGCTTCGGTCCCGGCGACTTGAAGTTCACCAGCTCCTCTGGATGCGGCACCGGCAACGGGCGCAACAGCATCTGGTCGAACAACGAAAAGATCGCTGAATTGGCGCCAATCCCCAGCGAGAGCGAGAGGATCGCGACCAGGGTGATGAACGGCGACTTGAACAGGGCACGCAGGGCAAGGCGGATGTTGGGCATACCAGTCGATTGGACGGATGAAAGGCCGTTTCGGTTTACGAAAACCTTCGTCGGTCGTTCGTTGCTCCGTCCCCAATCATCCCTCGGGCAGGGAGAAAATGGGGGACTGACACCTGTCTGTTAAGGTGAGGCCAGTGGAGTTCGACAACGAGACCTGGGGCGGCGCCATCATCTGGCTGGTCATGCTGAGCCTGCTCGGCCTGGCGTTCTATCGCGCGAAGACACGCCGCCGCCACATCGGCTCCGGCGCTGCAGGCATGTACTACGACATGATGAACGAGGACAAGCGCAAGGCCGTCGAGATCGTCGTCGCCGACAAAGCGGCCGCTCACGACTTCGAGCACGCGGACGACGACGACCGTACAGAGAACGAGCGCGCCCGGTAACAACCGAACGCGCCCGTTGTATTGCCCTTAAGACCCTAGGACCCTAAGACCCTAAGACCTTCCTTTAGAAGCGGTACTTCACTCCCAGCTTGAACACACGCGCCGCCAGGATCGTCGTCGGCTGGAGATACGTGCCGCCGTTGCGATTGTTCTGCGCCGTGATCGTGCTGAGGTTGAGCGTGTTGTAGACGTTGACTTCGCCCTCGAGCGACTGGCTGCCGAACGTCTTGATGCGCTTCGAGAGGCGGTTGTCCCACACCTTCGTCCACGGGTAGCGGCCCGCCTGAGGATCGACGCGAACGGTCACGTTCGTGCCGTTCGGATCGCGGAGCTGAAGCTCGCGGAAGAAGTAGTCGCCGCTCTGCGCCTGCAGTGACGACGCAAAGGTCATGTTCCACGGCAACAGATAGGTGCCGCTCAAACGCACCGCGTAGTTCCATGACGGGCGTGCGAACTGGTAGCTGCCCGTGCCAGTGCCGGTGCCGGGACCAAAATTCACTTCGTTCGGATTGCGCGGCGCGTTGTCGCGCAGGTCACGATAGTCAGTGTCGAATGAGGCCAGGAACGACCAGTTGTTCGCATACTGCTTGTTGAACGTCACGCCCATCGCGTGGTAGCGGTTGTCGCCCGTTGCCTGCACGGTGCGTTCAATGGTCTGGCCGAATCCCGGGTAGGTGCGCGGCACCGAGTACAGCACCACGGTCCCGTCATCCGCTGTGCCCGTACGATTGTCCACGCCCGGATCGACGTAAGAGGTCGCCACCGTGTAAGCGGCGAAAGGCAACGCGTCGTTGAGGGTCGTGTTGCCGTTGCCGTCGCGCTTGTGCACGTAGTTGAACTGAACCGTCATGGTCCGATTCAGACCGATGTCGAGGCCCGCCGTGTACTCATCGACGAACGGTCCGTTGAGACCTGGTTCGATCGACTGCTGCGTGCCGCCGCCCGTCGTCGACGTCAGGTTCGCGGCCACCGGCACGTACGGAATCGAGCCGTCCCAGTTCGAGTAGGTTTTCGTGATGATCGCGTTCGGGTTGATGTCGGATGCGCCCGGGCCGGGATTCGCCGAGGCGCCCGAGCTGCCGCCGACATAACGGCCGTAGCTGCCGCGAACGGCGAGGCGGCCCTGGCCGGTGATGTCGTACACCGCCGACACGCGCGGCACCAACGTTTTGTAGATCGGGTAGTGGTCCTCACCCTGGTACGCGAAGATGTTCTTGGTCGCGAACGGTCCGGTGCCCGGGTTGCCTTGTTCCGGGAGGAAGCTCGAGTACCGATCGTAGCGAACGCCGATGTTCAACGTCAGCTTCGGCGAGATCGTGATGCGGTCGTTGACGTACGCCGAGTTGTACCACTCGCCCGATGCCGTCGTGTTCGGATAGTCATAGACCAGAACCGAGTCGGGACGCGTGAAGCAGCCGTCGTAGTTGTGCGCTTCGTCACAATTAAGATCGCCGGCCACGCTGCGATAGCGATACTGCTGCTGGTTCGGATAGCCGAGGTTGTCGGTCTCAACCATGTTGCGCCAGCCGAGATACCCGCTCTTCAACTCGTGATTGCGTCCGCCGAGCTCCGCGAAGTAGGCGTAGGTGCCGCCGTACTGCCAGCGGCGCGGCGTGCGATCGGTCTCGAGGAACGCGCCGCGCGTCGGCCCGTTGTTCGTCGCCAGGTCGGTCTTGCGGACGCCGTTGTCCCATGGCACGTCGGGCCACCAGTAGCCGCCGCGCTGCAAGCTCGCATCGAACGTCGACTTCGTCGACAGCACCGACTGCCACTTGAACGACGGCCCGATCAGCGACCACGAGTCCTGGTTCTGCGTTGATTCGAGCGGGATGTAACGGCTGGCCGTGCGATACGGCTGCCACTTTCGGCCGACCTGAAACATGCCTTCGAGCTTGTTGTTCTTGGTGATCTGGTAGGTGAGCTTGCCGGTCGGATCCTGCAGCTTGGTGTAGAACTCGACCTGCTGGCGATCGGCGAGACGGACGAAGCCGGGAATCAAATTGCCCGACGAGGCATCGCGATGGCTGGCGTAGAACCACAGCCTGTCTTTCAGGATCGGGCCGCCGACTTCAGCGTAGTAGTCCTGCAGCTTGGTGAACTTGTTGCTGCCCGGAGCGTAGCCCTTCGAGAGCAGTTCGTCCGTGACGTTGCTGCTCTGGAAATCACCCGACTGGTAGTTCGCCGAGCCTTGGCCCTTGAACCTGTTGCTGCCCGACTTGACGACCAGGTTCATCGTCAAACCCGGGTTCATCGCGTCGGCGCCTTTGGCCGCGGTCGTGATCTGCGCTTCCTCGTAGGTGCCGAAGTCGCCGTAAGTCTGGTCCCAGATCATGCCGTCGTAGCTGACGACGCCGCCGCCGGCGCGGCCGAACGTGCGCGCCGCGGGGCCCGAGCCGGTGCCGAAGCTCGATCCGCCGACGTCGAGCGACGTGGCGTAGAGACCGGGGATGAGCGACACCAGGCCGGTGAGGCTGCG
>Ga0111539_10012895_pt1 | contig 10457 bp, 7 predicted proteins | sample RhiMethybrSRZTD1_FD_79667 | JGI IMG/M metagenome (GOLD analysis project Ga0111539, IMG submission 79667) | Populus rhizosphere microbial communities from Tennessee, USA - Rhizosphere MetaG P. TD hybrid SRZTD1 (version 2) (version 2) | ecosystem: Host-associated > Plants > Roots > Rhizosphere >... | reverse complement strand
TTCTGCGCGGGGATGATCGTCGCGGCGGGGCTGTACCACTTTGGTCCGCCGCTGCCGTCAGAGATGGAGGTGAAGGCGCGTACAGAGGTAGCATCGCCGCCATCAGCGCGTGTCGGATCGCCGGACACCGCCGCGAAAGGCAACCTGGCCACCACGCCGACCGTGCCGATCCCGACCACCGGGAGCATCGGCGCTCCGCCGCTCCGCATGCCCCTCGACAACGTCGGCGCCGAGGCCATGAAGGGCGGATTCCAGGAGAAGCGCGGATCGCGGCCTCACGAGGCGGCGGACCTGCTGGCGCCGCGTAACACGCCGGTCCACGCCGTCCAGGGCGGCACGATCGCGAAGCTGTTCTTCAGCAAGGCCGGCGGCATCACCATCTACCAGTTCGATCCATCCGGCGACCTGATCTACTACTACGCGCACCTCGAACGGTATGCGGACGGCCTGCACGAGGGGCAGACCGTCTCGGCGGGAGACGTCATCGGCTACGTGGGTACGTCCGGCAACGCGCCGCCCAATACGCCCCACTTGCATTTCGCGGTCTTTGAAACGGCCGGCGAGCGGCAGTGGTGGAAAGGGCAGGCCGTGGACCCGTATCCGTTGTTCAAGAGCCGGGTCAAAGGGGCCAGTTAATCGCCGGCTACCGGCGACACATCAACGTCATAATGTGCGGCAACGATGGGGCGCTCCGCACGGTTCCTGATGTGCGCGCTGCTGGTTGCCGCCGCGCCGGTCATCGGCCAGGAACGGCGGCCGCGCGAGTTCCCGATCGACACGCTGATCGCCGACGCCCGGGCGGTACCGGCCGAATTCTCCGCCGACACGCTGATCCGGCTCGCCGGCTTCCCGCAGATCAGCACCGCGACGAAAATCGAATTACTCGACGAAGCGTTTCAGCGTGCGCACCGGGCGCGCGATGAGTACCGCCTGTCGGCGCGACCTGAATTGCCCGACGACAGCCGTCAGGGCGCACAGCGTCAGGCCTACGCAACCGGACTGAACCGCGTCTCGCTGCAATCGCGGGCCGTGCAGCAGCTGGCGTTCATCGACCCGCCGCACGGCCGCGAGCTCTTCGAGTGGATCGATCTCAACCTGTCGGCCGCCAGCTGCGACGGACCGCTCGTGCCCGCGGTCGACGACTACTACACGGCGCTCGGATACGTGGCGCGGACGACATTCGGATCCGACCGCAGCGCGGCGCTCTGGTTTCTCGAGTTCCACCTCTGGCGCGCGCACCTGCCAAGCGAGATGCCCGCCGTCGCCAGGGCGATGCAGCGGTTCCGGCCGAAGGCCGACGAAGCGGCGTACCTCGAAAACGTCCTTCGGGTGATCCTGCAGGGCAGTCGTCCCGACGCACGGGGGTTCTCGAGCGCCAGCCTCGACATCGTGCAGCAGCTGGCCGATCTCCAGAAAGCCCACCGCGACCTCAGCGTCGGCGGGTTCGACATCATGGCGTCGCTGCGCGACTACCTGACGACGCAGTTGAAAGGTCCGCGCTGCGCCGACAGCATCACGGAGCCGATGACGGCGCCGGCGTTCAACGCGGCGCTGACCGTCCTCGACGCCGACTACGCCGTGAAACCTCTCGACGGCCCGTCGTTGCGGCCGTCACGCATGCTCGGCCCGGCGCGGATCGACTACTACTGGCAGTCGCCGGAAGCGCGGCGGCTGCGCGAGGTCTGGCTCGACCTGCGCGGGCGCGACAAGCTGCCGGTACCTCTATCCGTTCGCGTCACGCAGGAGTGGCGGGACCAGGCCGAGCTGCTGCTGACCAGGATCGAGCAGTGGACCGGCCTCCGCGAGCCGGCGCCGCGCGACTACCTCTATCAGAAGAGCGTGCTGCTGATGGGGCTGCTCGAGCTGATGCCGGAAAGTCCGGTTCGCGTCCGCGCGCTGCGGGCGCTCGTGGAATTCCTGCGGCACGAGGACAACGATCGCAATCTCCGATCGCTGTGGTTTGCGATGTTGAGGCGGGTGCTGGAGATGGCGCGCGGACCGAATCGCGATCAGATTCTGACCGCGCTCGAAGAATCGCACCATCCGGTAATGTCGCTGTACGCGCGGCTCGAACGGCGGCTACCGTCCCAGCAGACAAACGGCCGACCAGGGCCGTGAGCCCTGCGGTCCGGGCGATTCCGGCAGCATCGCGAACATCCGCAGGACCAGCGGCAGCCGTTCGAGCTTTGACGCGGCCTTCAGGATCGACCGCACCTGCTCCGCCTTCCACCCGTGCGGCTCGAAGAACGCCGGACCGTCCTGCGGCGCAAACAGGAACGGCGCGCCCGCTTCTTCGACGGCGGCGCCCATCCGCTTCTTCAGCATGTCGAGCAACCCGGGCGAGGCGATATCGACGGCCCAGTGCCGGAAGGGCGCCGGCGTGGCCAGATCCTCCGCGAGCGCGGCGACCTCCGCCGGCATCAGGTAGATCACCAGTCCCTCGGAGATGACGAGCACGCGAGCAGCGCTGCGCCCCAGCCGCGCGAAGAGGCCTCGGCGCGCGTCGCTGTTCGACAGATCGAGCCGCACGCGCTCCACCGCACAGACGGGCTTCGCGTCGCCGAGGATCGCTTCCTTGTAGTCGAGGATCTCCGGCAGATCGACCTCGACCCAGCGCAGCGACGCGGGCAGCTCCATCCGGTACGGGCGCGTGTCGAGGCCGGCCGCAAGGTTGAGCACCAGATCGGCACCGGCGGCGACCTGCGCCTTGATGACCTGATCGAAGAGATACGTGCGGGCGACGAACGGCCAGTCGTTTTCCTCGCCGAATCCGACCGACTTGGCAATCTGCTCGCCGCGCTCCCCCGCCAGCGCCTTCGCGAACGGATCGCGGAACACGGCGTCGGACCGTCTGGTCTCTCGCGCGCGGTAGACCGCCATCCAGCGGGCAGTATCCGAGATGTCGCGAATCAGCGGATCGGGCACGGCACAAGTCTAGCGCCGTTCGTCGGGCGTCGGGTGTCGGGTGCGTCGTTCGACGTTCGGTTCCTGATTCGAACGAAGAACGACAACGGAGAACGCGACTTTCTTCGCGGAAGCCCGGACTCTACAATGCACGCAGCTATGGAGCCGCCAGAAAAGGGTGACGTGCCGGGCCTGCTTGCCTCGTGGGCGGACGGCGATCGGGGGGCTCTCGACCGGCTGATGCCGATCGTGTACGACGAGCTGCGTCGCCTGGCACATCGCGAATTGCGTCGCGAAGGACCGGACGCGACGCTCGTCACCACCGCACTGGTGCACGAGGCCTACCTGCGTCTGGTCGATCAAGACCGCACCCGCCTCGAGACGCGGGCGCACTTTCTGAACGTGGCCGCCCAAATGATGCGCCGAGTCATCGTCGACGCCGCCCGCAAGCGGAGGGCAGGCAAACGGGGATCCGGCATGCCCCGGTTCTCGCTGGACGAAGTGCCGGAGCCGCGCATCGACCCGGCCAGCAGCGACTTGCTGGACCTCGACGACGCCCTGTCGAAGCTGGAGGCGTTCGATCCGAAGCTGTGTCGGCTCGTCGAGCTTCGGTACTTCGCCGGCCTCACGCTGGAAGAAGCCGCGGCAGCGCTGGGCACCTCGACGACGGCGGCCTGGCGCGATTGGAACACGGCGCGCGCCTGGCTGTACAACGAGATGCAGGGACGCTGAGCATGGATGTCGCGCGATGGGACCGCATCAAGACGGTATTTCAGGAGGCATTCGACCGCGACCCGGTCGAGCGCCCCGGCTTTCTCGACTCTGTGTGCGGCGGTGATGCGGATCTGCGTGGCGCCGTCGAGCGACTGCTGGAGAGCCACGGCAGTGCGTCCGGGTTTCTCGACGCCGCCCTCGACCCCGCGTTGCGAAACGCGAGCCTGACGGATCACGGAGAACGCCGCGCCGGCAGCCTCGCCGTCCAAGGCGTCCCCACGCGCATCGGCCTGTACCGAGTCATCCGCGAGCTCGGGCGCGGCGGCATGGGCACAGTCTATCTGGCCGAGCGGGACGATCCCGCGCTCCGCAAGACCGTCGCCATCAAAGTCGTGCGGATGGAGTCTCCGTTGATTCTCCGCCGGTTCCAGACGGAAACACGGATCCTCGCGGGGCTCGAGCACTCCGGTATCGGACGCCTCTACGACGGCGGCACCACGGACGAGGGACTTCCGTATTTCGTGATGGAGTACGTGGCGGGCGAAAGCCTTCTCGCGTACTGCGACGGGCGCCGGCTGTCGATTGATGAGCGCGTGCGGTTGTTCCGCCGGGTGTGCGACGCGGTGCAGTACGCGCATCAAAGCTTTATCGTTCACCGCGATCTGAAGCCGTCGAACATCCTGGTGACACTCGATGGAGAGCCCAAGCTGCTCGATTTCGGTATTGCGAAGCTCTTGACCCCGCCGGTGGACGACGCGACCCCGGAGGAAACCGCACTTTGGGGCCGGCTGTTGACGCCCCAGTACGCGAGTCCCGAGCACGTGGCCGGACAACCGGTCACGACCGCGAGCGACGTCTATTCGCTCGGCGTCATCCTGTACGAATTGCTCTGCGGCGAGAAGCCATATCGCGTCACCAGCCAACAGTCGCCGGCGGAGATCGAACGGACCGTCTGTGAAACGGAACCGCCGCCGCCCTCGGACGCGGCGCCGGCCGCGCTGCGCCGGCGGCTCCGCGGCGACCTCGACAACATCGTGTTGAAGGCGCTCCGCAAGAACCCCGAGCAGCGCTACGCCACCGCCGCGGAGCTCGCTGACGACCTGCAGCGACGCCTGCACGGCTTTCCCGTCCGTGCGCGGCCGGACCGGTTCGTGTACCGCGCGCGCAAGTTCATCGTCAGGCGTGCGGTTCCGCTGGCCGCTGCGGCCACCGTGATCGCAGCGGTCGTGGCCGGCACTCTGACTACGCTGGCGGAATCGCGCCGCGCTGAGCGGCGGTTCGACGAGGTCCGCGCGCTGGCGCACTCGTTCCTGTTCGAGGTGTACGACTCGATCAGCACGCTGCCCGGGTCGGTCAACGCACGGCGGTTGGTGGTGAGCCGCGCCCAGCAGTATCTCGACAGCCTGGCCCGCGAGGCCGGCGACGATCACACCTTGACGAGGGAACTGGCCGAATCCTACTTGCGGCTGGGATATGTGCGAGGCCGGCCCTACACGCCGAACCTCGGTGATACCGCCGGCGCGCTCGACAGCTATCAGAAAGGTCTGGCGCTCCTGGAGCGCGAGGTGAGACGTCACCCGGACGATGAGGCCCTTCAAAAAGCGCTCAGTCAGGCGTCCATGGACGTCGCGCTCATCCTCATGCGACAGGGGAGGGCCGACGCGTCGATGGCATCCGCGAATCGAGCCATCACTGCTGCACAGGCATTGACGGAACGGCATCCGCGAGACGCCGTTTTCAACGAAATGCTCGCGCATGCGTACATGCGCTTGGGAGAAGCTCAGGACGTCGCCGTCAGACACGCCGGTGCGATCCCCGGATACCAGCAGGTCCTGGCGACGTACCGCAGAGCCCTCACGGTGTTGCAATCCGCGGGCCCGCACGACGAGCCCTTCTGGCAGGTCAGAGTGTCGACGATCCATTTTCACGTCTCGTATCCGTTGCAGTGGTTGGGCGAGCGTACGGGGGAAGCCGAGTACTTCAAAGACGCGCTCGAATCCGCACTGAAGGGAGACGCGATCAACCGGCAGCTGGTGGCCCGCGACCCCGAAGACGTCGCTTCCCTCAGACGGCTGGCTGACGGGCTGACCGAGATCGGTCTGCTTCGTTGGCGCTGCTGCCGGGACCTGGCCGGCGCGCTGCGCGACGAGGAGGTCGCCCGGGACGGCTTTCAGCACATCGTCGACCGCGATACGCAGAACCTCGAGGCGCGACGGGATTTGGCCCACGCCTACAACAGTCTCGGCATCATTCTCGGCGAGGCTGATCAACGGTCCGCCGCACTGGATGCCAACCGCGCGGCACTCGCCATTTACGACCGAATTGACCGCGCGGACCCGACCGATGATGAAAATCGGCGCTACTTGTCCGAGGTCCGTGCGCGTATAGCCGCGATCGAGCGATCGCGGTAGGACCCTCGCCCTCCGCCGCATTCCTCGGGCCGACGCATTCCTCGGGCCCCTACCCGCCGCCCCCGACCAGGGGGGTGCTGAAAAAAACCAACGAGTTCCACGCGAATACACAGAGTCAGGCACGAGTCCACAACGAGAGGGGCAGGAGTCCGCCGGCGGAGATATGCGCCGGCGTGGAGGACTGTGATGAGAACAGCCGGTTTCCAGCTGCGATGCGCCGTCGGAGTCATCGCTGGATGGCTGCTTGGTGCGTCGACGGTCTCGGCTCAGTCGTTCCCGCAGTTCACCGGGGCTGGCGGCGGTAACGGCACACCTGGCGGGGGAACGTGCACGATCGTCTCCGCCGGGGGCGTTGATTCCCCGACACCGGTCGCGTTTCAGGAGGACTGCCCCGTTCGTTTCGGTGCAGCCAGCGCGAGTCCAGGAGCGCTTTCCACATCGGCTCATGCCCGCAACATCGGCAACTCGGTGCTGATTGAGGAAAACATGCTCGCGAAGTTCGATGACCAGGTCGTCTTTACGTCGACCGATCCGAACGCGACCATCGCGACCGTGGCGCTCAACCTCGACTTCGCGACCCGGCTGCACTCCGTCAACTCGGCTGCCGCCAGAATGGAAGGCTCCGTCCTGTTTGGCGGTCTGTACCTGATCACGGTCGTCCTGAACTCCGGCAACGCGCCTCCCGGGAACTTCTTCATCGACGAGAATGCTTTCACCAAGACCAACGACACCGGCGGATTCACGGGTTCGGACACCTACGAGCAACATGTGTCCCTCCGGACGCCCGAAGTTGTGGTCCCACTGAATCAGCCTGTCGTCCTCAAGTTGTCGATCAAGGCGAGCGCCTTGGCGCTCGACAACGGCCTGTCCGACATCGAATTCGCCACGCTCGGATTGCCGACGGGAATCGACGTCTTCACGCTCCCGGCGGGCGTCACGGTCAACGCGCCGGGCTCGTTCCTGGTCGACAACCGCTTCGTGCCGCCGACGCCGGACATCTCGGTGGCGCCGACCTCCTACGATTTCGGCAACGTGAACCTCGGATCCTCCGCCAACACCCTGGTCACCATCTCGAACACGGGAGGCCTCGATCTCACGGTGTCCGGCATCGGTCTCGAGAACGGCAGCAGCAGCGCGATCGCCGTCACCCAGGCGCCGGCGCTGCCCGCGGTCATCCATCCAGGCGGAACCGTGGATATTCAGCTGACATACACGCCGACGACCACGCTGGGAGACCAGGCGATCCTGGACGTTACCAGCGACGACCCCGATCAGGGCGCGATCCGGGTTGGCTTGGGTGGCGCGGGTATTCCGAGCGCAATTCCACCGCTGCAGCGGATCGCCGAGATCATCGCTTTCATCGATGCTTCGGCCGGGAATGGCAGTCTCGTCGGCACTGGGGCCAATGTCTTCTCGGGTCGCGGTCGATTGGGCGCGTTGAGAAACATGATCGTCGCGGCCGGGGATCTCATCCGCGACGGCTTCTTCGCCGAAGCGTGCGGCCAGCTCCGCGATGCGGAGCAGCGCACGGACGCCGTACCCAAGCCGCCGGACTTCGTGACCGGTCCTGCCGCTGTCGATCTGCGTTCCTTCATTTCGAGGCTGAGGTCCGAGCTCGGCTGTCAGTAGCAGGAGAACCATCATGGCCAGACATTCACGCAAGCGATCGCCGGCACCGATTCTCACGCTCTCGCTTCTATGCGCCGCGATGATTCTCGGTCGCGCGCCGGCTGGACGGGCGCATGACGCCAGGGAGGCGCATCGACCCGATCCGTGCCAACAGATCGTCAGCGTGCCTGGCGAAGCCCACGGTCTGGGCCGGCAGTGCGACTCGAAGGGCGGAGGCGCCGGCGTCGCGAAGGGCGATTTCAATGGCGACGGCATCGCCGATCTCGCCGTCGGGTCGCCGTTCGAGACCGTCGCGAACATCGCGAGCGCGGGCGCGGTGCACATTCTGTTCGGGAGCGCAACCGGATTGACCGCCACCGATAATCAGTTGTGGAGCGAGTCGGCGCTCTCCGGCGGTGCGGGTCCCGAAGCGTCGGATCTCTTCGGGTTGGCGCTGGCGTCGGGCGATTTCGACGGCGACGGCGCCTCCGATCTCGCCATCGGCGTGCCGGGACAGGATTGCGTGGACAGCAGCACGCGCAAAGTGATTGCCGATTGCGGCGCGGTCCATATTCTCTACGGAACGAGTCCGGGAGGACTGACGACAAGCCGTTACCAGTACCTCAAGGGCTATGAGGCCAGCGCCAGGTTCGGCGCCGCTCTGGTGTGGGGCAACTTCAACGGCGACACGTTCGGCGATCTCGCCGTCGGCTACCCCGATATCGATCGGGACATTCTCTTTACGCACGAGAGTGGAGGTCTCAACGTGTACTACGGCTCGGCGAGCGGGCTGCAGAAGACGCTGGGAGCGCAGGTCGTCGGTCAAGGGGAGACTGCGAACGGTGCCGTTGACGCGGGCGATTCAGCCGAAACCGACGATCATTTTGGAGACGTTCTGGCGGCAGGCGACGTCAACGGCGACGGCTACGACGATCTGATCGTCGGCGTTCCCGACGAGGACGTGGGGTGGGTGCCGGATGCCGGTATGGTGGTCGTGCTGTTCGGGTCGCCGAGCGGCTTCTCCTCGAACCACAACCAATTGATCGATCAGAGTGTGTCCGGCGTGAACGGCTCGCCCGAGAACTACGACCGGATGGGATGGTCGCTGGCGGTCGGCGATTTCAACGGCGATGGCTTCGCCGACGTCGCCGTCGGCGTTCCGTTCGAGGATATCGGCAACGTCGTCGATGCTGGTGCCGTCCAGATCTTCAACGGATCGAACACCGGCCTTCGCACCGATACGGATCGGTCCTTCGATCAATCGGCCTTTGGCGGCGGTCACGTCGAAGCGGGTGATAAATTCGGCTGGTCGCTCGCCGCGGCAAAGTTCAACGCGGACAGCCTTTTCGATCTGGCGATTGGCTCACCTGGGGAGGACTTGAACAGTTCGTCGGCCTTCATCCGAGACATCGGAGAAGTACACGTCGCGCTCGGCTCGAGCACCGGTATTCAGATGACGACCGGCGCCCAGGGCTGGATTCTCGGCAACGGCGGCATCACGCAGCCGGCCGCAGCTAACGATCAGTTCGGCTTCTCGCTGACGGCGTGGAATTTCGGCAACGGTCCGCGGGCGGATCTCGTCATCGGCATTCCGTACCGCGAGGTGACACTGAGCACCGGGACGGTCGTCAGCGATGCGGGTGCGCTGCTGGTGCTCTACGGCCAGACGAATGGACTGTCGACGAGCGGACAACAGTTCTGGACGCTCGCCAGTCCAGACGTTCTCGGCAGCCCGCAGACGCTCGGACGTTTCGGGTACTCGTTGTACTGATCCAACGGCCTGGCGGCCTTCAGGACTTCACGCTTTGTTGATCCAGCTGTGCGCCGGATCTTCGTGCAGCGCGAGCCGGCGTTCGGCGCCCGCCATGCCCCACAGGTAGTAGAGGCGGTAGCCGGGCGGCGCCGACACCGGGTGGTAGCCGTACGGCAGCAGCACCGCATCGCCGTCACGCACGGTGTGTGTGATCGACTCGCCGTCGCCCGCGTACAGCATCTGCACGCCGAAACCCTGCGGCGGATCGATGCGATAGTGGTAGACCTCTTCGAGCACCGGCTCGCCATCGCGTCCGTCGTGCTTGTGCGGCGGATAGCTGCTCCAGTTGCCGGGCGGATTGAACGTTTCGCCGACCAGCAGCCGCCTGGCGTGGGTGTCGGTGACGAACACGTTGTGCACCTCGCGAGTAAACGTCTCGCGCCCTCGCGTCGCCGGCTGCACATCGTCTGCCCGCACCAGCACCGGCGTGCCGCCGTCGGGCGCCGGAGCGGAAATCAGAATCGCCTCGAGCGGGGTTTCGGCGCGCACGGTCAGGGTGTGGCCAGGCGGCAGCAGCAGCGCCGTTGCGCGCTCGACGAACACGTTCGCGCGGCTCACGCCCCACTGCTCGCCGTCGCACTCGAATGTGCCGCGCCCTTCCTGCAGCACGACAACCGTTTCCTCGCCGGGGGCGGTATATCGTTCGACGCCCCCCGCATCGAGCCGCAGCCGCCAGCTCGTGAGCTCGCGGGCGTCTCCCTGGCCGCGGCGATGGAGCAGGTGGAGTCCGGTGGCACGGGGTACGCGAAATAATGTGTCTTTCAGCACGGAGAAATACTCTACCTCACCGCCGACGATCGCGCAGCATCGGTCACCACCGCGGACGTCTGGCTCCGGAAGAAGCGCGCCAGCAGATATCCGTCGATCAACACGGTCACGACCACCACGAGGTACGCCGCGATGCTGTCGACGAGGTGCAATTCGCGCAGGAGCGTGGAGATGCCGAACGACACGATCCACGCGTCGAAGCTCATACAGACGCGCCGGAACGTCTCCGGTTGCAGCTG
>Ga0111539_10012892_pt1 | contig 10458 bp, 8 predicted proteins | sample RhiMethybrSRZTD1_FD_79667 | JGI IMG/M metagenome (GOLD analysis project Ga0111539, IMG submission 79667) | Populus rhizosphere microbial communities from Tennessee, USA - Rhizosphere MetaG P. TD hybrid SRZTD1 (version 2) (version 2) | ecosystem: Host-associated > Plants > Roots > Rhizosphere >... | reverse complement strand
GGTCTGTGCCTTTGAAGCCGGGCTTCGGCGTGTATCGGAATCGCAGAGATCCTTCCTCAAGCGTACCATTGGCTGGCCGCGACGCGATGGACGCCGATGTGAAGTGCACTCTGTCTCCCGCCCTGAATTGGTGAATGCAGGCCTTCCCGGTGAGAACCGCGGTGGTTGCCACCGAATCATTCTGGCTGGGAAAAATCGGAACGGGTTCACGCGGCAATCCCCGGCAACCGCAGGTGATCCGCAGGAAAACAATACCGCACCAAAGGCGGCTGCCGAGATTGTCGATTGCATGAGCAATTTCCCCGCGCTCCGATAGGTTGACACCGCCCGACCTGAGCTATTCACCGGCCGGCGCGCCGTCAGTTGTTCCGGCTTTCTGTCTCCGGGTTGCCGAAGCCTTGCGTGCAGCGGCCCGCCGTTTGCGGGTTAGTGCCGCCTTACGACCAGCCGCTCGCAGCTTGCGAGTACGCGCAGCCTTCTGACCTGGTGTCATCTCTTCGTCTCCTGCGTCTTTTCGCCTTGACGGCGGCCTCAGCACCAACCTTGCCGCGGCGGGCACGATGTCCGGCCGCAAACGTAGGAGCGCGCTAGACCTTCGCCAATCAGGATAGGCCCTACATCGCGCCCCGCGACCGTCAACGTTCCGCACCATCGCCCGTAATTGCAACTGTATGAACCTTCGGTGCCCGGCGGACACGCGCACGACACGCGCTGCAGCCGTAGTCCACCTTGGGCGACGAGCTGCCGCAATCGCAAAGTAGCCCGCGCGCCCAGATCCCGTTCTCTGTAGCACCTCGGATTGACCGTCTCTGGTGTGTCGAAGCCGACGAGGCGATACCGTTGCCCGCGAACACTGATCGTGTCGCCGTCGACGACGTGGACCTCGCCTGGGGAGACCGGCCCGGAAATTATTTTGCCGCCGCCTATGATGGTGACTTGGCTGGCGCCCCCCATCGCTGGCTGGGGCCTCATGGTCTGCGGTTTGGGTTGAAGGCTCGTCCACGCGAGCCAAGCAAGGGCCGTCCCAACGCCTACCGCGACCAGCAACAACAAAAGGGCAGGTGTCCGCGGGAACCGGCGGCGGTGCTTGAACCGAATCGTTCTGTCCATGCGGTGACGTTGCCCCCCAGCGGCTCAGGAGCCTGAGCCGCCCGCGTGGCAACGTAGCGCGAAAAGCCGCGATGACGGTAGGCTACCGGGCCATGGCCATCGATACGCGCACCATCGCCGAACTTGAGAAGACCGGCTTCACGCACATAGACGCGCGTTGCGCCGGTTGCGGGCGTATCGTGCAAATGCCATTCCCGTTGTTGCTGGCGCACAAGCAGATCACGGCCACCACCACGGTCGCCGAGTTGCGCCGTCGTTATCGTTGCCAGAGCTGCCGCGGCTCACAAGCGGCATCTTTCGTGCCATGGCGGCACGCGGGCAATATTTGACGGCTTGCGGTCAGCCCGCCGCTTCTACGCCAACGGCGCGCTCGAAGCCCGAACTCGACGGGCTGCGCAGAGAATTCACCCGATAGACGAGTGAAAGCGCGCGTAGATCGCGTTTTTGATCCAGGCAGTGGAACGCGCATCAGCAGCCTTGCGTCATCGTTGGCGGCGATACGCCCCTTTCACTATCACTAGCGTGCTCGTGCATGGCGGGTTCCTGCCCGGCGTGGCCGCGGCGATCAAGCAAATTGGGCGAATCGTCAGAGGAACGAGGGCCAGTGACGCGGTGGCCCGGCGCAGGGCCGCTAGCGCGGTAATGTGACGGCGGTGTCGAACTCGTGACGGCATCCGTCGCAGTGCCAGGAATGCCGGATGCGCCCGGTCTCCGCGTAGGTGCTTTTTTCGCTTACGACGGCGCCCTCGCCGCACGTCGGGCAAGACGGTCGGCCGAGATAACGCTCGTGCTCGTACGGCATCGGCAGGGCGGGAGAAAATGGCATGGACGATGCCTCCTGGTTCTGCATGAAAACCGAAGGTCGATACGCAACCTCCCGACGCGACGCTTACTCTGCAACCCAACTGTGAAATCGTGATGAATGAACCCTGCGAGTTTGACCGAAATGGGTCGGTGCAAGCAAGGGTGAATTCGCAACACAGACCTGCCCCTTACGATTAGGATGCGTCTTCCCTTCTGGGAGCAATTCTCACGCGGATCACCCTCCAAGAACCGAATTTCCACGTATTTACTCGTAGTTGGGCCAAGAGCCAGACCACACGGCCGGTCCGCCGGCCCCTAGCCTCCGCAATCTGGCGCGGGAAGACGCGGGAGGCGATTAGGTCTGCGCGCCCGCGAGCACGCGGTACACGGACGCGCGGCCGATCTTCAGTTGCTTGGCGATGGCTGTTGGTCCCATGCCCTCGCGCTTCAGTCGGCGGACCTTTCCGACCTCAATCGTCGCCGGGCGCCCCTTGTAGACGCCAGCAGCCTTCGCCTTGGCAATGCCCTCAAGCTGACGCTCGCGCCGCAAGTTCGTCTCGAACTCAGCAAAGACGCCCAGCATGTCGAGGAAGCACTTGCCAGCAGCGGTGCTGGTGTCAATCGGCTGCTCGGTGGCTCGTAGCGTCGCGCCCTTCGCCTTTAATGCCTTGACGATGTCTTGAAGGTCACCGATTGACCCGCGCGAGGCGGTCAATCCGCGTCACCAACAGCTCGTCACCCTTACGGATAAACTCCAGCAGCGTGGCGAGTTCGGTGCGGCCTGCTCTGCTCGTGCCGGTCACCTTTGAAGAGTGATGCACCACCCCACCGACACAACGGACTCACGAACTCTCGTTATCTTGTAAACAATTCTCACTGCCCGCCGCTTGATGACATAGGGTTGGTGATCTTCAACTCGTCGCCCGAGGTCGTAAACGGTCTCGTTTGCTCGGTTCCGGTGTTGGTGGATCAGTATCGTCACTCGGGCACGCCGGCGCGACGGAGTCCTTCGTAAATCCGTTCTCGCTGAGCGCGGAACGCCGGCACATCCGACGGCTCCACGGCCTTGAAGTGGCTGAGCGTGAACTCCGGCTTGAGACGCAACAACTCAGCCAGCTGAGCCTTGGCCTCCGCTTCGAGGCCTGACAAGGCAAGCGCGCTGGCTAGGAACATATGGGTGAAAAAGTTACTTGGGTTCAAAGCGGCCGACTTGTTTAGCCAATCGATGGCTTCGCCATCGCGTTGTAGATGGAGAGAGGCTGCGCCCATGATCATTTGCCAGCGGGACAAATGAGCGTCTCTCGGACTGAGGCGCATTGCTTTTCGTAATGGCGCCAATGCGTTCTCAGGTTGCCCGAGCATGATGTTCGCGGCGGCCATGCTTGCGTGGGCCCGTGGCTCATTCGGATCTAGTTGTGCGGCATGCTCAAATGCGGCGAGCGCTTGGTCTATGCGCTTCCGTTCATAAAGCACCCAGCCCATCGCCAGACGGGACGGGGCCCACCGCGAATCCAGTGCTATTGCGCGTTCAGCCGCAGCGTGGGCCTCTAAGAGATCTTGCTGGCGAGTGGGACTCAAGCGTACGTCGCGGATGTACGTCTCTGCCAGTCCAATGGGCGCTCGGCCAACCTATTTAACCATCGTCGTGATTACCTGTAATCTGCCCGGCCAGCCTTGCGTGCAGGAAGTCTTGAGAGGATCATAGAGGCAGCCGAAATTTGCCACATACAGAGTGGTGCCATTCGGTCCCAGCGTTACGCCGCGTGGGAAGCTATAGATATTTTCAGAGTCAATCGTTGCCTTAACGGCCACTCCCGAAAAATCACGAACGTCCAAGATCGTCACGTTGGTGGTGCCACTGGTTCCATCAGTAAATCGGTTCGAATTTGCCACCGCGAGGAACTGGTCATTGTTGAACAACGCTAAACCCACAGGCGCCGTGCCACCGCTGTTCCCATGCCCAACCAACGCGTCGTTTGGCGAAAACAGCAACTTCCTCACATCGAAAGCCAAGACTTTATTGCTGCCACGTGCTGCCACCCAGATATATCGACCGTCTCGTGTTTCGACTACCCGGGTTGGCGAACATGCGGAGGCAATAGTCCGCAAGATCGAATTCTGCCCGAACCCAGCTATTGCTTTGGAAACATCGATGACCGTCAGCAGGCCGTTATGTGCTGGATCGCTTCCTCTTTGAAGACACGTCTTGCCGGTTACCAAAATCGGATTGCTGCTATTGGTCGGATTCTCGTAAGGCGGAATGGCAGCTTCATGCACGACATAAAGACGCCTGCCATCATGCGAAACAGTTATACCGGGAAGCGTGTTAGCCCCCCTTACATATATGTAGTACGTGGAATTGTGTCGCAGGAGCGGCCGCGTTGCAGTCGTAAACCTGCCGAGCCCGTCCCGTGGAGTCCTGATGATGCCAACTGTCCCCGTCCAGGGAACATTGGACACGTTTCCATATTCATTGGCAACGAATGCATATGACCCGTCCGGCGTGACAGCCAGATCGAAAGTCCCGGGCGCATTCGAGTTGGCATTCGGCGGTTGTGGTTGTTGAACATTGACAACGCCATCTATTGTACATGTGTCCAATCCACTCAGACGGAAAAATTCAGCGCCCTGGCTCTCAACCGCAGCACCAACGCTGACGTGCGGGTCGATCGGGCTACGGGCACGCGGAAAAAAGCTCATCCCCATAACCTGTTGCACCGGTCCGGCAACCGTGGCGGGAAAACGAATGATGTTTTGGCCGCCGCAGGGGTTACGGTAATCGCCACCAACCGGTTGGAAAACCTGAACACCTGCTGGTCCGTTCAGGGAAACAAGTACATAGCCCTTGTTCGTAACCAGCGCATCCGCGGCTTGTCCATTTCCGACGGTCGAATATAGACACGAAGTGACGGTCACGCCTACGCCAATCACGTTCGTACAAGCGTACGCAGCCCCTCCGGCATGGCAAAGAAAAAGGGTCAAAAAGCTAAACAGAATCGCAAGCGTCCTCGTTGGAGGAACTGTTGCGCTCAACCAAGAAACTCCAAGCTCTCGCATGAATTTGTCCTTCCCAACTAGAGGGCGCCGCCGTCAGCGCCAGGTCAATCAGAGTTCGGGTATTGTCCCAGCTTCTCGCAGTTGTCTAACAGACTGCACACAGAAGAAAAGCTGGGTCGCGGTAGGGACGTCGTTTCATCGCACGCCCCCCGCACAGAAAACCGTACGGGCGGCTGTAGCCAAGTCGTAGCCAAACGGGCCTTGCGATCGACAACGTGCCAACTTCCGGGCTGAGACTCTGGATGCAAGAAGGCGATCTTGCGCACGGCGTGTAGGGGCTGCGCGCGCCGCGAGCGGCCACGCCGTCGCAGTGCCGACCAGACCGATCAACTTACGCCGGCTCAACGGTTTGAATTGCATAACGCCCCAGCCCAGGACTTTCGCACCATCATATCCGATCGATGGGGATCGAGACGGAGCTCGCCGCATTGCGAGATTTTTATCTGACTTATGACCGCTTGGGGTCAACAGCGACAAGTCGCAGAATGAGCATGGTCAGATGCGATTGCCGAGAATCGCGCCCTCATAGATCGCGCGCTTGGCGTCGAGTTCGCCCGCCAGCCTCGCACCGCCGATCACATGGACCGGCTGCCCGCCGGCCTCGATCTCATCGGCGAGCTGACGGTCCGATTCCTGGCCGGCGCAGACGACGATCGTATCGGCCGCCAACACCTCGTTGCGGTCGCCCAGGGCGACGTGAAGCCCGTCGTGATCGATTTTCAGGTACCGCGCACCGGCAATCTGCCGCACTTTCAGGTCCTTCAGCTCCTGCCGCAGAATCCAACCCGTGCTTTTGCCGAGCGTCCGGCCGAATGAGCCTTCCGAGCGCTTCACCATGGTGATCTGCCGACGCGACGGATGATGCTTTGGCGGGCCGTTGATGCCCCAGCGGCCGAAAAATTCTTCGCGGGTCTGGCGCCGGCCGTTCGCGTCCATGGCGAGAAACAGAGCAACGTCGTGGCCAATGCCGCCGCCGCCGATAATGACGACACGCTCGCCGACCTGCACGGAACCATCCAAGACCTTCGTGTACCCGACTACCCGCGGATCGTCGCTACCCGGAATGTCGAACGCTCTCGGCGTCACGCCGGTCGAAATGATGACCTCATCGAAATTCGCGCGTTTCAACGCCTCCGGATCGACCGGACGGCCGGTCTTGACCTCGACGCCAGCCTCGGCGAGTTGCGCCTCGTAGCCCTTCAGCGATAGGCCATAGTCTTCCTTGCCGGGGATATTTGCCGCCAGGACGAATTGCCCGCCAATCCGGTCCGCCGACTCAAACAGCGTGACCCGGTGGCCACGGCGGGCGGCTTCGAGCGCGGCTGCAATCCCCGCAACGCCCGCGCCGATGACGGCGATGCGCTTCGCGGTCGAAGCTGGCGCATCGGAGAATTCGTTCTCGCGTGCCGCGCGCGGGTTGACGAGACATGTGATGACCTGATCCGTGAAATAGTGGTCAAGGCAGGCCTGGTTGCAGGCGATGCAAACATTCACCAAGTCGGCACGCCCGCGACGGACCTTGTCGACGAACTCGGCATCGGCGAGCAGCGGCCGCGCCATCGACACCAGATCAGCGGACCCATCGGCAATGACGCGGGCTGCGTCCTCCGGCAAATTGATGCGGTTGCTCGCGGTGACGGGAATCGACACCACCTCCTTGAGCCGGCGCGTGGACTCGATGAACGCCGCGTGCGGGACAGCGCCCGCGATGGTTGGCACGGGCGCCTCGTGCCAGCCGATGCCGGTCGCAAGGCAATCGGCTCCGGCCTTTTCGACGTTCTTCGCAAGCCAGATCGTCTCATCCTGCGTCAAGCCGCCTTCGACCAGCTCAAGGGCCGAAATCCGATAAGAGATGACGGCGTCTCCAATGGCGGCCCGGACCGCCCTGACGACGCTGAGTGGAAAGCGCCCCCGATTTTCGAGCGTTCCCCCCCATTCGTCCTTCCGGTGGTTGGTTCGCGGCGCCAGGAACTCGCTTATGAGGTATCCTTCCGACCCCATGATCTCGACGCCATCGTAACCGGCCTCGATCGCGAGCCGCGCGGTGGTTGCGTAGTTTGCGATGGTCGCTTCGATCTGGCTCAGCGTAAGCTCCGCGGGAACCTCACGGTTGATGGGCGACTTGATCGGCGACGGCGCGACGATAGCGGAGTGATAGCCGTAGCGGCCGGCATGGAGGATCTGCAGCAGGATCCGGCAGCCCGCGCGGTGAACGGGCTCCGTTATCTTCCGGTGGCTTGCAACCTGGTCGGCGCGCTCGAAGGTCCCGGGCTCGTTTTTCAGCCGGCCTGCGAAATTGGGCGCGAAGCCGCCGGTGACGATCAAGCCCGCGTCACACTTGGCGCGCTCGGCGTAGAACCGTCCCAGCTCGTCAAACCGCTCGGGGTGGCTCTCGAGGCCGGTATGCATCGACCCCATGACGATCCGGCTCGACAACGTGACGGAGCCTATTCGAATTGGATCGAGAAGAACTGACTGGGCGTCCGCCATACCGGGTCTCGGCTTTCGGATGCAGGGGAAGCGCTCATCCGCGCCATCTCGTGGCAGGCGGCGCTTCCTCGCCCACCGGAGAAGTCCGCTGCGGGCAAAAGCAACGGAATGGTCCTTCTTGTAACAGTTCCGCTCATCCCTCCAATAGCCGGCATGCAAGCGGACATCCCATTTCGTCGCGACGGGCGAACAAGAGGACCAATGAAGCGTCGCGTGGCGATGCTTCCAGTTCAGACCGGAGGCGGAATTGCCCGCAACACGTCCCTGAAAATGCCGTACTGCACTTGAAAAGCTCGGGGGCTGTAGTCCTGGTAGTATCCCGCCGTCACCACGACAACGAGATCGAGCTCCGGGACGATGCGAATCGACTGCCCGCCTCGACCAAGCGCGCCAGCCCAGTGGATCTCACGTCCATTGAGCGGGGAGCGGCCGAGCCACCAGAGATATCCATAGGACAAACCGTCCGTGGCCTCGATCTTCCGTGTCGTCGAGGCCTCGATCCAGCCTTTGGAAACGATCTGACGGCCGTTCCAGCGCCCGCCCGCAAGGACCAGCTGGCCGATTTTCACCATGTCGCGCGGTCGCAAGCGCAATCCCCCTCCGGCATCGGTATCCCCCCTGATCCGATTCCACTCGACGGCGGTGATGCCCAAAGGCTCGAACAACGTTGCTCGGGCAAATTCGTCGAGGGGGCGCCCGGTGGCCTTACGGATGATGGTCGACACGAGCGTCAGCGCGCCGGTGTTGTAGAAGAACTCTCGTCCCGCCGGGGCGGTCGCCGCAAGACCGAGGACGTAACGACAGGGATCCCACGCCATATGCATGCGCCCCTCGTCGTTGTTGTAGTCGCCAGTGGCCGGAGTGGCCTCCACCCACTTCAAACCCATCGACATGGTGAGCGCGTGCAAGAGTTGGATGCGTTCCTTTTCAGGGGAACGCAAGTCTGACAGCTCAGGGAAGAAGTTGAGGATCGGGTCGTTGATGCTGCCTACTAGCCCGCGATCAATCGCGATCCCGAGCACGAGTGACGCGACGCTCTTTGAAACCGATTTCATGTCATGCAGCGTGTCAGCATCAAAGGTGACGTTTTCCACCCGGTGGCCGTAAATGCGGCCGGGAATCTCATCGGCCCCCCTGAAGTACTTTTCGAACACCAGCTTGCCACCGCGTGCGACCAGAACCGCGTGCACATTAGCAGTGCTCGAGAGCCGATCAGCCATCCGGCACAATGCGTCGCGGTCGATGAGCTTATCGTCATTGACGGAGGCGACGGGCCAGCCGTCGTCTCGCGCGACCGGAAGACTACAGCCGTCGGGCGGGTCCGCGTACACAGGCAACACTGTGAGTGGCGCCAGCGCAGCTGCCCCGAAAAGCGCAACAAACCGGCGACGTCTCATGCGATCCTCTCGGTCACACGTTTTGCGGGCGCCCAATGTTTCAGACGATCTTGCCAACTGACGCGTAAACAGGCCTCACCAAGGTCAGCTTCGGGTCAAAATCGACAAGTCTTAGACTGAGCATATCTCGTCCGGTTTACCCCCCGTGAGCTGACGTAGAAGCGGACATGCCATTGCGTCGCGATGGGGCCGGGAAGAGACATTCCAGTACCTACAGAAGGACCTAGCACTCGGCTCAATCTATCGGGCCTTCGGTCGGCAATTGAATGTGGAAAATGGCGCCGTGGGGGGAGGCGGGCGAAGCCGATAGCCGGCCGCCCTGATTCTCCACAATCGACTTGCAGATAGAAAGCCCGATTCCCATTCCCTGCTCCTTAGTCGTAAAAAACGGCTCGAAAATGCGTTCTATGATCCTCGGGTCAAGCCCGGTCCCGGCATCCGCCACCGTGATCAACACGTCGCGTGACTGAAGCATTTGGGTTCTTATCGACAAGAGCCGCTTGCGATCCTTAACGCCGCTCATCGCCTCGATCGCATTCGTTACCAAGTTGAGAACAACCTGTTGTAAGGGAACCCGCTCGGCCGTGATTTGCGGCAGCGATTCGAGCAGTTGCAATTCTAGCGCGACTCCCTGACTCTCGATTTCGCCTTGTGAAAGGGCAAGGACTTGGCGAAGAAGATCGTTGATGTCTATTGACACCTTTTCCTGAGTGTCTTCGCGGAACATTCCGCGAATGCTTGTGAGAACATCACTCGACCGGTGCCCCTCATCAACCATCAGCTTCAAGCACCGGCGTACTTCGTCGAGATCCGGCTTCTCTCTGTCGAGCCACCGCAAGCCGGCGCGGCCGTTCGCGACAATCGCGGTCAATGGCTGTTTGATTTCATGCGCGATGGAGGCGGTCATTGTGGCCAGGGTGGTCTGTCGACCTACACGGGCAAGGTCCCGCTGCATTTGCCGTAGCGATTCCTCGGCGTGCCTCAGGTCGGTGACATCTCGTGCCATCGCGTAGATTCGACCCTTGTCCGGGACGGCTTTCCAGGATAGCCATCGGTACGATCCGTCTTTGTGGCGAACCCGGTTCTCGAATCGCAGGGTCTTTTTGCCCGCAATGAGGTGACCGATTTCAGCAAGCGTCCTCTCGCGATCATCAGGGTGCAGCAACCACTGGGACGTTCTGCCGACCAGATCGTCTTCCGACCAGCCGAGTGAGATCGTCCAGGCTGGGTTGACGCTTAGATACTTGCCTTCCAAATCGGCCACCACAAGCAAGTCCTGGGAGACATTCCAGATCTGCAGGCGCTCGCGGATTTCCGCTTTGACACGTTGCTCCAACGTCTCGTTGAGTTCCCGTAGGGCCTTCTCGGCTTCGATCTGCTCGGTGATGTCGGTGTTGGTTCCGAACCAGCGGACGACCTCCCCGGCCTCGTCGCGGATCGGCAACGCGCGTGAGAGGAACCAACGATAGGTGCCATGCCGCCCGCGTAGCGGAAAGGTATCTTCCCAAGGCGTGCCGGATTCGAAACTCTGTCGAATGCGCTTCACGACGCGGTCGACGTGTTCGGGATGGTGCACCTTCTGCCATCCCCAACCCTCCAT
>Ga0111539_10012887_pt1 | contig 10462 bp, 12 predicted proteins | sample RhiMethybrSRZTD1_FD_79667 | JGI IMG/M metagenome (GOLD analysis project Ga0111539, IMG submission 79667) | Populus rhizosphere microbial communities from Tennessee, USA - Rhizosphere MetaG P. TD hybrid SRZTD1 (version 2) (version 2) | ecosystem: Host-associated > Plants > Roots > Rhizosphere >... | reverse complement strand
CCGTCAAGGCCTTTGCGCCGAAGCGGTAGCGGAGGAACTTGATGATCGACTCGAACCCGTAGGTGCCGTGGTCGACGTGGCCACGCCGCGCGTAGGGCGAAAGGAGCAGCGCCGGAATGCGGAAGCCCATCTGCCCGTAGTCCTCGTCGAGATCCCGGCTGTTGCGGATGTCCGGCACGCGGGGTGGGCGGACGTGGTCGAAGAAGCCGCCCCACTCGTCGTAGACGACGAAGATCGCACCGCGCTCCCACTGCGGCGACTCCATGAACGCGTGCACCACGTCGGACATGTACGCCTGCCCGAGCCGGACGTCCCCGTGCGGGTGTTCGTCGGCCGATACGCCGTCGCCACCGCCGCCGTCCTTGAAGGGCGGGTCGACGAAGGAGACGTTCGGCAGCTTGCCGCTCTCGCAGGCGCTGTAGTACTCCTCGACGCGGCTCGCACGTGCGAATCCCGCCTGGCCCCAGAGCGCGGCCGCGGGCAGGTCGTTGAAGTATGAGCGAACGGTGCCGCCGGCGCGCTCGATCGCCGCGAACAGCGTGGTGTCGTAGGGGAACCCCTGCGAGTCGACGGGCAGGTCGTTCTCCCTGTTCCCGTATGACTGCGCCGCCCACATGTACTCGCGGTTCGGATACGTGGACGCGAGGATCGAGCAGAAGAAGCGGTCGAATGTGGTCGCCGCTTTCGTCGCGTCCTGAATGAAGCCGAGGTCGCCCTTCTCGTAGTACCCGAGCGCGAACTCGTCGGTGTCGCTGCCCTCCTTCAACCAGCCGTCGAGCTTGCCCTCGTTGAACTGCACCCGACCCGAGTCCCACCCGTGCCCGGGATCCGGATGCCCGCACCCCTGGTACTCGGGCGTCAGGCGATGCGTGGACTGGGGTGCGCCCGCGGCGTCGACGTACTGGATGCCCGCCTGGTGCCCGTCCGCGTTCGGCATCCAGCCGAGGTAGTGGTCGAACGACCGGTTCTCCATCATCAGGACGACGAAGGTGTCGATCGGCATGTTCTTCGGCGAGGGCAGCTTCACCCGCCGCTGGCGCTTCGCCGCCTCGGCGACGAGCGTGTCCGCGGGGAGAGTCGCGGCGAGCCCGGCGAGCCCGGCCGTGTAAGCGGTGCGCTCGAGGAAGTCGCGCCGCCGGAGAGCCTCGTCCGGTTGCTCTGCCTCGAGCCGCTCGTCGTTCACGCGGGCTAGGCTAGCCCGCGCTATGGGCAGGGCGCGCTACTTGATTGTTATCGCCGCCTTCGCCGTACTCGCCGGCTGTGGCGACGACGAGAAACCCGATATCGACCGGGTCCAGAGTGATCTCGCGCGCGACGTGCAGGAGCAGACCGGCACTCAGGATGTCCGCGTCGCCTGTCCCGACGACGTCTCCGAAGGGGACCTGTGTGACGTGACGGCATCCGGTGGCTTGAAGGCGACGATCAGGATCACCGAGATCGACGACGGCGCGAAGGGCGAGATCGTCCAGCCCTAGGCGAGCAGCGCTTCCAGCTCCTCGGCCTCGGTCACGGGCCGCTGGCAGGCGAAGTGCTCACAGACGTAGGCGGCCGCCCGGCCGTCGACGGGCTCGCGGCCCTGGAGCAGCGGCACGCCGTCGGGCTCGCCGCCCGCCACCACGATGTGCGGCCGGAAGCGTCCCCGGACCGTCCGCTCGAGCGGCTCGCGGTCCGGTCCGACGAGCGCGACCTCCTTGACATCGGCGAAGTGGAAGTCGAGCGCCTGGAGCAGATGGCCGAATGCCTGCGCGTGTCGCGCGGCGACCGTGTGGAGCAGGCGGAACACGCCCACGGCGCGCTTCTCGTACTCGTACTCCCCGGTCAGCGCCGCGAGCCGGAGCAGCCCGTAGGCCGCGCTCGAGTTCCCGGCCGGGATCGGGTGGTCCTCGAGGTCCTTGCGTCGCGCGACGAGCTGCTCGTGGTCCGATGAGGTCTCGAAGAATCCGCCGCGTGCCTCGTCTGCGAAGCGCTCGACCATCGTGTCGGCCAGGGCGCGCGCCTCAGTGAACCAGCGCGGCTCGAAGGTCGCCTCGTAGAGCGTCAGTAGGGCCTCGAGCAGGAACGCGTGATCCTCGAGGTAGGCGTTGAGCTTCGCCTGGCCGTCCTTCCACGTGCGAAGCAGCCGTCCCTCGTCGTCGCGCAGGTCGCGCAGGATGAAGCCCGCGCAGCCGCGGGCGGCGTCGAGGTAGTCGCTGCGCTCGAGAACTGCGCCTGCTTCTGCAAGCGCCGCGATCATCAACGCGTTCCACGACGTCAGCCGCTTGTCGTCCAGCCCGGGCCAGACGCGCTGCGATCGGACGTCGTACAGGCGTCGCTTCAGCTCCGGCGATGCCTCACCGGCGCGCACGAGGATGTTCCTGCCCTCGAAGTTCCCCTCCGCGGTTGCGCCGAAGGCCGCGGCGGCCTCGTCGTCCAGCTCCTCGCGCGACCAGACGTAGAACTTGCCCTCCTCGCCCTCGGAATCGGCGTCGAGCGCGGAGAAGAAGCCGCCCTCGTCCCCGCGCATCTCGCGCAGCGCCCAGTCGAGCGTCTCCTCGCACACGGCCCGGAAGAGCGGCTCCCCGGTCACCTGCCATCCGTGCAGGTACGCGCGTGCCAGGAGCGCGTTGTCGTAGAGCATCTTCTCGAAGTGGGGAACCAGCCAGCGGGCGTCGACCGAGTAGCGGGCGAATCCGCCGCCGATCTGGTCGTAGATCCCGCCCGACGCCATCGCGCGCAACGTCTGGGTGGTCATCTCGGTCTCGCCCCTGCGCAGCAGGAACTCGATTGCGGACGCGGGCGGGAACTTCGGCGCGCTCCCGAACCCGCCGTTGACCGGGTCGAAGTTCATCCGGAGCGCCGCCACGGCGTCGTCCAGGACCTTCGGATCGAGCACGTCGGTGGAGGGCTCGAGCCCGGCGCCGCCGCGCAGGCGCTCGGCGACGCGCTCGGAGCCCGCGCGAATCTGGTCGCGCTTCTCGGTCCATGCCTCGACGACCGCTTCGAGGATCCGGCGCCAGCTCGGCATCCCGCCGCGGTCCTCCGGAGGGAAGTAGGTGCCTGCGTAGAACGGCACCTGCTCCGGCGTGAGGAAGACGTTCAGCGGCCACCCGCCCTGGCCGGTCATCGCCTGGCACGCCTCCATGTAGATCGCGTCGAGGTCGGGCCGCTCCTCGCGGTCGAGCTTGATCGGGACGAAGTGCTCGTTCATGTATGCGGCGGTCTCGGCGTCCTCGAACGATTCGCGCTCCATCACGTGGCACCAGTGGCATGCGGAGTAGCCGATCGACAGCAGGATCGGCTTGTCGTCCGCCCGCGCGCGCTCGAGGGCCTCGTCGCCCCACGGGTACCAATCCACCGGGTTGTCCTTGTGCTGGAGGAGGTACGGCGAGGTTTCCTGCGCCAATCGGTTCGGCGGCACAACCCCGAGGCTACCCATGCGTTACGGGCGAAACGCAAACGACCAGGGGGGACCATCCGATGAAGATGTTCCGAAGGCCGTCGCACGGCACAGTCGCTGCGTACCTCGCGCTGTTCATCGCGCTTGGCGGCACCGCGTACGCGCTCGACCGCGGCTCGATCACGAGCCGGGAGATCGCGAAGGGCGCGGTCAAGCGAAGCGAGATCAAGGCCGGCGAGGTTGGCAAGGCCGAGATCCGCAAGGAGGCGGTCGCTCCGAGCGAGATCAGGCCGAACGCCGTCCGCGAGTCCGAGATTCGCACCGACTCGGTCGGAACGGACGAGCTCGCCGCGGACGCGGTGACCGGCGAGAACGTCGACGACGGGTCGCTGGGCCTCGCCGATATCGCGCGCGAGGTCGCGAACGTCACGTTCGACCCACCGGTGCTGAACCCCGGGGACTGCGCATCCGACAATTCGATCGCGGTGCCCAACAAGGGCGCGAACGACCGCGTGCTCGTCCTACCCGGCAGCGACGACGACGGCTGGAACGGGGACCTCACCCTCGACGCCTACTCGGCCACGGGTACCGCCGCGAACGAGATCGCGGTGACGATCTGTCGCCCCTTCGGCGCCGGAAGCGCCGATCCGGGCGCTCAGCCGCTGACCGTGCTGCTGCTCGGTTAGCCGGGGGAGTCGGGCGGGCGGCGACGGATCGCCGCCCGCTCGTCTACGAATTCGCGCAGCGCCGCCGCGAAGTCCGCGCTGAGGCAAGGGCTCTCGTCGGTGCCGACCGTCGACGCGTCGGGAAATGCCTTGACGAAGTCCTCGAAGCCATACGGAGTGAAGACGACGCAATCCGTGTGCTGAGCAAGCAGCAGCGGAAGGTCGAGCTGCCGCAAGAACGGCTCGAGTGACCCACCGGCCTCGCCGATTCCCGTCTCCAACTCCTCCATGAACCTGACGGCGAACTCGCGCGGGACGCGCTTGATCATCTCCTCGACGAGCTCGTCCGCGGACCGGGAGCTGTAGTCGGCGCGCGAGTCCCAGACCCCGACGTCCTGGCGGATGAACGCGCTGAAGTCGAGATCGAGCAGCCGTCGGCTCATCTCGAGTATCTCCGCGTGCATCGTCGGCCGCGGACCGTCCAGCCGGTACTGAAGACAAGCGTGGCCCAGCGCGAGTCCGACGACCCGCGGACGCTGTGCGGCCGCGATCAGCGTCGCGAAGACAGCGCCGAAATCGTCGCCCGCCACGATGCACCGAGTCCAGTCGCGGCGCTCGATCTCAGCCGCCCCGCGTGCCACAACCGACTCAGGGAGTCGCCCCTCCACGGGCGGCTCCGTTCCCACGCCCGGCGGGTCGAAGCTCGCCACGTCGGCCCATTCCTCGAGCAGCGGCTTGATCGTCCACTGGACCTCGGTCCAGCTCGGTACCAGCAGGATCTGTGGCCGCTCACTCATCCGCGCAGCTCCGCCCGCCTGATCTTCCCACTGGCGGTCTTCGGCAGCTCCTTCGCGAACTCGACGATGCGCGGGTACTTGTAGGGCGCTGTCTCGGTCTTGACGTGCTCCTGCAGCTCACGGGCGAGCTGCTCGCCGGGCTCGTGCCCCTCGCGCAGGACGACGACCGCCCTGACGACCGAGCCCCGCTCTTCGTCGGGCGCGGCGACGGCGGCCGCCTCGGCGACGGCCGGATGCGAGACGAGCGCGGACTCGACCTCGAACGGCCCGATCCGGTATCCCGACGAGATGATCACGTCGTCCGTGCGTCCCTCGAACCAGAGGTAGCCGTCCTCGTCCTCGCGGACGCGGTCGCCCGTTCGCCACACGTCGCGCGGGCCGTCGAGGAAGAACGTCGGCACCGTGGACGGATCGACACACAGCTCGCCGTCGTCGACCCAGAGCTTGAAGCCGGGGAGGGGGAGGCCCATCGAGCCCGGGCGGACGGGCGGCCCGATCGGCATCCCCGTGAGCGCGCCGGTCTCGGTCTGCCCGTAGCCGTCGTGGATCTCGATCCCGACGGCGTCACGCCAGAGGTGGACGATCTCCGGGTTGAGCGGTTCGCCGGCGGCGACGGCGTGACGTAGCGCGGGGAGTTCACGCAGCTGCGTCCGCTTCGCTACCGCGCGGTACTCGGTCGGCGCCATGCACAGCACGTTGACGCCCTCCTGCTCGGCGACCTCGAGTCGCTCGTCGGGATCGAAGCGGGCGTCGTGCAGCAGCGCCGTCGCGCCCATCAGCCATGGCGCGATGAATACGTTGCGCGCAGACTTCGACCAGCCGGACGCGGCAGTGCACCAGGCCAGGTCACCGCTGCGTGCTCCGAACCAGTGCTCGGCCTGAACGTGCTGCCCGAACAGGTAGCGCTGCCCGTGCCGGATCGGCTTCGGCTCGCCGGCGGTGCCCGATGTGAACGTGATCAGAGCCGGATCGTCCGCTGCGAGGTCCTCGGCCGGCGCCTGGGCGGCCTCGTAGAGCGAGTCGTCCGGGACGGTCAGGAGGGGGCCGTCGAAGCCTGCCTCGCGGACAGCCTCGGCATCACGCTCGTCGGCGACGACGACGCGCGGCTCCGTCAGGTCCATCCGCTCGCGCAGGTCCTTCGGGCGCAGCTGCTCGGTGCAGGGCAACGCGACCGCGCCAATCTGGAAGCAGGCGACCATCGTCTCGACCCACTCGGGGCGGTTCCCGATCACGGTCATGACGACGGAGCCCTTGGCCGCACCGTGCTCCGTCAGCGTGCCCGCGAGGCGTGCGGCGCGCTCAGAGACCTCGCCAAAGCTCAATTCGCGGCGGGAACGGTCCGCTGAGAGCGCCACAAGGGCGGTTCTAGAGGGCGAAACCGCCCCCACAAGTTCCGTTGCGAAGTTCACAGGGCCCCTGGGGGGGCCGAATCAGGGCTTGTGTCAATGAGCATCAAAAGAACGGACTCCCCCGGACCGTTTGCTACGGTAACCGCACGCCGAGGCCACGCACGACGCGTGGCGCGGGGGACCCAGGTTGTTGGGGCGAACCTCCTAACCGGAGGCGCGCAAGCTCTTTCAGCGCGAGCCCGTCAGCTAACCCCGCAGGCGGACGAAAGAGACTGTGGTCAAGCCGCTGCGACATAGCTTTGCGCGCGTCCTTGCGCTGACGTGCCTCCTCGCCTGCGTCCCTGCCATCGCGCACGGAGCCGAGGCCTCGAACGGCGGCACCTCGCCGGACGATCCGCGCTACGCGCCCGCCAAGAGGGCGAAGATCGTCAACGGCTTCGCGATCCCGCCGAAGAACGCGCCGCGGCGCGTCAAGCGAGCGATCAACGCTGCGAACGAGATCGTCGACAAGCCGTACAAGTACGGCGGCGGTCACGCCTCCGTCGAGGACCGGGGCTACGACTGCTCGGGCAGCGTCTCGTACGCGCTGATCGGCGGCCACCTGCTCAGGAGCCCGCTCGCGTCCGGCGACTTCATGCGCTGGGGCGACCGCGGCAAGGGCAAGTGGATCACCGTCTACGCGAATGGTGGCCACGCCTACGCGGTCATCGCCGGCCTCAGGCTCGACACGGGCATGCGTGACCCGAACGGCGACAGGTACGGGCAGGAGCCCGGCAGCGGTCCGCGCTGGAACAAGACCATGCGCGACCCGTCGAGCTACCGCATCCGCCATCCTGGCGGCTTCTAGCCCGCCGCCACCGCATCGGTATTGTCCCCGGCCGCAATGGCCGTAGCCGTGGGTTACCAGGACAAGACCGACGATCAGAAGGCGATCACCGAGATGGTGCGCCAGTTCGTCGACAAGGAGATCCTCCCGACCGCGGAGGAGTACGACCACGAGGACAAGTTCCCCGAGCCCATCGTCGAGCAGATGAAGGAGCTCGGGCTCTTCGGGGTGACGATCCCCGAGGAGCACGGCGGGATGGGCCTCGACCTGACGACCTACGCGATGATCGTCGAGGAGCTCTCGCGCGGCTGGATTTCGATCTCGGGCGTCGTGAACACGCACTTCATCGGCTCGTACCTGCTGATGAAGTTCGGGACAGACGAGCAGAAGGAGAAGTACCTGCCGAAGATGGCCACGGGCGAGATCCGCGGGGCGTTCTCGCTCTCCGAGCCCGAGGTCGGCTCCGACGTCCAGGGCATCAAGTCGACCGCCAAGGAGGTCGACGGTGGCTGGGAGATCAACGGCCAGAAGATGTGGGTGACGAACGGGCTGCGCTCCGGGCTCGTATTCGTCCTCGTCAAGACGGACCCGAAGGCTGACCCGCCCTACAAGGGCATGACCTGCTTCATCTGCGAGAAGGAGCCGGGGGAGTCTGAGGTCCCGGGGCTCACCATCCCGCCCAAGATCAAGAAGATGGGTTACAAGGGCGTCGAGTCGACCGAGCTCGTCTTCGACGGCTTCAAGGTCTCCGACGATCACATCCTCGGCGGCCGGGACGGCGTCGGCGAAGGCTTCCGCCAGATGATGGACGCGCTCGAGCTAGGCCGCGTCAACGTCGCTGCGCGCGGTGTCGGCCTCGCCCAGCGCTCGCTCGAGCTGGCCCTCCGCTACAGCCAGGAGCGCAAGACCTTCGGCAAGCCGATCGCCCAGCACCAGGCGATCACGTTCAAGCTTGCGGAGATGGGGACGAGGGTGGAGGCCGCGCGACTGCTCACCATGAAGGCAGCGCGGATGAAGGACGCCGGCGAGCGCTCGGACATCGAAGCGGGCATGGCGAAGCTGTTCGCCTCCGAAGCGGCCAAGGAGAACGCCGAGGAGGCGCTACGCATCCACGGCGGCTACGGCTACTCCAAGGAGTACGAGATCGAGCGCATCTACCGCGACGCGCCGCTGCTTCTGATCGGCGAGGGCACTTCCGAGATCCAGAAGATGGTGATCGGGAAGAAGCTGCTCCAGCGCCACAAGATCTGAGACGGATCAATCCCTACGAGCTTCGATCGCCTCGAGGGCCTCGGCCTCGCGCAGGCATACCTTCCACCAGAGGCACTTCCGGCCCCACCATTCGCTCGGCTGCCAGATAAGGTCGATGACCGGCGTCTCGCTGGCGAGCAGGCCGCGGCCGCGGGCGAGTACGAAATTCTCTAGGTCGCGCACCTCATCGAGGTCGAGGACGTAGTCCGGAATCGCACCGAGAAGGTCGTCCCACCAGCGGCGCAGTCCGGCGTGGCCGCGATAGACGCCCTCCATCTGCGTGAGCCGCGACTCGACCTCGATGTCCTCGTCCATCAGCGCGCAGAACCCATCCCAGTCGCGCCGGTTGAAGGCTTCGACAGATTCTCGGTAATGCTCGGCGGACATCGCCGGCAGTCTCGCTGAGCGCGAGACTGCCGGCAAGCGTCTCTAGTCGACGAGGAAGGCCGTCGCCCAGACGATGCAGGAGCTGTCCGCCGTGCCCTGACCGGCTTGCTGCGCGGTTCCTTCCACCAGCACGGTCCTGTTCTCGGTGCCCTGGAGCTGGATCATGAACGTGTTCCGCTGCCCGACCGCGAACGTGTGCACGATGCCGTTGTCGATCGTCGTGATCGTGGGAGCACCGTTCCCGAGCGTTCGAGAAATGTTCATGGGCAGGCCCGAGCGGTTCGTGATGCCGATTCGGGTACTCGCGTTCTCCGTGCCGGCATTGGTCTGCGTGTCCGCGCACGACACCTGGAGGTCGCCCAGGCCGAGGTCGATCATCGTGCTGCCGGCCGTGGTCTGGTTGTCGGCCACCGCGATCGTCCGCGCGCCGTTGCGCGCGATCGTGGTCTCGTCCGCCAGATCCTGGAGGTCGTTCTCGGAAGCGGCGCCCGCGACGATCCGTAGCGGAAGGTGGCCGCGGTTGTCGCTGCCCTTTCCGTAGGTCGCGACGAGCTTCCCGGCCGCCTTCTTCTTGCCCGCCTTCGAGGCCTTCACCGCGTCGAAGCCATCGACGCGATCGCTGTTGTGAGCGAAGTTCACGGCCGCGATTGCGCCTCCGGTCATGCTCATCACGAGCGCAATCAGGCCGACGATCATCGCCGCTGAAGGTCGCTTCAGCTTCATTCTTCCTCCTCGTAATTGGTGGCGCCGGCCCCACCGCCGGCGCCTTGGATGCAACAACCCATCCGAACGCCCATAAGATCGGCGTCGTGGCATCGACTGATACACGCGCCCTGATCGAGCGGACGCTCGAGGCGTTCACTGCAGAGGTTCCGGCGCTCAAGCAACTCAAGCTGGTTGTGCGGCTGGAGCTGCCGACGCGCGGCGCCGGGGCCCCGATCTGGCGCATCGAGGTGCCCGGGCCCAAGGTGACGAAGGACCCCGCGGGTGACGCCAAGCTCGACGTGGTGGTGGCTCGCTCGCATTTCAACGAGCTCGCCAAGGACGGCCGGCTGAAGCACTGGGCCGAGGCGTACGAGCATGGCCACGTCAAGGTGTCCGGCGAGCCGGCGGTCGTCAGCCTGCTCGGGAACGTGATCCAGCGTCAGCTGGCGAGGGCGCGCGCGTAGACGAGCTGCCGACGCGGGACCCGACGCGGGTCGTCGTGGTCGCCTACCTGCTCGCTGCGGTCTGCGTCCTGGCGCCGCTGGCGGTCGTCGGCGCCGTGTTCGCCGGGGTCGCGCTCATGCGCCGGAACCGGCCGCGCGACGGCATCCAGGTGATTGCCCTGGGCATCGCCTGTACGGCGCTCGGCCTGGTGGTCTGGGCCTAGCGCTCGAGCGCGGTGCCGTCGTAGAGCTTGAGGACGCGCACCTTGCCGGGCGGCGCAGCCTCGACGCAGAGCCCGCACAGGATGCACTCGTCGAGGTTCTCCTCGACGACATCCACGCCGCCGTCACGCGCGGCGTAGATGTCGACCGGGCACGCCTCCTCGAGCTTCTTCGCCATCTCGGCGTCCGAGCGGATGTCGTCGGCGACCTCGACGTTGATGAAGACGGCCTCACTCATGCTGCCACCCCGATCTTTTCCTTGACGAGGTCGGGGATCTCGGAGATCTCCTCGGCGACCGTGATGCCCGCGTCCTGCAGGCGCTTGATCTTCTCGGCGGCGGTGTCGGCCTTGCCCTCGACGATCGTGCCCGCGTGGCCGAAGCTCATGCCCGGCATCTCGTCCATGAAGCGGCCGGCCATGAACGCGACGATCGGCAGCTT
>Ga0111539_10012885_pt1 | contig 10464 bp, 8 predicted proteins | sample RhiMethybrSRZTD1_FD_79667 | JGI IMG/M metagenome (GOLD analysis project Ga0111539, IMG submission 79667) | Populus rhizosphere microbial communities from Tennessee, USA - Rhizosphere MetaG P. TD hybrid SRZTD1 (version 2) (version 2) | ecosystem: Host-associated > Plants > Roots > Rhizosphere >... | reverse complement strand
GGCCGCTCGCGGTCGCCGCGGGGCTCGCGTTCGCCGTTGCCCTGGGCGAGTTCGGCGCGACGGTGTTCGTCGCGCGCGCGGACTGGCCGACGGTGCCCGTGGCGATCTTCCGGTTCCTCGGGCGGCCGGGCGGTTACAACGTCGGCATCGCCATGGCGCTGTCCGTCGTGCTCATGCTGACCGTGACAGTGGTCGCGCTCCTCTCCGAGCGATCCCTCGTCGGCGTACGCAGGCGATGAGGCTCGCGCTCGACGGCATCGAGGTGACGCTCGACGGGAACCGGATCCTCGAAGGGATCACGGTCGCGGTTCCCGCGGGTGAGCGCCTGGCCGTCCTCGGGCCGAGCGGCTCGGGGAAGTCGACGCTCCTCCGCGTCGCGGCGGGCCTGCAACGCCCGACGAGCGGACGCGTGCTCCTCGACGAGCGCGACGTGACGACCGTGCCCGCGCACCGGCGCGGCGTCGGCCTCGTCTTCCAGGACGCGGCCCTCTTTCCCCACCGGAGCGTTGCCGGCAACGTCGAGTTCGGCCCGAAGGTGGCCGGGCTCGACGAGCCCGCGCGTCGCGCCCGGGTCGCGGAGGGGCTCGAGCTGGTCGCGCTGGCCGACGCGGAGGAACGCGACGTGGAGACGCTCTCGGGCGGCGAGGCTCAGCGCGTGGCGCTCGCCCGTGCGCTCGCGACCCGCCCGGAGGCTCTCCTCCTCGACGAGCCGCTCGGCGCGCTCGACGGCCCGCTTCGCCAGCGGCTGCAGGACGATCTCCGCGCGCTCTTCGAACGGATCGGCCTCACGGTCGTCCACGTCACCCACGACGTCGGCGAGGCCTTCGCGCTCGGCGATCGCGTCGCGATCCTGCGCGCGGGCCGCCTCGCACAGGTGGCGCCGCCCGAGGAGCTCTGGTCGCGGCCCGCCGACGACTGGGTCGCGCGCTTCCTGGGGATGCGGAACGTCACCCGGGACGGCGATCGCGCGACGGTGACCCGGCCGGAGGCGGTTCGACTCGTCTGCGGCGACGATGCGGAGGTCGTCGCGGCCGAGCGCGACGGCCCGGTCGTGACCGTACGCGTGCGCCGTGTCGACGGCACCGAGCTCGACGCCCTCGCCGTCGGCGTCGACGTGCCTCCGATCGGGAAGCGCGTCGGGGTGCGGATCGACCCGGCCGGCGTGATGGTGGTGCCCGCCTGGCACGCGGCGCCCGGATAATTGCCGGGCGTGGCCGGGCTCGACATCGACCGCTGCCTCGACCGGCTCGACGACGCGTTGCGCCGCGTCGGGGCGACTGGCCTCGTCTCCACGCGCAAGACGGACGCGGTAGACGAGATCTCCGCTGCGATCGCGCCCTGGGGGCTCCCGCCCGACCTCGAGCGGCTGTGGCGACGGGTCTGCATGGGAGACCTCGTCGTCGTGCCCTGGCGCATGCCGACGCTCGCCGATCCGGCGTGGGCGCTCGACGCATATCGGCAGACCCTCGAGATCGGCTATCCGCCGCCCTACGGCCCGCCGCTGCTGTTTCCGATCGCGCTTGCGGGAGAGACCCGCTGGTCGGTCGAGCTCCGGAGCGAGAGGGACCCGGGCGGCACGCTGTTCTCGCACGGCGAGGCGATCCACGTCGAGTACCCGAGTGTCACCGCCCTCGTGGATGCCTTTGCGGAGCTGATCGAGCTCGGCGCCTTCGAGTGGGGGCTCGAGGGACACATCCTCCTGACCGACGCTGCAGAACGGCGCGCCCGGGACGCGCGGCTCGGATCCACCATTGCGGATTCCGACGTGTCGAACGACCCGGCGGGGTGGCCGGAGCATTGGCTTCGCTCCGCCGGGATCGAGCTTCGCGACCGTGAGCCTCTCGGCGTCACGCACACCATCGCCGACCTGGTCGCCGCCGCCGCCGAGGGGCCCGTCGAGGGACGCATCGCGGGCAGGGTCGTGCAACTCGCCCACCTGGGCGACGGCGCACTCGCGGTCGTCGACGACGGCACCGCGTCACTCGAGGTCTGGTGCCCGACGGGGTTGAGCCCCTGGGGGCCGATCCATCGCCGTTGCTTCGAGCTCGCGGTGCGGCTGGAGCAGCCGCCTGCGCAGGCGTCGGCCGTCAGGCCGGTCGAGCCCTAGAGCAGGCGGACCGAGGAGCTCCGGCCCGCTCTCACTCCCACTCGATCGTCGCCGGCGGCTTCGACGAGAGGTCGAGCGCGACGCGATTGACCCCGGCGACCTCGTTGACGATCCGGCTCGAGATCGTGTCGAGGAGCTCGTACGGCAGTCGCGCCCAGTCGGCGGTCATCGCGTCCTCCGAGCTGACCGCGCGGATCACGATCGGGTACGCGTACGTGCGCTCGTCGCCCTGGACGCCCACGGAGCGGATCGCCGGGAGCACGGCGAAGCACTGCCAGAGCTCGCGGTAGAGGCCCGCCTTGCGCACCTCCTCGAGGAGCACGGCGTCGGCGCGCCGCAGGATCTCGAGCCGCTCCGACGTGACGTCGCCGATGATCCGGATCGCGAGGCCGGGCCCCGGGAACGGGTGTCGCCAGACCATCCGCTCGGGCAGTCCGAGCTGCTCGCCGACGCGCCGCACCTCGTCCTTGAAGAGCGAGCGCAGAGGCTCGACGAGCTCCATCCGCATGTCTGCGGGAAGCCCGCCGACGTTGTGGTGCGACTTGATCTTCGCGGCCACGCCCACCTCGCCGCCCGACTCGATCACGTCCGAGTAGAGCGTGCCCTGGACGAGGAAGCGGACGTCCCCGAGCCTCCGTGCCTCGTCCTCGAAGACACGGATGAACTCCTCGCCGACGATCTTGCGCTTCTCCTCGGGCTCCGTGACGCCGGCGAGGCGCGTCAGGAACCGGTCGCGGGCGTCGACATGGACGAGCGGCACCTGGAGGTGCCCACCGAAGGTCTCGACGACCTGCTCGGCCTCGTTCTCGCGGAGCAGCCCGTGGTCGACGAAGACGCACGTCAGCCTGTCGCCGACGGCCTTGTGCACGAGCAGCGCCGCCACGGCGGAGTCGACGCCGCCGGAAAGCCCGCAGATGACCCGCTCGGACCCGACCTGGGCGCGAATCCGCTCGACCTGCTCCTCGATCACCGCGGCCGGCGTCCAGGCGGGCGGTGCGCCCGCGACGTCGTAGAGGAAGCTCTCGAGGATCCGCTGGCCCTGTGGCGTGTGGATCACCTCGGGGTGGAACTGGACGCCGTAGAGGCTCCGGTCCGGGTCCTCGAACGCCGCGATCGGGGTCGTCTCCGACGAGGCCGTGACGCGTGCGCCGGTCGGCGCGGCCGTCACCGAGTCCCGGTGGCTCATCCAGACCACCTGCTCGCGCTGGAGGTCGTGGAAGAGCGCGGCGTCCTCCTCGAGCTCGACGCCCGCCTTCCCGTACTCGGAGACGTCGTTCGCCTCGACGGCGCCGCCGAGCTCGCGCGCCATGAGCTGCATCCCGTAGCAGATGCCGAGCGTCGGTACCCCCAGCTCGAAGATGGCAGGGTCGGCGAGCGGCGCCCCCTCCGCGTAGACCGAGGCAGGCCCGCCGGACAGGACGAGCGCGATCGGGTCGCGCGCTCGGATCTCGTCCGCGGAGAGCCGGTGGGAGACGAGCTCGGAGTAGACGCGCGCCTCGCGCACGCGGCGCGCGATCAGCTGGCTGTACTGGCCTCCGAAGTCGAGGACGAGCACCGGGCGCGCCTCGGGCGCGGGCTCGCCGCCCGGGAACTCCAGAACCTCAGCCCCGGCGGTAATTGGGCGCTTCCTTCGTGATCGTGACGTCGTGTGGATGGCTCTCGCGGAGCCCCGCGCCGGTGATGCGGACGAACCGGGCCTCCTTGAGCGCCTCGACGGTCGGCGCCCCGCAGTACCCCATTGCCTGGCGGAGCCCGCCGACGAGCTGGTGGACGATCGGCCCGGCGGGCCCCTTGTACGGGACGCGCCCCTCGATCCCCTCGGGGATCAGCTCGGCGACGTCCTCGACGTCCCCCTGGAAGTACCGGTCCTTCGAGAACGACCGCGCCTTCATCGCGCCGAGCGAGCCCATCCCGCGGTACTCCTTGAACCGCTCGCCCTGGACGACGATCACGGCGCCCGGCGCCTCGTCGGTGCCGGCGAGCATCGAGCCGAGCATCACCGTGTCCGCCCCGGCGCCGATCGCCTTCGCGACGTCGCCCGACGAGGTGATCCCGCCGTCCGCGATCACCGGCACTCCGTGGTCCGCCGCCAACTGGGCGATGTCCCACACGGCCGTCACCTGCGGGACGCCGACACCCGCCACCACGCGCGTCGTGCAGATCGACCCCGGTCCCTGCCCGACCTTCAAGGCGTCCGCGCCGACGTCGATGAGCGCCTCCGCCGCGTCTGCCGTCGAGATGTTCCCCGCGACGACCTCGATATCGTGCGAGTCCTTGATCGCGCGCACAACGTCGAGGACTCCGTGGGAGTGGCCGTGCGCCGTGTCGACGACCAGCGCGTCGACCTCGGCGTCGACGAGCGCTGCGGCCCGCTCGAGCGAGTCCGTGCCGACGCCGACCGCCGCGGCGACGCGCAGGCGCCCGCGCTCGTCCTTCGTCGCGAGCGGGTACGCCTCGCGCTTGGCGATGTCCTTCACGGTGATGAGCCCGCGGAGACGGCCGTCGAGGTCGACGATCGGGAGCTTCTCGATCCGGTGCCGGCCGAGGATGGCCTGCGCCTCCTCGAGCGTCGTCCCGACCGGCGCCGTGACGAGACCCTCGGCGGTCATCGCATCGGCGACGCGCATCGTGGACGGGACGCCGAAGCGGAGGTCGCGGTTCGTGAGGATCCCGACGAGGCGCTCGTCGGCGTCGGTGATCGGGATGCCGGAGACGCGGTAGCGCTCCATCAACTCGAGCGCGTCGCCCACGAGGGCATCGGGCGAGAGCGTCACCGGCTCGACGATCATCCCCGCCTCCGAGCGCTTCACCTTGTCGACCTCGGCCACCTGGTCCGCGATCGAGAGGTTGCGGTGGAGGACACCGATCCCGCCGAGCCGCGCGAGCCCGATGCCCATACGCGCCTCGGTGACCGTGTCCATCGCCGCGGAGACGATCGGGATCTCGAGGGCGATCGTCCGCGTCAGCCGGCTCGCGGTGACGACGTCGTTCGGGAGGACGGCCGACTCGGCCGGGACGAGCAGGACGTCGTCGAAGGTGAGGCCCTCCTTCGCGAACTTGTCCTGCGGATCGCCCAAGTGAGTCGATCCTATCCAATGCCCCGGCCGGCCGGCCCCTCACGGCGCGATGCGGAGTCGAGGCGGTTGCGGCGGCGAAGCCGTCGCCTTCAGGCACGTGCCCCGCCGAAGGCGGGGATCGAGCCGGGGGGTCCGGCTTCTGCGGAATCCCGCTTGGCGGACCAGAAAAACGTGCTGGAGCTCGTGAAGTCGCCGGCCTTTGAGACTCTGTGCCCCGCCGAAGGCGGGGATCGAGCCGCAGGGTTCGGCTCCTGCCGAATCCTGCTTGGCGAGCTAGGAGACGTGCTGGAGCTCGTAGACCTCGACGGCGGCTGCGAGTCGCCGGGCCTCGGCCGGGTCGAACCGGCCTGCGCCGACCTCGAGCACCGAGGCCGCTCCCGCAGCGGCCGCGAGGCGGATGGCGTCCTCCGCCCCCTGTCCGTCGAGGGTCGCGGTGAGCCATTGCGCGAGCAGCGCGTCGCCGGCGCCGACGACCGAGACGGGCTCGAGCCGGGGAGTGACAGCGCGGTAACGGCGCACCTGGCGCTCCTCGCGGACGAGCGCGAAGCAGCCGTTGTCGAGCGTGATGTGGACGTTCCGTGCACCGAGCTCCGCGATCGCGTCGAGCGCCATCAGGAAGTCCTCGTCGTCGAAGAGCTCCTGGCCGACGAGCTGCTCGGCCTCGTGCTGGTTCGGCGACACGAGCCACGGCTCCGCCTCCAGCCCGAGGCGAAGGGGCTCGCCCTCGGTGTCGAGGACGACGCGGACGCCGCGGCGGCCGAGCTCCCGCGCCGCCTCGGCGTAGAACGTCTCCGCGACGCCGCGCGGGAGCGAGCCTGCGAACACGACGAGCTCGGTGCCCCGGGACAGGTAGCGCAGCTTGTCCATCAGGATCCCGAGCTCGCCTTCGCTCACCTTCGGGCCCCACTCGTTGATCTCCGTCTGCGTCCCGGACGTCGGGTCGACGACCAGCGTCGAGGTGCGCGACTCGCCCGAGATGCGGACGAAGTCGTTGAGGATCGCCTCGGCCGTGAGCTCCTCCACGATCCGGGTGCCGGTCCTCCCGCCGGCGAGGCCGGTGGCGACGACGGGGACGTCCAGGCGCTTGAGCGCGCGCGCGATGTTGATGCCCTTCCCGCCCGCGAGCGTCAGCACGTCGCTCGCGCGATGGCGCTGCCCGAGCTGGAGGATCGGCACGGTCACCGAGCGGTCGAGCGCAGCGTTGAGGGTGACGGTGATGATCACGAGACGAGCCCCTTCAGGCGGTCGACGGTGCGACCGGCCACCCATCGTGCCCTCTGGGCCAGCGTCGGCGAGGCCTGTGCGCGTGCCGCCACGAGCGGCGACCGCGCGACGACCCGGTTGCCGTCGCGGACGACGACGGTCCCGAGCCGCTGGCCCGCCCGGACCGGAAGCGCCGCGACCGCGGGCGCGACGACCCGCTCGACGAGCGGACGCGCCGTCGGCGCCGGACGGACGATGCTGCGCGGTGCGACGAGCGCGAGCGGCGCCTTCCCCCAGCCGACGGTGACGAGCGCGTACGTCCGGTCGCGATCGACCACGCGTGCGGGCCGGTAGCTGGAGAGGCCGAAACGGAGCAGCGCGGCGAGGTCGGCGTCGCGCTGCGCCTCGCTCGGCGAGCCGAGGACCGCGGCGGTGATGCCGACGCCGTCGGAGCGAGCGAAGGCGACCTGCGACCACCCCGCCTGCGCCGTGTGCCCGGTCTTGCCACCGACGAGCCCGGGAATCGTCCCGAGCAGGTTGTCCGTGGACACGACGACCCGGCCGTCGGAGAGCGTCGCGCTGCTCTCGCCGACGTACTGCTCGATGATCGGGATGCGAAGCGCCGTCCGGAGCAGCTTCGCCGAGTCGAGCGCGGTGGAGACGTGGCCGGCGGCGTCGAGGCCGTGCGGGTTGGCGTAATGCGTGTGAGCCAGGCCGAGCTCGCGCGCGGTGCGGTTCATGGAGGCCACGAAGCGCGGCAGCGTCCCACCCGCGGCGACGGCGAGCGTGGTCGCGGCGTCGTTCGCGCTGGGGACGAGCGCGCCGATCACGAGGTCGCGCACCGGGACGCGCTGTCCCGTGCGCAGCCCGATGCTCGACTCGCCGACGCGCGCCGCGACGGCCGGGACGACCACCTCGTCGTCGAGCGAGAGTCGGCGCAGGGCGACGAGCACGGTCATCAGCTTCGTGATGCTCGCCATCGCCCGAGGCGTCTGGGCCCCGCGCGCGGCCAGCGTCTTCCCGTCGACGCTGCTCTGGACGACGTACGCCCGAGCCTGGACGGCGGGAGCGGTCGCGCGTGCCGTCCCGGCGAGACCGAGGGCGACCGCCGCGACGACGGCGACTGCGAAGAGACCCCAGCGCTTCACGCCGCCTCAGGGTAGTCGAGACCGCGGGCGACCCGGCCCGGCGACCTCACGGGGTCACGCGGATCCGCTGTCCGACGCGGAGCGCCTCGGGATCGATCCCCGGGTTGAGCCGGAGGATCGCCTCGACCGTCGTGCCCGTCGACCGCGCGATGCCGTCGAGCGTGTCGCCGGCGCGCACGACGACGGTCGCGGACCCGGTGCGCGGCGCGGTCGCGACGGGACGGGACGTCGGCTCGTCCTCCCGGAGACCGGCGCGAACGACGAGCACGGCGACGGTGACGGCGAGGAGGAAGGCCACCGGCGCCGCGACCCGGGCGACCTTCGCGCGATCGACGTTCACCAGCCCGCCGCCGCCCAGACGGCGTTCGCAAGGCGCGCCGCCTCCGCGCCCGCGACCGCTCGCCAGTCGTCGGCCGGCGCGTCGCGATACGCGTAGATGATCGAACGCGAGGCGTTGACCAGGGCGCTCGACGGCCCGCTCGTGAAGGCGCGCGCGACGTCCGCAGGCTGCGCCCCCTGGGCGCCGACCCCCGGGAGGAGGATGATCGCGCGCGGCATCGCTCGGCGGGCGTCGCCGACGATGCGTGGCACGGTCGCGCCGACGACCGCACCCACGCTCGAGAGGCCGCGCGCCCCGACGAGGTCCTCCCCCCACGTGTCGACGAGCTCCGCGACGTGCCGCCAGACGGGGCGGCCGTCCGAGAGGATCGCGTCCTGCAGCTCGGCGGCCCCGGCGTTGGAGGTTCGGACGAGGAGGAAGAGCCCGGCGCCGTCGCGGCGACAGGCGGCGAGGAACGGATCGAGCGAGTCGCGGCCGAGGTACGGGCTCACCGTGAGCGCGTCGGCGAGGGGCGCGTCCGCCCCGCGCGGCTCCAGGAACGCGGCGGCGTACGCCCGGGCGGTCGAGCCGATGTCGCACCGCTTGCCGTCCGCGATCACGAGGAGGCCCGCCTCGCGCGCATAGGCGGACACCGTCTCGAAGGCGCGCCATCCGTCGCTCCCGAGCGCCTCGAAGAACGCCGCCTGCGGCTTGACCGCGACGACGTACGGGGCGACGGCGTCGACGATCCCCTTGCAGAAGCGCTCGACCGCTCTCGCGGCCGCCGCGTTGCCGCCCTGCGCCTCGCCGCGAAGCTCCACGGGCAGCAGGTCGACGACGGGATCGAGGCCCACGACGAGCTGCGATCGCTTGCGCTCGACCGCCTCGGCGAGTCGGTCCGCGAAGGGAGCCGTGGGAGCGCCTGCGGCGGCGTCGCTCGTCACGCGGCCAAGGGTATCCCCTCCACCGCCGCGCGAATCGCGTCCCGCTCGAGCGGAGTCGCGCGCAACTCGGGTGGCGGCCGCCGCAGGAACGAGGCGACGAGCCGGAGCTCGTCGGCGTCTTCCGGGTCGCTCGCCTGCGACGCGCGCTCTGCCTCGGCCAGGAGCGCCTGGATCTCGGCGAGCCCGGCCGCTCCGCGCGGGACGAGACGCACGGCCGCCACCCGGCCACAGGCGATCGCGTACGCCCGGACGAAGCCCGGCCGCCCCGCCGGGACGACGACGCACGTGCGAAGCCGCCGGAGCCGCCGGAGCTCCCGCAGCGACTCGACCGTGTCCTCGAGCGCGGCGAGCCGGTCGCGGAGGCGCGCCGCGTCCTCGAAGCGCTGCTCGCGCGCGAGTCTCCGAAGGCGCGCGCGAAGCGGTGCGATCGCTGCCTCGACGTCGTCCGACTCGTGGCCGTCGAGCGCCCGCGCGGCCTTCCGGGCTGCGCCTTTCCCGGTGAGCGGCCCGAACGCGGTCGCTTCGGTCGTGACGCCCCAGCGAGCGCCGCGCCGCCGGAGGTAGACCTGGCGGTCGGGTCGCGTGCCGCGCGCGTTCGCCGGAGGCCGCAGCTCCCGGAGCAGGCGGAGCTCCTCGAGCGCCGCCTCGAGCTCCGACCCGGTCTCGCGCCAGTCGACGCGCTCGAGGGCGGCGAGCGCGGCCTCGACAGCGGGGCGCTGGCGTTCACCGGCGAAGTACGAGCGCAGCCGCGCGCGGAGCTGGCGCGCGCGGCCCACGTAGAGCGTCATCCCGCCCGGGCCGCGGAAGAGGTAGACGCCCGGGCTGGTCGGCGCGCCGGCGACGAGCGAGCGCTTGGTGTGCAGCCTCCGGGCGCGCGGCGCGGCGAGCTCGACGAGGTCGGCGAGCGAGCGAGCGCCTCGCTCCTGGGCGAGGCCGATGAGGACGACGAGGATCTCGGCCGTCGCGCGCGCGTCCGGGAGCGCGCGGTGGCACGGCTCGGTCGAGACGCCGAAGAAGTGCGCGAGCGTCGCAAGCCCCACGCGCCGCGTCCGCTCGCCGAGCAGCCGCCGCGCGAGCCAGACGGTGTCCACGACCGGCGCGGCGATGCGCCGCCCGGTGAGGAGCTCGACCTCGCGGTCGAGGAACGCGAGGTCGAAGCGTGCGTTGTGGGCGACGATCGCGGCGTCTCCGGCGAACGAGACGAAGCGGCGGATCGCGAGGTCGGCACGCGGCGCGCCGCGCAGCGCCGCGGGCCGGATCCCGGTCAGCGCCGCGACGGCCGGAGGCAGCGCGACGCCCGGGTCGACGAGCGTCTCGAATGCATCGCCGAGCTCGAGCGAGCGGACGCGCTGCGCGCCGATCTCGCAGATCCGCGAGGTGCGCGGCGAGAGCCCGGTCGTCTCGAGGTCGACGACGACGAAGTGCGCGTGCTCGAGGAGGACGTCCGCGCCGGGCGGGTCGGCGAGCCCGACTGAGGTGCCGCGCCACGCGAGGCGCGCGTCCCCGGAGACGACGTCGTCGAGGAGCGAGCGGGCGAGCGCCGCCGGCGCGCTCGCGAGCGCGAAGAGCACGCGGGCTGCGTCCTCCGCCGGGACGGGGCCGCGGCGGGCCTCGACGAGCTCGACGAGTCGGTCCGCAGCATCGAACGAGAGTTGCATCGCCGCCG
>Ga0111539_10012884_pt1 | contig 10465 bp, 11 predicted proteins | sample RhiMethybrSRZTD1_FD_79667 | JGI IMG/M metagenome (GOLD analysis project Ga0111539, IMG submission 79667) | Populus rhizosphere microbial communities from Tennessee, USA - Rhizosphere MetaG P. TD hybrid SRZTD1 (version 2) (version 2) | ecosystem: Host-associated > Plants > Roots > Rhizosphere >... | reverse complement strand
GGTCTTGAGCATCTTGCAGAAGAACCGTTTGGCGGCCCTCGCGTCTCTTTTCGCGCCCAACATGAAATCGATCGTTTGTCCCGTCGAATCGACGGCGCGGTAAAGATACTTCCAGGCGCCTTTGATTTTGACGTAGGTCTCATCGACGCGGTAGGAGTCGTTGGTCAGACTCAAGTGAGGACGAATTCTTTTTTCCAACTCCGGAGCATACGCCTGAACCCACCGGTAAATCGTCGTGTGATCGACTGATAGACCGCGTTCAATCATCATTTCTTCGAGGTCGCGATAGCTGAGGGCGTAGCGCAGATACCAGCGCACGCAGAGAAGGATGATCTCGGACTCATAGTGACGCCACTTGAAGAGATCGGTTTCGGCCACAGGCAGACCTCCGACGAAGATTCAGGATCAGGACAGTCTACCATCTTTGATACGAGACATCCGTTTTTTGCAACACAACCCGTAAAGCTCACCCGAAATGAGATGGCTCCGGTTCGAGTCGTCGGCGCCCTCTGATCACCTCAGCCGCGCATGAGTTCGGGCCGGTGATAATCCGACGAAAAAAATTCCCGGGTTCGACTTGTAATATCCCGTCCCCTTTTACATATCAAAGTGAGAAGACGAAGTTCAGCTACACAGGTGAGAGCCTGCTATTCGTCTCATTGCAGTACTACAAGCGGCGTCCTCAGTCTTTTCTCGGCAAAAAGACTAACTATTGATGGTCGCGACTGAAAACTGAAAGTGAAGCGCAAAGAATGAGCATGCAAGGGGAAGGAGAAAAGGGAAGAGAGCCATAAACGAGAGGCAAGATCACGATATCCGGGTTCGCAAAGTCGTCGAGTAGTGTTAAGGAACAGGTCTCGTAAGTGCAAGCGTCCAAAGGTCGGATGGGGTTTTCGGTATCTACAAGGCCAGATTCGAGTCGAATCTATTCATGATTGCTGCATAGGTTAGAGTCTAGGTCAGACCATTTATGTACCTACTCATTTTCGGTGGGCAGTAATATGACGGAAATTTCAGCAACTTCAACTCATGGCAGGAGAAGGCTTGGCCAGAATCGAAAGATTGACTGTCCGCATGTCGTAGAGCGCCAAGAGAAATCGGGCAACAAATATGATGCGGGCTTTGTTCCACGGTAAATTGTCAAGCAATTTTTGCTCAAGCGACCGAACGCCGGTCATCGTGCGATCTCCTTTCAGTTTTAGTCAGCCGAAAGTCTAATCGCACGATGGCCCGATCAGCTATGAACACAATTCAACATCATTTTTGCCCCGTAGAGAAGCCGTCGTCTCAATGTCGCATGGCCTGGTTCAGGAAATGAACCGTCTATTCCTTAATCCCCCTAACGAGCAAAACCGGATCGAAAACGGAATCAGTCATTTAAGAGGAGGGACAAGATGCCTGTCCAAGTAACGTACCCTGGCGTTTACGTTCAGGGAGTTCCATCTGGCGTCCGCACGTTCACAGGCGTATCGACGTCGATCGCAATGTTCATGGGGATGGCTAAACGCGGGCGCCTCAATGCGCCCGCGCGTGTGCTGAGACTGACTGATAATGAGCGCGCCTTCGGCTCGGACACGGCCATCGACGTTCAATCTGACCGGATTCCGCGAGGCGGTTGACGCTTTCGGGAAGATCGGGGTCGAGGTCCATGAGCAGTTCACAAGCCTTTCTATGAATCCGCAGGACGGCCAGTTTGTCGATTGCATTGTGGGCGGCCAATCCAGTCTTGTCGACGTCCAGGTCGACCCTTATATCGCCACGAACATCCCAGCCTTCCAAGGCTATTCATTGTCGTTATTATTGGTGCGGGCGTTAATAATTTGGGAGATGGTCGGCATGGGCATGTTATGGAGTGATCTTTGTATGGAGGCAGAAGACTATGAGCCATATTACTCAAAGTATACAAGGCAATGGGATTTGGTGCCCATTATGCCAAAGTCACACAAAATTCTTAAGAGTAGTAAATGCCGCAAAGATAACAGATGTTCACCGGCGGACAATCTATCGATACATAGATAGCGGGGCTGTACATGTGGTGAAGGTGATAGGGACAACTACCCGGGTTTGTAGCGGCTGTTTGCTTAACAAAAAGGAAGGCGACAAAAACAATATTTGTGACAAACTGTGACATCTTGACTTGACGAATTCAGAGGACATGAATATCTTCATGTCGGTTACAGCAAATGGTTTTATTACACAGAGTAGTTGTGTCTCAATGGCATTATCTCTGATAACTATAATAACGCAGTAAGCCATGAAATCATATCAAGGTTTTTCTCATCGGCCACAGCCATGGTACAGCTTAACTGATAGTTGCTTCGGCTCTGCCTCCACCTTGGCTTTTAACCTTTCTAACAGGCAGTCAGGGCTAATAAGAATAGCATCAATTCGGGCTTAGTCATCGATAGGTGAAGCTGCATTCTGTTTATTAGTGAAGATTTTTTACCTGGTGAGATGGTATATCGTGATCGCCGCGATCTTAGTTACCCGGATGCATTATTGAGATTCAGGTTATCAGCTTTACAATGATTGCCCATGTGGCAACCGAGTAAGCTAACTCATGAGCAGATTGAAGAAAGACGGATGGAAGGTGGTCGTCTTCTCCGCGAAGGCAACCTCTCCCATGCCGAGATCGCACGCCGCCTGGGTGTCAGCCGCAGCGCTGTCAGTCAGTGGGCGCAGCAAATAAAACAACGACGCCGCGGCGTGAAGAGCTTGAAGCGAATCAAGGGACGGCGTGACGCGACGCCGTCCGGGCATAGATCTGGCGCTCAATCTGCTTTGCCCGTCAGCCGAGATAAAGATCGAACGGAGCGCGCGGATGCGATAGCGACCGTAAGGCTTTGTTTGTGGGGCGATTACCATTTTTCAACGTCGGGTAATAACAGCGATGTTGTAAAAGTCCCGCGCTCGTTGTTGGAGCGCTTAACTGATGCGGTCTGTTACGCCGCATGGATGGATAAAGTCGAGCTTAGTTTTTCACAAGCGACGCTGGAGAACAACTTTGGCGCAACATGCGGCAGTCTGTCTGTGGTCCTTCAAGCGGAGGGTTTCGATGAACAATCAGAGAGCCTGGAATGATCTTTGCTGGTATCTGGCGCAAACCCATCCCAGGCAGGAAGACCGGGCTGAGAGCAATCTGAAGTCCTTAAGAATAGAGACTCTCGTCCCCAAGTTTAAAGATCACCGGCGTAATTTCTATACGGGAGAGGTGACTTTTAACGCAAAACCTCTCTTTACCAGCTACATTTTTGCCAAGTTCATAGCAAACGACCTGTACCAAAAGGTCCGCTATACTAGGGGCATCCGTCGATTGGTCAGCTTTGGCGGTTCCCCGACCGTCGTGGACGAAGAAATTATCGCCATGATTCAATCCAGGATAAGCGAAGATGGTTTTGTCAGTATAGATGAATATCTCAAGCCAGGCGACAAGGTGATAATAAAGGACGGCCCTCTTAGAACACTTGCTGGGGTTTTTGAACGGGGGATGAATAGCGCTGATCGGGTAAGGGTTCTCCTTCTGGCTGTGAGCTATCAGGCGCATGTTGAGATTGATAGAGCTCTTGTCAGGAAAGCCAATTGAGTTCTATGAGTCATCATCGATATTCACCGTATCGCCGGCTCATCATGCGATAGCTTACGCAGGAAAGCTCACCTCGAGATTCAATAGCAAACGATGAATGATTTATGCGACATGGAGTCTTGATTTTGACCGGTCAAGAAGTGTTACGTCTACTTGACCATCGAGAGTCGGAGATTGTCGATGTTGTGCGGAAGACGTACGAGGCGCATGCTAGAGGTGAGACAGATTTGCCTCATTCCACATTCTTGCGATTTCCCGACGATCCTGTGAACCGAATCATCTCGTTACCCGCTTATGTCGGGGCAGACTTCAAAATTGCGGGAATCAAATGGATCGCTTCTTTCCCCGGAAACCTCGAACGAGGGTTGGATCGCGCCTCCGCCGTCGTCGTCCTTAACTCCGTCGAAACAGGCAGGCCCCAAGCTATTCTTGAAGGTTCGATCATAAGCGCAAAGAGAACGGCTGCAAGCGCCGCCCTGGCCGCTCGGACGCTGCACCAAGATCATGAAACATCGGTGGTTGGGTTGATCGGGTGCGGTCTGATCAATTTTGAAATCGTGCGATTCTTGTCAACCGTATTTGAAGGGCTAAAATCATTGGTTATATATGATCGTAAGCCGGAGAAGGCGCGTCAGTTTAAAAACAAATGCCGAAACCTCCCGACCCGAATCAAAGTGAAGACCGTCGACAGAATAGAGACGGTATTCGAAAGTTGTTCGCTGATCTCAATCGCAACTACTGCCGTATCGCCGCATATTCTTGATCTGTCGTCGTGTGCGCCTGCGAGCACGATCCTACATGTCTCGTTGCGAGATCTAAGTCCCGAGATAATTCTTTCTTGCGACAACATTGTCGACGATCTCGATCATGTGCTCCGAGCTCAAACTTCAGTGCATCTGGCTGAGCAACTGGCGCGTCACCGTGGTTTTATCAGGTGTAATCTGACCGATATTCTCCTGGACAAAGCCCCCGCTCGCAAAGACAACGAAAGCATCGCCATTTTTAGCCCCTTCGGGTTGGGGATACTTGATCTTGCTCTGGCAAAAATGGCATGTGACCTTGCAGGGAAAGAAGGCAATGGAAGAATCATCGAACCCTTCTTACCGGACGCCTGGTAAACCGAGGGTTGTGCAAATAAAAGCCGATTAAAAGCAATCAGACCCTTTTACCATCATCGAAGCCTTCGAAGTTCGGCGGTCTCGACGCCGCGTCTCAGCTTTACATTGCGATTCTCCCCCAACCACACAACCGGCCGGGAGGTCACATCACAACATTACCGATATTACTAAATGGAGGAATGCTCATGTCACAAGTTGTTTCGCTTAAGACACAGGATGCCGCCACCACGATGGGCCGGCCTGAGGCGGCGCGGTTTCGTTCGGAGTACCTTATCGCCCTAATATGCTTTTTGATCCTGGGGTTCTTCATCTTCCTGAGTACTCTTGAAACCACTCCACCAGAGGCAGTACCTTCATCGGCCCCACTAACCGAGTTTTCCTCCGGGCGAGCAATGCAGAGTCTCGGCGTAATTGCTCAAAAGCCGCGCCCTTCCGGTACGGCAGAACATTCGGCAGTCCGTGATTATATCGTCAGAGAGGTGACCGCGATGGGACTTCAGCCGGAAATCCAAAAAACGGCTCAAAGCGTCGATCACAGCTCGCTGGTTCGGCGCTCTCATGGACGCAGCGCGATCATTTTAGGGGGGGTGGTCGAGAATATTCTCGTAAAGTTACCGGGGACGCGAACCGGCGACAAAGCTGTCTTATTGTCAGCTCATTATGATAGTGTCCAGTCTAGCGCCGGCGCCAGTGATGACGGGTCAGGAGTCGCCACGTTACTCGAGACGCTGCGAAGTTTACGGGCCGGGCCGCCTTTGATCAATGATCTCATCTTTTTATTCACGGACGGCGAGGAGATCGGGCTTCTCGGCGCGAAAGCTTTTGTCGAGAAACATCCGTCGGCAAAAGATGTGAAGGTTGTGCTCAACTTTGATGTTCTTGGAAAAAGCGGCGCCTCAATCATGTTTGAAACAACCAAGAACAACGGATGGGTCATCGGCGAGTTGGCCAAAGCGGCTCCCAAACCTGTCGCCAATTCTATCGCCTCGGAGATTTACAATTACATGCCGTATCTCAGCGATTTGGCGTTTCTCGCGCGCGACGGCGCGCATGGACTCAATTTCGCTCACATCGACGGCGTCTATGCGCATCACACCCAACTCGACAGCTTGGAGGCCATTGACGAACGCAGCATTCAACATAACGGGTCTTATTCGCTTGCCTTGGCCCGTCATTTTGGCAACATCAGCCTGGAACCCGGAAATAGTCGCGATGCGGTCTTTTTCAGTGTGCTGGGCTCGTTCCTGATCCATTACCCGACGAGCTGGGCCGTTGTGTTCGCCATTGCAATATTTGCGCTCTTTATTACAGTCGTGGTAATCGGTGTGAAGAGAAAGCGATTGACGGCTGGCAAAATGGTCCTGGGTTTCTTCGCCTTCCTGTTCAGCCTTATAGCTTCGGGAATCGTTGGAGCAGGCGTGCAAAAAGTGGCAGGTCTGATGCCCAAAGATGGTCCGTCGATGGGCAATCCCGACCTCTACAATAGCTCACTCTACTTCTTAGGGCTTCTGGCCCTTGCCATTGCCGTAATCTCTGTCCTCTACATCTGGTTTATGACGAAGACGAGCATCGATAACCTTGCCGTGGGGGCAATGATTCCGTGGCTGATACTGATGATCTATACCAGCTTCGCGGTGCCCGGCGGAAGTTATTTTTTTACCTGGCCGCTGCTGTTCGTCCTGATTGCGCAAGGCGTCGACTTTGTCGCTAGGAAGCCAGCGACGTCTCAGCTGAAGTTATCCGTCGGTCTTTCGCTTTCAACCTTTCCGCCCATCGCGCTGATTGTGCCGATAATCTATTTCTGTTTTCAAATCCTGAGCTTCCGCCTGTCTCCAAGAGTTACCGCAATCTTCATAGCCGTAACTCTCCTGCCGCTTGGTCTACTCATTTCGCAGCTTAGTGTTCTGTTGCGGCCCAGGAAATGGCTGCTGCCTGCAACGGCAGTGGTGGTGGGCATCGCTTTTCTCTCGGTCGCTAAAGTCACTTCGCACTTCGATCGGAATTATCGAATGGAGGACAGTCTCTTCTATGCCGTCAATGCAAATGCCGGGAGAGCCATCTGGGGGAGTTTTGATGAGCGCCCTGACGGATGGACATCGCAATATTTAACTGGCCCCATCGAAAGAAAATCCGCCCTTGATTTTATGGGAGTGGAACTGTCGCCTTTGACCGCAGAGGCGCCAGTTTTGCCGATGCCGGCTCCTGATATCAAGGTGATCAGCGATACCACAACCAATGGCATTCGCTCTGTCAAACTGAACGTTACATCGGCCAGGCAGGCGCCCTTCATCGTAGTTACTCTAAACCGGGAAACAAAGGTCCGCGCCTTTGTCCTCGATGGAAAGCGATATGACGAGTATAACAAAAATAATTGGTCGCTGCGTTATACCGCGCCTCCCCCGGAAGGAGTAGAATTGGTTCTTGAATTGGAACAACCGCAATCAGTAGTGTTGCGGGTCACGGATCAGTCATACGGGCTACCTGCGATTCCGGGCGCATCATTCAAACCGAGGCCCGATTATTTGATGCCTTCGGATCATCTTTTCAACGACGGATTTCTCATCACCAAGTCATTTTCTCTTTAGGCTATCGAATTCCCGGCAGTCGGTCTTTCCATGCCCGGATCCGCCCCTTTTCTTACATTCGATTCAATCATCCAACTGTTTCCAAGAAGCTGAATCAATGCTCCATTTAACTAATCCCTTTACAGTACCCCTCTTCCGAACCTTACAGAGCATTCTGCCGATGGCGACAATCGGAGCTGTCATCTGGGTCGCTGTAGCCTATGACTCTGCGATAGCGGCAACCAATCGCCATTATTTCATCCAGGCCGAGGACGTAACCTGGAATTTTGCTCCCACAGGACAAAACCTTGCCCACTGCGGCCCGATCCCCGAACCCTATGAGACGGTCTGGAATAAAGTTCGATATATTGAATATACAGACGGAGCTTTTACGACTCGTAAACCTCAACCTACGTGGCTCGGTATATTAGGGCCAATTATCCGCGCTGAAGTCGGCGACACGGTGTTTGTTCATTTCCGGAATCGCGCGACACAGGGTTCATTTGGAATACACCCTCACGGGTTCCGCTACGACAAGGATAATGAAGGCGCCCACTATCTGCCGAATCCGGGCGCCGGAGCCGAGATCCCTCCAGGAGGGGACTTCACGTACCGTTGGTTTGCCGATGAAGATAGCAGCCCCAGTCCGACAGACCCGAGTTCGCTTGTCTGGTGGTACCACTCCCACCTCACCGAGTATCAGGAAACAAACCTCGGGCTACTCGGGCCAATCATTATTACTCGGCGAGGAAAGGCGAGAGCGGATGGCAGCCCATTAGATGTTGATCGTGAGTTCGTCACCGCATTCATTATTTTCAACCAGGCGGACGGTGAGGAGCGAGGTCAGATGCACAGCATCAACGGATATATTTTCGGTAACCTTCGCGGACTAGAGATGAATGAAGGTGAAAGAGTTCGCTGGTATCTACTGGGGATGGGTAATGAGGTCGATCTCCATACCGCACACTTCCACGGTAAGACCGTCCTCTATAAGAAGGGACGCACAGATACGATCGAGTTGCTACCCGGTAGCGCAGCGACCATCGATATGAGAGCTGACAACCCCGGGACGTGGATGTATCACTGTCATGTCGCGGATCATATTAAAGCCGGGATGTTGACGACCTATACGATCAGGCGACGTACGCTGCCGGCCATAAGAACGACCTCGAAGAAAACTCGGAGTAGCCCAAGAGCCGCATCACAGCCAGTTGTTTCTGCCGCTCAAATGAAGAGTTGCCCGTAACTACTTTCGATGAGAAGGGTATTAAGATTGGCGTACAAAACGACCATAGAAGATTCCCCAGCCGAGAGGACAAATTCTTGTCGCCGGACTCTCAATCGAGATACAAATCCCGGTCACTCAATTCATATGCATGACATCACACCAACCTGCATCGATCTGATTGCGGGGAGTCTCCAAGTTAGCGACTCGGCCAAAGATGTTTATAAGCGCGGTGTGCGGCAAGTGTTACTCATCACACTTTGCCTCAATGTTGCTGTTGTTATCGGCAAACTCATCGTCGGTTTGCTTGCTGGAAGTTTGAGTGTCGTCAGCGATGCAATTCATTCAGCGGGCGATTCGATTAATAACATCGTGGGCCTGGTTGTGATGAGGTATGCGACGGCCGAACCCGATGAGGAGCACCCATACGGACATGACAAGTTTGAAACGCTTGCGGCTTTTACGCTCGCCGGATTTCTCTTTTTCACTTGTTATGAACTCTGCGTCAGCGCATTCAAGCGGCTCGTAAGCGGCGATGTTTCGCAACCGAAAATCAGCGCGTTGACCTTTGGAATGATGATCGCCACGATCATCATTAACTTGATTGTTACGACCTACGAGCATCGTTGCGGCAAACGACTGAAGAGTAAATTATTAATCGCCGACGCAATTCATACTCGGAGCGATGTATTGGTTAGCTGTTCAGTGCTGATTGGGTTGTTTTTGATCCAGCGGGGATATATCTGGCTCGACCCGCTGGTGTCATTCGGAGTCGCTGTATTTATTGCTTGGAATAGTTGTCAGATTGTCAAGGTGACGGCGCCAGTGCTCGTAGACGCCGCGCCTGTACCGCCGACCCACATCACTGAAATTGTCGAAAACGTGCCCGGCGTGCACTCGGTTCACCACGTACGATCTCGCGCGCATGGAAATGAGATCTTTATTGAAATGCATCTGCGTGTTTCTCCGGGTATCGAGCGCAATCACGTCGTATCTCATGCGATCACAGAAATGGCTGCGCAAGGGGTGGTTGAGGAAGAGTATCGCCGAGTGACAGCGACATTTCACCTCGAGCCTATGTCGTCTGAGGAAACCTCGACCGAGCAAACCACATCGGTAGTGATTAATTGTCATGATCGTAATCAGCCCCAGCTAACCTTGACTCAATCCTGTCCCACATGTCACGCATTGACGATACAGGCATCATAAAAAACATCTCAAAAGACTCATCCTCCGCTAGATCGCCAAATGAAATCACTAGCAATAGATTCGCGTAACTCAACCGCGGCATCGATTTCTCTGCTCCTAAAACGGCTTTTCCTGAAATTGCGGTGCCTTGCATTCGGCCATAAGGTCTCAAACGCTCTCCCGGCCCAACAAATCGCCACTAAGAAATGCCCATGCGGCGCGCCAATCCTCGGTGAAGATGGCCGAGCGACGCGTGTGAGTCACACACTCTCATGTTTCTTCTTTGGCCACGATTACATCAAAATGGGGGAACGCGATGGCCATAGCGAATATGTTTGTGAGGTTTGTGGACACCCGCTACTCGTCGATACAAGTCGATCTCCATATGCTAACAAGCATGCATTTCACAAGAGGGTTCGATTTCTCTGTATCGTGAAGGGGCATCAGTTGCATACCGTAGTGGACCGAAACGGTCTGACGGAGTATGCATGTAATTGCGGTCACTCATTTCTCAGGCCGGAGAACGGTCGGACGAATTTCCGCCACCCGCTGACCTGCGTCTATAAAGGCCATTACATTAGTTTCATCGTGAGACGGGAAGGTTATGACGAGTTTCGGTGCTGCAACTGCGGTCATCCTTTTTACTTTATTGCGCCGGAATAATCAGTTGGGCAAAAATTTTGCGGTGTTTATCGTAGGGGCAGACCTGTGTGTGGGGCCCCGGTGTCACGTCGTACACCCGGCCGGGGCAGACACACAGGTCTGCCCCTACGATGGATAATGCCGG
>Ga0111539_10012883_pt1 | contig 10466 bp, 7 predicted proteins | sample RhiMethybrSRZTD1_FD_79667 | JGI IMG/M metagenome (GOLD analysis project Ga0111539, IMG submission 79667) | Populus rhizosphere microbial communities from Tennessee, USA - Rhizosphere MetaG P. TD hybrid SRZTD1 (version 2) (version 2) | ecosystem: Host-associated > Plants > Roots > Rhizosphere >... | reverse complement strand
GTCGGAGCTTCCGATTAGGGCGCGATTGCGACCGTCGTCCGCAGCTTGAGGTCGGCGTCCGCCGACGAAGGGCCGACCAGCAGCTCGACCTTGCCCGGCTCGACGACCCACGCGTTCTTCTCCGGGCTCCAGTAGGCGAGGTCCTCGGCGGCGAGGTCGAACGTGACGGTGTGGGTCGCACCCGAGGCGATCGCGACGCGCTGGAAGCCTCGGAGCTGCTTCAAAGGCCGCGGCACCTTCGACTCGGGGTAGCGCACGTAGAGCTGCACCACCTCGTCGCCGTTGCGCGCGCCCTTGTTCGTGACGTCCACGCTGACGCTGATCGGCGCGCGCGGCCTGAGGCGCGGGGCGCTGGTGACGAGGCCGGCATAAGAGAAAGTGGTGTAGCTGAGCCCGTAGCCGAAGGGATACTGCGGCTCGGCCTTCGCGTAGAGGTAGGTCCGGCCGTGGCGGATGTCGTAGTCCATCATCGGCGGCAGGTCCTCGAGCCCTTTCGGCCAGGTCTGCGCGAGCCGGCCGCCGGGGTTGAAGTCGCCGAGCAGCACGTCCGCGAGCGCGTTGCCGAGCTCCTGGCTGTTGTGGGTGACGTGCAGGATCGTGCTCGCGTTCGTGGCCGCCCACGGCAGCGCGACGGGGAAGCTGCTGATCACGACCACCACCGTCTTCGGGTTGGCCTCGACGACGCGCCGCACGAACTCCTCCTGCCCGGCCGGCAGCGTGATCGCCTTGCGGTCGACGGCCTCCTTGCCCTGGCTGGGCGAGTCGACGACCGCCCACCCGGCGTTGCCTTCCGGGTGGCTGCCGACGCACACGACGGCGACGTCCTGCTTCTTCGCCTGCTCGACGGCCACGTCGCTCATGTCGCCGACCCAGTTGACGCCGAAGCTCGCGGGCGCGGGCGGCGGACCGGAGACGGCCGCGCGCTCGAGCCCCTCGCGCGGCGAGACCGTGTAGGGCGGCGTGCCCGAGTACCAGTCGAGCAGCACGGTGTTCGCGAGCGGCCCGACCACGGCGATCGACTTCAGCTTGCCGCGCTCGAGCGGCAGCAGGCCCGCCGAGTTCTTGAGCAGCACGATCGACTTGCGCGTCACCTCGCGCACGAGCGCGCGCGTCTCCGGCTGGCTCCACGGCTCGGGGTCGTTGGGCGCGCCGATCGCGGAGTACGCAACGCGCTCGGGCGGGTCGAGCGAGCCGAGGCGGATCGAGACGCGGAAGAGCCCGCGCAGCGCCTGGTCGATGTCGGCCTGCTTCAGCAGTCCGCGCGTGAGGGCCTCGGTCACCGCCGGCTTGTGGCGGTCGAGGAAGTGGTTGATGCCGGCCTTGATGCAGGCCGCCGCGGCCTCGGGCAGGTCAGGGAACGCCTTGTGCGCGGTCATCAGCAGCCGCAGGCCGCCACCGTCCGTGCAGAGGATGCCGTCCATGCCCCACTCCTTCACCACGACGTCGCGCAGCATCGGGTGCACGTGGGCGGGGACGCCGTTGACGGCGTTGTAGGCCGCCATCATCGCGCGCGCGCCGCCCTGGCGAACGCCCATCTCGAAGGCCTTCGCGTAGTACTCGCGAAACAGCCGCTCGTCGAAGTTGGAGGACGAGCTCTCGCGCCCGTCCTCGTTGCTGTTCGCGAGGAAGTGCTTGAGCAGGGCGGCCGTCTTCCAGTAGCGCGGGTCGTCGCCCTGCAGGCCGCGCGTGAACGCGACGGCCAGCGTGCCGACGTGGAACGGGTCCTCGCCGTAGACCTCCTCGGTCCGTCCCCAGCGCGGATCGCGCGCGATGTCGGCGTTCGGAGCGCGCACGATCAGGCCCGACCGGTCGTACTTCGCGCTCTGATAGAGGTAGCGCGCCTCCTGCGCTTCCTGCGCGGCGGCCTTGCGCACGAGCTCGGGATCCCATGTCGCGCCGAGGCCGTATGCCTGCGGAAACTGCGTCGTCGCAGTCGGGTTGCGGCGGCCCCAGTTGCTCGGGCCGCCCTGCGCGACGCCGTGGTAACCCTCGATGTGCGGAGAGCCCTTCACGCCGAGCCGCGGCACGGACGCGCGCGTCGCGAGGCAGTCGACCTTCTCCTCGAGCGTCATCCGTGAGATCAGGTCGCTGATGCGCTCCTTGGCCGGCCGGTCGGGATCCTGGAACGGGTACTCGTAGCGCGCGGCCTGGGCCGCGGCGACGGCCGCGGCCGACCACGCGAGCGCGACCAGGCAGACGCGCCGGGCTGTCTTCATGCCCCCGCACGCTATCTCCGCGATGGAAGGCGGTCAACGATGCGGTGGGCTCACCGGCTGACGATGCCGCCTCCGCCACCCGTGGGCGACTGGCCGCGGACGAGCTCCCAGCAGCCGAAGCGCATGAAGGCGTTCTTCGGCAGGCCGGGGCCGCCCCGGTACTGGTAGAAGAGGTCGAAGGTGCCCTCCATCACCTTCCAGTCGAAGGTCCCGTAGATCGAGTCGTGGAGCTGGAGGTAGTTCTCGCCGCGCTGCAGATGGACCTGGTAGATGTCCGGTCCGCCGATGGGCACGGGCACACCACGGTGCTGGTAGGTGACCGTCAGGTCGGCCGCGAACAGGTCGAGCACGGGGCTCTCGGGGTTGTCGCCTCTCGCGACCCGCTGCGTCGGCCCGTAGATCGTGAAGGTGTTGCGAGGCACGACCGAGGCGCCCGCGACGTGCGCGAACGCCGTCTGGTAGCGTCCGGGCAGAACGAGGTAGTCGTAGGCGTTGTAGCTCGTCCGCGTCAGGACGAACGGGCTCGCGTCGCGAGCGAGCGGCACGGCGTAGATGTCGCCGCGTTCGACATCGCTCGCGGGGAAGGGCTCGCCGTTGATCAGCAGAGGGCCGTGGAGTCGACCGGTCGGGATGTCGATCGTGCGGTTGGGAGTGCGCGTCACGTCCCAGCCCCGCGTCAGGATCGCGCGCGGGTTGACGGGCAGGATCGTCGCTCCGGTCAGATGCTCGTACTCGATGTCGTAGCGTCCCGGGATCGCACGCAGGGAGAAGGCGCCGTACCGCGTCTGTCCGAGCTGCACTCGGTCTGGGCTGTCCGGAACGACGAGGTTGATCCGCGCGTTTTCGATCTCGGATTGCGGAGGGACTGCCCCGTTCACCAGGAACTCGCCGGAAACTTCGACCGAGGGCACGTCGATCACCCGTGGTGTGCCGTTGACGAGCACCCGCTCGACGAGGCCGTCGAGGTTGCGCGGGACGCCGATTCCCGCGAAGTAGCGGAAGCGCGCCTCGTAGCGGCCCGGGACGATGCGAATCGGCTGCGGAGCCAGGTGGGTCGAGCCGAGCGGCACCTCGTCGCCGCCCTCCGCGGTCAGCACCATGTTCCCGCTCTCGATGGTCGAGCCCGAAAACGGGGCGCCGTTGTTGAGGAACTCGAACTCCTGAAGCACGCTCGGCACGTCGAGAGCGAGCTTTTCGACGTCCTCGTCCAGGGAGAGCCCCTGGGAGACGGTCGCGCCCCGGTTTTCAGGGATCGTGCGGCCCGCCTGCCACTCGTAGCGGAGAGAGTAGAGGCCAGGGATGATTCGGACGACGAAGGGCGCGGGCACGATCCCGCCGAGCGGCACCTCGCCACGCCCGTCGGCGAGCCGCAGGCTGAGCCTGGCGCTGCTGCCGTCGTCGGCGAACGGCTTGCCGTTGTGGCGCTTGAACCCGGCAATCCTCACCATCGGCACGTCGACCACGAGCTCGCCGTCCTGCAGCAGCGAGACGCGCCGCAGGATGCGGGTCAGCTTGTTCCTGGGGATCAGGTTGCCGCTTTCCCACGAGTAGTAGACGTCGTAGACGCCCGGCACCACCCGCACTGCCTTCGGCGCCTGGTCGGTCTGGCCGAGCGAGAGCTGTGGCCCGTCGAAGAGCGGGCTCGGCTCGCTCGCCCAGAGCGTGATCACGGCCGAGCCGGCCCGGCCTCCGGGGAAGGGCTTGCCGTCGAGGCGAAAGACCGGCCGGATTCGCACGGACGGCGCGTCGATCACAACCGGCCCGATGGCGGTTCGGACGCAGTCCCTGGGCGGTGGGGCGGCCTCGGCCCAGAGGCCGGTGACGGACGCTCCCGCGACCATCCAGGCGCCGACGAGCCGCTTGCTTAGTGATACAGCCATGGCATCTCTCCTGCCTCAGTAACGCTGGTCCGCAGCCTTCCCCTCAGCTCGCCGCGCGGTTGCCGACTGCGGCCTCACTGGAACACCCGCGAGTTGTTGCGCTCATTGGCCTCCGTGATCCGGGAAGCACGATCGACGTGCAGGGTCACGCCGACACCGGGGGCGATGACGCCCGGTGCTTCGAGCACCACCCACGTGGACTCGCCGGCTCGCAGGGCCCGCACCTCCACCTCCCGTTCGAGCACGTGCCCGCTGCGCCGATAGACGAGACTGAGCTCGCTGGCCGCCGCGTCTGCTCTCCCGACGTTCGCCACCTCGGCCTGCAGCGAGCTCGTCTCCCCCGCGACGGCGTGCGCCCGCCGCACGACGAGATCCGGCCGAGGCTCGACGGGCGTGCGCTGGGGGGCGACCGCCGTGCGTTGCGGCTTTACGGCGGTGCGCTGCGGCTTCACCGGCGTTCGCTGCGGATGGGCGGCCTCCGTCTCGGCGAGCACGACGCAGCGCACCGCGGCGTCGATCTCACGGTTGTAGGTCTTGAACCTCTCTTCGACGTTCGTGATGCCCCGAGTGGCCGCCACTCGGACCTCGATCGGCAAGCGGAACGACACCAGGAAATCGTTTCCACGACCGGCTGCCGACTGGGCGCACAGGTCGCCCGTGCTCACGGGCGACAGCACCAATGCATCACCCGGGAAGCTGAACGTCGTGGAGCGGACCTCGACCTTGGCGCTTCCCTCGTTGTACCCGGCTGTCCAGGCCGTGAAGTTGTTTTTCTCGACGGACGGCACGCCAACTAGCAGGCGGTAGATGCTCGAGAGCGTGTCCACCTTCGCCGAGATCGAGAGCTCGAACTGCACCGGCAGCGCCGCCGCCTTCCATTCCCCGTTCCGGAGCTGCACGACGATGATGGGCGGCATCGGGCGGTGATGGGCGTGGCTGAGCCCGACCTTCAGCTCCTTGAAGTCGATCGAGCCCGCGGCGGCTAGTGCCCGAGGGCCCGAGCCGAGTACGAGGACGGCGCCAACGGCGATGCCAGCGGCGAGACGGCGAGTCCGACGGGTGCAGATGGAGCCTAGCGCGAGCACGACTCACTCCTTGCCCGTCTTGCCGCCCGCGCTGGACTTGGGCGCGCTCGCCGCCACCGGCGGGCACGCCTGCTTCAGGATCCGGGTCCTCTCGCCCTCGGGCACGTCCTTGGATGCTTTGAGCTGCTCGCACGTGTACGTCACCGTTTCGCGGTCGCTCGGCGTCTCCGCCGCGAAGCCGGGCTCGATCTGCGAGAAGCGGAACTCGCAGACCACCATTCCGCCGCCCGACAGCCTCTTGGGCCAGCACTTGGCCCGCAGGTTCTTCCACTTCGAGCACAGCTTGCACTCCGCCTCGGCCCTCGGCGCCAGCGGCCCTCCCGCGGCCACGATCGCCATCAGCCCGACGGCCACGACGCGCAGGGCGCGCAGACGCTTCTCGCTCGTCACGCTCATGTCTGCCTCCTCAGGAAAGGAACGACTCAGTGATCGCGGCGGGGCGCGGGCGACGTCATGCCGGAGACGCCGGTGCGCGACACGCCCGAGACCTTCACGGCCTCTTGCGCGAGCCACAAGCCCGCGTCCTTGTCGTCCGCGGCCTTCGGCTGTCCGAGGTCCGGGCGGCCGAACGCGAACCAGTAGGTGCCGCTGCCGTGGACTCGCGCGACGTCCTTCACGGCATCGCGCAGCTCGCGCCAGCCGGGACCGTCGTAGTGCGGATCGCAGTCGGCCCGGAACTGGGCCTCGCTGCCACGGAACAGGACCGTGGTCTTGTCCGCGCCGTAGATGCGGCAGTAGGCGCGCTTCGTCCACCAGTCCCGCGCGTAGTCCGCCGTCACCGCCTCTCCCTTCTTGGTCGCGGCGCTCTCCATCGGCATCTTGTCGTGCACGTCGTTCTTGAAGTCGTCCTTCACGTTGCCGTCGATCGCGTTGAAGAAGCCCTGTGGGAGGTTCTTGAACCAGTACTTCGCGTACTCCTCGCGCCCTCCCTGCTTCTGGCACTGCTCCACGTGCGTGAGCTCGTGGAAGATCAGCGTGCCGTTCAGCACGGTCCCGCTCTTCACCTGGTCGAGCACGAAGTCCTTGTCGCAGTAGATGTCGTAGCAGTCGGTGATGCAGGTGGACGACGGCGTGTTGGAGACGAGGCCCCAGCGGACCCGTGCCACGTCCAGCGACGGGTAGTGCTGCTTGACGAAGGCCTGGAGCGCGGGATGCATGTGGGTGTCGGCCTTGCCTTCCCACTTGCGCATGAAGGCCTTGTAGCCGTCATAGAGCAGGCTGCCCGAGGGTGCGATGTGCCGGCAGGCCTGGAACACGCCGTAGTCGCCGAGCTTGACCCAGCCCGCCTTGCAGTGGGGCGAGTGGACCTCGCACTGGCCGCCGATGTTCTTCTCGTACTCGCCGCAGCGGGCGACCGCCGAGTCGTGGTCGTCCTCGCCCTTCACGAGCTGGCACGCCGACCACGCCCAGTTGACCTGCTTGATCTTCTTCCACGAGCCGTGGGCGAGCGGCACGTTGCAGACGGCCCCGCGCACGCGTCCGCACTCCTCGCCCGGATGGTCCTTCTCCCACTTCTTGCAGAAGTCCTTCGCCTCGTCGCACTCCTTGCCGCACACCGCGTAGCTGGGAGCGGCCTGGAAGATGCAGGCCAACACGGCGAGAACCAGGGACCGACACAACGCGCGACTGTTCACGCTCATTCCCGGACCTCCTTCGACGCTTCATCTGGAGGAACGCCGCCGCCCGGGGTTTCCCCTCGCGGGCGTCATGCGTCAGGGAGCGGGAATGTGAGTCAGATCACGACGAGCGGCGCGCGCGGCGGACGAGGGGCAGCAGAAGCAGCACGATCGCGGACGAGAGCACGGCGGCCAGCAGCGATCCAAGGAGAGGCAATAGGCCGCCGCCACGCGCCGGAACGGGCGCCAGGCTCCCGTCGCCGATCACCACCAGGCCTGCCCACGCGGCCGCGGGCCGGCCTTCGCGAATGGCCTCGCGCTGGGCCGCGCGCAACGCGGCGCTCACGCGCGCTCCCTCGCCGATGCGGCGATAGAAGGCATCGAAGAGGAGCGCGGCATCGTCGTCGCGGAGCGGCCACAGGCCGCCGACCACCGCGTGCGATCCGGCCTGCAGGAAAGCGCGGCCGAACCCCACGACGCCCTCGCCGCGCAGGAGAAAGCCCCGGGCCGAGCGGCAGGACGAGAGCACGACCAGGCGTCCCTCGAGCGGCAGCTCGATCACCTCGCGCAGCTGCAGCAGCCCGTCCTCGCTGTCGCTCCCGGGCGCCAGGAACACCGCGGAGCGCTCCTTCCGCTCGTCGTCCACCACGGCGTGCGCGGCGAAGTGCAGGATTCCGAACTGCGACAGCGGCGCCGCCTTGAGCGCGTGCTCCGACGCGTCCGCGGCCAGCCACAGCTCGCTGTCGTTGCGAAGGCGCCGCACGACCTGCCGGCCCTCCTCCCTCGCGTGGGGCAGCGCTCCCAGCCCGTCGCCGCCGCGGACTGTGCGTGGATCCGCGAGGACGAGCGCCGACCGCGCGGCCGGCTGCGTCGCCGTCCTGCGCCACCGCAACCACAGCGTCGCCGAGGGAGCGACGGCGATCTCGTACCGCGCGACGAGCGGCTCCTCGCCGGACCCCTTCCGGAGCGCCGCGAAGGGAACCTGGTGCAGCGCGTCGTCGGGGACGATCACGAGGCGCCCGACGCTCTCCGGAAGACTCGCGAGCGCCGGGGCCAGGAGCTCCTGGTAGAGGCTCGCCGCGGCGGCGCGCTCGCGGCCGTCGCGGCTCTCGAACAGCCCGAGGAAGACGGGCACGATCGCCTGCAGGCGCACGCGGTCGGGGACGCGATGCACGGTGGTCCCGCGCCTCGTCGACACGGTCAGCCAGGCGCCGCCTCCGAAGTCGCCGTCCAGCTCCTCCCGCAGCCCGATCATGAAGGACAGCAGCGCCTCGTCCTCGGCGAGGGCGGCTTCGACCTCGTCGAGGCGCGCCAGCCGCGGGTCGCCTGCCCCGGCCGGCGGTCCGCGCCGCGCCGCGCGAGGCCGCGTGTCTTCTTCCTCGAGCTCGAGCGCCTCGAGCCTCTCGGTGGCGGCGGCGCGGAGCGCCGGGGAGAGGCCGCGGTCCATCAGCTCGCGGTGCGTCTCCACGATCTGCTGCAGCACCTGCTTGCGTTTCTGCGCCGGCTCGCCGGCCGGAGGCTCTCCTCCGCGACCCACCGCGCTCAGGGCGTCCAGCAGCACGCGAGCGCGCATGCGCTCTTCGACGTCGAAAGCCCTGACGACGTCGCTGCGCGGCGCCTGCTCGGAGCCGTGCTCGAGCAGGCTTCCCGCCAGCCAGTAGTAGTCTCGCGCCCACGCCGAGAACACCTCGGCCCCCGTGTCGTCCGGCAGCCGCCGCACGGCCTCGATCGTCTGGAGATTCTCGAGCGACTCGCGGATCGCGTCCTCCCGGGGGCGCGTACGCCAGCTCACGCGCATGCTCTGGCGAGCGCCGTGGGCCAGGGACCAGAGCTCGGCGCTCTCGCGGGCCAGGACGAGCGCCTCCTCCATCCGCCGCTGCGCGAGGGCCGTTCGCCCGGTGTCGGCGAGGTGGCGGCCGAGCGACCACAGGCAGTGCGACAGCTCGCGCGGCTGGTGGATCTGCCGCGCGATCGCGATGCACAGGTCGTAGTGACGCTCCGCTTCCACGGGAGAGCGGGTGCCCAGCAGCTCGCCCATCGCGCGATGGAGCCACACCTGCGTCTCCCGGTTGTCGGCGGCGACGGCCGTCGCGAGCGCCGTGCCGGCGAGGGCGAGCGCCTCCTCGCGCCCGCCGGGGCGTGGCAGCTCCTCGAGCTCCCGCATCAGCGTGTTGACCACGCTGTACTGCGCCGTGGCCAGCGTGATGGTGTCGCCGGTTTCGTCCGCCATCTGCCAGACGCGCCGGTAGTAGTCGAGGGCCTCGTCGAACCGGCCGAGCTGGAAGCAGGCGTTGCCGAGCGCGAACAGGATGCTGCGACGGAGCGTGTACGGGTGGTCGGGCTTCGCCGCCTGCTCCGCGCGGCGCAGCGAGCGATACGCGTCGCCGACGTCGCCCCCGGTATCCGTCAGCTGGGTCGCCTGCAGGGTGAGGGCCCGTGCGAGAACGACGCTCTCGCCGGACGCCTCGGCCACTCGCAGAACGCGCGCGACCTCTTCCGCGGCTTCCTTTAGCTTTCCCTTCCGGAAGAGGATCGTGCGCAGGTTGTAGCGCGCGAGGACCTCGCCCTCGGCGTGCCCCTGGCGCGCGAAGCCGAGAGCGGCCGCGCGATAGAAGGCCTCGGCGCGGCCGAGGTCGCGCGTCCACTCCACGTTGCCGCGGGCGAGGACGAGCCAGAAGTTCTCGGGATGGCGGGCGATGAGCGCGTCGAGACGGCGGGCGGCCTCGTCCCAGAGCTTCGCCTGTTGGGCGACCTGGAAGAAGCAGTACGACGACTCGTAGACGGAGGGCTGCTGCTCGAACCGGGCGGTGCATTCGGCGAACGGTTCCGCCGCCCGGACTGGAGAAGCGACGGCCGCCCACGCGAGCGCGGCCGCCGCGATCAGGCCCCCTCGGCGCGGGGCCAAGAGCCGCGCGCTACACGGGTCCCCGGTGACCGGTCGGACCCGAGCATTCGAAGTTCGGTCCATAGGTCAGCCCTCGGACTTCCGCCGGCACGAAGACCTGCAACGTCGCCCGGAAATCCAGCTCGGGCGGTCCCGACAGGGCGAGCACCTCGCCCCTCACGAGCCCCTCACGCGAAATGCGCAGAGACGCCGCGCGCGACTGTCCCGGCAACAGGGTCAGCGACCGCTCGAGGAGCGGATTGCCGTTCGGATCGAGAAGGCGGAGCTGGAATACGGCCGGCTCCCGCGTCGCAGGGCTCACGTTCCCGACGTTGAGCGACACGAGGTTGCCTGGGAAGACGTTGCCGGGGCCGCAGTGAAACAGCTCTCCTGTCGTGGGCTCCTGAGCGAAGACCGGCTTCGCAGCCTGGCCGCCGACCTCGAACGCCAGTAGTAGGGCGAGCGCCCACAGGGCGAGGCGGTGGAACTGTCGCATGACGCACTCCTTATTCGAGGCGAGTGACGAACGTCGCTGACGCCGTCCGTTCGCCGTCGGGGAGAACCGCCTCCACCCGCCACAGGATCCGGCTGTCCTTCGGCAACGGGGCGAGAGCGCTCTCGGGGACGAGGAAAGACGGCTCGGCCAATCGCTGGCCGCCCGCCAGAACCTGGAGCGATTCCGTCGTGACACGCACATCGTAGCGGGAACCGTCGGGGCCCGGCGACCACCGCAGGCGGAAATCGCTGCGGGGCAGCGCCGCGTCCTCGCGGATCAGCGAGCGGAT
>Ga0111539_10012881_pt1 | contig 10466 bp, 6 predicted proteins | sample RhiMethybrSRZTD1_FD_79667 | JGI IMG/M metagenome (GOLD analysis project Ga0111539, IMG submission 79667) | Populus rhizosphere microbial communities from Tennessee, USA - Rhizosphere MetaG P. TD hybrid SRZTD1 (version 2) (version 2) | ecosystem: Host-associated > Plants > Roots > Rhizosphere >... | reverse complement strand
TTGAGTTTCAGCGCGCCTTCGAGCGCGACGGGATAGTTGTGCCCGCGGCCGAGGAACAGCCAGTGCTCGCGGTCGATGTACTTCGCCGCCGCGTGCTTGATCTGATCCGACAGCAGCAGCGCCTTCTCGACCTGCGCGGGAATCGCTTCCAGTTCACGCAGCAGGCTGCCCACGTAATCGGCTGAGAGATAGCGCCGCCGGCCGATGAACAGCGAAATCAGCGAGCACACCATCACCTGGCCCAGAAACGCTTTGGTGGATGCCACGCCGATCTCCGGTCCGACGCGCAGGTACACGCCTGCATCGGTCTCGCGCGCGATCGTCGATCCCACCACGTTCACCACGCCCAGCGCCAGCGCGCCGCGCGATTTGCCTTCCTGCAGGGCCGCGAGCGTGTCGGCCGTCTCGCCCGACTGGCTGATGGCGATGACGACCGTGCCGTCTTCGATGATCGGATTGCGATAGCGGAATTCGCTGGCGAACTGCACCTCGGTGGGAATCTTGGCGAGGTCCTCCATCAGATACTCGCCAACGAGAGCCGCATGCAGAGCCGTGCCCTGGCCAACGAAGATGATGCGGCGGGCCTTCACCAGATCGCGCGAGAAATTCGAGATGCCGCCGAGCACGACCTGGCCGGAACGCGTGTCGATGCGGCCCTTGAGGCACATGCGCAGCGACTGCGGCTGCTCAAAGATCTCCTTGAGCATGTAGTGCTCGTAGTCGCCGAGTTCGATCTGATCGAGATCGAATTCCAGTTCGCGAATCTGCGGCGTGATGGGCACGTTGTCGATCGTCGTCGTGCGGAACGAATCGCGCGTCAGCTTGGCGACGGTGTAGTCGTCGAGCGTGAAGGCCTGCGTGGTGTGCGCGACGATCGCGGTCTGGTCCGACGCCACGATGTACTCGTCCTTGCCCACGCCGACGATCAGCGGCGAGCCCTTGCGGGCCACGACAAGCGTGTTGGGCTCTTTCTCGCAGATCACCGCGATGGCGTACGCACCAGTGACCTCGCGAAGCGCGGCCTGCACCGCAGCCTCGAGATCGCTGTCGTACAACTCGCCGATGAGGTGGGTGAGGACCTCGGTGTCAGTGTCGGAGGTGAACGTATGGCCGCGCTCGAGGAGAACCTTCTTGAGCGCGTCATAGTTCTCGATGATGCCGTTGTGAATGAGCGCGATGCCGTGGCCGCTCTTGGCGTCGTCGGAATGCGGGTGGGCATTGCGATCGGATGGCTCGCCGTGCGTCGCCCAGCGCGTGTGCGCGATGCCGAGGGTGCCGGGGAAAGCGCGTTCATCACCGGCCTTCTCGATTTTGTCTTCGAGCACGCGCACGCGGCCGACGGACTTGGCGATCCTGATTCGCTCCTTGTCGAGCACGGCGACGCCGGCGGAGTCGTAGCCGCGGTACTCGAGGCGCTTGAGGCCTTCCAGGAGCAGCGGCAGGGCGGGCTTGTGACCGATGTAGGCGACGATGCCGCACATGAAGAGGTATTCCTGGGTGGGTGGCCGTTGGTACGCCGGCGGCGCACGCGAGGTTTGGCCCCGACAGATCATTATCGGCCTGCGGCGTTGGCCGGGCCAGCGAATCGCCTTGCCGTAGCTTTCAACGCGAGGATGGCGGGGACGAGGCACTAGAATCGTTGCTGATGAGCCGCAGCACGCAATCGCCAGATCTATGGTCAGGTCAGCGGGCCGAGCGCCGGGCCGGCGTCGCGCCGCTGGCGGTGCGCATGCGGCCGCGCACTCTCGAGGAGTTCGCCGGCCAGAAGCATTTCCTCGGAGAGGGCATGCTGCTGACACGCATGCTCGCAGCCGATCGCCTGACAAGCGTCATTTTTTACGGACCGCCGGGCACGGGGAAGACGACGCTGGCCGAAGTGATCGCGAATCAGACCGGGCGCTGGTTCGAGCGCGGCAACGCGGCCCAGATCGGCGTCAAGGAGATTCGCGAAATCCTCGCCGCCGCGGCCGCGCGCGTCGAGAACGGCGGCAAGCGCACCATCCTCTTCCTGGATGAGATTCACCGCTTCTCGAAGAATCAGCAGGATGTGCTGCTGGGCGATGTCGAGAACGGCCTGATCACGCTCATCGGCGCGACGACGGAGAATCCGTATTTCGCGGTCAACAGCGCGCTGGTCAGCCGCTCGACGATCTTTCAGTTTCAGGCGCTGAGCGAAGAGGATGTGTCGGAGGTTGTTCGGCGCGCGATCGCGGATGCGGAGCGCGGCTTTGGCAAATTGAATCTCACTGTGAGTGATGATGCGATCGCGCACTGGGCGCGAGTGAGCGACGGCGATGCGCGGCGAGCGCTCAATGCCCTGGAGGTGGCGGTCTTGAGCGCGGGCGAGAATGCGCACAAAGACATCGGGCAGACCGGCTCAAGCCGGTCTGACGCGCCGGCGATTGAGATCGACCTCGACGCCGCGCAGCAGTCGATCCAGCAGAAGGCGCTCGTGTACGACACGCAGGGCGATGCGCATTACGACACGATCAGCGCGTTCATCAAATCGATGCGCGGCTCCGATCCCGACGCCGCGGTGTATTGGCTGGCGCGCATGCTCGAAGCTGGCGAGGATCCGCGCTTCATCGCGCGCCGGATCGCGATCCTCGCCTCTGAGGACATTGGCAACGCCGATCCCAACGCCATCAACGTCGCGGCCAGCGCGTGGCTGATCACCGAGCGCGTCGGCGTGCCCGAATGTCACCTCACGCTGGCGCAGGCGGCGATCTACATGGCCACCGCGCCCAAATCGAACGCGAGCGCGATGGCGATCTGGACCGCTTCGAGCGAAGTGAAGGAGGGCCGGACGATTCCCGTGCCACGCGACTTGCGCGACGCCCACTACAGGGCCGCGAAGGAACTCGGCCACGGCGTCAACTACAAGTACTCGCATGATTACGAGGGCGGCTACGTCGATCAGTCGTATCTGGGCGTCGATCGAATCTACTACACGCCGACGGATCGCGGCTACGAGAAGGAGATCGCGGCCCGGCTGGCGGCGTGGCGCGCGAGCGTGCGGGGCGGACAGGGTCAGGGCGCGAAACAGCCGTCATCATCGAACTCGGAATCCGGCGACGCGTCGCGTTAGACTTCGACCCGCTCCGGCATGCCGATGAACAAGCGATCTGACGATCCCATTGCCGCCGCCAAGCGCGCGTTGCGGGCGCGCCTGCGCGAGGAATTGCAGGCGATGGACGCCGGCGAACGAGCTGACGCTTCGGCACGGGCATGCTCGCGCGTGATTTCGATGTCTGCGTTCGCATCGGCCCGCAGCATCATGGCGTATCTACCGTTGCCGGGAGAGGCCGATTCGACGCCCCTGATCGAGCGGGCATTGCGCGAGCGCAAGAATGTGTGCGTGCCGCACGTCGATTGGGAAAGCCGGGCGATGCAGGCGGCGCGAGTCGCCAGCCTCGATAGCGATCAGTTCAAGGTCGATCGGCACGGCGTGCGCGTGCCGCGCGTGATCGAGACGGTTGCCATCGAGTCCATCGCCTTGGTCATCGTGCCGGGTCTGGCGTTCGATGAGCGGTGCCGGAGGCTGGGGCGCGGCGGCGGCTTCTACGATCGCTTCCTCGCAAGACTGCCGGCGACGATTCCGACCATCGGCTTGGCGTTTGAGCGGCAGGTCGTGCCGGAGCTTCCCTGCGCTCTTCACGATGCGGGCGTGCACATGGTGGCGACGGAGAAACGGCTGCTTCAGCCCCCGTAAGGTCTTACCGCTGCGCGCCGCGGGTGCGGTGGATTTCCTGTCGGTAGCGAGCGTGATTTCTCGATTGGCGCGTGCGGAAATGGCGATGTGCCCCTACAGTGCATTAGGCCGGTCACACGGAGGCGACCGGCGATTCGAATCATTGCAACGAGTGCAAAACCGTCATGCTGCCCAGTCAAACCGCTCGGCCGTCCTCATCTCGTGCACACATGTATCGGCGGACAAGGGGAAGGCCGTGGCTGGTGTTCGGGGGCGGGGCCCTCGTGCTGGTGGTGGGCATCCTCGTAGTGAAATGGTGGCTGGGTCACGGCGAGCCGGACAGCGCCAACGCCGACAGTTCCACGTTGCAGGCGAATGCTGCCGGTCAGAAGCAGCCTGAGACTGCGGCACCGGCATCGGGGAAACAGGCGAATTCGCCGCCATCATCAACACCGGCGTCGGACGCGGGAAAGCCCAAGCAATCGGCGCCCAGCAAGCCCTCCGGCAATGAGGCGGTCAAGATCGCCATGGGGGCGAATCTGCCGGGCGCCTCGCCGAAGCCCGACGCCGGCAACAAGCCAGTCGCGCCTGCTTCGGAGTCTAAGTCTCCAGCGACGCCCGCGGTCACCACCAACCTTCCGCGGGGGACTCATGATGACGCGCCTGCGAAGCAGGACACAGGCCTGACCGCGCCGCCGCCTGCGGTGAATCCCACGCGCATGCCCGATGCAGCGGTCTCGCAGCGAGTACAGCTCGGACTCGACCTGATCAAGCAGAACAAGCCGGTCGAGGCCCGCAAGACGCTCTCTGATGCGCTCAATGCTCCCGGCGTGCCGCCGGCGGAGGCCCAGCGCATCCGCGATGAACTGACCAAACTCAACGAGCGGCTGGTCTTCGGTCCCGACATCACCGCAGGCGATCCGTATGTCTTTGGGCATCAGATCGCCTCGGGCGAGGCGCTGGCGAAACTGCCGAAGAAACTCGGACTCAGCGTCGATTGGCGATTCCTGCAGCGGATCAATCAGATCAGCGATCCAGCGCGCGTGCGGGCAGGCAAGACGATCAAGGTGGTCAAGGGCCCTTTTCACGCCATCATCGACAAGCGAGCCTTCCGCCTCGACCTGTACATGGGCGACTTCAGCGATCGCGTGTATGTCCGCTCGTTCAGCGTGGGCTTGGGCGAAGCCGGCGCGACGCCCGAGGGCGCGTTCGTCGTCAAGCCTGACTCCAAACTCGTGAATCCCGCGTGGACCAATCCGCGCACCGGCGAATACTTCCAGCCCGACGACCCGAAGAATCCACTCGGCGAGTACTGGATCGGACTGGTCGGCGCCAGCGACAACATTCGCGGCCTGGAAACCTACGGCATCCACGGCACCGTCGACGCCGCCTCGGTCGGCAAGGAAATGAGCATGGGCTGCGTGCGCATGCTGGCTGACGACATCAAGGTGATCTACGAGGTACTGGTGGACAGCGTCAGCCGCGTGGAAATCCACGGCAACGATTGGCCATAGGTCGTCAATCGTCAATCAGCAATCGTCAATTGCTCCGCCTGTTCCTCGGCGTGATAGGAACTGCGCACCAGCGGGCCGGACTCGACGACCCTGAATCCGCGCGCCAGGCCTTCGATCTTGTATAAATCGAATTGCGCGGGCGTAACCCAGCGGTCGATCGGCAGGTGGTTGCGCGTCGGCTGCAGGTATTGACCGATCGTAAGAATCTCGACGTCCGCGGCGTCTCGGACATCGTCCATGAGCGAGAGCACTTCATCATCGCGCTCGCCAATGCCGACCATGATGCCGGTCTTTGTGACCAGCCCCGCCGCGCGGATGTGACGCAGCACCTCCAGCGAACGCTCGTAATCCGCTTGCGGCCGCACGGCTGGATGCATGCGCCTGACCGTTTCGAGATTGTGCGAAAGGATGGCCGGCTTCGCATCGATCACGACCTGCAAGGCGTCTGCGTCGCCCTTGAAGTCGCCGATGAGCGCTTCGACGGAGGTTTGCGGACAGCGCTCACGCACGCGCTTGATCGTCTCCGCCCAGATCGCCGCGCCGCCGTCGTCAAGGTCGTCGCGATCGACGCAGGTGATCACGACATGCTTGAGATTCATCAGCGCCAGCGATTCGGCGACGCGCTTGGGCTCGTCGACATCGGGCGGAGCTGGCCGGCCGGTCTTGACGTTGCAAAAACCGCACGAGCGCGTGCACGTGTCGCCCAAGATCATGATCGTGGCGGTACCGCGATTCCAGCATTCGCCCATGTTCGGGCAACTGGCCTCCTGGCAGACGGTGTGCAATTGGTGGGCGTCGATGATCTCGCGCAGGCGCTCGTAGCCTTCGCCGCCGGGCACGCGGGCGCGAATCCACGATGGTTTGCGGCCTAGGTGCAGGTGATGGCGCGTCTGCGGCTGGTTGTCCAGCACCATCTGGCTGAGGCTGAGGACGGGCGGTTCGAGATTCCGCGCCGTGTCGCCGCCCAGCGGCCGCGGGTGGCGGGCAAGGGTGCGGGCCAGGGCCATCGATGGAGGAAGCGACGATGCGGACATTCGAGGCACAAGTGTAGTCGCAGCGATCACACTCGAACTCCAGCGGTGATTCCCGATCAATCCCAGACATTCTGCTTCGAAAGCTGTCAGATCGGGTCGACTCGCTCATCCCATACGGGTGCGACATCTCCGCAGGGCGATTCGGATATCGTTCGCCTTGGCGGCATTCGTTCATGCAACACGAGGAGACAGGCATGCGCAGCGGATTCGTATCGATGACATGTGCGGGACTCATGATCCTGAGCGCGACTACCTTCAGCGCGCTGGCACAGGATGGCTCCGCCGTGATGGTGCACCGCGATGATGACTCGGGCACGACCCGCGTCATGCATTTCACCATGCCCAACCTCGAAGCGCTGCGCGCCCCGGACTTTCAGCCGCGCGACCGGCCGGTCTTCAACGAGCGCCTCGTGCTCAGCGACCCGCAGAGCGAAGTCATCGGCAAACTCATTGAGGCGTACATCAAGGACTTCCAGGCGCTGACGAAGGATCTGGCCACTGTCGCCGGACCAAATGCCGAGTTCTCAGCCGAGGCGATCGATGAGGGCAATCAACAGCCGGATGCTCCCCGCAAGCGCATGGGCGGGGGCGGCCCCGGCGCGCCAGGCGCCAACTTCGCCGACATCGAGCCGCTGCTTCCGCCCGGTTCAAGCATCGGCATCTCGGTCGGCTTGAGCATGAACCAGACCGATGGCGCTGACGTTGATGGAGCTCCGCCTACGCCGCCGACGCCTCAGGCGCAGGTGCAGGTCAGCGTCGATACGCCCGGCGGCGAGGAGATTCCGCAGGACGTCATCGACAAGATTCAGCAGCGCGCCAATGAAGTGGCCAAGCAGGTCGTCGAGCAGTTCCAGGCCCAGCAGGAGGCGAAGGCGGCGGGCAAACCGATGCCGGACGCTCCCAAGGGGACCGCTGTTCAGATGCTTGACGCTGACAATCTCGAGGCCCATCAGGCCGAGTTGCAGGCAAAGATCGAGGACTTTCTCAAGGCCAAGGCTCGCCTTCGCGCCGAGTTCGTGACCAACGCGCAGGCGAATCTCGCCGAGCCGCAGGTCGTGCGCTGGCCGGCCCTTGAGCGCGCCCTCACGCGGGCTCGCAGCCTGCCCAAGGGCCGCATCGCTGGCGAATCGACCGACCTGCTCAAGGTGCTGGCCGACTCCAAGCCCACCGAATCTCAGTTCGCGACGCTCGCGCCGCATACCGAGGCCTACGAACTGGCGCTGGATTCGGCCCTGAAACAGCGCGATGAGTTCCTCGCCGACGCCAATCAGCGCATCGATCAGGCGATCGGCGAGCAGAAGCCCGACAAGGCGATATCCATCGCGGATCGCGCCGCCGACGTGCGCGTCGCTGTCCGGACCGTGAATGTGCAGGCGATGGAGCAGTTCACACAGGCGCTGGGCAATGACAGCGGCCCGGCGTTCCGCGCCGCCGCCCTCAAGGCGTTCTATCCAGGCGTCTACCGGCAGACGCGCGGGCAGAAGGCGTTCGCGGCGATCGAGAAGATGGACGGCGTGCCCGCCGACGCGGCCGCGACGCTCGCCGACCTTCGCCGGGCCTACGACTCCGAACTGGTGACGGCGAACGATCATCTCCGCCAGACCATCGATCGCGAGCAGCCCAAGGAGCGCATGCGCGGCCTGGAGAATCTCAAGCACACGATGCAGGGCGAGAGCGACGTCAACCCAGAGGAGCCGTTCGCCGAGCGCGACAGGCCGGAGGATCCCATCAAGGAGGCGATGGAGCGTCGCGCGGATCTTGACGACCGGTATCTGAAGAATGTCGCGGCGCTGCTCCCGGCGGACAAGGCCGCGGAATTGCCCAAGCCGCGAACGCGCAAGGGGCCGCTGGTTATTCGCAGCGGCACCGGAAACTGACCAGCGACAACTGACCGGTCCGATCGGCTATACTCAAGTGCGAAGCACCGCCATTTGCGGTGCTTCGTCGCTTATGGCTGCATGCATGGCACGATTGAGCGGGGGAGGCTCGCGATGAACGACTCGAGCGTGACCAGCGAACATGCGCCGGGGGCTGCGGCCGCGCCGCCCGCGGGCGAGGTCGTGCAGCCTCCCCCAGCCGCCACCCCTGCGCCTGCGGCGCACCAGCCGCACGCGGCGCAGAACCGGCGCGATCGGCTCCGCCTATGCCTGCTCGCTCTCGGCGTGGTGTACGGCGACATCGGCACCAGCCCGCTCTACGCGCTGCGCGAGTGCTTCTTCGGCAGTCACAACGTCGCGCCCACGCATGGCAACGTGATGGGCGTGCTGTCGCTGGTCTTGTGGTCGCTGATCTTTATCGTCTCGATCAAGTATCTGTTCTTCGTACTGCGGGCCGACAACCGCGGCGAGGGCGGGATCCTCGCGCTCATGGCCCTGGTCACCTCCGGCACCAAGGTCAGCGGGCGGTTGCGCACGGCGGTCATCATGCTCGGCATCTTCGGCGCGGCCCTGCTGTTTGGCGACGGCATCATCACGCCCGCCATCTCCGTGCTCAGCGCTGTCGAAGGCCTCGAAGTCGCCACGCCCATCTTCCATTCGTACATCATTCCGATCACCGTCATCGTGCTGGTGGGCCTGTTCGTGCTTCAGCAGCGGGGCAGTTCGGGGGTTGGCGCGCTGTTCGGGCCCATCATGCTGCTGTGGTTCGGATCACTGGCGGTCCTCGGCATCGTCTCGATCGTGCAGGATGTCAGCGTGCTGGCCGCGGTGAATCCGCAGCACGCGGCCCGCTTTTTCATGCACAACGGCTGGCACGGCTTCATGGTGCTGGGATCGGTGCTGCTGGTGGTCACCGGCGGCGAGGCGCTGTACGCCGACATCGGCCACTTCGGTCCGCGGCCCATCCGCATCGACTGGTACGTGTTCGTCCTGCCGGCGCTGCTGCTCAACTATTTCGGGCAGGGCGCAATGCTGCTGCACTCGCCCGAGGTGGTGATGGCCAGCGGCAACACGTTCTTCGCCATCGTGCCGCCATGGGCGCTGTATCCGATGGTCGCGCTCTCGACCGTCGCGGCCGTCATCGCCTCGCAGGCGGTCATTTCGGGCGTGTTCTCGCTGACCCGGCAGGCGGTGCAACTGAACTACCTGCCGCGCATGGCGATCGAGCACACCTCCGCCTCGCACATGGGCCAGATCTACGTGCCGCAGGTCAACATGCTGATGATGTTGGGCACAATCGCGCTGGTTGTGGGCTTCGGCCAATCGAGCGATCTCGCTGCGGCGTACGGCACGGCGGTCATCGGCACCATGCTGATCACCACCACGATCTTCGCGCTCTTCGCGCGCCTGCGCTGGAACTGGTCCTGGCCGGCAGTGGCGCTGCTGTGCCTGCCGCTGCTGGTCGTGGAACTCGCGTTCATGAGCGCGACGGCGATCAAGATCCTTCAAGGCGGCTGGGTGCCGCTGGCCGTCGGCGGCGTGATCTTCCTGCTGGCCACGACGTGGAAGCGCGGCAAGGCGATCGTGTTCGAGCGGCTGTACGGCCGTCTGCTGCCGATGGCGATCTTCATTCGCGATGTCAAGGCGCACCCGCCGCTGCGGGCCAAGGGCACGGCGGTTTTCATGACCGGCAGCCCGCATGGCGTGCCGCTGGCGCTCATGCATAACCTCAAGCACAACCAAGTGCTGCACGAGCGCGTGATCATGCTGACCGTGCAGACAGACGAAGTGCCGCACGTCTCCGATGATGAGCGAGTCCAGGTCGAGACTCTGGGCGAGGACTTCTACAGCGTCGTCGCGCGCTACGGCTTCATGGAGGAGCCGAATGTGCCGCAGGTGCTTGCGCAATGCGGAAGGCAGGGGCTGCACGTGGACATCAACCGCACGACGTTCTTCCTCGGCCACGAGACGCTCATCGCTGCGGCCAAGCCCGCGATGCCGCTGTGGCGCGAGCGATTGTTCGCGTACATGAGCCGCAATGCCCTGCCCGCGACAGCGTTCTTCGACCTGCCGCCCAATCGCGTCATCGAAGTGGGCACGCAGATCGAGATGTGATCGAGGCTGCTGCGTTCACTTCGGCCAGCGCAGATTCGGATATGGCGGGGCGGGCGGAATCTCGACCGGTTCGGCTTCGATCTTGCCTTTGAGATACTCGATCGCCGCCTTGAGTTGCGCGTCTTCGCCGTTGAACGTCGCGTGCGGCAGGTTGTCGACGATCTGGTCAGGCTCGACGCCGTGGCCCTCGATAAGCCAGATGCCGTCGGGCCCGTACACGCCGGTCTCGGCGGCG
>Ga0111539_10012879_pt1 | contig 10466 bp, 9 predicted proteins | sample RhiMethybrSRZTD1_FD_79667 | JGI IMG/M metagenome (GOLD analysis project Ga0111539, IMG submission 79667) | Populus rhizosphere microbial communities from Tennessee, USA - Rhizosphere MetaG P. TD hybrid SRZTD1 (version 2) (version 2) | ecosystem: Host-associated > Plants > Roots > Rhizosphere >... | reverse complement strand
GCTACCAAGCCGGAGGTCCGAACCGCGACCTCGTGCTCGAGCCCAAGCCGGCGATCGCTCAGTTCGTGCGTACCGTGCTCGAGGCGCTCGGGCTGGTTTCGTTTTCTCACGACTACGCGCTCCTGAAAAAGATTCCCGATCTCACGCCGCTCGAGGCGGCGTTGCCCGCGCTCGGCGTCGCGATCCGGCTCGCGCGAGGCCTGGAAGCGCGGATCACCGGGCGGATCGAGGAATCGCTGGCGTCCTACCGCGAGTACTCCGAGCGGCTCTTGCAGCCCGACGGCGGCGGCATCGCGCCCACCTTGCGCCTTTACACGCGCCTGCGCGTGGTGGGCAGCATGGGCATCCTGGAAGCCGGGATGGGCCGGCGCTCGAGCCTGGATTTTGCGGACGAGATCGAGAGCCATCCGCTCTGTGAATCGTTCGCGGTCGTGATCCGGATGGTTTGCCACCTCTGGCAGGGCGACCTGCGCGAGGCGGAGCGCTGCCAGAAAAAAGCCGAGATGCTCCAGATCCAGAGCGGGTCGCGGCAAGCCTTCGGCGCGCAACAGTTGCTGCTCGAGCTCGCCGCCTACGCGCTCGCCGACGATCTGACCCGGGTCAAGCGCACGCTGAGCGCAGTCGAGCCGCTGGCTAAAACCCACGCGGGCTGGCTGCCGGTGCTCCACTACGGGCGCGGCGAGTATCAGCGCATCCGCGGCGACCACGCGGCGGCGCTCGCGGAGATCGAAGCGGCGCTCGCCGCGATGGAGCCGGTTCGCCACCAGATCTGGCCGCTCGCGGCCGGCGCGCAAGTGCGGGTGCTGTGCGAGCTCGGGCTCTTCGACGAAGCGAAGCGCCGCGCGGAGGAACATCTGCGCGTCGCCGAAGAGCGGGGCCTCGGGTACATGCGGTACTACATCCTGATGCCGCTTGCGCTCGTCGAGAGCGAGCTCGGCGACCACGCCGGAGCAGCAGCCAGGGCGGATGTCGTGATCGACGGCTTCAAGCGGCTCGGAACGACCGGGCTCAACCTGGCGCTCGCGTACGAAGTTCGCGCGCGCATTGCCTCGGGGGCGAACGATCGCGAAGCGTTCGAGAAGTTCGCGATGCTCGCCGCCGAGCAAACCAAGAAGGGCGGGCGGCGCATGGCCGGCGCCAAGTACGAACGCCTCGCGCAGCAGGCGCAGGGATCCGCGCCGTCGAACGGTGCGGTCGACGAGGTGACCCAGGTCTTCGAGTTCACGGCGCTGCTCAAGCGCTGCCGGCGACCGTCCGAGCGCGCCCGGGCGGGGCTCGAGGTGCTGGCAAAGCGCAGTGGTTCCGTGGGCGGCCTGCTCTACGAGCGGCTCGAAGAGGGCCTGGTGCGTTCGGCTCAAGCCGGCGAATTCGAATCCACGTCCGAGCTCGAAACCTGGGTGCAGGACTACTTCGAAAGCGAAATTCACGAACCCGAAATGACGCGAACGGTGGACGATCCGTCCTCAGGGCACGCCGTGGAATGGAAGGGTCCGGGCTCCGTGCGCTACGTCCCGATCTTGCTCAGCCATCAATCGGAGCGGGGCTTCGCGGTGACCGGCGTGGCGGTGATGGCCGTCGAAGAGAGCTCGGAGTTCGTCTATCCGGGCCGTTTTGCCCAGGAGTTCAGCCGCTTCGTCGACGAATCGGGCGACGTCACCGCCATGTACTCGTGAGCCCCGGGCGGCTCAGGCGGCGGCCGGCAAGCCGCGCTTCTTGCTCTGTTCGAGCAAGCGCAAAAAAGGCTGCTTCGGGACCTGCCAGTACCCGCTGAACGGGTCGTCCAGATCTTCGACCACCACCAGCACGTGAGCGACGGCGCCGCCGAGCAGCGCGGTGATCGCCGCGTGGATCCAGAACACGTCGAGCCCGAACAGGCACAGCGATCCGACCGTGGAAAGCGCGCCTGCGTACAGCAGCACTCGCAGCGGCAACGGGATCCGCGCGCGACCGCTGGTGATACGCGCCGTGCGCTCGGCGCAAAGATCGTTCACGCAGGCGAGCAGCTCGGAATAGACCGCGCTGCAGCGCTCGTCCTTCGGCTCGTACGCGCGCAGCGTGTCCCAGAGGTCGCCCACCAGATGCCAGCCGTGAGCCAGCGCGGCCTCGTCATTCTGGGCGAGCGCTTGCCACTCCACGTCGAGCAGGGTTTCCACGTAGCCCCGCACGATGCCGCGGATCTGTTGCTCGACGTGATCGGGCAGCCCGGTCGCCATGCGCAGGATGCCGAACAGCTCGTTGGCCTCGGCTTCGAGGTGCTGCCGGACGTCCGTGAACTCGGTCCAGACCACGTAGACCGCGAACGCGAGCAGCACCGCGTAGATCGTGCCGAGCGTCTGCAGGTAGTTGCCGACCACGTCGTTGGCCTTGACCAGCGTCTCGAGCGGCACGAGCGCGCGGGTCACGATCAGCGCGAGCACCGAGCCCAGCATCGAAAGGCCCACGCCGGGCGCGAGCGCGCGCAGCGCGCCCAGCAGATGGCGGTGATTGGCGGAAATCCGCACGGCCGCCCACTTTACTAAATATCCAGCCCACCCACCCCCGCCGTAGTCCTCCGCCGGGGGCAAGCCCCCGGTCCCCCAACGCGCCTCGCTTCGCTCAGCGCGGGCTCGCTTCGCTCGCCGTAGATGCCAACGTACGATTCATTCGCGGAAACGACATTCGCTTCGATGGGCATCTAGCACCACCCTCAGCGCTTCGGCTGGGCTTCCGAGCACGAGCTCACGAGCCGCATTCGCCTCCGGTATTCGTCCGGCGTCTGGCCGGTCCAGCGCTTGAACGCGCGATGGAACGACTCCACGTGCATGAAGCCGAGCGCGAAGGCGATTTCCTTGAGCGACAGCTCCGAGTCCGCGACGAAATCGAGACCGAGCTCGAGCCTTGCTCGATCGAGCTCGTCGGCGAAGCTAGTACGCTCTTGCTCGAGCCGGCGGCTCAGCGTGCGCCGCGTCATGTGGAGGGCGCGCGCCACTTCGACCACGGTCGGGTTGCGTGTGTTTCGGATTTCGCCCTGGATGAAGCGCCGGACGCGCGAGCTCGTGGCATGCCAGTCCCGGAGCGTCGCAAGCTGCAGGTCGACGTGATCGCAAGCCACGCGATGTAGCAGCGGGTCGGCCGCGAGCATCGGCGCCGCTTCGTAGGCGCGGTCGAACGCGAACCCGAAAAAAGGTGCGTCGAACTTCAAGCTCGCACCGGCGAACGTGCGCTCATACTCCTCGATTTTGCGCGGCGCCGCGTACGGAAACCAGCACTGGAGGTGCGAGGCAACCGGCACTTCGTCCGAAGGATGGATGTTGTAGAACGCGCTCATCGCGAAATCGCTGCAGGGTCGGCCCCAGGTCTCGTCGTCGAGCCGGATCACCGCGTAGCTCTTCCAGGTCTCGAAGCCGATCCGGAAGGAATCCGCGTGTAGCGTGCTGTAGCGCGACGCGACCTGTGCCGCGTCGCGCAGCGTGGGCGCGGAGCGCATCGCGAAGTCGAAGGCGCCGCCCTCCCCGAAACGCATGGTGCGGCCGAGCTTCAATCCGAGCTGCTCGTCGCGTAGCCGTTCCACGCCCTGGTCGAGCATCGCCTGGGCCGCTGCGTGCGAGACCCGCGCATCGGGCGGCGCCGACCAGAAAGCGTCGGGAACGAGATCACCGAGCTCGCCGAAGCTCGAGATCAGCCTCAAGAAAGGGCCGAGAATCCGCGCCGAGCACGAGCCGTCCATCCAATCACCTGCTCAGGTGCCCGTACGCTAGCATCGCGGAGGGGCTGCCGGCTCGGGACGCTCGTTCAAGACGAGCAAGCACGACCGGATCAAAAACTTCGGCTCACAGCGAACGTGAGCCGGACGATTCCGTGCGCTGGGGAAAGCTTTTCACCAGGGCAGCGGAAACGGAAACGGCGAAGCTCCGCCCTGGCCGCCGCCGCGCCGCCAGTTGTTCGCGGTCTGCTGGATGATCGGGATCCGGAGCTGGGGCGGGGGATGGGTGCGCTCGAACGAGAACACCACGTCGACCGGGCTCATCTGATCCATGCCGGCGAAGAAGCGCATGGTCAGGATCGCGCCGCCTTCGGTCAGCTGGTATTGCGGCGCCCGCCGCTTGCCGGTGTCGAGAATGTTGTTGGTGCCCGCGATGTCGGCCTGAACCTCGTTCGGCTGATTGAACAGCGGGATCGCGCCCGAGAGCACGCGCGTGACGTCGCCCGGCCCTACGTTGCCCTGCGCCGTGCACGGCAAGTGACCGAGATAGTGGTGGCCGAGCTCGTGCCCGAGCACGAAGCCGAGCTCCTCGTCGAGCACCTCGTGCTGGCGCGCCACCTTGCGGCTGTCGCTGCGCTGCGCCGGATCCCAGAAGCCGGGTGGCGGTTTGACGATGGGTGCCCCCGGCTTCTGGTTCCTCGCGAGAAACGCGATGTACTCGTCGACCTTGCGCGTCCGGAAAATATCGTCGGTGGCCTGGGCCTGCGCGAGGTTCGCCTGGATCTCCATCAGGCCATCGGTGATCGCCATCACGGCCTTGCCGTTCTCGGTGCACGCGGCGAACGCGTTCACCTCGCCGACCTTGTCGTCGATGATCAGCGGGATGGCGGCGACGCGCGACTGCTTGTCCCCGGCGAGGGCGAGTACCAGCTCGCGCATCACGATCTGCGCGCGCCCGCGCAAGAAGTTGATGTCGACCTCGTTGATCGGGTCGTACGCGACCGGGGGACCCGGGGCTGGAGGCGGCGGTTGGCCGGGCGGCGGCTGGGCCAGCGGCGGTTGGCCCGGGGGCGGTGCTGGCTGTCCGGGTGGGGGCGGTTGCCCAGGACCATAGTAGCCTGGCGGCGGCTGACCCCCGTAGTAGCCGGGGGGCGGCGGGTTCTGCGCCCCGCGGCTGGAGCCGACCTCGCACCCGATGGACGAGGAAGTAAGCGCGAAAATCGCGACCAACGCGGCGCGGCGACCAAAGCTCATGACGCGGTCATCATAGCGGATCATTCAAAGGGGCCTTCCGATACTTTCTACGCTGCTCGCGCCCTCTGGATCCCCCTGCCGAACCCCGCGTTAAAGGGCCGGCCGTAAGGCGCGTCGCTTGAAGTGGTCGCCACGAGTGATCATGCTCGGCGGCCGCATGCTCGTTCAGGCGCGCATTCCGCGCCGGCTCCACGCCGTCGATGAACGATTCGTGGCCGGGCATCGCGTCACCTTGCTGCGCGACGGCGCGCGGGCGTTCCCGGCCATGCTCGGGGCGATCGCCGACGCGAAGAGCCAGGTCTTGCTCGAGATGTACTGGTTCGACTCCGACGAGGTCGGCCGGCGCTTCGCGCGTGCGCTGATCGACGCCGCGCGGCGCGGTGTCGAAGTCGCGGTGATCTACGATTCGCTCGGCTCGTGGGAAGCCGCTCCGGAGATGTTCGACGAGATGCGCGCCGCAGGCGTGGGCGTGATCGAATACAACCCGCTCGCGCCCTGGAAAAAGCGCTTTCGGATCGGGCGGCTGACGCGCCGCGACCACAGGAAGATTCTGATCGTCGACGGGCAGCTCGGCTTCACCGGCGGAATCAATCTAGCGGACGTCTGGAAGCCCGAGGCAGAAGGCGGCGGCAGCTGGCGCGACGACATGGTGAGCATCGAGGGGCCTTGCGTCGGTGGGTTGCTCGAGTGTTTCCAGCACGCTTGGCAGAGCGAGGGCGGCGCGCCGCTGAAACAGCTCGCGGCTGCGCCCGGCGAAACGCTGGGGAAGCTCGCGGTCCGCGTGCTCGGCGAGAACTTCCGCCGCCACCGGCGCGAAATCGCGGCCGCGTATCTTTACAACATCTACCGCGCGGAGCGGAGGATCTGGCTCTCTAACTCGTATTTCGTCCCCGACCCGCGCGTGTTCAGAGCGCTCACTCAGGCAGCTCGCCGCGGCGTCGACGTGCGCGTGATCCTGCCCGGCGAAAGCGACGTGCCGATCGTGCGCCACGCGAGCCGCGCGATGTGGGGCGGGCTGATGCGGCGCGGAGTGCGAATTTACGAGTGGATTCCCAGCATCCTGCACGCAAAATCGGCGGTGATCGACGGCCGCTGGTCGACCGTGGGTACCTTCAACCTCGACTACCTGTCGCTGCGCAACAATCTCGAAGTCAACGTGGCGGTGCGCGACGAGAGCTTCGGCGAATTGATGGAGGCGTCTTTCCGCAGCGACCTCGAGCATTGTCGCGAGGTCGACGCGCACGAGTTCCTGTTTCGCCCGCTCGGCGACCGCCTGCTCGAATTCCTCCTCTATCGCTTCCGCAAGCTGCTCTGACGAGGGGATCGCGCCGACCCCTGGCGCAAGCGCGGCTCCCGAGCTAGGAAAGAACGAAGAAAGAGCGATGGCGATGCAGTTGTTGCGCTCGGATCTGTTGGCTCTGGCGCGCAAGTATCGCGCGCTGTCGGAGCTGCGCCGCGCGCAGTATCGGATGACCTTCGCGGACGTGCGCGCCCCGCTGCGCGAGCTGTCGCGCGAGTTTCCCGGATCGTTGCGCGAGCTCGACACGCTGCCGCTCGAAGAGATCGAAAAGAAGACCGAGCTGCTGGAGGGCGCGGCGCGCGGCGCGGCGCTCGAGCCCTGGATGCAATGGATGCACGCGTATCATCTGACGATGCGCGCGGCGCTCGCGGTGAAGCAGCGCCTGGCGGGCCGGCGCGCCCCGAGCGACGCGCTGGCGTTCGAGATCGCGGGCGCGGTCAGCAGGGAGATCGGCTACCGCTGCGATCTCGAGTTCGTGTTCGCGGTGGCCCGGCCGCCCCAGGGCCGGATCAATCCGATCGTGCTCCGGCGGCTGGCGCTGATGTTCGACGCCGACGCGGAGGCGCTCGGCCGTGCGCTGTTTCCGGCCCGGGCAAGAACTCCGGGCTGATCTGGTCATCGTGAAGAGCCGGAGCCAAAGCACGAGCCACGCCGCGCCCGACGGCACGGCGCTCGAGCTTTCGACGCACGCGCGAATCGCCGAGATCGGCGCCGAGCAGTGGGATCGGCTGGCAGGTGCGGATGCTCCGCCGTTCTTGTCGTTTGCCTGGCTCGACGCGCTGGAACGCACGGGTTGCGTCGAGCCCAACCGCGGCTGGATGCCGCTGCATCTCAGCCTGCATTGCGAGGGGCGTCTCTTGGCGGTCGCGCCGGCCTACGTCAAGGGCAACAGCGAAGGCGAGTTCGTCTTCGATCACGCCTGGGCGCGCTTTGCGCGGACCTCGCTCGGCGCCGACTATTACCCGAAGCTCGTGCTCGGAGTCCCTTTCACGCCGGCGAGCGGACCGCGGCTCTTGATCGACGCCGCCGCCGACCGCGAGCTCGTGATCCGGGGCTTCGCCGAGGGCCTCGCGCGGCTCTGCGAGCGGCTCAAGCTTTCGAGCGCGCACGTGCTGTTTCCGACCGCGGAGCAGGCGAGCGAGCTCGAGCAGGCCGGGCTCGCGCTGCGCCACGGCATCCAGTTCCACTGGCACAATCCGGGCTACGCGAGCTTCGACGATTTTCTGTCGCGCTTCGACTCGAAGCACCGAAACGCGATCCGCCGCGAGCGCCGCGAGATGGCGGACGCCGGCATCGAAATCAGGACGCTGACCGGCGCCGACTTGACCAGCGAAGTCGCCGATCTGATCTACGAGTTCTACGTCTCGACCGTGAACAAGTACTTCTGGGGCCGCCAGTACCTGAACCGCGCGTTCTTCGAGCAGGTGCTCTGCGCGATGCCGGACGGCCTGCACGTGGTGATTGCCCGCGACCGCGCGTCGAACAAGCCGCTCGGCGGCGCCTTCAACCTGCTCGGTAAGCGCGCGCTCTACGGGCGCTACTGGGGCGCGCGCGAGGAGCGGCGCTTCCTCCACTTCAACGTGTGCTTCTATCACGCGATAGAAGACGCGATCGGGCGCGGCCTCGCGCTCTTCGAGCCTGGCGCCGGCGGTGAGCACAAGCTCGCACGCGGCTTCGAGCCCACGCTGACCTACAGCGCGCATCACCTTGCCGATCCGGAGCTCGATCTGGCCGTGCGCGACTTTCTCGATCGCGAGCGCGCCGCGATCCAGCAGCACGTCGCCGAGGCGCGCGCCGAGTCGGTGCTCAAGCCCTTCAAATGTCGGTGAGCGGCGTTTGAACGAACGCGTGCCAGCTCAGGAGCAGTAGCAACGCCGGGTCGACGGCTTCGCTTTCGGCCCAGCGCAGGGTGCCGCGCGCTTCGAGCCACGGTCCCGGCGCGGCGGCGAACAGCGGCAGTCCCGCGCCGAGCGAGGCTTCGAAGCCGCGCGCCGCGCCGAAGTCCGCTTGCGCCGGCTGTGCCCAGAACGCGCCCAGGCCGAGCCCGATCGAGTCGATGAACAGATCGACGAAGGCCGGTCCCTGCTGCATGTTCTTCGCCCAGCGCGGGATGAAGGCCGGGCGCAGGTCGATCCCGAAGCCGAGCACGCGCCGGTCGCCGTCATCGCCGTCCCTGAACGCGTCCTGATAGCCGACATAGAGCCCGGCCATGCTGAAGTAGTGCACGGAGCCGCGGATCGCGGCCCGGGTCGGGGCGTCGAGCTCGGCCCCGAGCCCGAAGTCGAGCTCGAGATCGCCGAGGAAACGGCCGTACACGCCGTCATCGAGCGCCTGGGCTTTCGCCTCCGCGGCGAGCAGGAGAAAAGCCGCGATCGCGAGCGCCCGGATCACGGCAAGCTGCTTGATCATGCGCGGATGGCCTGCAGGATCGGCTCGCGCAGCTCCGCGGCGAAGATCAACCGCACGCGTTCCACGCGTTCGCCGCGCAGACGGCGCAACAGGAACGACACGTCGCCCGGCTTCCTTTCGCTGCCGTCGGGAAAGACCACCGTGAGCGGTTCATTGGCGTCGTCGAAAGGCACGTCGCTGGCGACGTCGAGCCCCACGTACACCTCCGGATCGAGCCCTGCCGCTTTCGCGATGCCGCGCGCCGTGTCGAGCGCCTTGAGCCGTGCCGCGGGCTCTCCGAGCTCTGCGTAGAGCTCGTAGGTCTTGAAGAGCCGGCGCGAAAACAGCCGCGTCGTGAGATCGCTCAGGATCGGATCGCTCACGCTTTTCCAGCTGGCGAGCGACGTCCAGAGCACCGCGTCGTCGAGATCCAGGTACTCGCCGAGCGTCGCGTTGCCGTCGCGCGCGATCGACGAGAGCGCCGCCGGTACGCCGGGCAGCCGCGCGCCGTCGGCGAGCAACGAGCGCGCTCGGGTGAGAATTTGCGAGAGCAGCCATTCGCTCGAGCGGCTCGACTTGTGGAAGTAGACCTGCTGGAACATGAAGAGCCGGGCCAGCACGAAGGATTCGATCGCGGGCAGGCCCTTGGCGCCGTCGATCGCGAGCGGCGGCGCGAGCCGCGCGTCGTAGGGCCGTCCGAAGCGCAAGCTGCGCAAGAGCCAGTCGAGGTCGTAGCTACCGTAGCCGACGCCCGTGAAATGCGCGTCGCGCAGCAGATAGTCGCAGCGATCGACGTCGAAGGTGCCACTGACCGCGCGGGCCAGATAGGTGAGCTCGTGGCGCCCGCGCACGAGCTCCGCGACGCGCGCAGGCAACGCCGAGTCCTGCCGCGCCAGCACCGCGTGCACGTCGGTCGATTCGTCGAGAACGATGCGCGTCGTCCAGTCCTCGTGCGTCGGTGCGTCGGGCAGCGCGTCCTCGAACAGGTGCGAAAAGGGTCCGTGGCCGACGTCGTGGAGCAGAGCGGCCGCGAGCGCGTCGCGCGCGCGCTCCGTGGTCAAACGCTGCCAGAACGGGAGCTCGTGGTGGATCGTGCGCAGGCGCCGCGCGAGCCGCGTCATCACGAACGCCGCGCCGATCGCGTGCGAAAACCGGGTGTGATCCGCGCCGGGATACGCGAGCGAGGCGAGCCCGAGCTGGCGAATGCGCCGGAGCCGCTGAACCTCGCGCGTCTCGAGCAGAAGCGGGACGATCGACTCCTCGTCGGACTCGAACGACACGAGGCCGTGGACTGGATCTCGGAGGATCATTGACGCCTTCTGCCGACGACGCGCCGCATCGGGGCGCGCGAGTCTAGATCGCGCGACGTGAGAGGCGCCGCGCGACGAGCACCTTATGGTGCGACCGCGTAGGGACACGGTGCCGGCCTTGGGGCCCATAAACCCCGCGCTGCGCCGAACCACGATGGTCAGCGGCCGAGGCGCGAAACCGAACCGCCACGAAAGACCAGGCGAGCGGTTGGGGCCGGGGCCCCAACCGACAAACGAGACTGTTGCAATTTTGCGTGTCTGGCTGATCATTCGACGTATGTCCCGAGCTTTTTGCGCCCTGGGGCTGGACAGGGCGGTGGATCCGAGGTTTGCTGAATAAGTTCGGGGCAAAATGCCGGGGAACTCAGGAATCAAACCATGACCAGTGCGCCACGCGATGGCTATCAAGCAGAAGCTAGGGCGAGTCGGGCCCTGCGCTTGGTCGACGTCTTGCGGGCGCTCAGCCCTGCCTTCGGCGCGGCGACCGTGCTGCCGATCCATCCAAGGCCGGGAGACGCGGCGATCCGCGTTC
>Ga0111539_10012878_pt1 | contig 10467 bp, 9 predicted proteins | sample RhiMethybrSRZTD1_FD_79667 | JGI IMG/M metagenome (GOLD analysis project Ga0111539, IMG submission 79667) | Populus rhizosphere microbial communities from Tennessee, USA - Rhizosphere MetaG P. TD hybrid SRZTD1 (version 2) (version 2) | ecosystem: Host-associated > Plants > Roots > Rhizosphere >... | reverse complement strand
CAGTTCTGACCCGGCGCTCGTCGCTCGCGACAGCCAGTTTCGGTAGACTTTCAGCGCCGCGATGGCTGTTGTCAGCACGCCGCGTCATCTCGAGGCAAGGCTGTCATCCGGGCCGGCGTCGGCCCCGGACCGGTCGCGCGTCGAAGCGATCGACGTGCTGCGCGGCCTGGTGATTGCGCTGATGGCGCTGGATCACGTCAGAGACTTTCTGCACGTATCCGGATATGCCCTCAATCCGTTGGATCCCCGGCAGACGACGGTGCTTCTCTACGTAACCCGATGGGTCACGCACTTCTGTGCGCCGACGTTCGTGTTCCTGGCCGGCGTCTCGGCATGGCTGCTCGTGGCCCGGGGCAAGCCCACGTCCGACCTGTCGCGCCGGCTGCTGGCCCGTGGCCTCTGGCTCGTTCTCCTCGAGCTGACGGTGATCGGCTTCGGCTGGGCGTGGTCGATTCCGTTCATGCCGTTTCTGCAGGTGATCTGGGCCATCGGAGTGTCGATGGTGCTGCTCGCGCTGTGCGTCAGGCTGCCGGCCAGCGCCGTCCTCGTCATCGGTGCGGCGATCGTTGCCGGCCATAACCTGTTCGATGGAGTGAGGCCCGGCGATCTGGGCCGGTTCGGCGTGCTGTGGCAGCTCGTTCGCGCGGGCGGCGTTCTGGGAACTCCCGACGGGGGAGCGGTCCTCGCCTCCTATCCGATCCTGCCCTGGTTCGGGGTGATGGCCTTCGGCTACGGACTGGCCTGGGTGTTCGTCGCGAAGGATCGCGACCGCCTCTTATATCGGATTGGCGGTGCGATGCTGCTGCTCTTTCTCATCCTGCGCATCGTCAATGTCTATGGCGATCCGCGTCCGTGGGCGGCGCGCGCCGACCTCCGATCCACGGCTATGGCCTTCATGGACGTCACGAAGTATCCGCCGTCGCTGCAGTTCGTGACCGCGACACTGGGATCGGCGCTGCTCGCCTTCCCGCTGCTCGCCAGGTGGAGAGGACCGGTGGCGTCGGTGCTCCGAATCTACGGGGCCGTGCCGCTGATGGCGTACCTCGTCCACATCTACGTCGTGCACGCGATCGCCGTCGTATCGCGGGTGGCCAACGGACAGGACGCCGCGGGACTGAACAACGCGATCTACAACTTCGTGTTGAACAGCCAGGCGATGGGTGGAACGGGAATGCCGCTCTGGTTCGTCTATCCGGCCTGGATCGCCGTGCTGGCGATCATCTATCCGCTGTGCCGCTGGTGGGCGCAGGTCAAAGCCACGCGCCGCGACTGGTGGCTCTCTTATCTCTAGCCGCGGGCGCGAACCATCAGGGCAGGTTGTAGCGAATCTGCGCAAAAAACATGTGCATGGAAGCCGAGGAAGGCAGCACGCTCGCATCCCATCGCTCGCGGTCGAGCCATGAATACTGAAAGCTGACCTGCGCCGAACCGCGGTCGGTGCTCCTGAAGGCTGCAAACGAGCCGCTGAAGGTGAGTTCCTGGATGCTCTTGTTGTTCGAGTTGGACGATCCGGCAAAGCCGAAGCCGATGGACTTTCCGTCGGTGTCGATCGCCGTCTGACGGTCGGTGTGCACGCCGCTGTAGTAGGCAGCCGCCGATATCCACGGCCCGAGTTTTTGCTCGACGCCACCCACCCAGGCTGTCGTATCGAGTGGATCGATCGACGAATCGGCGGTGAACGTGACGTCCGGCACCAGCCCGCCGATGTAGCGCCCGATGCCGGCGCCGATGACGAACTGTCCCAGCACTTTGGTGTTCGGCGTCACGCCCACGGAGCCGTTGATGTTGGTGCCCCCACCGACGGTGGTGAACGTGTGGTCGTCCTGGTAGGGCGCGACGCGGTGACGGAAGGCGCGGAGCACACCACCGACGTCGAGATGAACGGCCGACGTCGGATTGAACGCCAGCCGCGTGATGAGGTCGGGCATCAGGTTCGGCACGTTCAACTCGTCGGACCCTGTGTTGTACTGCGCATCGATGTCGCTCGCGCAGCAGCGCGGCAAGGCCACGATCGCCCGTCCCAACTGCTGTTCAGGATTCTCGAGCGAGATCGCCCAGTTGAACACCGTGGACGGCCGCCAGGTCAGCCTGAATTGCGGGATGCGTCCCCACACCATGCCAGCCAGGTAGTTCGTATCCACTGCCTGAGACATCTCGACGTCCGACGGCCACATGCTGATCTCACGCTTCTGCGGCGTCATCAGGGAAAACGCCTGGCCGGCCGCCAACGAAAACGCCGCGCCGTACTGCACTTCGGTGAAGGCGTGGCGGAGCCGGAAGGTCGCGCTCGTGCTCGTGACGGCGATGCTGCCGGAGACAGAGCCGTTGAAGTCCATCTCGAAGTAGCCGGCGAGCTTGCGGAAGCGCGGCTTGCCTTCCGGAAAATCGGCATCGACGCGCAGCGTGATCCGCGAGGACTGCGCCGAGAGACGCGTCTCGGACACGTTTCCCTGAAGCGTGTCCGCGTACGGGATCGAGGCGAAGTTCGTGCCGACCCCGCCGCCACCGTTGGTCGAGCGCACGAACGCCGTGAGTCCAAGATATCCGCCGACGCGAAGTTGCGCCGGACCCACGGCCAATGAGGGGCCCTGGGGCGTCGCGCCGGCAACCTCCTGCGTCGGGTTGAGCGGACGCTCGACCGGAGGCTGCTGGTCGGGAGCAGCTGATGGTTGGGCCGCGGTCTGGGAGGCCATCGCCACCGTGAGGAGCGCGACCGCGAGTGCCGCAACGACACCAGAACGCGGGAGCGATTGCGGCAGTGGGCTCATGAGGCGGTCGTCGATCGTATTGTTGTGCACCAACTGCCGTGCCAGCGATGATTCGACTCGAGTTCCAGCCAAGCGACGGATACCGAAGGCCTTGGGTCGCTTGCAACGATAGCGTAATCGCGTGCGTCCCGATGGCTCGGAGCATGCTCCGAAGTCTTGGAGTCGGCCACGTGCGACGCGCGTGCTGCTGTCACAGCGGGGACACCGCGTTCGTCTTTATCTCACGGAGCGCTGAGTGAGTGAACAGATGGATTCCACGGCCGGGTTCGAGCCGACTCGAGGGCGGCTCTTCGGGCTGGCGTATCGGATGCTCGGTTCCCGAGCCGAGGCCGAGGACGTTGTACAGGATGCCTACGTGCGCTGGCATCAGACCGACCGCGAGGCGATTCGGAACGCCGAAGCCTGGCTGGTCACGACCGCCACTCGCCTCGCGATCGACCGGTTGCGGGCGCTCAAAACCGAACGGGACGCCTATACGGGACCGTGGCTGCCAGAGCCGATGACGGCCGACGCTCCGCCCCCGCCGGATCGCCACCTGGATCTTGCGTCCGATCTGTCGACGGCGTTCCTGGTGCTGCTCGAGCGGCTGGCGCCGGAGGAGCGTGCGGCCTTCCTGCTGCACGAGGTCTTCGAGTTCGACTACCGGGAGCTGGCCACGGTGTTCGAGAAGAGCGAAGACGCGTGCCGGCAGATCGTCCATCGGGCGCGGACGCGAGTTCGCAACGCGCGCAAGCGGTTCGACGTCGACGAGGCCGCGAAGAGCCGGCTGCTGCGCGCCTTTACCGAGGCGGTCGACACTGCCGATGAACAACGGCTGCTCAGCCTGTTCTCGCCAGATGCCACGTGGACCGCCGATGGCGGTGGTCGGGCCGCCGCAGGGCTCACGCCCGTGGTCGGTGCGGAGCAGATCGCGGCGCTGGTTCTTCGCCTCAGAGACCGTTTGCACGGTGCCGTCGCCAGAATGGAGATCATCCAGGTCAACGGCGAGACCGGTTTGTGCGTCCGCACGCATGGCCGGGTCACGGCGGTGCTGTCGATCCTCACCGACGGTGAGCGCATCCATCAGGTCTACGCGGTCGTCAACCCCGACAAGCTCTCCTGAACGCCTGTCACAACCCGCGTGCGGGATCGTCTTCGCTGATGAGATGAGACAAGGAGAGCGAATCATGACACCGCGTATCGACGTCCGCAAATATCTGACGACCGCCGCCGGCCGGGCGATGCTCGGCCTCGACAAGACCGAGGAGATCGCCCGCCTCGACCCGTCGCTGCTCGAGTTGGTGAAGGTGCGGACGTCGCAGGTCAATGGCTGCGCCTATTGCATCGACATGCACACGAAAGACGCGCGCCTGCTCGGCGAAACCGAGCAGCGTCTCTACGGACTCGCCGCGTGGCGCGAAACGCCGTACTACTCCGACCGCGAACGAGCCGCCCTCGAGTGGACGGAGGCGATCGCGCGGATCACCGACGGCCACGTGGCAGACGATGTCTACGAGCGGGTGCGGCAGCAGTTCGACGAGCGTGACCTGGTGGTGCTCACGTTCACGGCTGTTTCGACCAACGCCTGGAATCGGCTGGTGACCTCGTTCCGCGTCCCGGCAGGTACGTATCAGCCGGCCGCCGCGGCTCACGCCTGACCGTCAAGCTACGGCCAGACGCAACTGTCGATTGCGCCCCGTTACTTCGCGACGTAGCCTTCCCTCGTTCGGACCCGCAGGTCGCGCTGCCCGGCGCGCTCTGCGGTCACCCGAATGCGGCGCAGCCGCCCGTCACGCTGGAGATTCGTGGACACGTAGCCGATCGTGTACGAGTTGCGGATGTCCTGAGCGATGACCCGCAAGTCCCGGCTGACCTGCCGGGTGTTCCTCGGCCTGAATGCGTTGCCGCCGCTCGCCTCGGCGAGCCGCTTGAGGATCAGCGGATTGGCCTCGAGTTCGAGCGGATCCGTCAAACCGATGGCGTAGATGACGGTATTCGACGCTCTCGAAATGCTCACCACGTCGTCGAGCGTCGCGCGGCTGGCGTTGTCGCCGCCGTCGCTGACCACGACCAGCGCCTTCCGCCGGTGCGTGCCACGCGCCAGATAGTCGAAGCCGCCGATCATGGCGTCGTACAGAGACGTGCGACCCCATGGTTTGAATGCGTCCGCGAACGCATCGCGCAGCGTCCGCGGATCCCCAGTAAACGGCGTGTCGGGCGGCAGCACTGAATACACCCGGTCGTTGAACGCGAGCGCGAACACCTCATCGTCGCGGTTGCTCGTCTCGACGAATGCCGCGACCGCGGCGATCACGCCGTCGCCGGCGCTCACCATGCTGCCGCTGCTGTCGACGATCAGTCCGACCGTGGCCGGACTGTCGTGTTCGCCGAAAAACTGGATCGTCTGTCGAACCCCGTCCTCTTCGATGGTGAAGGCGTCGGATCCGAGGCCCGCAACGTAGGTGCCATTGGCAGTCGTCACCAGCACGTCGAGCACGACCAGATCGGAGCGGCTCGAGAAGACGGGCGAACCTTGTACCGGGCCCGCCGCCAGCTGGCCGTGCGACTCGCCGGCGGCTGCCGGAAATGCGGCGCATAACACGAGGGCCGCTGTTGCCGATAAAAGACCCCTAACCATGCCGCGCTTCGTCGTGTCAGAGTAACGCCAATCCGATACTTCCGGATCCGCCTTCAGAACATCGCTGCCGACATATGTTGAAGCACCGCCATCGCGTTCTGGGCTTTCTCATCCTGCTTTTTGCGATCACGTATATCGACCGCGTCTGCATTTCGGTCGCGGGACCCCGGATGCAGGAGGATCTCGGCATCGCGCCCGTTGCCTGGGGCTGGGTGACGGCGATGTTCACCCTCTCGTACTGTCTTTTCGAGATCCCGACCGGCGCGATGGGCGACCGCATCGGCCCGCGCCGGGTGTTGACGCGTATCGTGCTGTGGTGGTCGGCGTTCACGTCCCTGACTGGCGCCGTATCGAACTACATGCTGCTGTTGGCCACGAGGTTTCTCTTCGGCGCCGGCGAGGCCGGGGCCTTTCCAAATGCGTCGATCGTCGTGGCGCGCTGGTTTCCGCCAAGCCAGCGAGCGACGATGTCCGGCGTGCTGCTGATGGCCAGCCAGATCGGTGGCGCGGTGGCGCCGCTCTTGGTGGTGCCCATTCAGATCCGCTACGGATGGCGCATGGCCTTTTTCGTCTTTGGCGCGCTGGGCGTGCTGTGGGCAGCGGCATGGTATGCGTGGTTCCGCGATTCTCCCGCGGCCATGCCTGGCGTCAGTCACGCAGAGCTCGCTGAGCTGTCAGGCGTGTCGGTGGCGCCGGCGCACGGCTTCCCGTGGCGACACGCACTGCGCTCTCAGAGTGTCGTGGCCCTGCTCGGTGCGGCGTTCTGCTACGTCTACGTGTACACGTTCTACCAGACGTGGTTCCATACGTTCCTGGTGAGGGGCCGGGGATTCAGCGAGGGGAGCCTCATCTTATCCGCGTTGCCGTACGCAGTCGCCGCCGGCGCGAACCTGATGGGAGGCGTGACGAGCGACGCGTTGGTCCGCCGGCTCGGCGTGAGGTGGGGCCGTCGGACTCTTGGCATCGCCGGGCTGGGCGCCGCCAGTCTCTTCACCGTTGGCGCCATGGTCACCAGACAGCAGATCTTGACGGTGGTGCTGCTCTCTCTCGTCTACGGCGCGATCACCTTTCAGCAGTCAGGCGTCTTCGGCGTGTGCCTCGACATCGGCCGGAATCACGCCGGGTCGATTATCGGCCTGATGAATACGGCGGCGCAGATTGGCGGGTTGCTCTCGTCCGTGGCGTACGGCTACATCGTGGAACGTTACGCGAGCTACGACGCGCCGTTCGTGCCGATGGCGGTGTTGTTGGGCCTGGGAGCGCTGCTCTGGCTGAAAGTCGACGCGTCGCAAATCATCAGTACGGTGGAAGTCGAGTCAGGCCTGCGGCCTGCGCCTGTCGCGTTCGTGAACCGCCGCGGTTGAGGTGACGCGACAGCGCTGACGTGCGCAGTCGCGCCTCGTGTGTGCGTCACTTCTTGACAAACTTCTGCAGGCATCCGCCGGATCGGCTCGCGTCGCAGCCGCCGGTCAGTCCGCCGAACACGTTGCCAAGATCGTCCGCGGCCAACCCCTCGGGCTGCGTCCCGTCGATGAAGGATCTCAGCGATCCGTCCTTTGCGCTGCCGATGTAGATGCCGTTCTTCCAACCGGGATTCCGCACCGGGTTGACGGCGTCAGCCGCGTCAGGAGCGCCGACGATCGGGCGATTCGACTCAGAGTCAGACACGATCAGCGTGTCGTCTCTCAGAATCCAGATCCCGCTCGGCCGGCCGAAGTGACGCCATTCGTCGACGAAGTTCATGTTCTTGTCGAAGATTTGGATGCGATTGTTCGAACGATCGGCGACGAACAGCCGTCCCTGCGAATCGAACGCCAGCCCGTGCGGGCCGATGAACTCGCCGGGCTTGGAGCCGTGACGGCCGAACGCCTTGATGAACTTGCCGTCGCGCGAATACCACACGAGACGATCGCCGTCCTGCGGATTGACCTTCGGCCGCGGCCAATGGCCGTCGGCGATCACGATGTTGCCGTCCGGCGTCGCCCGGCACGCCGTCGGCTGCAGGAACGTGTCGGTGCCGGCCTGCGAGACGCCGGCCCTGCCGAGCGTCAGCAGCACCTTGCCGTTCTGATCGAACTTGAAGACCTGGTTGCCCTTCACGCCGGTGACGCCGGGCGTGTCACCGAATGGACCGCTGTCGACCGCCCAGAGATTGCCGTCGCCGTCCTGGCAAAGTCCGTGTGACGAGGCGAAGGTCACTTCGAACCGCTTGACGATGTCGCCCGCGGCGTCGATGTGAAGAATCCCCGGATCGGATCGATGCTGCAGCCAGACGCCGCCCTTGTTGTCGGGCACGATGCCGATGGCCGCGCCTGGCTTGATCGTGCCGAGGTGCGGCCATTTCTCGAGCATGCGGAACGGATTGTTCATGGCGTTGCCGCCGGCGGCCGCCGCAGGAGGACTCTGGGCGCGGATGCTGCTGCCGATCAACGCGCCGCCGAGGATGAGTGCGATACCGATTCGCAGAGACACGGTCATGGCGCACCTCGTTTGCTGTACGGCGAAGCCTACCGCGGCATCGCGTCCGAAGCAATCGAGCCGTCCGCGGGTAGACTCCATGGAGCCCGTGATGGACCGCCCCTGGGCAGCAGAAGCCGTTGTCGATGCCGCGTTCGCCGCACGGCTGATCGCTTCGCAGTTTCCGGAGTTGACGCAGGCGGCCGTCGTCCCGATCCATGCCGGCTGGGACAACACCGTCTTCCGCGTGGACGATCGCTATGTGTTCCGGTTTCCGCGCCGCCAGATCGCCGTGCCACTGCTGCAGCATGAGCTGCGGTCGTTGCCGCTGCTGGCGCCGCGGCTTCCGGCGGCGATTCCGCTCCCGTTGTTCGAAGGCCATCCGACCGCCGAGTATCCGTGGCCGTTTGCCGGGTACGCCTACCTTCCCGGCCGCCGCGCGGCCGGGTGCTCGCTCGATCTCCACGCACGACAGCGTCTCGCTCACCAGCTGGGCCAGTTCCTCAAAGCGCTGCACGCGATTCCGCCCGGCGATCTGCCGGCCGGCAGTCTTCCGCTCGACGAGTACGAGCGCCTCAATACGCAGCGGCGTTTTATGCCAACGCGCGAGCGGCTGAGTCATCTGCACGAGATCGGGGTCCTGCCGGATCCGGCGCCGGTGCTCGCGATTCTCAGTGAAGCTCCCGAGCCGGCGATTGCCGACACGCGCGTCATCGCCCACGGCGATCTGCACATGGGGCAGATCCTGTTGACGGATGACAATCGGCTGTCAGCGGTGATCGATTGGGGCGACATCCACCTCGGCGATCGAGCGGTCGATTTCACGATCATCCACCAGTTGCTGCCCTCGACCTGTCACGACGCGTTCTTCGAAGCCTACGGCGACGTCAATCCACTGGGATGGCGGCTGGCGAGAGCGCGCGCGGCATGGCATGCCGTCGCCCTCCTCGTGTCGGCGACCGATGCCGGCGATCGGCCGCTTGCCGATGAAGCCGTGCTCGCTCTCGGTCTGCTGACCAGCACCGGCGGTGAATTAACCGAACGCTGATTGGTCGCGCCTGGTGCGGGCTCAGACGCGTAAGGCGTCGCCAACGAGGTATGCTCTCCATCGCAAGGGATGTGATAAGTGTGGGTCGCGGTTTGCGCCCGATAACCTTTGTTCCGTACGCCGATGCAGCCCGTGTTCCGAACATCATCGTGGACGGGGCGGCGGCGCCAGGTACCGTGCTGACGCTCTCGCACTGGCCGCGGAGTGGCACTCCCGCGACACTGCGCGCGGACACGTCGGCCGAGATCGTTTTCAACTACCTGGACACGCCGAGTCTCCACGTGGACGTGGATGCCGCCTCCAACAACCACTTCGACGAAGACGGGCTCATCGGTCTCTTCACGCTCGTGGAGCCGGTCATCGCCTCGCGCTGGCGCGACCGTCTGGTGGATGCCGCCACGGCTGGCGACTTCGGCGTGTATCGATCGCGCGATGCGGCGCGCATCGCGTTCGTGCTGGGCACCTACGCAGATCAGGCCACCTCACCGCTACCGTTGTCCACTTTTGCTGGCTCCTATGCGGAGGTCGCCGCAAATCTCTATCGCGAGCTGCTGCCGATCGTTCCGCAGGTTCTGGCCCACGTTGACGACTACCGTCAGCTCTGGGAAGCCGACGACCGCGAGCTCGCGGCTTCTGAAGCCGCGCTCGACGGCGGCATCGTGATGATCGAGCCGCACGACGATCTCGATCTGGCCATCGTTCGGGTGCCGGATGGCACGGCAGTGCCGCATCCGACCGCATTACACACACGAACACGACACAGCCGGCTGATCGTCGTGCGCGGTGGGTCCGTCGAGCTCCGCTACCGGTACGAAGGGTGGGTCCAGTTCGCGTCCCGCGCGATCGCACCGCGCGTCGACTTGACATCACTCGCCAACGAGCTGAGTGCCGAGGAACAGCAGGGCCGGTGGGTGTTCGACGGCGTCGACGCCATCACGCCGCGGCTGTACTTCGACGGCGCCGCGACCGCGCTTGCCGCCGACCACGTGGTGTCGCGAATGGAGCACGGGCTTCGAACCGGCGCCGCGGCGTGGAATCCGTACGGCGCTGGATTGCTTTGACAGTTTGCAGCGGCGGGCGTAGCCTGCGGCGTCCTACAAGGAGGCTCCATGATCCGCCGCAGTCTCTGTGCCGCCGTCGTCATTGCCATCGGCGTTGCGAGCGTGGCCGCGCTTCAGGCGCAGGAAGGCCGCAAGAAATTCCTGAAGAAGCCGCTGGTCATCGAAGACCAGGGCAGCTTCTTCATCGGCGGCGTGCCCAAGGTCACGACCTACGCACAAGTGCCGGCGCCCAACCAGCCGCCGGCGACGCCCCAGCAGATCACGATCGGCCAGATGTACGTGCAGTTCCAGATTCCGGCGAGCAAGAAGGCGAACATGCCGCCGGTGATCATGGTCCACGGGTCGACGCACACCGCCGCCTGCCTCGAGTCGACGCCCGACGGACGCGAAGGCTGGGCGCCGTACTTCGTCCGCAACGGTCTCTCCACCTACGTCGTCGACCAGGCGGGACGCGGGCGCTCGGGATTCGATCAATCGGTGATTCACGAAGCCGCGGCGATGATCCGGAACGGCGAT
>Ga0111539_10012877_pt1 | contig 10467 bp, 4 predicted proteins | sample RhiMethybrSRZTD1_FD_79667 | JGI IMG/M metagenome (GOLD analysis project Ga0111539, IMG submission 79667) | Populus rhizosphere microbial communities from Tennessee, USA - Rhizosphere MetaG P. TD hybrid SRZTD1 (version 2) (version 2) | ecosystem: Host-associated > Plants > Roots > Rhizosphere >... | reverse complement strand
CTGCGTCAGGTTGAGGGCGAAATCGAAGTTGCGCGCGGTGCCGCCGCTGGGGCTCGAGCCGGCGTCGGGCTGGTTGTTGGCGTCCACGTCCGTGTAGGCCTCGGCGTTGTTGCCGACGGTGGTGTTGAACTCGGCCCCGGGCGCGCCGTTGGTGTCGTGCCACCCGAAGGGCGAGGCGTTGCCGTTGGCCGGGTCGACCTGCAGCGTGCGGCCGTCCGCGGGCGGCACGGGGGTGGTGTGGTTGGGGCTCTCGTTGGGCCGGTTGTAGACGCGGTACTGGTCGGACGCCACCCAGTCGAAGCGCGTCCAGACCTGGCCGTCGGCCGCGTCCACCACCAGGTCGTAGTAGTGCTGGCCGTCGGTCGTCTCGACCTGGAAGTTCCAGCCCAGTCGCACGTCGCCGCGGCGCACCGGCAGCCACACCAGGCGGCCGCTGATGGGCGCGCGCGAGAGGCCAGCGCCGTCCACCGTCGTCTGCTGGCCCGCGCCAACGGAGGCGGACAGCACGCGCGGCTCGGCATCGAGCCTCACGCCGAGGTGCCGTGCGGCGCCCCGGACCGCCTCGCCCAGCCCGAGGGCGGGAGCGCTGGCGTTGATCGACTGCGCGAGGTCGGGCACGAACAGGTTGTTGACGCTCACGATGCGCCCCTCGCGGTTCACGTTCACGTGGAGCTGCCCGTTGTAGACCGGGAGGCCCAGGTAGGCCTGGCGCAGGTAGACGTGGGTGGCGCCCGTGACGCGCGTGAAGACGACGTCCGTCACCTCGTGGTCGGCGAGGTCGCCGGGCGTGAGGCCCAGCAGGCCCTGCGTCTCCCGGTCGCCGACGAAGTCGAGCGCGACATGGAAGGCGTCCTGGCCCGGATGCGGGCCGGTCAGGTAGGTCGTGAGGCTGGAGACGCTGCGCGTGGTGCCGAAGGCGTCATCGCGCGAGAGGTCGAGGTCGGGCACCGCGGCCAGGGCGCTGGGAACGGCCGCCAGCGTGTCGGGCGCACGGAACCCGAGGTTGTACTCGATACGGCGATCGAAGTGGCGGCCTTCGCCGAGCAGGGATTCCACTTTGCCGGCCGGCACGGCGTAGACGTCGGTGTGCGCCGGTCGCATCGCGACCAGCGCGCCGCCGCCTAACGTCGCTAACGTCGCCAGCAGGATGCGCCTGCGCAGGGGAGGGAGGGATCGGTTCATCACACTGTCCTTTCGGTTCGTGTGCCGGACCTCCTTATGGACCCCGGCACTCGAAGTGCTCGAGAGTCATCCGGCGAACCGCCTGCGGGGCGGCGCCGGCACTCAGGGGACGTTTGAGGCGAAAAAGTTAGCCACCATACGGCTGGATCAGGCGGAGTGTCAAACGTCGCCGGGAGAAAGAGGGAACTCCCCTTCCTTCGATCGCGGAAGGTAGAGCATGTATTCCTTTCTTGGCCAGAATATATACTCAAGGACGGCGCGGCGCCGACGCGCTCGGGCGTCCCCGACGCCCACCTCTTCCGCGTGCGGAGACGAAGCCATGACCTCCACCCACCACGCCCAGCGAAGACTCGGGGCATTGTTTGCCCTCGGCTGTGTGCTCACCTGGCTGCCCGTTGGCGCGAGTGCGCAGGCGGACGATCAGGCGGCAGCGTGGCGCGTCGTCGAGCAACTCTTCGTGGCCTTCGAACGTGAAGACCTGGCCAGCGTGATGGCGCTGTGGAGCGAGAAGTCTCCACACATCGCTGCCAACAGGCAGACCATGCTGGACACCTTCGCGGCCTATCGAAAGATCGAGTCCAAGGGTCTCCGTCCAAGCAAGATCACGGTCGAAGGCGACACGGCCATCATCCAGGTGATCGCAGAGCTGAGCGTGCTGAAAGCACAGGCGGGAGCGTCCGCCACCCCCATGCAGGCGAGGTGGACCATTCAAATGATGCGGGAGGGCGGCACCTGGAAGGTCTGGAGGTATTCGACGGCCGAGGAGGAGCTCGCTGTCGCTCTGGGTGCGATCAAGACGCCGGAAGACGGGGTGGCGTTGCTGGAGTCACATCCCGAGCTGGTCACTGCCGATCTGGTCAACGCCTTGGTCAAGCAGGTGAAGAGCCTTCGGGGCAAGCCTGCGCAGGCCCTGCTCGTCTCCGACCTGGCGTTGAGCATCGCGCAGCGGCTCGGAGACGCGGCGGGGACGGCCGTCGGCCTGCGGCTGAAGGGGGACATCTATCGCGGCCGAGGCGACTACAAGCCGGCACGCGAATACTACGACCAGAGCCTGGCACTCGCGGAGGAGCTCGGCGACAAGGTCATTCTCGGAGAGGTGCTGACCAGCCTGGGGATCATCTCCGCCATGCAGGCCCACTATCCCGAGGCCCTGGATTTCTTCAACCGCGGACTGCGCATCAGAGAGGAGCTGGGAGACAAGTTGAACGTCTCTCGTGAGCTGGGGAACGTGGGGAACATCTATCTCCTGCAGGGCGACAACGTGCACGCCCTCGAGAGCCTTCAGCGCAGCCTGAAGCTGACGGAGGAGCTGGGCGACAAGGCGGGCTCGTCGGCCATGCAGCTGGCCATTGGGAGCGTCTACTACACCCAGGGCAACTATCCGCAGGCCCTGGAATACTACCAGCGGAGCCTGGACACCAAGCTGGAGATCGGTGACAGGGCGGGCGTGGCCCGTGCTCTGAGCAACAGCGGCAGCGCGTACGCGCTGCAGGGCGACTATGCGCAGGCGCTCGATCGGCTGGAGCAGACCTTGAAGATCAGGGAGGAGCTGGGAGACACACCTGGCACCGTCGAGGTCTTGCACAACATCGGCGTTCTCCATTTCTTGAAGGGCGACTACACGAAGGGGCTGGACTACGACCAGCGTGTCCTCAAGCTGGCCGGCGAGTTGGGCAATAGCCACCTGCTGGCGGAGATCCATCAGAACCTCGGAGATTGCTATCTGGGGCTCGGGCAGCACGAGGCGGCCCTCCAACATGCCCGGCGGGCGCTGGCGCTGGCCGCTCAGAGCGGAGTACCCGAAGCCCAATGGAACGCCAGGACCCTGGCCGGCAAGGCTCACGTGGCGCTCAACCGGCCGGAGCTGGCGCGCCAGGAGTTCCTCGAAGCCATAGCCACGATCGAGAAGCTGCGTGACCAGGTGGCGGGGGGCGAACAGGAGAGGCAACTGTTCTTCGAGAACAAGATCGCCCCCTACCAGGGAATGATCGATCTGGCCTTGGCGCAGAACGCTCCCGCCGAGGCCTTGAGCTACGCGGAGCGGGCCAAGGGACGCGTCCTCCTCGATGTCCTGAGCAGCGGGCGGGCCGAGATCACCAAGGCCATGACGGCGGCCGAGCTCGAGCGCGAGCGGGCGCTGGCCGCCGAGATCGCCTCGCTCAATACACAGCTGGCCCGGCTGAACCAAGGCACGCCGGATGGGCATCAGCTGATTGAAGTGAAGGCGAAGCTGGACACGGCGCGCCTTGCCTACGAGGCCTATCAGGTTGCTCTCTATGCTGGCCACCCCGAGCTCAAGGTGAAGCGTGGCCAGGGGGCTCTGCTCACGCTCGGCGATGCCGCGGCACTGTTGCCGGACCGCCAGACGGCACTCCTCGAATACGTCGTGACCGAAGAGAAGTCCTACCTGTTCGTGTTGAGGAAGGCCGCTCGGACAGGGGATGGCGACCGAGGGCCGGTCGAGCTCAAGGTGTACACCCTGAACATCAAGGGCAAGGCGCTGGCGGAAATGGCAGAGGCGTTCCGCCAAGATGTGGCCGAGCGCAACTTGAGCGTCAAGACGCCTGCGCGACAACTCTACGAACTGCTCGTCAAGCCGGCGGAGGAGCAGTTGCAGGGCGTCCGAAGGCTCTGCATCGTGCCCGACGGCGCTCTATGGAACGTTCCGTTCCAGGCCTTGCACCAGGGAGCAAGAGGCTACCTTCTGGAACAGTACGCCGTGTTCTACGCGCCCTCGCTCAGCGTGCTCCGTGAGATGGGAAGGCGGGCGGCCGCGCTCGCCGCCGGCAACGAGGTGGCTCAGGCCGGGTTGCTGGCCCTGGGCAACCCCAGGTTGAGTGATCAGACGAAGACCCTGGCCGTCGTCACGCGCCGGGACGAGCCTCTCAGCCCGCTGCCGGACGCGGAAGAGGAGGTCCGGTCCCTGCGCCGGCTCTACGGCCCGCGCAACAGCAGGGTCCTGATCGGCGGACAGGCACGGGAAGCGACCGTGAAGGCTGAGGCGGGTCGTTATGATGTCCTGCACTTTGCCACCCATGCCGTACTCGACGATCGCAAGCCTCTCTACTCGCGCATCATGCTTTCCCGCGCAGAAGGAGACGTCGAGGAGGATGGATTGTTGGAGGCGTGGGAGGTCATGAAGCTCGACCTCAAAGCCGAGCTGGCCATACTGTCGGCGTGTCAAACGGCGCGCGGCCGCGTGGCTGCGGGAGAGGGGGTGATCGGCATGTCGTGGGCGCTGTTCGTCGCCGGCACCCCGGCCGCGGTCGTCAGCCAGTGGAAGGTTGACTCCGCGCGCAGCTCCGAGTTGATGATCGAGTTCCACCGCAACCTGCGCCAGAGGCAGCGAGACGACGGCTCGACACCCACCAGGTCCGACGCGCTCAGACAAGCGGCGCTGAAGCTTCTCCGTGGTCCCCACAACCACCCGGTCTACTGGGCGGCGTTCCTCCTGATCGGCGACGACCGATGACGGCTGTCAGTCGCGAGACGAGGCCGCCGCTTCCGGCCGCCGGACGGACCTGAGGCTCTCGAGCAGCTCGCGGGCCAGCCGGGAGCCGGGGTCGACGCTCACCAGCGCGCGCAGCTCGCGCTCCGCGTCGTCGAGCAGCCCCGCGGCCGCGTACTGCGTCCCGAGCAGCAGATGGGAGCGCGGCACGCGCCGCCGCGCCCGATCGAGGGCCCCGACCTGCTCCTGTTCCAGGACCTTGAACCGTGCCTCGGGGGCCGGGGGCGCAGGCGCCGTCCGCTCGTGGCCGTCGCCCTTCGCCGTGATCTGCCACGAGTAGGCCAGCCCCCGCCGGAGGGAGAGCGCGGGCTGCCACTCGGTCGTGGTCAGGGTCGGGCTCTCCGCCACCTTGTCGAGGCGGGAATCGTACACGGCGACGACATAGCCGCGGGCACCCGTGAGGGGCCGCCATCGGAATGTCGGCCGGTCACTCTCCACGACGGTCCCCAGCGGCTCGAGGGGATCCAGGTCGGTTCCCTCGACCGGCCCACGGAGGCTGCCTGGTCCACCGAGCAGGCCTCCAAGGTGCGCCGGAACCTCGATGCGCCCGGTGGCCAGCGCCGTCCGGACCCGGCGCTCTTCCGGAGGAGACAGCGGGCCCAGCCCCGCGACGTGTCCATCCCGCTCGAGGGTGATCCGGCCCGCGATGTCCCGGAGGGTCTTGGCCGCCGCGGAATGGCCGTCCTCCGCGGCCCGCGCCTCCTGGAGACGCGCCAACTCGGCCTCGAGCTGGCGGGCCGTGGCGGCGAGTCCGTCGCGCTCGTGCCGCAGCACCTGGTCGGCGTCGAGGAGGCGCCGCTGCTCGGCTTGGAGGGCGGCCACCCGGTTCCAGAGCGACGCGGTGAGGGCCCCGGCGCCCACCAGCGCCGCCGCGGCCATGCCGGCCGCCCAGGGCGCGACCCACGGCGGCCAGCGGCGCCGGTGCGGCTCGCGGTCGGCTTGGAGCTGAGCGCGCAGGGCAGCCACCCCGGCACGGAGCCGATCGGCGGGCAGCAGCTCCTCGCGGCACGCCGGGCAGGTGGCGAGGTGGGCGTCGAGCTCCAGCAGCTCCCGGGGCGTCGTCCGCCGTTGCCGGTATCGCTCGCGCTCTTCCGGAGAGAGATGTCGCGCCGTGTCCTCGGCTCCGTTGCTCACGGGTTCATCTGCCGGGTGAGCCGCTGGCGGGCAGCGCTCCGGAGGTTGATGACCTGCTGCCGCGTCAGTCCCAGTTGGCCGGCGATGGTCCGATCGTCCAGGGGCAGGTCGTTCCAGAGCTGCGCGAGGTGCTCCGGGGCCATCTCGAGGGCCGCGGCGATCTGGGGGATGCTGGCGACGCCGGTGAGGGGGAGCAGGCCAATGAGGTCGCGCCCCTCCCGATCCCTCAGGTTCAGGAGCAAGGCAGCCCGCTGTCGCCGGGGCAGCTCCTGGATGCGTTGCCAGAGCTCCCGGAGATAGATGCGGTCTTCGGCCGGGCTCACTCCGGGGGGCGTGGGCGGCGCGCCGTGGCTCGTGCCGCCCGTGCCCCAGGCTTGCCGCTCGGCACGCGGACTCTCCTCCGCGGCGCCACAGACCTCGGCCACCGCGGTCACCAGGGCCTCGAAGGGCAGCGGACGTCCGGCCGCGGCGAGGAGGCGCGCCACCAGGCGGCCGGAAGGCAGGCGCTCTCGCCGTGGGCCGGCCGGGGCCTGATCGGCGGCTCCGCCGGGGAGCGGCGGCGCCGCCGCGGGCCCCTCCCGCCACGAGGCCAGGCCGCACAGGTCGGACTGGGGCGTTTCCCACACGACGAGGGCGGGGTCGTGGGTCAGGAGATAGCGCAGCCGGCGCCTCATGCGGTGGCGCTGCGGATAGCGCTCACGGAGGTACTGGTTGCAGGAGCGGTAGGTGACGGCGGCCACGTAGCCGCGAAAGTCGCCAATGGCCTCGCTGCCCGGGTCGCCCTTGAGGCCGCGCAGGCGTCCCAGGATCTGGAGCACCACCCGGCTCGAGATGTCCTCCCGGTCTGCGGCTTCCCGGTGTCCACTGCCGCCCCGAGTGGAGCCCAGCTTGCCCCGGAGGATCGTCTGTATGAGCGGCCGGGCGTGGAGGGAGATCACCTGCTCCAGATGGCGCTCCGCTTCGGCCTCGTCCCGCGCGTTCGCGAAGGGGAGCAGGAGCGCATCCATCTCTGGCGCGAGCGCAGGCTTTTCCATTCCGACGAGGTCCCGCGGGAAGTGTAGCCTGCGAGGCGGCGCCTCACGCCTTGGTTCGAGGCGCCGCCTCGCGAGCTGGCCTTCTCCTCAGGGCTGCGGGGGAGTGGAAGAATTGGGCTCGGCCGGCGGCTTTACGAGGAACGGGCAGATCTCCAACCCGAGACACCCGGGCCCGTCGAAGCTGCAGGTGCAGCTGGTGTAGTCCCAGTTCCCTCCCTGAGACCAGCAGTTCTGGTCCGCCCCTTCGAAACACTGGCACGTGCAGGTGTCGGGGTCGAGGGTCCCCTCGTTGCAGAACCGGTTGCATTGGCGCTGGGTGACCGTGAAGTTGGGGAGCTGGACGGCCCTGAAGGTGCAGAAGTCATCCCAGAACTGTCCCACCACCGAATAGGTGCCCGGGGGCAGGGTGACGGTCCGGAACTCGGGCTCGTGGTGGATCACGCAGTTGTCGCGGGAGGGTTGGGTGACCGGATCCCAGACGACGTTGCCGGCGCCGTCACGGAATATGAATCGGGCCGGTGTGTGCGGGCAGGTGACGCCCGTGAGGAAGATCGTCCCGAACTGGGCGACGGGGTTCGGTCCGAACCAGACGTGGCCCGGCTGTCTGCAGTAGCTCGCAAAGGCGGAGGGCGCGGTGGCCAGGAGCCCGAGCAGGGACCCGGCCGCGACGGTCCAGCGGAGAATTCGACGGTCCAGCAAGAGCCGACCCAGGCTGATCGTCATTGTCTTTCCTCTTCGAATGCTCGCCAGCCAAGAAGTCCTCAGAAGGGACACAGCTCCGGCGCGGGCGAGCCCGCGACGGCGCTGTCGAAGCCGCACCAACGGCTCTTATGGGGTGAAGATGTCTACAGAACGTGGATATTGGTATCCACGTGCGCTCTCGCCCAGGAGTCGCGTTCGCGATCGGGGCGTGACGCCCCGCGACCGCGGCGGCGGGGTGTCGGAGGAATTTCCCTAGGGAGCGGGCGCCGGGGGCCTCGGGTTCCACTCGCCCTGGAGGACGAAGCCCGCCCAGTAGAACGGCGCCGCCCAGCGCTTGTCGCGCGCCATCTCGAGCTGGGCCGCGCGCAGCGCCGCGGCCGGAGGCCGGCCCTCGCTCAGCAGCGCGTGGTAGAAGCGCTTCATCAGCTCGGCCGTGGACTCGTCGTCCACCTCCCACAGGCTGGCCAGCACGCTGCGCGCGCCGGCGTAGAGGAAGCCGCGGGTGAGGCCCACCAGGCCTTCGCCGCGCAGGTCGCGGCCGAGCGCGGTCTGGCAGGCGCTGAGCACCACCACGTCGGCACGCAGCCGCAGGTTGTAGATCTGGAGCAGGCGCAGGAATCCGTCCTGCGGCCGGCCCTGCGGATCGACCAGCGAGAGGACGAGGCCGGACAGCTCGGGGTGCTCGGTGTCCAGGACACCGTGGGTGGCGAAGTGCACGACGCGCGCCTGGCCGAGACGCCCCTCGGTCACCAGCGTCCGTGAGGCCTCGAAATCGGTGGCCAGGAGCACCGCCCCGGCCGGGGCCTCGGCCACGATGCCCGCCGCCTCCCGGCGCGAGAAGGGCAGGCGGGCGAAGCCGCTCCGGCCCAGCGCGCGCGCCGCCCGCAGCACCGGCGCCGCGAGGGGGCCGGGCGCCGCGGGCGCAGGCGGCGCAGGCCCGGCGCCGGTCGCCTTGACGCGCGGGTCGGAGGCCTCGAACACGGGGTCGGCGATCACCGCCAGCTCCCGGCCGGGCGTGCCCGCCGAGCCCTGCTCGCGGCGCAGGGCCAACACCACCGACGCCGACGGCGCGAAGACGATCTCGTGCTCGTCGGCCAGGCGCGGGCCCGAGGGGTCGCCGGCGGGCAGAACGCCGAAGGGCACGTAGGCCAGCGCCCCGGAGGGCACGACCAGGAGCCGCTTCCCCTTCCATGGCCCGGAGAGGCGCTCGGCCAGCGGGCCCAGCACCAGGCGCGCGAGGTCCACGGAGGCGGCGGTCAGCCGCACGTCCGCCTCCTTCACCGCGACCGCGCCCGCCTCGCGCTGGCGCGCGGTCAGGAGACCGAGCAGGCGGCGAGTGGCGTGCTCGATGTCGGGCGCCGCCGGCAGGGGCACGCTCACCAGCGCGGTGCGGGTCACTGCCCACACCGTGCCGCCCTCCGGACCCACCAGGAACTCGAGCAGGACGGTGTCGTCGTCGAGCACGTCGCGCCGGATCTCCTCGAGCGTGGCCGGCAGCGGCTGCGTCAACGCGGAGTAACGAGGGCTCGACCTCCGCACCTCTGCTTCCACCTGCCGCAGCGCCTCGGACCGCTGTGTGAACGCGGCCAGCGCCGCCGCCGCCCCGGCGACCGTATCGGGCTCGATGTCGCTCATGGCCAGGCGCCCCGAAGCCTCCCGCAGCTCGGCCTGCGCGGTACGCTCGCGGGCCAGCAGCGCTGGATCGACGCCGCCCCGCACGTCCACGCCGGCCGCACCCAGCGCCTCCAGGAGCACGCGCGCGCGGGCCCGCTCGCTGACCTGCAGGGCGGCCGCATCGTGTCCGGAGCCGGGAGCGCGGCGATGGAGCCGCATCAGGATGTCGGCCAGCACCGCGTACACGTCGGCCCGGCTGGCCAGGAAGGAGGCGCGCAGGTCGGCATCGACCACCTCGTTCCGCAGTGCCTCCACAAGGTCGACGGCGGCTTGGGCATGGACGAGGGCCTGGTCCAGCCGATCGCGGTCCCGCTCCACCCGGGCCAGCTCGACCAAGATGTCCGCCTGGAAGTGCCGCGCGTGCAGGCGCTCGCGCAGCTTCAAGGCGACCATCAGCGCCGAGGCGGCCGCGTCCAGCTGTCCCTGGCGCCGGTAGGCCATCCCCGCCATCGTGACGGACTCGGCCGCGATATCCGCGCGGCCCATGTCCAGCGCGATCGTAGCGGCCATGTGCCCCGCGGAGAGCGCAGCGACCAGGACCTGCTCCGCCACTTCCGGCCGCGTTTCGCGATCGAGCCAGAGCGCGGCCTCCCGGTTCAGCGCCCGGGCCCAGTCCTGGCCGGCCCGCCTCCGCTCGGCCGGATCGGTGGCCTGCTGGTAAGACCGCTTGGCCAGCTCGGTAGCCTGCCGGAAGGTCCGCCCGGCCGCGGCCAGGTCGCCGCGCAGGTGCTGGATGTCGCCGAGGTTGATCGCCAGTTCGGCGCCGACGTCCTCCCCTCCGGCCTTCCGGCTCAAGGCCAGCGCCTCCTCGGCGTAGGCCTGGGCCTCGTCGAGCTGGCCGAGCATCTTCAGGGCGCGACCGATGTTCTTGACGGCAACAAGCTCGTTCGCGCGGTGATTGATCGCAACGAAGAGCGCGCGCGCCCGCGCGAAGGCGTCGAGCGCGGTTTCGGCCTGCCCGATGCTGGCCAGCACCAGGCCGACCTTGCTGAGCAGGAACGCGACCTCGAGCTTGTCGTCCTGGGCCTCGGCGATGGACAGGCCCTCGCGGTACAGCGCGAGGGCAGCGTCCTTGTCCCCCAGACGGATGCGGGCGTCGCCCAGCGCGATGAGGGCCAGCGTTTCGCCATCCGGCTCGCCGATCTCGTGGAAGACGGTACGCGCCGCCTCCAGCGTGGCCAGGTCGCGCACGTCGCCGCGGGCCTCGATGAGGCCGAGCTGGTAGAGCGCCCG
>Ga0111539_10012876_pt1 | contig 10468 bp, 7 predicted proteins | sample RhiMethybrSRZTD1_FD_79667 | JGI IMG/M metagenome (GOLD analysis project Ga0111539, IMG submission 79667) | Populus rhizosphere microbial communities from Tennessee, USA - Rhizosphere MetaG P. TD hybrid SRZTD1 (version 2) (version 2) | ecosystem: Host-associated > Plants > Roots > Rhizosphere >... | reverse complement strand
GCCTGTGCCAGCAGCGTCGAGTCTCGCTGATACAGCAGGTACCCTGGAGCTGCAAACAGCGCCTTGGACCAGCCGCTAACCAGTCGTGTTGTTTCTTGCGAATCGAGGGACCCGACATTGATATTGTTCGACGAGTCTTTCTCCGACCACGACGTGTAAAGGAATCGGCGGCCGTCGGGCAGAAAGTGGGGTGCATAGTGTCCTGTTTCGCCCGAAGCCAAAGTCGTGACCTGTTGTGGTTCACCGCCGGAAGCCGCGACTCGATACAAAACGTTTCGTGCGGAAAACAGGATGACGTCTTCCTCGTTCCAGGTGCCGGTGCCGGCCAGATTCGAGGAGATATCCTGCATCGCTTGTCCGTCCACATCGACCCGGCGCAATTTTCCGCCTGGTAAGACGAACGCTACAGATCGGCTGTCCGGCGACCAGAACGGCACGTCCGTCGCGCCATCGGTTCCGCGCAACTGCTTCGCATCCGTAGAGTCGAGCGGTCGGACGAAAAGAGCCGAACCGCCGTTTTCTGTCGATGCGACGAACGCAATGCGACGTCCGTCGGGAGAAACGGAAATGAACGTCGCATTTTTCATGATCGGGGTCGTGACGGAGAAGCGGATTTCTTCGGCGGGGGGTGCGCCACGAAAGTAAAGGTACGCGGGTATCGCCATTGTGATCGCCAACATCGTTGCAACAGCGACCAGCGTCCACGGCAGCTTCTGTCGTGACGGCGTTGCCGCGGGAGCTATCGTTGAAGTCTCGGCTTCCCCACCGCCTGATGCGATCCATTGAAGTTGAACGCCCAGGTCATGGATCGTCTGCCATCGGTCGTCCGGTTCCTTGCGAAGACACACGCGGAGGACGTGTTCGAGAGCCGCGGGGACGGACGCCTCGCGCTGCATGATCGGTTTCGGCTCGGCGTTCATGATCGAGGAGATGAGACTCGCCTGGCTTCGCCCCTCGAACGCTTTCCTGCCGGTCAGCATTTCATAGAGAACATTGCCGAACGCGAAAATGTCTGTTCGACAGTCCGCGTCGCGTCCTTCCAATTGCTCCGGCGCCATGTATTGCAGCGTGCCGAGGATCGTCCCCTGGACCGTGACGTCCGCATTTGTTGGCACGGCCGATATCGTTGCAGACTGTCCCGTCAGCGGCTTCAGCTTCGCGAGGCCAAAGTCCAATAGCTTTGCGCCGTTTTTCGTGAGCATGATGTTGGCCGGCTTCAAATCGCGGTGCACGATCCCTTGCCGGTGGGCTTTGTCCAACGCATCGGCGAGTTCAATTCCAACCTTGAGTGCTTCCGCTACAGAAAGCTGCCCACGCTCCAGCCGTCGGGCGAGCGTCTCGCCTTCGAGAAACTCCATGACGAGGTAGGCCGTGCCGTCCTGGTGTCCGACATCGTGAAGCGTGCAGATGTGAGGATGGTTTAAACCTGCAATCGCCTGCGCCTCGCGCTCGAAGCGCTCTTTCATTTCCAGGTTGTCCGAGAAGTGCCGAGGGAGAACCTTGATCGCAACGCTCCGGTTCAGCCGGAGATCGATGGCGCGGAACACCTGCCCCATGCCACCTTCCCCGATCATCGACTGAACTTCGTATGGCCCGAGCTTGGCGCCCTTTAACAGACTCATGTGCGCGAAGTATACAGGGAAAGGAATAAATAGGGACGTACCCCAATTCAGGAAGAATCGGGGTACGTCCCTATTTATTCCTTTCCCGAAATTAATACCGAATTCATCACGGTCTAATGTTTCCGGCGTTAAATCCTCTTGAACGTCAAAGAAGGAGGATTGCATGTCAAACGCTATTCAAGACCGAGTGGACTACGACCTTCGCCTTAATCCCCAGCACCATGCCGTCGCCATACTCCAGCGGCAGTATGTGGATACCGTCGAGTTACGCTCGCGCATCGATCACGCGCGAAACCTTATCGAGGCTCCCTACGCCGCTCCCGTGCAGTCGCTGTTGGCTGGATTGCGCGAGGAGTTGGCCGTCGTCACGAAACTGTTGCAGGAGCGACTCGGAGCGCTTTCACCGGATTACACTCACCTGCAACGGCCGCATACGGAGTCCGAACAATTCTGGCAGCTCTTTCGTATCGATGGCTGCGACTGTTCAGGACACCTGGAAGCATTGCTCTGCGGCTACGTTCGATACGCACGAGCAACGAGCGATTCCATTGCCCTTCTGCAAACGCTCGGAGACGAAGAGAGCGTGCAGCTCATGCAAATAATGTTTGACGCGGCCGATAGCGGCATCTGGTTCCTGGAATTCTATCTGGAGGGTTTAGCTCTGCGAATGGATCTGGAGCGCCTTCCGGAATTCGCTCCGACGATTGAAGTCTAGGTCTTCTCGATTCCCTGATCCATTTCGAAAGATGGCTGCTGGGTTGTAGGATGCCCGATTTTGACCGCTGGCACACCCGCCACCGTCGTGTGTGGCGGTACATCCGTCAGCACCACGCTGCCGGCTGCAATCTTCGAGCCCTCGCCGATGACGACGTTGCCGAGGATCTTGGCGCCGGCTCCGATCAAAACCCCACGCCGCACTTTAGGATGACGATCCCCGGTGGTCTTCCCCGTTCCACCCAGCGTGACTTCGTGCAACATCGAAACATCGTCATCCACCACGGCTGTTTCTCCAATAACCACACTCGTCGCATGATCGATCAGAATCCCTTTGCCGATTCGGGCCGCGGGATGAATATCAACAGCGAAGACTTCAGAGATTCGATTCTGGAGATAGCACGCCAGCGCCGTGCGGTTTCTTTCCCACAGCCAGTGGGAGACGCGGTACGACTCGAGAGCGTGGAAACCTTTGTAGTGGAGGAACGGCTCAGAAAGTCCGCGTGATGCCGGGTCACGACGGACCACGGCATCCAGGTCCGTCCGAATCGCTGTTCTTATCTCTGCCGATTCCTCGAAGGCCTCGTCCATGAACTCGCGAATCGACATTGCGGGCAAATTCGGTGTTGCAAGCTTGCTCGCGAGGTGGAAGGACAGCGCCTGTTCCAGCGTCCGGTGATTCAGTACCGTGAGATGGAGGTAGCTCGCGAGAATAGGTTCCGCGTCCGCTTTCTCGCGGCATTCCTCTCGCAGTCGATCCCATATCGCGTCACTGGGCATGTTTCACTCTCGAACGGACTATATTCGGAAAAACCTGAAATCCCTAACCGCGGATTACGCGGATTAAAACGGATTTCGCGGATTCAGTCCGTGCAATCCGTGTTAAAAGCTCAAACGCGCCGCCAGTTGGGCATTGCGTCCAGATCTGGCGCTGGTCACAACGCCAAAGTCATTCGCCCCCAACGTGAATCCCGGAACGTTGAAGTTTGTGTGATTGAGAAGGTTATAGAACTCCGACCGCACGTCAAGCTTCACACGCTCCGAAAGTCGGAACGACTTTTCAATCGTCATGTCGGTCGTAACAACGGACGCTCCTCGAAGAACTGACCGCGGAGACGTTCCAAACGCCAGAGGAGCAGGTTGAGCAAACGCGGTCGTGTCGAACCATCGGCTCACCGTGCGCTCACCTGGAGGAAGCTCCGGATTGCGCAGAAGGTCGGGCCGCAGCGTGCCGGCAGGAAACAATCCGCTGGCGGTATTGGACGCGGTGACCACCGTGAACACCGGGCCGGACATGTACGTCTCGACGAGTCCGAGTTTCCAGCCTCCGAGAGCGCCGTAAAGGAAACGGTTGTTGCGGACAGCAGCAAACGAAGGAATCTCGTACTGCACTGTCACGAGCACGTGATGCGGCACATCGCTGGAACTGCGAGCCTTGTCCAGGCGTCGGTTGTAGGCATCCATGTAACTGCCGGTCGCACCGTATTCCGTAGTCGCCTCCACGTCATCGATAAATTTCGAGAACGTGTAGTGGGCAAGGAATGCCAGGCCACGATTGAAACGTTTCTCCGCGCGGATAAATCCCGCGTGATAAGTCGAGCTGCCGATTGTGGGATTGATCCATCTCACATCGGTGAATTGAGGAAAAGGACGATTGAAACGCAAATTTCCCGGACCTGCCAACTCGTGTGGCACCTGGTTGAGGCTCAAATCGGGGCCGTTCAGGTGATGACTCACATTGCCCATGTAGCCAACTTCAATCAGCAAATCCTGCGTCAGTTCGCGTTGCACGTTCAGGTTGTACTGGTAGGAGACTGGTGCGACCTGGCGGGGGTTGAAGAACGCCACCGTCGTGTTTGTCGCCTGCGTGAGCGGCACGGCGCCGAACGAATCAGTCAGTGCCGGCCGGGTTACTGCCGGAAATCCGTCTCGCAGCCGCAGCGCGCTTTGAAGCGCCGCCTGTGGAACACCAAAAGCCGCTGTTGTGGAGAATCCCAGCGACGCCGTATCGCCTATGGTTGCGTCCACCGTTTGCGCATAGAAGATTCCCGCGCCGCCGCGAATCAGCGTACGACCGGACAGGCGATACGCAAAGCCGATGCGCGGCCCAATATTGTTGGTGTCCGTCGCGAACGCCCGCTCGGGCGTTCCATTGATACCGGCAAATGTCACAACACCCGGGGTATTCGAGACAGGATTAATTCTCGAAGGGTCAAAGGAATTCATCGTATTGCCTACGGCCCGACGCGGCAGTTCCAGGTCGTAACGGAAACCCAGGTTCAAAGTGAGGTTTGGCGTCACACGCCAATCGTCCTGGATGAAGAGTCCCAAATATGACGCACGTGTGCTGATCTTGTCTGAGATTTGAATGTTCGCCGCATTCACTTCGCCGAGCAGGAAGCTGGCGAACGCATTTCCAGTGTTGGCAACACCGGGAAGACTCGTGATCAACGGTGTGATCGTGAAGTTTCCGGATGACCCACGGTCGCGAATCTCACTGTTCGCGCCAAAGCGTGCTTCGCCGCCGAACTTCAGCGCGTGCTTTCCTCGCGTCCACGAAACGGAGTCCACAATATGCCGGTCCAGAATCGGTGTTTGTACTCGCGAGACAGCTGCAGGATTTCCGAGCGTTGCATAACCCGGAATCGCGAAGGAGGGAAACGCGGCATCGCTCACGCCGGCCAGCCCGATCTGCGCCGCCAGATTCTCGGCGTTGCCCGGACGCGTATCGATGAATTTCCTTCGGAGATACGTGACCCGAAATTCATTCACCAGACTCGAACTGAACACATGCGTGTACGCCCCAAGGAGGCTTTGAATACGCACATCCGTGATGTCTCCCGACGGGTCGGATTCCGGTATGCCATAGTAGCCGGACGCGTACGTGCCACTGTCGTTGATGTAGTACCGCGCCGTGAGGCGATCGTTCTCGCCGATCCGATGGTCGACACGGCCCATCACGATATTCCGATCCAGCGTATTCACCGTGGTGCCGACATAATTGCTGCCGTTGGTCGCGGTGCCTTCACGATTCGGCAACGGATAGTACTTCAAAGAAGCCAGTGCAACCGGATCGATGCGGTCGGCAGGAATGACGTTTCCCTGAAATGCACTTCTCGCGTTTCCAACTGTCGTTGCAGGATCGTAGATCGCAATGGGATCGCCGGAAATCGTCCGCAGATCCGAGAAGTCTCCGTTGCGATTCGCCAGAGTGGGAACAGTGAACGTTCGCGTGTCGCTGGTCTTCTGGCGGGTCTGCTCCCACGACGCGAAGAAATGTGTCTTGTCCTTTGCGATGGGGCCACCCAAGGTTCCGCCAAACTGATTCAGCCGGATCGGTGTCTTCTTCGCCGCGAAAAAATTTCGCGCATCGAGAGCGTCGTTTCGAAGCGATTCGAAAACGCTTCCATGAAATTCGTTCGTGCCGGACCGTGTCGACATTGTTACGACGCCTCCGGTCGAATGACCGAACTCCGCGGAGTAGTTATTCGCGATGACTTTGAATTCCTGCATCGCATCCACGGGCAGGCTGACCAGTTGCTGCGCACGCGTCAACCCAACAGCGTTGGTCGCGTTTCCTCCATCCAGCAGGAAGGTCTGATTTCGCGCCCGGCCTCCGGCAACAGAGAAGACCGGATAATTTTCGGCCGTACCGGTGCCGGTATCGATCATCACGACCCCCGGAGTTAAGGCGGCAAGAGACGAAGCCGCTCGATTCGGAAGCGGCAGCGCTTCGAGCTTCTGTCGGTCGATCGTTTGCCCGATATCGGACGACTGCGACTGCATCAATGGCGCCGCATCCGTCACCATGACCGTGTTCGTGATCTCGCCAATCTGCAGCGGCAAGTCGATCGCGATCGTCTGACTCACCTGCAGTGTGATCGGGCCACGGTTGAGTTTGCTGAAACCCGGAAGTTCGGCCTGGATGTTATAGGTGCCCGGCACCAGCGCGGTAATTCGGAAGACGCCATCCTCGTTCGTGATGGTGTCTACCTGCACCCCAGTCTCGATATTCAAAGCCCGCACGCGAACACCGGGGATCGGGGCATCCGAAGGGTCTTTCACCGTACCCGTGAATGTGCTGCCTCCCGCCTGGGCGAAGGCCCCTGTTGCCGCGAGCACGATAAAAAACAAAACCTGAAGTCGGGTTAATTGCCTCATTGGATCCTCTTTGAAAATTTGTAAGTAGGTTGAAAGTTGGATTCAGCGGCTAGTTGCGACAACAGCAACAACAGCGGCAGCAGAGGCGGCGAGATGCGGTAATGAGGCTTGGATCGGTCATATTCACTAATACCCTATCAATTAACTCGACAAATGTAGTCGCCAACGACTTGGGCAGTCAAGTCTTTTATTTAGAAAATGGTGATTACTCAGCGCCAGTATCTTCAATTGACAGTCGGGTCTCCGTACCGCACAATTCTCCAGTAATTTTGTAGGATAAAGAGTTTCCGATGCTGTCCATGAAAGCAAAATACGGACTCCGCGCCCTGACAGCCTTAGCCAGGGAACATGGCGGCGGTCCGATTCTGATCGCCGATCTGGCGTCTTCTGAAGGCATCCCCCGGAAGTTTCTTGAACTGATCCTGCTCGAGCTGAAGCGAAAAGGAATTCTGCGCAGCAAAAAAGGAAAGGGTGGGGGATACAACCTCAGCAGGCCGCCTGCAGCAATCTCCGTCGGCGAAGTCATTCGAGCCCTGGATGGGCCGATTGCGCTATTGCCGTGCGTCAGCCAATCGGCTTACAGGCGCTGTGATGAATGCGTCGACGAACTCACTTGTGGGATCCGTCATGTGATGAAGGAAGTTCGCGACGCGACAGCGACCATCCTCGACAGTACCACCCTGGAAGATCTTCTCAGCCGCAGTAAGCGGATGATTGAATCGGCCGAACCGGCCATGTATCACATCTGACTTGGCCGCCACACGACATATGAACCAATACGCAGTCCTCAAATCGAAGATTCCTGTTCTCGCGGCAATCCTGCTGCTAACGCTGTTCGCGCAGTGCAGCGGTGGATCGGGCGCGCCCGACAGCCTGACTCTTCTCAATGTTTCCTATGACCCCACGCGCGAGCTCTACCAGGACATCAACATCGCGTTTAAAAAAAGCTGGAAAGAGAAAACCGGCGATACGATCGAAATCCGGCAGTCCCACGGTGGATCCGGTAAACAAGCGCGCTCCGTCATGGATGGACAGAAGGCGGATGTCGTCACGCTGGCGCTCGCATACGACATCGACGTCATCGCTGAAAAAGCCGGACTGATTCCCGCGAACTGGCAGTCTCTGCTTCCGTACAGCAGCGCTCCCTATACGTCGACGGTTGTTTTCCTCGTCAGAAAAGGCAATCCAAAGCAGGTTCACGACTGGGACGACCTGGTTCGCCCAGGCCTCGCCGTGATTACACCGAATCCGAAAACTTCGGGTGGTGCGCGATGGAACTATCTCGCAGCATGGGGATACGCGTTGAGAAAGAACGCCGGGGATGAAGAAAAGGCGACTCAGTTCCTGAAGGCTCTCTACAAGAACGTGCCGGTGCTCGATGCGGGAGCGCGAGCGGCCACCACGACATTCATCCAGAACGGAATTGGCGATGTTCTCATCGCCTGGGAGAGCGAAGCGTACCTCGCGCTCGCGGAAACCGGGAGCGACAAGGTAGAGATCGTGAATCCTTCCGTCAGCGTGTTGGCCGAACCGCCGGTAGCCGTGGTCGAGAAGGTTGCCGCGGCTCGGGGAACAAGCGGCCTCGCGAAGGCATATCTCGAGTTTCTTTACACCGACGAAGGACAAGAGATTGCCGCTAAGCATCACTATCGACCACGCCTGGACAGCATCGCCGTGAAACACTCCACGGACTTTCCATCGCTGGCTCTATTCACCGTCGACGACATTGCAGGGGGATGGGCGGCCGCACAGAAGAAGCACTTTGACGACGGCGGGGTGTTCGACAAGATCTACGAGTCCGGTCGATAAGAAGTGGGCAGGAAACGGAACAATATCCTTCCGGGCTTTGGCCTCTCGACAGGTTTTACGCTCACATACCTGAGCCTTTTCATCCTCATTCCCTTGAGCGCCGTGTTCCTCAAGACAGCTTCAGAGAACTGGGCGAGCGTTTGGAACGTGGTGACGTCGCCGCGACTCGTCGCCTCCTACAAGCTCACCCTGGGGGCTTCATTCCTGAGCGCTGTCGCAAATGCCGTGTTCGGTCTTCTTGTGGCGTGGGTGCTTGCCCGGTACTCCTTTCCGGGAAAGAGAATTGTCGACGCCATCGTCGATATCCCGTTTGCCTTGCCCACGGCTGTGGCAGGTCTTTCCCTCACCGCGCTCTATGCTCCCAATGGATGGTTCGGCCGCTATCTCGAAATGCTCGGCATCAGAGTGGCGTATACATCTGCCGGCGTGCTGGTTGCCTTGATGTTTGTCGGATTGCCGTTTGTGGTCCGCAACGTTCAACCTGTCCTGCAGGATCTCGACTTCGAAATTGAGGAGGCGGCGCGAAGTCTCGGAGCGACGCGGTGGCAGACATTCTCTCGCGTTATTGTGCCGACGCTGCTTCCCTCTTTACTGACGGGATTCTCTCTCGCCTTCGCGCGGGCTCTTGGGGAATATGGCTCCGTGGTGTTCATTTCCGGGAATCGCGTCTTCGAAACGGAGATCACCTCGTTCATGATCATGAACAAACTCGATCAGCACGACGTTCCTGGAGCCACCGCGATTGCAACCGTCATGCTGATTGCTTCGTTCGTGATGCTCCTTGCGATCAACCTCCTTCAGGCGCGCAGCCGCCGCTACATGGAAGCCTCCTAGATGGACGAGCGCAGGCAGAATCGAGAGGAGACACCAAAGGGAAGGCTCGTGCGCATCGTGCTGACGGCAGCCGCCCTTCTCTTTCTGGCGCTGTTTGTGGTCGCGCCTCTCCTGCTGGTGTTTGTCAATGCGTTTGACAAAGGCTGGCAGGGCTATGTGGCGGCCATCTCCGAACCGGATACCCGCGCCGCGATTCGACTAACGCTCCTGGCGGCCGCAGCCGCCGTTCCACTGAACACGTTGTTCGGCATCGCAGCGGCCTGGTCGATATCGAAGTTCGACTTTCCGGGGAAAAACATTCTCATAACCCTTCTCGACATCCCGTTTGCGGTCTCGCCGGTGATTTCCGGCCTGATCTTCGTTCTTATCTTCGGCCTTCAGGGATGGCTCGGTCCGTGGCTGGACGCACACGGCATTCAAATCGTCTTTGCCGCACCCGGAATCATTCTGGCCACGATGTTCGTCACGGTTCCCTTCGTTGCACGCGAATTGATCCCGCACATGCAGGCGCAGGGTCGTGAAGAAGAAGAGGCGGCACTTGTGCTGGGAGCGAGCGGATGGCAGACGTTCCTTCGCGTAACCCTTCCCAACATCAAGTGGAGTTTGTTGTACGGAGTGATCCTCTGCACCGCTCGGGCAACGGGCGAGTATGGTGCCGTTGCCGTGGTCTCGGGTCACACACAGGGCGGCACAAATACGATTCCACTGCAGGTGGAAATCCTCTATAACGGGTACGACTCGACAGGTGCGTTCGCCGTAGCCTCCCTGCTGACGCTATTGAGCGTCGCGACACTGATCATCAAGAAAATCATGGAATGGCAATCGAGTCGATCAAACGATGGGAATTGAAGTCCGGAACGTCAGCAAGAAATTTGGAACCTTCGAAGCACTGAAGGGCGTGGATCTCTCCGTGCCCGACGGAGAATTGCTCGCACTGCTTGGCCCATCCGGGTCCGGCAAAACAACGCTGTTGCGAATCATAGCGGGGCTGGAGTCTCCCGATACCGGGTCTATCCATCTGAACGGAGAAGACGCGTCCGTTCGCACTGCCAGCGAGAGGCGAGTCGGCTTTGTTTTCCAGCACTACGCCTTGTTCCGGCACATGACGGTTTTCGAGAACATCGCGTTTGGCCTTCGCATCAAGCCGCGGCACGAGCGGCCGACTCGCGAAGCGATTGCCAAGCGTGTCACAACGCTTCTCAAACTTGTTCAACTGGAACCTCTTGCCGGTCGCTATCCCGGCCAGTTGTCGGGCGGTCAAAGGCAGCGCATAGCCCTGGCGCGCGCGCTTGCAGTCGAACCGAAAGTCTTGCTTCTCGATGAACCCT
>Ga0111539_10012874_pt1 | contig 10469 bp, 7 predicted proteins | sample RhiMethybrSRZTD1_FD_79667 | JGI IMG/M metagenome (GOLD analysis project Ga0111539, IMG submission 79667) | Populus rhizosphere microbial communities from Tennessee, USA - Rhizosphere MetaG P. TD hybrid SRZTD1 (version 2) (version 2) | ecosystem: Host-associated > Plants > Roots > Rhizosphere >... | reverse complement strand
GCGCGCGCCCTTGGCGGCCAGGGCCAGGGCCAGGTTCACGGCCGTGGTGGACTTGCCCACCCCTCCCTTGCCCGCGCCCACGGCCACGATGTTGCGGACGCCGGGCACGGCCTGGCGGCCGAAGCCGCCACGCGCGCGCACGTCGGCCGTCATCTTGGCCCGCGCCGCCTTCACGCCCGAGAGGGCGGCCACGCGCCGCTCGGCCTCCTCCTTCATCTGGTCGCGCACCGGGCAGGCGGGCGTGGTGAGCTCGATGGTGAAGTCGACCTCGCCCCCCGCGATCTTCACGTCCTTCACGAAGCCGAGGGTGACGATGTCCTTGTGGAGATCGGGGTCCTGCACCGCGCGCAGGGCCTCGAGCACCTGTTCCTGGGTCACGCTCACTTGTAGTTCTCCTGGGTCAGGAGGCGGACAGGGCCGCGTCCACCCGTCGCTGCAGCTTCTCGAACTTGCCGGGTGCGCTGCCCACCATCTTCTCGACGATGGTGCCTTTGCCGTCGATGACGAAGGTGGTGGGCAGGCCCTGGTTGGCGCCGAAGGCGTCGGCCACGGCGTCGGTGCCCACGAGCTGGCGGTAGGGGATGCGGTGCTCGCGCACGAAGTCCTCGATCTCCGCCGGGGCGCCGGAGTCCAGCACCACTCCCACCACCTCCACCCCCCGCGGGCGGTTCTTGTTCCAGAACTCCGCGTACTCCGGGATCTCCTGGATGCAGGGCCCGCACCAGGTGGCCCAGAAGTCGAGCACCACCACCTTGCCCTTGAAGGAGTCCAGCGTGGCCTGGCCGCCCTTCAGGTCGGCCAGCGAGAAGGCCGGGGCCGGCCGGGCGCTGGACACCGGGGGCTTGCCGCAGCCGGCCAGGGCCAGCGCGGTGAGGGCCACCGAAGCGACGATCGGGCGCAGACGCATCCCCCGATTATAGGTCCCTTCGGCCGGGGCTAGCCGACCTGGGCCAGGCCGGGGAAGAGCTTCGAGAAGAAGCGGGCCAGGACGCTGAGCCGGTCGGTGAGCAGCAGGACGCCCACGCCGATGAGCAGCGCGCCGGACACGTATTCGATCACGCGCATGTGCTTGCGCAGGCGCGAGGACGCGGCCAGGAAGTGGTTCACGGCCAGCCCGGCCAGCAGGAACGGGACGCCCAGGCCCAGCGAGTAGGCGGTGAGGAGCAGGATGCCCTGGCCCACCGTGTCCTGCTGCGAGGCGTAGATCACGATGCTGCCCAGGATGGGCCCGATGCAGGGCGTCCAGCCGAAGGCGAAGGCCAGGCCCACCACGTAGGCGCCGGCCAGGCCCAGGGGCTTGGTCCGCACCTCCGCCCGCTTCTCGTAGAGCAGCCACTTGATGGGCAGGATGCCGGCCGTGTGCAGGCCCAGGATGATGATGATCACGCCCCCGGCCATCCCCAGCTGCCGCTTGTACTGCTGGAGGAAGTAGCCGATGTAGGTGGCCGCCGCGCCCAGGGCGATGAAGACGGTGGAGAAGCCCATCACGAAGAAGAGGCTGGTGACGGCCACCCGCCGGGCCAGCCCGGGCGGGGCCTGGTCGCCCGCCTTGAGCTGGGCCATGTTGGCCCCGCTGATGAACGAGAGGTACCCCGGCACGATGGGGAGCACGCAGGGCGAGATGAACGACACGATGCCGGCCAGGATGGCGGCCAGGAGGGAGACGGAGTCGCTCATGCCGTCCACTATACGAAGTGGCGGCGCCACCCGGAAACGGGGCGTGTGCAAAAAGGTGTGTGCCGGCGGCGTGCGTGGCGTCACAGGCCCGACCTCGATCGTCCTCCGACCTGTCAGACCTTCGACCCGGGTCGCCAATTCCTATCCTGAATGGGTTGCTCCCGTCGCCGCCCCCCGCGGCGGAGGGTGAGGGCCGCACCGTCGCCACACTCGTCTTTTTGGAGGTCCGCACATGCAGTTCACGAAACGTACGCTCACTTTCGCCGGCGCGCTCGCGCTGGCGGCCTTCGCCGGGGCCGGCAGCGCCGGCGCCCAGGAGCTGGCGTCCGAATTCCTGGCCAAGCCGCAGGGCATCCAGGCGTCCGGCACGAAGGCCATGCACCCCCCCGCCGTCGCGCGGTGCGTGGGGCAGGTCAATCAGGTGGTGGACGTCGGGTTCGAAGGTTTGAGGACGACGCCCTGGAACTTCGCCATGGCAGGCGGGGGCGGTGAAGGCGGCCGCTTCGATCCCACGCCCGTGCTCAGCACCGTCGTGGCCCTCCAGGCGGGCACCTGCATCAACGCGCACTTCAGCGCGCTGGTGGGCAGCGCCCAGACCTACCCCGGGCTCGCGCCCGTGACGCTCTTCCAGGTCACGGCCACGAATCCCAACGGCGTGGTGCAGCACCTCTACGGGCACTACGAGACGCCCTACGGCGTTTTCGCCCCGGCCGTGGCCACCGAAGCCGAGAGGGACGTCGACGAACACGGCTCCAACTTCTTCCATCGGGTCGGAAACGGCCCGGGCGAGATCCCGCCCGGCAACTACCGCATCGACGTGTGGTGGTCGGGTGGGGGCGGAGCCGGCGGCGCGCTGGCGGCCGCCTTCGTGCTGAAGCTGTACCTCTTCTGAAACGCGCGGCGGGCCCGGGAGTGCTCCTCTCCGGGCCCGCCCTGCCGCTGAGCCGCCCACAGGCCCCAACCCTACGAAGTGGCGCCTTGAGTCGGAAAGGTTACAGGGGCCAGAGCGTTCGTCCCTCGCCGTGTGCGACGAATCACGGGCTGGCCGAGAAAACGTTGCGCGATCCATCTTTCGTATCCAACTTGTATGCACCCCGGGCGGTTCGACTCGCCACTGCCGACCAGGCGCTGGTGCGGCGATCGCGGTTCGATGAAGTGTCTGGTCCTGGAGGTCGCATATGAAGTCCATGAGACGTCACACCCCTCTCGCCGGTGCTCTCGCCCTGGCGGTCTTCGCCGGCGCGGCCGGCACGGCCCGCGCCCAGGAGCTGGAGCGCGAGTTCATGGCCAAGCCGCGCAACCAGGAGCTCTCGAACACCAAGATGCGGCACCCGACGGGAGGCTCGCGCTGCGCCGGCGGCCTCCGGCAGGTGTCGGACGTGGGCCTCGAGGACCTGCGCACCACCGGCTGGAACTTCTCCGCCCTCGGCGGCGGCGGTGAAGGCGCCCGCTTCGATCCCACGCCCGTGCTGAGCACCAGCGTCAACCTGACCGCCGGCTGCCTCAACGCGCACTTCAGCGCCCTCGTGGGCAGCAACCAGACCTACGCCGTCGCCGCGCCCCTGGTCCTCTTCCAGGTGACGGCCACGCCGGCCCAGGGCGGTCCCCCCCAGCACCTCTACGGCCACTACGAGACGCCCTACGGCGTGTACGCGCCGGCCGTGGCCACGGAGGCCGAGCGTGACGCCGACGAACACGCCTCCAACTTCTTCGCGCGCGTGGGCGACGGCCCCGGCGACCTGAAGCCCGGCGTCTACCGTATCGACGTGTGGTGGGCGGGGGCCGGCGGGCCCGGCGGCGCCATCGGCGCCGCCTTCGTGCTGAAGCTCTACCAGCAGTAAAGCAAGTGTCCGGGCCCCCTGGAGACATCCCTCTCCACGGGGCCCGGCTTCCCTACTCCACCCGCTCCAGCATGAGGTTGTCGCACCAGCGGCGGCCGGTCTTGGCCATGTCGTGCCAGCGGCCGTCGATCTTCACGCGCACCACGTCGGCCGTGAAGTCGTTGGCGGTGCCGTGTTCGTCGCAGGAGGAGAGCAGCCAGGAGCCCACGCCGTAGAGGTCGGCCGGGACGTCCAGGTCCTCGAACTGGCGGATCTTGGCCGCGGTGAAGCCGCCGGTGACGGCGATCTTCACGTCCTGGCAGTACTGCCGGGCCAGCTCGCGCTCCTGGCCCTCCAGCGGCCAGCCCGTCCAGGCCCTGTCGATGGCCGCGCGCATGGCGAACACCAGGCGCGGGTTCACGCCGCAGTCGAGGCGCTTGTCGCCCAGCGGCGGCACCGACACGTCGCGCATGTTGGCCGAGGTGTCGGGACGCACGCCGTAGAGCTTGTACTTGCGCGCCTCCTCCGGCTGGCCGGCCCGCAGCAGCTCCAGGTAGCGGGTGAACATGGCCTGGATCACGGTGAGCGAGGTGCCCACGCAGTCGTTGCGGAAGTCCACCAGGGCGATGCGCGGGATGTCGGCCGGGCGGGTGGCCGAGAAGGCCATCATGGCCTCGGCCGTGTCGCCCAGGAAGCAGGCGATGGCGGCGTGGGCCACGGTGCCGCCGCCGGCTCCCCCCCACCAGTCGCCCTGGGCATCGGTGGACACGTGGGCGGAGAGGCTCTTGCCGAAGTTCTGGTTGAAGAGCTGGACGGCGATCTGGTAGGCGTAGCCGTCGGCGGCCTGCACCTCGTGGGCGTCGAAGCGGGCGGGGAAGAAGAGCACCTGCTTGCCGGCCGCCGCCTTCATCACCTCGTACACGTTGGTGGCCACGCGGCTGCCGCGGGTGAGCGCGCCCAGGGTGGGGGTCTCCAGGATGGCGAAGTCGCGGTAGCGGCCGCGCACGCGCATCACCGGGGTGACGTTCATGGGGTCGCCCTCGTAGGCGGCCTCGCTGCCGTCGTGCACCGCCCACACCTCCATCTGGCCGAAGGTGTTGACGAAGCGGCCCTGGGCGTCGAAGTAGCCGGTGCACTCGCGCAGCATGGCCAGCGCCTTGTCCACGCCCACGATCACGGAGGTGGGCACGCGGCGCGGGAACCACTGCATCTCGACCTCGATGTCGCCCACGTCGACCAGCGCCGGAAGGGCCTGGGCGGCGGCCAGCCCGGGGGCCTGGCCGCCGAAGCGGTACCCCTGGCGGGACAGCTCGGCCAGGGTGAGGGCGATGTTGATGAAGTACTTGTCCGAGTACCAGCCCTGCCGCATGCGCTCGACGTCGAGCTTGAAGACCGCGGCCGGCAGGCGCCGCCGGTCGAAGATGCTCATCCGGGGCGATTATGGTCTACTTTAGGCTTCCATGGAGTCGGGCACGCCCCTGCCCCTCGAGGCCAGCAGCTACAGCCGAGGGCAACAGATCACGGCCGTAGCCCGATGGATTTCCGTCGGCCTGGCGCTGCTTTCCGTGCGCTTCGTCTGGGACGACCCGGAGGTCTCGCCGCGGGCCGCGCTGTGCGTGGCCCTCGGCTACGCGGCCTACAACCTGGTCAGCCAGCTCTGGCTGCAGAAGGGACGGCACGCCCACTCCTTCCGCCTCCTGCACGACTTCGTGGACGCGCTCACCCTGGGCCTGGGCGCCACCTTCTCGGGCGGGCTGCACAGCCCCACCTGGCTGATCCTCTACCCGCACGTGGTGGCGGTGTCGGTGCGGGCCGGCCTGCGCTACTCCATGGCCGTGGGCGTGCTGGACGCGCTCATCGTCATCGGCCTGGCCGCCCAGGCCAACCAGCCCCTCGGCAACTTCCACGCCCTGGCCCTCCTCTTCTGCGCCTTCATGGGCGGCACCACCAGCTCGCACCTGCGCGCGGTGCGCCAGCGCCTGGCCGCGGCCAACAGCGACCTGGCCGCCGCCAACCGCACCCTCTCCCAGACGCTGTCCGCGCAGCTGGCCAGCCAGCAGCAGCAGGAGCTCTCGCTGGGGCGCCTGCAGGAGAGCGAGGAGCGCTACCGCCGCCTGCTGGGGCGCATCCAGGACGGGGTGGTGATCATCCAGGACGGGCGCCTGGTGTACGCCAACGAGGTGTTCGCGGAGATGGTGGGCGACCCCGAGGGCACCTTCCTGGGCTTCGAGTTCCTGAGCCTCATCGACCCCGGCGACCGCCACGACATCGCCCTGCGCTACCAGGCCTGGGAGGAGAGCCGCGGCGTGTCGGGCAGCCTGGAGACGCGGGTGCGGCGCTCCGACGGCGGCGTGCTGCTGGCCGTGGTGCGGGCGGGGGGCGTGGAGCTGCAGGGCAAGCGCTCGGTGATCGCCACCGTGCGCGACATCACCGCCCAGCGGCGCATGGAGCAGGAGGTGCGCGAGCAGTCCGAGCGCCTGGCCGCCCTCAACGAGATCGCCAACGCCGTGAACCAGCGCCTGACCATCGAAGACGTCTTCGCGGTGGCGGCCGAGGAGACGCGGCGCCTGGTGCCCTGCGACGTGCTCACCGTCGCCCTGGCCAACCAGGGCGGCGTGGAGGTGGTGGCGGTGGGCAAGGGCGTGACGCGGCGCCTGAGCGACCTGGGCGCGCCCGACGTGGGCTGGGCCTTCGCCGAGGCGCACCTGTGGACGCGCGGCGCGGCCGCCCCGCCCCCCCACGCCGGCGAGCTGCTCAACGGCGAAGACGTGGGCGCGCTGGCCACCCTGCCCCTGCGCTCCAACGACCGCGTGATCGGCGTGCTCAACCTGGGCCGCCGCCAGCCCCTGCCCTTCACGGCCGCGGACCTGCGCCTCACGGAGCCGGTGGCCCGCCACATCGCCCTGGCCCTGGGCAACGCCCGCCTGCTGGAGGACGTGCGCCGCCGCGGCGACGAGCTGGAGACGCTGCTCGAGATCGGCCGCAGCGTGGTGGAGCGCCTGGACCTGGCCGAGCTGCTGCCCCAGGTGACGCACAGCGTGAACCGCGTCATGGGCACCACCCACTGCCTGCTCTGCCTGCGCGACGGCGACGCCCTGGGCGTGGCCGCCCAGGAGGGCATCGAGCCGGAGGTGGTGAGCGCCTTCGGCGCGCTCAAGGTGGGCCTCAGCCTGTCCGGCTGGGTCATCGAGCAGGGCCGGCCCCTGGCCGTGGCCGACATGCGCCTCGACCCGCGCCTGCGCTTCGGCGACATGGTGGTGAAGTACGACTACCGCTCCTTCCTGGGCGTGCCCCTGCGCCACGGCGACGACACCCTGGGCACGCTGGAGGTGGTGACCAAGGGCGCCCCCCGCTACTTCTCGCCGGAGGAGCAGGCGCTGATGCAGGCCTTCGCCCACCAGGCGGCGGTGGCCATCGTCAACGCCCGCCTCTTCGAGCAGGCGCGCACCAACCTGCAGCGGGTGGTGGAGGCCAACCTGCGCCTCTCGGAGCTGGACCGCCTGCGCCGCGAGTACCTGCGCAACGTGAGCCACGAGTTCCGCACCCCGCTGACCGTGATCAAGGGCTACTCGGAGTTCATCCTGGAGAGCAACCCCGCCGGCCCCCTGCACGAGGCCATGACCGTGCTGGCCGAGAGCTGCGACCGCATGATCGACCTGGTGGAGACGCTCATCGAGGTGGGCCGCATCGAGCAGGGCGAGGGCGAGCGGGTGCTGCAGGTGGGCCGCCTGGACCTGCGCGAGGTGGCCCTGGGCTCGGTGGACTCCCTGCGCGCCTTCGCCCAGCGCAAGCGCATCGAGGTGGAGACCGAGTTCGGGCCCGGCGACCTCTGCCTGCAGGGCGACACCGGCCTGCTGCAGCAGGTGGTGCGCAAGCTGCTCGACAACGCGCTCAAGTACAGCGCGGCCGGGGCCCGCGTGCGCCTGCGCCTCACGGCCGCCGCCTCGCATCTGCACCTGGAGGTGGAGGATGCCGGCATCGGCATCGCGGCCGAACACCTGCCGCGCATCTTCGAGAAGTTCTACATGGTGGACGGCTCGGTGGCGCGGCGGGTGGGCGGCACCGGCGTGGGGCTCTACCTGGTGCGCGAGATCGTGCGCCTGCACCACGGCACGGTGGAGGTGGTGAGCCGGCCCGGGCAGGGCAGCGTCTTCTCGGTGCGGCTGCCCCGCGTGTTCGAGGCCCAGGCGGCTTCGGCGTGATCCGCCGCCTGCGCCGGGCGGTCCTCCTCCTGGGCGCGCTGGGCGGCGCGGCCAGCGCCGCCGCCCAGGCCCCGCGGCCGGCGCCGGCCTCGCCGGTCGAGCTGCGCGAGCGGCTGCAGGCGGCCTGGACCGCGCGCGATGCCCCCGGCTACCTGGCCCTGTGGCAGTTCGCCTCGCCCGAGGAGCGCGCGCGCGAGGGCCGCTTCGCCGACACCCATTTCGCCGCCGACGAGCTGTCCATCCAGGTGCGCGCGCCGCGGGCCGAGGCGGGCGCCTTCCTGCTGCCGGCCCAGATCTTCTCGGTGAGCGAGCCGCGGGGCCGGGTGGAGGAGGTGGTGTTCCGGGCCGCCCGCCAGGCCGAGGGCTACTTCGTGACCGCGCGCGAGGACCGCCCCTCCATCGACGGGCTCATGCACCTCTCCCTGGGCGCCCAGGCCTTCCGGGCCGCCGGCCTGCGCGTGCGCCTGGAGGACTTCGAGATGGAGCTGCACCAGGGCTCGCTCTTCACCAGCCCGCCCGAGCTGGGCCCCACGATGGTGGTGTTCGTGGGCAAGGCCACCGCGCACTTCCGGCCCCGGCCGCCGGCCGAGCAGGACCAGCTGCGCCAGTATTCGGGCAAGACGGAGCTCCACGAGGGCGTGAGCGCGTTCTTCCTGCGCCTGCACCCGGCCGACTTCCACCGCACCTTCGCCCCCGGGCGCCTGGAGCCCGACCCGGCCGGGGCCGCGCGCCTGAAGCAGGCCCAGCGGATGTTCGACGAAAACGCCTCCACCACCTTCGTGCTCGACGCCGCCCTGCCCCGCTCGCCCTGGTGGCTGATGCCCGCGGTGGGCGACGCCGCGCTCGCCTTCCGCTCCCGGCTGGGCACGCTCAGCTACACGCTGAGCGCGGGCGAGGCCGAGGGGGTGAGCCTCTTCGACCGCGAGCGGCGCCGCCAGATCTGCCTCTACCCGCGCCAGGGCCGCGAGGGCATCGGCTACAGCGAAGACGAGGGACGGGCGGTGGACGTGCTGCAGCACGACCTGACCGTGCGCTTCGACCCCCTGCGCTCGCTCTTGCAGGGCGAAGACGTGATGCGCCTGCGCCTCGACGCCGCCGGACCCACCCTGCGCCTGCGCCTGCACGGGGACCTGGGCGTGCAGTCCGTGACCTCGCGCGAAGGCGGCGAGCACCTCTTCTTCCGCATCCGCCACCAGGACGGCCTGCTCGTGTCGCTGGGCGCGCTGGCCGGCCGCATCGGCGAGGTCACGCTCACCGTGCGCTACGCGGGCGTCCACGTACCGGGCCCGGTGGAGCGCGAGGTGCTGCAGGGGGCGACGGTGATCAACACCGACACCCACGACGAGGTGCCGCTGGAGACCTCGATCACGTACTCCAACCGGACCGCCTGGTACCCCCAGTACGAGGCGGACGACTACGCCCTGGCCCACCTGCGCCTGGACGTGCCCGCGGAGTACATGGCCCTCACCGGCGGCCGCCTGGTGGGCAACACCGTGCAGGGCGGGCGGCGGGTGACGGAGTACAACCAGGACCTGCCGGCCAAATACATCACCGTGGCCCTGGGCCGCTTCACCGAGGTGGGCCGGCGCCAGGTGGGCAACGTGGCCGTGGAGGCCTACGGCCTCAGCCGCACCCGCCGCGACGCGGGCGAGCTGCTCGACGAGGCGGCGGCCATGGTGCCCTTCTTCGAGAAGATGTTCGGGCCCTTCCCCTATCCGACCCTGCGCGTGGCCCTGATCGAGGGGCCCGCCCCCGGCGGCCACAGCCCGCCGGGCATGGTGGTGCTGGCCCAGCGCCCGCCCATGCTGCGCACCGCCCTCCGTCCCGACCCGGCCGGGTTCTGGGACGTGCCCGGCTTCTTCTTCGCCCACGAGCTGGCCCACCAGTGGTGGGGCCACGCGGTGGCGGGCGAGAACTACCGCGAGCGCTGGCTGTCGGAGTCGTTCGCCCAGTACGCGGCCGCGCTGTGGGTGCGCCAGCAGCAGGGCGAGGAGGAGTTCGAGGAGGTGCTGGGCCGGATGGCCCGCTGGGCCCTGCGCTCGACCAACCAGGGCCCCATCAGCCTCGGCTACCGCCTGGGCCACGTGCGCGGCGACCCGCAGATCTACCGGGCCGTCGTGTACGACAAGGGGGCCTGCGTGCTGCACATGCTGCGCGGCCTGGTGGGGGAGCCGGCCTTCCAGAATGCGCTGCGCGCGCTGCAGGAGGGCTTCCGCTTCAAGAAGGCAGGCACGGACGACGTCCGCCGCGCCCTGGAGGCGGCCTCAGGCCGCGACCTGGCCCCCTACTTCGAGGAATGGATCCGCGGCACCACCCTGCCCCGCCTGCTGGTGCAGCAGCGCCGGCCGGGCGGCGACGCCACCACGGTGGAGGTGACCGTGCAGGGCCTGCCGGGGCCGGTGCCCCTCACCCTCTCGTTCACCGGCGCCGCCGGCCGCACGGCGCGGACCGTCCAGCTCCCGCCCGAGGGCGGGCGCTGGACGTTCGAGGGCCTGGCCACCCGCCGCGTCCAGGCCAACGCCGACCGCGGCCTGCTGGCCTGGGTCGAGGACAAATAGCGAGGAGCCGGCCTACCGGAACCGGTTGCGGCGGCCTTCTTCCTCGAGGTCGGCGACCGTCTGCTGCGCAGCGGCCAGGTCGGCCTTGGCCTTCTCCAGGTCGTTGAGGGCGTTGGTGCGGCCGCTGCTGTAGAGGTTGCCGGTTATGTCGTTGACCGCGGCCTGGAGCTCGTTCACGCGCGTGGTCAGCGTCACCACCTGGGCGTTGGCGT
>Ga0111539_10012872_pt1 | contig 10469 bp, 7 predicted proteins | sample RhiMethybrSRZTD1_FD_79667 | JGI IMG/M metagenome (GOLD analysis project Ga0111539, IMG submission 79667) | Populus rhizosphere microbial communities from Tennessee, USA - Rhizosphere MetaG P. TD hybrid SRZTD1 (version 2) (version 2) | ecosystem: Host-associated > Plants > Roots > Rhizosphere >... | reverse complement strand
TCAAGCACGGCTCCGAGAAGCTCAAGGCCGAGTTCCTGCCCAAGATCCTGCGCAACGAGGTCGAGTTCGCGGTCGGCTACTCCGAGCCCAACGCCGGCTCCGACGCCGCGGCCATGCAGCTGCGCGCCACCCGGGACGGCGACGGCTGGCGGCTCAGCGGCCAGAAGACGTGGACCACCTCGGCACACTTCGCCGAGTGGTACTGGGTGGGCGCCCGCACCGACCCGGACGCCCCCAAGCACCACGGCATCACGCTGTTCCTGGTGCCCCTGGACGACCCCGGGCTCACCATCCGGCCCATCTGGACCATGGGCGACGAGCGCACCAACGAGGTGTTCTTCGACGACGTGTTCGTGCACGACGACTACGTGGTCGGCGACCTCAACCGGGGCTTCCAGTACATCGCCCAGGCGCTCGACCTCGAGCGCTTCACCATGTTCACCTACAGCCAGATCGACGCCCGGCTGCAGCTGCTGGTCGACCACGTGCGCACCGCCACCGTCGACGGCGAGCCGCTGCGCGACGATCCGGTGGTGCGTCGCCAGATCGCCCGCCTGGTCACCGACGGCGAGGTGGCCCGGCTGCTGGGCCTGCGCTTCGTGCACGCCTCCCTGCAGGGCGGCGACCCGCCCCGGGCCGAGGCCTCGGAGTACAAGCTGTTCGCCACCGAGCTGTCCAAGCGGCTGGCCGACGCCTCCATGGACCTGGGCGGACCGGGCTCCCAGCTGCGGGTGGGCACCGAGGAGGCCCCGATGGCGGGCCGGGCCGAGTCCACCTACCGCTACACGGTGATCGACACCATCGGCGGAGGGACGTCCGAGGTGCAGAAGAACATCATCGCCACCCGCAAGCTCGGCCTGCCCAAGAACTTCTGATGGAAGGGCTGCTCGACGGGACCACGGTCCTCGACCTGTCCACGGTGGGGCCGGCCACCCGCTGCTCGCGGCTCCTGGCCGACTACGGCGCCCGCGTCATCAAGCTCGGCCCGCCCCCCAAGGCCGGGGCCACGCCGCTGGTGCCGCCGTTCCACGCGTACAGCGGCCAGCGGGGCCTCGAGCGGGCCGAGATCGACCTCAAGGCCCCCGCGGGGCGAGACGCCTTCCTGCGCCTCGCCGCCACCGCCGACGTGGTGCTGGAGTCGTTCCGACCCGGCGTCATGGACCGGCTCGGGCTGGGCTATGAGGCCGTCCGGGCCGCCCACCGGGGCATCGTGTACTGCTCGACCAGCGGCTACGGCCAGACGGGCCCCTACGCGGCCCGGGCCGGCCACGACCTGAACTACCTGGCCACCGCCGGCTACCTGTACATGTCGGGCCGGGGCAGCGGGGGCCGCCCGCCGCTGCCCGGCGCCACCGTGGCCGACATCGCCGCCGGAGGGATGGCCGCGGCGGTGGCCATCCTGGCCGCGCTGGTCGCGCGCCCGCGCACGGGCGAGGGCGTCCACCTCGACGTGGCGGTGGCCGAGGGCGTGCTGTGGATGCTCTCGCTGTACGTCGACGAGTACCTGGCCACCGGCGAGGTCCCCGGGCCCGGGCACTACATCCTCACCGGCCGCTACGCCTGCTACGACGTCTACGGCACCCGCGGCGGCGGGTGGCTGGCGGTGGCGGCCATCGAGCCCGTGTTCTGGACCAACCTGTGCCGGGCGCTGGGGCTGGAGCGCTGGAGCGGGCACCAGACCGACGACGCGGTGCAGGACGAGATCCGCGCCGACCTGCGCCGGGTCTTCGCCGAGCGCACTCGGGACGAGTGGGTCCGGCTGCTGGCCGACGCCGACACCTGCGTGTCGCCGGTCCTTTCGGTCCCCGAGGTGGTGGACGACCCCAACGTCGAGGCTCGCGGCGCGGTGGTGGAGGCCCAGCGCCAGGGCGAGCCGCCGTTCCGCCAGCTGGGCCCGTTGCTGGCGGGGACCGTCCGCCGGGCGCGCTACCCGCTGCCCGACCCCGAGGCGACCGCCACCGCCGATCTGCTGGCCGAGGCGGGCCTGTCCCCGGCCGAGATCGAGGCCCTGGCCGCCGACGGGGTGATCACGTGAGCGAGCTTGTCGAGCGAACCAGAAACACAGTGCGTTACTCGGCCCCGTGGGCCGAGCGCTCATTGCGCGCAGCCCGAAGGGCGCGCCAATGAGCGAGCTTGGCGCCGACGTCGAGGGCTGGATCGGCGAGACCCGTTACCCGGAGACGGCCGACTTCCCGGTGGAGCGGGGCTACATCTGGACGTCCTGCGCCTCGGTGGAGAACGGCAACCCGCTGTTCTGGGACGACTCGGTGGCCGAGGCGCTGACCGGCGGGCCGATCGCCCCGCCCTCCACGCTGTCGCTGTGGTTCCGGCCCCACCACTGGCAACCGGGCGAGATGACGCAGCGGCTCCCACTGCAGGTCCACTTCGACCTCAAGGACCGGCTCGGCCTGCCCGAGGCCGTCATGAGCGACAGCGAGGTCACGTTCCACACCCCCGTGCGCCCGGGCGACGTCATCAGCACGTGCCAGGTGCTGCGCTCGCTCAGCGAGCCCAAGCTCACCAAGCTGGGCACCGGCCGCTTCTGGGTCATCGACGTGCCCTACCGCAACCAGCGCGACGAGCTGGTGGGAGTGGAGACGTTCACCGGCTTCGGCTACCGCCGCGCCGAGGCACCCCCGCCACCGGCCGCGGCGGGTGGGGACCAAGGCGAGGCCGTGGCGGGAGTGGCGCTGCCGGTCCTCCGCCACGACGTGAGCGCCACCACGGTGGTCCTGGGCGCGCTCGCCACCCGGGACTGGCGTCCCATGCACCACGACCGGGACTTCGCCGTCGAGCGCAACGGGGCCCAGGACATCTTCCTCAACACGCCCAACCAGCAGGCGTGGCTCGAGCGCTTCGTCACCGACTGGACCGGCCCGCGGGGCCGCCTGGGCTGGATGCGCTTCCGCATGCTCGACTCGGTCTACCCGGGCGACACCATGACCATCACCGGCACGGTCGAGTCACGTGACCGCGACGCCGCCGGCTGCGGCTGGGCCCGCGTCGCCGCCCGCGTGTGGGCGGGCGACCGCCTGTGCACCACCGCCGGCCTGCGCATCGCCGTGCCCCTCTCGGCCGACGACAACCCCTGGCGCCGCCGCGGTGACCAGTGGGTCCCCAAGGAGACCTAGTGCTCGACCTCGACTTCACGCCCGAGCAGGACATGCTGCGCGCCATGGTGCGCGGCCTGTGCGCCGAGCACGCGCCCCTCACCGTGGTCCGCGGCTTGGAGGACGACCCGGTCGGCATCGCCGCCGACCTGTGGAAGCGGCTGGCGGCATCCGACCTGTGCGGCCTGCTCGTCCCGGCCGAGCACGGCGGGGCGGGCATGACCGCCTTGGACGGCGTGGTCGTGTACCAGGAGCTCGGCCGGGCGCTCGCGCCCACGCCCCACTTCGTGAGCTGCGTGGTCAGCGCCGGGGCCCTGGTCGCGGGAGGGACCGACGCCCAGCGCGCCGAGTGGCTGCCCCGGGTGGCGGCGGGCGAGGCCGTGCTCACGCCTGCGTGGCTGGAGCCGGACGGCGGCTTCGGGCCGCGCAGCGTCCGGGCCCGGGCCATCCCGGACGGCGACGGCTTCCGGCTGAGCGGGACCAAGCGTCACGTCGCCTTCGCCGCGGCCGCCGACCGCCTGCTGGTGCCGGCCCGGACCGGCGATGACCCGGACGAGGTCGACTTGTTCCTGGTGGCGCCCGACGCGCCCGGGGTCACGCTCACCCAGCAGCTGTCGCTGGCGTCGGACAGCCAGTACCGGGTCGACCTCGCCGGCGTGCGCGTCGGCGAGGTCGCGCGGCTGGCGGGAGGGTGGGCGGCCTGGGAGGACGCCCGGGAAGACGCCTTGATCCTGCTGGCCGCCTGGGCGGTGGGGGTCGCCGACCGCGTCCAGGAGATCACCGTCCAGTACGCCAAGGACCGCGAGCAGTTCGACAAGCCCATCGGCGCCTTCCAGTCGATCGCCCACTACCTGGCCGACCGCCAGGCCGAGCTGGACGGGGCCCGCACGCTGGTCCACGAGGCGGCGTGGGCCCGGGCCACCGGCCGGTCCGTGGCCCGGCTCGCGCCGATGGCCAAGCTGTTCGCCGCCAAGGTGGCCCGCGACCTGACGGCCACCGCCGAGCAGATCCACGGCGGCAACGGGTTCACCGTCGACTACGACGTCCAGCTCTACTTCCGCCGGGCCAAGGCCCTGCAGGTCTCGTGGTGGGGCGACCGGTACCTTGAGGAGATGATCGCGGCGGACGTGCTGAGAGTCCCATGACCAGCGGCACCATCGCGGTGTGCACGCGGGACCGGGCCACCGTCCTGCCGCAGTGCCTCGCGAGCCTGGACGCCCAGCTCACCGAGCCGGGCCAGGTGGAGGTGCTGGTGGTCGACAACGGCTCGTCCGACGGTACTCCCGGCCTGCTGGCCCACTGGCGGGACCAGGGCGACGGCCGCCGGGTGATCCGCGAGCCCCGGGTCGGCCTGTCCCGGGCCCGCAACGCCGCGCTGGCGGGCTCCGACCGCGACGTCGTGCTGTTCCTCGACGACGACGCCCTGGCCCCGCCCACGTGGGCCCGGGCCCACCTGGCGGCCTACTCCGCCGAGCCCGACGTGGGCAGCGTGGGCGGGCCGGTCGGCGTGGTGTGGCCCTCGGGCCGCCCCGCTTGGATCGGCCCCGCGCTGGACATGTGGTACAGCGCCCTCGACCTGGGCGACGAGGCCGGGCCCTTCCCCACCGAGCACGGGCCCTACGGCACCAACATGTCGGTGCGGCGGGCCGCGGCGCTGGCGGTCGGCGGGTACGACCCCCGGCTGGGGCGGCGGGGCGCCAAGCTGCTGTCCTCCGAGGAGCCCGACCTCACCCGCCGGCTCGAGGCCGGGGGCTGGGCCATCCGCTACGAGCCCGAGGCCGCTGTCGTTCAGCAGGTGCTGCCCGAGCGGCTGGAGAAGCGCTGGCTGGTGCGCCGAGGCTGGGCCCAGGGCATCAGCAACGCCCGCCGCGGCGTGCTCGGCGACCAGCCGACGCGGCGCGAGCGCCTCCGCCGGGCGGCCGGCGAGATGCGCGAGACCCGCGAGGCGCTGGCCGAGCGCCGGCAGGCCGATCGCGACGACCTGGCTCCGGTCGTGCGGACCGCGGTGCACGCCTCGGCCGCGCTGGAGCTGCTCCGCTCGTCGCTGGCGCCCCGGTCATGAGCACCACGCCCCTGTCGGTGTGCTGCCTGACCGGGGACGATCCGGCCATGGTGGCCGCCGCCCTGGGCGTGCTGCGCGACGTCGCCGGCGAGATCCTGGTGGCGGTGGACAGCCGGGTCGACCCCAGCGGCCTGACGCCCCTGCGGGACGTGGCCGACCGCGTGGTCCGCTTCGAGTACACCGACCCGCCCGAGTCGGCCCGGCCCTGGCTGGTGGCCCAGTGCCGCCACGACCGGGTTCTGATGGTCGACGGGGACGAGGTGGCCGGCACCGCGCTGCTCGACGCCCTGCCCCGCCTGGCCGCCGACCGCGACTCCGCCCAGTTCCGGGTGCCCCGGCGCTGGTGCTTCCCCGACCCGGCCCACTGGCTGGCCGAGCGGCCCTGGTGGCCCGACTACCAGCGGCGCCTGGTGGTCCGGGGCCCGGTGCTGGACTTCGACCTGGCGGTGCACGGCGGGGTGCGCGACGCCCTGCCGGCCCGCTATCTGGACGAGCCGCTGTACCACCTGGCCTGCGTGCTCACGCCGTTCGCGGCGCGCCGAGCGCGGGTCCGGCGCTACGAGGCCCAGCGCCCGGGGCTGGTGGCGGTGGGCGGCGGGCCCATGAACGACACCCTCTACGTGCCCGAGCACTTCGCCACCCTGCGCCCCGAGCCCGTCCCCGAGGAGGACGCCGTCGTGCTGGCGGCCGTGCTGGCGGCCCGGGGCCGCGCCGCCACCGGCGACGACGCGGGCCGCGGCCTGCCGGTCGTGAGTGCGGCCGAGATCGCCGAGCACCGCCGGGCCGATCCCCTGGCCGCGCAGGGCTACCAGGCCAAGCTGGCGGTGGCAGAGATCGATCGCCGAACCGAACCCGGCAACGACACGTACTTGATGGTAGAGGTGACCAACACGGGATCGGCACCGTTGCCGCACCGGGACGGTCCGGGAGTACGGCTGCGGGTCGGCGCCCGCCTCCTCGACCGGGACAACGGCGTCCCGGTCGGCGGGTGGGCGCTGACCCCGCTGCCCGGAGACGTCCCGCCCGGCGAGAGCCGGCTGATGGAGGCACTTATCCGCGTGCCTGACTCCCCAGGGGTGCACACTGTCGAGGTCGATCTCGTCAACGAGCACGCTCGCTGGTTCGGCGTCCTGGCGCGGGCGGACCTGGCGGTGGCCTCGCGTTGGGGCCGGTTCGCGCTCTGATCGTCCTACTCCCCCCTGCTCTGAGAGGTCGCAGTGCCCGTCACGACAGTCACCACCGTGGAGGAGGCGAGGCAGCGGCTGGCGCACGCGCCTTCGCCCGTGGTCGCAGTGGCCGTCCATGACTCCTATGAGGACGCGGTGCAGTGCCTGGAGGCCATCGTCGCCCACAGCGGCGCGGGCGTGGCCGTGCTGGTGGTGGACGACGCCGGCATCGACCGCCGCATCGTCGGCCTGCTGGAGGCGTCGGCCGCTGGGGTGGCCCAGGATGTCGTGATCCTGCGCCACAGGCGGAACCGCGGGTTCGTGCGCTCGTGCAACGACGCCTTCGCGGCCACGTTCGGGCGAGACGTGGTGGTGGTAAACAGCGATGTGGTGGTCGGGCCCGAGTGGCTGGAGCGCCTGAGGTCGGCCGCCTACAGCGCGGACACGGTGGCCAGCGCCACCAGCCTCACCAACCACGGGACGATCCTCTCGGTGCCCGACCGCAACCGGCCGCGGGCCACGCTCCCCGGCGGCCTGCTGCCCGCCGAGGCCGCTCGCCGGGTGGCCGAGGCCAGCCTGCAGCTGCGCCCGTCGATCCCGACCGCCATCGGTCACTGCATGTACCTCCGGCGTCACGCCCTCGACCTGGTGGGCGGCTTCGACGAGGCGTTCGACCCCGGCTACGGCGAGGAGGTCGACTGGAGCCAGCGGGCCGTGGCCCACGGCCTGCGCCACGTGTGCGCCGACGACGTCTTCACCTACCACCGGGGCGGGGCCAGCTTCGGCGTGGCCTCCGAGGTCAAGGCCCGCCAGGACCGGCACGAGGCCATCGTGCGCCGCCGCTACCCGTGGTACGGCGAGTGGGTGGCCATCACGGAGAGCGATCCGGCCTCCCCGCTGGCCGACGCCCTCGCGACCGCCCGCCGAGCGCTGCTGGGCGTGACCATCGGCGTCGACGCCATGTGCCTCGGCCCCGATCAGATGGGCACCCAGCACATCGTGGTGGACACGCTGCGCGCCCTGGCCCGCCATCCGGGGATCGACCACCTCGTCGCCTTGGTGCCGCCCACGGCCCCGGCCTACGTGGACGAGCTGAGGGCCGAGCTGGCGGGCGTCGAGTTCGTGGAGGTGGATCGGATCGACCTCACCCAGCTCGCGGCCTCGGTCGACCTCGTCTACCGGCCCTACCAGGTCACCAGGCTGGCCGACGTCGCCCTCCTGGAGCGGGTGGCCGAGCGCTTCGTGGTCAACCAGCTCGACACCATCGCCTTCGAGAACGCGGCCTACTTCGCCTCCGACCAGCACTGGCTCGCCTACCGGGACGCCACCCGGCTCGCGCTGGAGCTGGCCCACGGCGTGGCCTTCCTCAGCGAGTCCGGCCGGCGGGCCACGCACGCCCAGGGCCTGCTGAGCGGGCGGGCGGCCGAGGCGGTGGTGGGCTGCGGGGTGGACGGCGCTCCGGGCACCGAGGACGGGCCCGACGCCATGCCCACCGGGCTCCGCCCCGACGACGAAGGCTTCGTACTGTGCCTGGGCGCGTCCTACCTGCACAAGAACCGGCCCTTCGCGGTCGAGCTGTGGACCGAGCTGAGGCGCCGCGGGTGGGAAGGTCGCCTGGTGCTGGCCGGGCCCACTCCGCCGCACGGCAACTCGTTGGCCCGGGAGGCCGAGCTGCGCCTGGGCCTCGGCGAGGACCTCCGGGCCGACCTGGTCACGCTCGGCACCGTGAGCGAGGACGAGAAGCGCTGGCTGTACCGGCGGGCCGCCCTGGTGCTCTACCCGTCCTCGGTGGAGGGCTTCGGGCTGGTGCCCTTCGAAGCCGCCCGCTTCGGCGTGCCCACCCTGTCCACCCGCTGCGCCGGGCTCGACGAGGTGCTGCCGCGGGGACTGACCGTGCTCGACGGGTTCGACGTCGCCCGCGGCGCCGACGCGGCCTGGGGCCTGCTGCACGACCGGGTGGCGGCCAAGGAGCTGGTGGAGGCCCTGCGGGTCGAGGCCGAGTCCCATCCGTGGGACGCCACCGCGGCGCGCCTGGTGGCGTTGTTCGGCGAAGCGCTCCGCCGCCCCCGCGGGAGGGTGCTGGGGGTGGAGGGCGAGGGCGAAGACCCACTCGGCGTCCTGCCCCGGCGGCCCCGCCGCCATGCGCCCTCGGAGTGGGGCGCGGCGCTGGAGCGGATGGTGCACGCGGTCATCGACCGCCCCACGCTCAAGCAGCGCCTGTCACCCGACGGCACCCGCCGCCAGCACGCGGCGCGGGTGGTCATCGGCCGCGCCCGGCGCCGCCTGGGCTGACGGCGACAGATCTGCGTCAGATCTTCTTCGCAGACTGGTCGCGCGCTGTTGAAGCGCGGGCAACGGAGACGACACATGGTGGTGGGAACACAGGAGGAAGTTTCCACACATGGGTCGACATGAGCTCTGGGTCGAGCTGGCCGACACGCCTGGCAACCTGGCGGCCGTGGCGGCCGGCATGGCCGCGTGCGGCGCCAACATCCTCCACCTCGACGTGCACGCGGGCGGCGAGGCCACTGTCGTGGACCGGCTCGTGGTCCAGGTGGCCGACGAGCGCAGCCACGAGCTGGCCGAGGCCGCGGCCCGCTGTGGCGCCACCCTGCTCGACCTGGACGATGCCGACCCCGACGTGCTGGTCGACGACGTGGTGCGGGCGCTCGACGCCGCGCATCTCCTCGTGGCCGGCGCCGGGCCCGAGGCCCGCAGCGAGGCCATCCGCCGCCTGATCCCGGCCGACGAGGTCCGCGTCGAGACCGTCACACTGAAGGCGGGATCGGCGGGCTCGCCCGTGGTGGATGCGCTCGACCGGACCGATCCCTCGGGCTTCGGCGCGCCCTGGCTGGTGGTCGTGCCCTACGACCACGACGGTGTGCAGGAGGTCGCGGTCCTGCGCCGGTGGGGGCGGCGCTTCACCGCCACCGAGGCCGCGCGCTGCCGGGCGCTGCTCCGCCTGGCTGCGCAACTGCACTCGATGGCCCAGGCCCGCGCCGCGGCACCGGCCCCCACGGCGGTGAGCCGCCCCTCGACGACGCTGGAGCGCCTCGTGGTGCTCCCCGACGGCGGGCTGGTCCGCCTGCGGCACCTGGGGGCCGGCGACCGGGACGCGGTCGAGGCCTACCGGGCCCGCTGCTCGTTCCCGGTGCCTGAGGTCGACGACGGCATGCTGCGCAACGACGGTCGCGGTCACGTGGGCCTGGCCGCGCTGGTCGGCGCCGACATCGTGGGCATCGCCCGCCACGACGACGCCCAGCTCGCAGTGGGAGTCGAGGACCGCCACCAGCGCCGAGGCATCGGCACTCTCCTGGTCACCGAGCTGTCGCGCCTGGCGGGCTCGTCGCCCGATGTCCCCGCCACGGCGTGACCGTCACATCCGGTGGCGCGCCCAGGCGTCGGCGATGGCGTCGCGGGCGTCGCGCAGGTCGCGCATGGGCACGCCCGCGGCGAGCAGCGCGCCGACGATGTTGTTGCACTCCAGGCGGACCAGCGCCCGGCTGCACCCGGTCGTCCGCGGTGGCGATCACCGCGATCGCCAGGTCCGACGGCTGGACGGACACGCCGCACCGCCTAGGGGCAGGCGAGCCCTTGGCACCCGGTGCCATGGCGCGCCCACCCTCTGTGCCGTCCATGATGATGGTCCACCGCCGTCGACCCCACTAGGAACCTCCATCCGGCCGCTCGCACCCCGCATGACCACCGGCACTCCGGTCCATCCGTTGAAGCAGGCCGGCGCGCGGGTCACAAGGGCTGCGGGCCACCTCGCACAACCCCGCACAATGCCAGCACCCGCTCCGACCCCGGTATCCCGGAAAGCCGGGGCCCTCGCGCGGCGGCACTGTCGGCGCTAGGTGCCCGCGGCTGGGGGGTCGACGGCGGTGCTCGGCGTGGAGGCGGTCACGACGAGGGAGGAACTGGCCCGCCTCCGCTGACCGGCGAATCTGACGACCCGTCAGGGAGCTGGCTACCGTGCGGGATATGACCGACGAGCAGCTCCTCGTGCGCGAGGACGGCGGCGTGGCATGGCTCACGCTCAACCGGCCCGACGCCGCCAACGCCCTCACGCCCGACCAGCGGGACGAGCTGGTCGACCGGTTGGACGAGGCGGGCGAGCGGGTCGAGGTG
>Ga0111539_10012871_pt1 | contig 10469 bp, 2 predicted proteins | sample RhiMethybrSRZTD1_FD_79667 | JGI IMG/M metagenome (GOLD analysis project Ga0111539, IMG submission 79667) | Populus rhizosphere microbial communities from Tennessee, USA - Rhizosphere MetaG P. TD hybrid SRZTD1 (version 2) (version 2) | ecosystem: Host-associated > Plants > Roots > Rhizosphere >... | reverse complement strand
GCGGCCTGTTGGATCGCCCGCGCACACTTACTCAGATTCCCGCCGGCATCGCGCTGGGGCAACCCGGTGTGGGTTTCGGCGACACGGGCGGCGATGGCCAGGTCGATCTGCTTGTCCATGCCGGCCCACTGCAAGGCTTTTTCGAGACCACGGCAGACGGTGTCTGGCAGACCTTCAAACCGTATGCGATCTTCCCGAGCTTCGATCTCCATGATCCCAATGTGCGGCTGGTAGATCTGACCGGCGACGGCCGCTCCGACGCGCTCATGACCCAGGCTGATCAGTTCCTCTGGTTCGCGTGTCTGGGCGAGAAGGGCTTTGCGCCACCGCAATCCATCCCACGCACACACGATCTAGATGCCTTCCCAGATGTCTTTTTCGATGACCCAGCAGGACGCGTCCGCCTGGCCGATATGACGGGAGATGGCCTCAATGACATCGTCCTGGTGCATAACGGCCGGATCGAGTACTGGCCCAACCTCGGATACGGACGCTTCGGGCAACGCATCACCATGGAGCATGCGCCGCATCTCGACATCGACTTCGATCCTAAACAACTCTTTCTCGCCGACCTCAACGGCACGGGCTGTGCTGACCTCGTCTATGTGGATTCTGGCCGCGTGGATTTCTGGTTCAATCAATCTGGCAATCGCTGGAGTGATCAACAGACCATCCTGGGCACGCCAACCGTCACCGATGTGGACGCCCTGCAATTTGCCGATGTGTTCGGCACTGGCACCGCCACACTGGTGTGGAGCTACGACTATGCGGGGCAGCCGGAAGGCCATTACAAAGCTCTGGATTTTTGTGGCGGCGTCAAACCCTACGTGCTCACGGCAATGGATAACAACATGGGAACCACGACGCGGGTCAGCTATGCCCCCTCCACGCGCTATTTTCTGGAGGATCAGGCCAACGGCACGCCGTGGATCACCAGGCTCCCCTTCCCCGTCCAGGTTGTCGACAAAGTTGAGGTGATCGATCACATCAGCAAGACAAAACTGGTCACCACGTACAAGTATCACCACGGCTATTTTGATGGGCGTGAGCGCGAGTTTCGCGGCTTTGGTCGGGTCGATCAATTTGACACGGAGACCTTTGCAGACTTCACGCAGTCGGGTCTGCATGGCGCTGGCGCGTCCTTCACCAACAACGCGTCGGCCTATCATGTCCCACCGGTGGAGACGCGCTCGTGGTTTCACACCGGTGTCTATTTTGACGAAAATTCATCACAGGCCTTGGATTATCGCGAGTTGACCAGGGCGTTGCGCCAGGAGTTCTACCAGGGCGACAATCAGGCCATGCCGTTGGACGAGCATGAGGTCGAGACCGGCGAGACCCCGCACGAAGCCTACCGTGCCTTGCGGGGTGCCCTGTTGCGCAGTGAAGTGTATGCGCACGACGGCGGCGCCAAAGCGGCGCATCCGTATCGGGTGACCGAAAGCCGCTATCACATTACCCAACTGCAGCCAAAAGACAGCAATCATCACGCCGTCTATTTCAGCCATCAACTGGAAAGCCTGGCCTATCACTACGAGCGCCAGCCGGCCGATCCGCGTATCAGTCATGCGTTGACCCTGGAGGTGGATGCTTTTGGGCATCCACTCAAAGCGCTGGCCATCGGCTATGGCCGTCGGCAGCCCGATCCTGCCCTGCCCACCCAAGCTGATCGGGACAAGCAAACCCAAACCCTAATCACCTATACAGAGAACAGGTACACCAACGCTGTTGATAACCCGCGGCTGGACCCGGACAACTATCGCACTCCTCTGCCATACGAAACACGTACTTACGAATTGACCGGCTTCCAGCCGGAACGTAGTGCCCCGCGGTTCAGCTTTGATGCATGGGTGGAGCAAGACTTCGCGCTGCTCAACAGCGCGAGGGAAATCAACTACGAAGCGCAGGCGGACGGCATCTCAACCCAAAAGCGCCTCATCGAGCATATGCGGACGCGCTATCGCGCCAACGACCTGAGTGACCTCCTGCCTCTCGGCGTGCTCGAATCCATGGCCATGCCGGGTGAAACCTGCAAGCTCGCCTTCACCCCGGGTCTGCTCACCCAGGTCTACGGCAACCGTGTCACCGAGGCGATGTTGGCCACGGACGGCAGCTATGTCCATAGTGAGGGCGACGCCACGTGGTGGATTCCCACAGGGCGCGTACTATACTCCCCCCAGATGAGCGATACCCCGGCCCAGGAACTCGCCTTTGCACGCCAACACTTTTTTCTTCCACACCGTTCCCGCGACCCCTTCGGGCACACGGCTTTCATGCGCTATGACCAGTACCACTTGCTCCCTATACAGACGATCGATGCGCTCGGTAATCGGACGACGGCGGATCATGATTACCGCCTCCTGCAGCCGTTTCGCGTCACCGACCACAACGGCAACCGTGCCGAGGTGGCCTTCGATACCCTGGGTCTGGTTACCGGCACCGCGGTCATGGGCAAGACGACCGAGGTGCAGGGCGACTCCCTGGCGGGATTTGTGCCGAACCTGACCCCGCAACAGCGCCAGGCGTTCCTCGCTGACCCCCTGGGCAATGCCACCCTGCTGTTGGGTCAGGCCAGCACGCGGATCGTGTACGACCTGGAGCGCTATCTTCGGACACAGCAGCCTGTCTTCGCCGTCACCCTTGCCCGTGAAACGCACGCGAGCGACGCCCTGCCGCCCGGCGGACTCAAGGTCCAGGTAAGCGTGAGCTACTCTGATGGCTTCGGTCGGGAGATTCAGAAGAAGATCCAGGCTGAACCTGGCCCTGTAATCGAGGGTGGGACAACCGTCAGCCCACGCTGGGTCGGCAGTGGGTGGACAATTTTTAATAATAAAGGCAAGCCCATCAAACAGTACGAGCCGTTCTTCGATGATACGCATGCCTTCCGTTTCGGCCAGCAGGTCGGGGGCAGCTCTACGCTCTTCTATGATCCGGTCGAGCGGGTAGTCGCTGCGCTGCATCCCAATCACACTTGGGATAAGGTGGTGTTTGATCCCTGGCAACAAGAAACGTGGGACGTCAACGACACCGTGTTGATCGCCGACCCAGCGAAAGACCCGGATGTGGGCGAGTACTTCCAGCGCCTGGCCGCGTCCGACTACCTGCCGACGTGGTATGCTCAGCGTCAGAGTGGCGCCCTTGGGGCGAGTGAGCAAGCCGCCGCGGCAAAAACTGCTATGCACGCTGCGACCCCTTCGGTGGCCTATGCCGACACGCTCGGTCGTGCCTTTCTCACCGTCGCCCATAACCGGCTCGAACAGAATAGCACCCTGCGCGAGGAGCCCTACACCACGCGCGTCGTCTTTGACATTGAAGGCAACCAGCGTGCCGTAATCGACGCCAACGACCGCGTGGTTATGCGCTACGACTACGACTTGCTCGGCACGCAGGTGCATCACGCCAGCATGGAGGCAGGCGAGCGCTGGATGCTTAACGATGTGGCAGGACAGCCCATCTATGCCTGGGACAGCCGTGATCATCAGTTCCATACTACGTACGACGCCCTGCGGCGCCCGCTGGATGTCATGCTGCGAGTAGGCACTGGCCCAACGCGGCTGGTGAGCCGCACCGTCTATGGCGAAAGCCAGTCCAACCCCGAGGCCAACAATCTGCGTGGCCAAGTCGTCCACCACTGCGATCAAGCGGGAGTTGTAACCAGCGTGGCGTACGACTTCAAGGGCAACATGCTCGCCGGCCGACGGCAGTTGGCCAAGGAGTACAAGACCCCCCTCGATTGGTCGGCCACGCCAGCCCTGGCTCCCCAGGTCTTTACCAGCAGCACGACATATGACGCGCTCAACCGGCCCATCTCGGCCATCTCGCCGGATGGTAGTGTGTATCGCCCACGGTTCAATGAGGCCAACCTGCTCGACAAAGTGGACGTGCAGCTCCGTGGGGCGCCCACGAGCACGCCCTTTGTGACTAACATTGACTATAACGCCAAAGGCCAACGCCTGCGTATTGACTATGGCAATGGCGTCAGGACCACTTACGTCTACGACCCGCTGACCTTCCGCCTCACGCGCTTGCAAACACTACGCGGCCCTGAGCGCTTGCAGGATCTGGGCTACACATACGATCCGGTCGGCAATATCACGCACATCCACGACGACGCTCAGCAGACCCTGTATTTTAATAACCAGGTGGTGGTGCCTCACGCTGACTATACCTACGACGCTGTCTATCGCTTGCTGATAGCTGAGGGGCGTGAGCACATTGGGCAAGTCGCCCAGCCCCCAACGACCTGGAACGACGCGTTTCGCGTCAAGCTCCAGCATCCGCAGGACGGTCAGGCTATGCGCCGCTACAGCGAGCGGTACGAGTACGACCCGGCAGGCAATTTCTTGCAACTGATCCATCAGGCCGCAAACGGCAACTGGACACGTAATTATGCCTACAATGAACCGAGCCTCACCGAGTTGCACAAAAAAAGCAATCGGCTGAGCAGCACCGTCATCGGCAGCGGCAATCCCGAGACATATCCCTACGATGCGCATGGCAACATGACGGCCATGCCGCATCTACCTCGCATGGACTGGGACTGTCACGATCAACTGCAACACGTTGATCTGGCGGGCGGAGGCCATGCCTACTATGTCTACGACGCCATGGGGCAGAGAGTACGGAAAGTGATTGAAAAGAATGGCGGCGCCCTCATCGAAGAGCGTCTCTATCTAGGCGGCTTCGAGATCTTCCGCCGCCAGAATGCTGCAGGGACAATCACACTCGAACGCGAAACGCTGCACATCATGGACGATCAGCAGCGTATCGCCCTGGTGGAGACCCGTACCCAGGGTAGCGAACCGGGTGTGCCGGCGCAGTTGGCGCGCTATCAGTACGGCAATCACCTTGAATCGGCCAGCCTGGAGTTGGATGCCCAGGGACAGATCATGTCCTATGAAGAGTATTACCCTTACGGCAGCACCTCGTACCAGGCGGTACGCAGTCAGACGGAGACATTAAAGCGCTACCGGTATACGGGCGTGGAGCGGGATGAGGAGAGCGGGCTGAATTATCACAGCGCACGGTATTACGCGCTATGGTTGGGGCGGTGGGTGAACAGTGATCCGATCAGCCTAGCTGGGGGACTGAATCTGTATGCTTACGTGCTGAACAACCCGGTACGCCTGCACGATCGTCTTGGGATGCAACCCGACTCTAACACCCCTTGGCCACAAGATAAGCAAGGGAATTATATTGTCCCCGACGAAACGATTGAAGTGACCGAGAAGAGCCCCCACGAGGACTGGGCAGCACTGCGGCGGCTGGTAAAAAACGTGTATATAGACGCTCCCACGCGAGCCGAATATGAGCGGCAACTCACATTTCAGTGCAAAAGAGATCCCCGCGATTGTCTATGGAGCCCGGAGCCGACCGCTGATAATGATTGGTACGCCCATGAATATCCAGAAGAGGCACACGCCGAGTATGAAGCGAAAAAGGCGGCACTTATAGATGAAAGGTATAGCAGGCTAGCGACACAGAAGCTTGCAGAGTGGGACAAGTCGTCTCGCATGATGGACACTTACGGGAAAGTGGGTAAGGCGATAGGGGTAGTCACGGTGGTAGGCGTATCAGTAGTAGGCGGCGGCGCCGCGCTAGGAACCCGAGCCGGCACCCAACTCCAAGGAGCCCTCTCCTCATTACGAACCAGCCTCCAATACAACGCCGGCAGAAGCATACAAGCCACGATCACGCAACCCCTCGTAGGTGCGGGCGTGGCCATAGGCTACGGTGCAGTTTCGGCGCCGGGATCGCCCGACTTGCCGGGCCCCTTTGATGATGCAGGCAGAGCGGCAAGGAACCTCCTTACACAGTCGACCAAGCAAGTAAGACCAGGTGTCATTGCACCTCCCACGTTGGCGGACATCAAAGCGTTGATTCCGGCTGGCATGGATCTGCAAACATGGGGAGGGAGGATCTGGGGGAGCGGGGCCAATGGCGCCTGGGACCTGATTGGCACAAGAAGTACCGCTACACTGCGGCAGATACCAGGGCTGACCATCGAAAGTGCGACGAAGTTGCGCGACTTCTTTCAAGGTCTTGGTTCTGGCAAGGGTGGTATAGCACCTGGGGGACGCGTGGAATTACTCAACCACATCATTCAAATGCTTGGTGGGTAGCTGGCGGCCGAGAGTAGAGCACGCGAAGATGTGCTCGTGTCGGCATATCTTGAAGGCAAAGATGGCCTGGTCACCTTTGCGCCCTAGGGGACGGAGTGCGCCGGAACCAGGGCGTGGGCATCCTGGAGCCGGGTGTAGAGGTCGGCCTGCACAGCCTCGGACACCCGACTCAGCGCCGGCGGCAGCGCCTCCATCAATGCCAAGAGTATGTCAGCAGCCCCCCCCGCGGCTGGTGGAAGGGGGCCTTGAGTTCCGCGACGACGGCCGGACGCTACGGCTCGCCTGGCACCTGGCGTCACAGGGGACGCCGCGCTATGCTGCCCTCCCATACGCTCCAACCCCTGGAGTAGACAACCTAAAGAGCCCATCCTGCAGGCTGGCACAGGTTTTGTAAGATGGAAGCGCATTGTAGCCTCCTTGGAGGCATGTCTGGCAATCTCCACGATCCACCTTGGGAGCCGTGGACTCAGAGTGGCATAGATGCATGGAATCCTCTCCCCTCACATTGCCCGCCTATGCACAGTAAAAACATTTACAGATAACTCCCAACGGCATAATGAGGATGACAGCAGTAGGCTGTTCATCCTGTTTGTGAAAGTACGATGGGGTAGACTGCTGGGCTGGATGTCGAAATGGCCCTGCACGTCCTCGGACACCAGTCCTGGTGCCGTAGGCGTGCAGTGTATCAACTGCTATGCCGCATTGCGAGCGAACACCGCACCTTGGCACAGACTTCGCCCCAGGCCCGTGCAGGATTTCACGGACCATGGCCTATCCTCGACTCGCGACGTTCCTCACCACGCCGCTTCGTTCAAGACCGGGCGGCAGTAATTTTGCTGGTCAGTCTCCTGCAGCCCCCTCGCCCTCGCCACCCACCGCTGGGCGGTGCGACATTTGTTGCCACTGCAACCGGAGTGGCACTGGACGCCGGGCCTGATATGCCGCGCCCTGCGCCGCACTGCAGCGTGTCCCCTGTCGCCTTTTGTCGCAGGGTGGACACGCTATGTGGTTCCACGCTGACTCTGCAACTCTTTGAAAAAAGGCAAAATAAAAAATCCTACGAACTGGCACAGGTTTTGCCTTCCCTGCAGGGAAGAGCGTCCGAAGGGCTGGGAGACAGCCAGGCTGCCACAGCTTCCGGCGCGACGCATACCCGTGGCGGACGTCGTCCACGGGCTGCCACGAGCGTGACAGGATAGGTCTGTCTCGCCACAGAAATACTGACCACAACGCAATGACAGGGAGCTACTATCATGGCAATGCGCACTGAGGACACCATCAATATCGCAGCCCTTCTCCCTATCGACCCTAACCCTGACCCAGACCCTGACCCTGACCCAGAGCCTGACCCAGAGCCTGAAGATACTACTCCCCCCACACTTACCATCAACCCGCCGGCCGCTGTCACCAGGCCAGCCCCACCCTATACGGCCACCATCACAGGGACTGCCACTGACAGGGACCTGAGGTTTTCACGCGTCGCCCTGGTGGAGTGGCGTCTCGGCAGTAGCGGTGCCTTTCAGGCTGCCAGTGGGACGTATCAGGGTTTGACGTACAACTGGGTAGCCACGGTTCCCCTGCCGCCACAGTTGGGAGCCTACATGGTGGAGGTGCGGGCATGGGACAACTCGGGGAATGTCACAGATCCCCCACCCAAGGTCACGGTCAATGTGGTGGATGCCACTGGTCCGGCACTGACCATCGTTACCCCCTTTGAAGGCGACGAATTTCCGCTCGTCAATAACGTCGTAACGGTGGATTTCAAAGGCACCGCCATTGATTCCCAAACCGGGGTCTCCAAGGTCGAGTGGGCGCTTGACGGCCAGACGCAGTTTCAAGCCGCCATTCCCAAAGCGCCTAATGACTGGTCGACCTGGAGCGCGACGATTTCCATTGGTCCCACGGTCGGCGAGCACATTGTCACCATCCGGGCAAGAGATACGCTGAATAACCTCACCACCCAGCAACGTCGGCTCACCGTGCTCCAGGCCGGTGTGCCCAAAGACCCCCTGGCCGTGTTCGGCGGTGGCAAGTATCTCACGGACCTGTTGGATTTTGCGGTTCTCCGCCTGGTGACCACAGCGACAGGACCAGCGGTCACCAAGCAGAACCTGACTACCGTCTTCTGTCAACCGTTCGAAGCCCTGACCACGGCGAATAAGCGTCTGGTGGCCAATCAGTCCGTATCGCAAGTGCGGGTGTGCATTGAGGTGCTGCGCAAGTACTTCGCCCGCAATAATCGCAGCACGCCAGCGGCCGCGGAAGCCCGCTATCGCCAGGCAGCCTACGCCATCCTCCTGCGCCAATTAGGTACGTCCTATGACGAGATTCGCCTGGCGCGCGTGGCGGATGACGCCTCCCGGGCGGCTCTGGCCAGCCGCCTGGGTATTGAGGCGAGCCCGGTGCGGCCCGACAACCTGGATCAGCTCTTTTTCCTGCTCAACCAGGTGACGGAAGCCGACCTGGAGGATCGCTTTGGTCTGGTGCAGACGACGCGTGATCCCTTAACCACTGACGCCATCCCCGTGGCCAAATTGAGCCGCTGGCAGCAAGAGTATCTGCGGGCGCTGTGGCAGCAACAGGATACTGCCGCACAGTCGGTGTTCGGCACCCAGGTGCCCATCATCGATCCGGACATGGTTGGGGCCGGCGACTTCACGAATCCCACCCCGGCGAATGCCGTCTATGCCTTATGGCAGACACGGCAACAGCAGATGACGAACCTGCTGGCAACGATCAAAGCAACCCGCCAGGCCCAGGCGACGCCCCTGGCGGGTTTTGAGCGCATTGTGTCGGATACGCTCGGGCCCATTGCCCCCCTCGTGGCCCTGGCAGACGAGCACCAGCGCGGCAATGACATCACGCCATCACTCCTGGCCAAGCAACTCACACTCCAGCCCTTCCTGCATCTGATGCGCATACGCAAGTTGGTCCTGGCTGGGAGCGTCTCAGATGCCGAATGGGACGACGTGTATGCCATTCTGGTGCAGATCCAGAAAGTGCGGCAGTATGCCACCTGGCGCCAGCAGGAAGGCACGCTCATTCTGGGACCAGAACACTTCCGGCTGCCGGATGCGGCGCAACCGCCCCCGGTCCTCCCAGCCTGGCGGGCGACGCTCCAGGCGCGGCAGACGTGGCAAGCGACCCTGAGCGCACGCGTGCAGCAAGATCAGGTCACGGCAGAGGCCTTGCGCGCGGCCATAGATGCCACCGAGGCGGCCGTGCTACCGATGCTGCGAGATGCGCTGCTCCAGGATCTGGTGCGCACCGGTGATCCGACCCTTGATACCCCGGAAGAAGTAGCCAACCGGCTGTCGCAAGAGCTGGCAATTGACTGCAAGAGCAGCGGCAGCCAGAAAACGACGCGCCTGGAACAGGCGATCGAGACAATCCAGGGCGTCCTGTTTGCCACACGCATGGGGCGCTTCTCCACGACTCCAGTGTTAGGGACAGTCAATCCGTCGGCGAACTGGGCCCTGACCACCAGCAATGGCTATAGCAAGGACAAATTTGATCTGGAATGGCCATGGCTCGGGGCCTTCACCACCTGGCGGGCTGCCCGCTTTGTGTTTGGCTATCCCGAAAACTATCTGTTGCCGAGCCTGCGTCCTCCCCGGGGTACACCGCAGGGAGCGAGCCAGGCCTTTGCCGGCCCCGAGGGTCTTGTACAGAAATTGCGGGAGGCTGCACGCCTGACCCCGTCCTCCGCCCGACAACTCGCGGCGCAATATCACAGCGCGTTAAAGACGGAACTCGGCACTGCTCTGCCGCCGAGCTTGCAGGATCAACAGGTGATCCTGGCGGATCAGCTGACGGACGCCCAGCTCGCCACACGGCGTAGCCTGAGCGCCTCCTTCTTCAGCAGTATCAACCCGCACCAGGTCGCGAACCCGGTGAAGGAAATTTTCTACTTTGTGCCCATGGCACTGGCGTTACAGTTGCAAAAATCCGGGCAGTACCTCGTGGCGCTGAACTGGTTTCGGAGTGTCTATGCCCATGACCTGAAGAGCGACGAACGCAAGATTTACCATGGTCTCACCCTGGAAACGGCAGCTAACGTCCCGTCGAATTTCACCCCGACCAGCGACTGGTTGCTGGCGGGCTTGAATCCCCATGACATCGTCACGCAACGTCCCAATGCCTATACCTGCTTCACGCTCATGGCACTCATCCGCTGCCTTCTGGACTTTGCCGATGCGGAATTCACTCGTAGTACGAGCGAGTCCTTACCCCGGGCGCGCGCCCTCTATGTCACTGCTCTAGACTTACTCCGGCAGCCAGAGCTGCAGCGCCCTGCCAATAACCCCTTTCCCCCGAATCCAGTGGTGCTGGCCTTACAACTGCATG